>Ga0226835_1001457_pt1 | contig 12736 bp, 7 predicted proteins | sample LAC_MetaG_1_FD_163627 | JGI IMG/M metagenome (GOLD analysis project Ga0226835, IMG submission 163627) | Anaerobic ammonium oxidizing microbial communities from anammox membrane bioreactor (MBR) in UC Berkley, California, United States -... | ecosystem: Engineered > Bioreactor > Anaerobic >...
ACCGACCCGCCCCGGTCAACCGCTTCGAGCACCTTCAGACGCAGATCCATCGAGTACGCCATCGCCAGCCTCCTTGCTGCTGGCCGACAGGCTACAGGAAGCGGACAAAAGGCGCAAGGGGCTCTAGAGCCGAGACCATCTCGCAGCGTACCGAGGCCAACCGCGGCTCGCTGCTGGTGGACCTCAGCACATCCACCGGGCCAATCGTACACCCTCGGCTGCCCCCCGCAAGCGGGCTCCCTCAATGTCCTTGCCGCCCTACCAGTCGGCCTTGAAGGGAGTTCCTCAAGCGAATCCGTGCGACGGAGACCATCGGCGTCTCCGCATGCTCGGCTTTCAATCGCGGCCCTCCGGCCGTCGCCGCTTCGCTTCCCGCCTGCGAGTCATGCACGCCTCACGCCGTCGCCGCTGCGCGCCCTGCGGGTGCGCTCCGTCATTCGGCCTGCTCCGCTGACGCGGGACTCTCCGGCGGGCCGCCGGCCGTCGCGCCGCTTGCTCCTTGTCACCCCCGACGTGGTCCCTCGTGCCTGGCGAAGGGACCGCACGTCGCGGGGCCCGACAAGGAGCAGAACCATGAAAGCCGAACAAGCCAGGAAGATCGCCGACCAGGCCCTCGAACAACTCGCCGACGCGCTCGCGCACGGCAAAAGTGAAGCGCTCACCCGCTACCTCGCCATGCTGGCGAAGTTCCACAGGTACAGCTTCGGGAATGTGCTGATGATCCTCTCGCAGAGGCCCGACGCCACGCACGTCGCCGGCTTCCACACCTGGCGGCAGATGGGCCGCTTTGTCCGCAAGGGCGAGAAGGGCATCGTCATCATCGCGCCGATGCTCATCCGCACGCGCGACGAACAGGACAGCGACGGCACCGAAGAGTCCAAGCCGGTGTTGCGGTTCCGCGGCGTCTACGTCTTCGATGTGTCGCAGACCGACGGCGAGCCGCTGCCCGAGCCGGCGCGCGTCAACGGCGACCCGCGCCACCACACCGACCGTCTCAAGGCGCTCGTCGCCGAGCGCGGCATCACGCTCGACCACGCCGACGTGCCGCACGACGCCCTGGGGGTTTCCCGTGGCGGCCGCATCAGCATCCGCCCCGACCTGGAGCCGGCCGTCGAGTTCTCCGTCCTCGCCCACGAACTGGCCCACGAGCTGCTCCACCGCGGCGAGAACCGCCCGGCGAGCAAGACCGTCCGCGAGACCGAGGCCGAGGCGGTCGCCTTCGTCGTCTGCCAGGCGATCGGCCTGGAAACCGGCACCGCCGCCAGCGACTACATCCAGCTCTTCGACGGCAAGGCCGAGACGCTGGCCGCCTCGCTCGACCGCATCCAGAAGACCGCCGCCGAGATCATCGCGGCCCTGCACGGCGCCGCCGCCGAGCCGGCGGAAGCCGCCTGATCCGGCGTCTAAATCCCGGCGGGCGGCAGCCGAGGTCTCCGCTGGCGGTGTGAAACGAGGGCACGAAGGACCCGAACACTTTCCGCTCGACACCGCCTACGCTTGTCCAATAGAATCGGCTGCGATGGATCAAACCGCCCTGGACCAGACTGCCATGTTGGACACCACGCTTCAGACGGTGCGCCCATGATCGAACCGCTGCTCTCGGTTGACGACGTGGCGGCGATTCTCGGTGTCAAGCGCGACACCGTGTACAAGCTCATCAATCGGGATGACCTTCCGGGGTTCAAGGTCGGGCGCCTCTGGAAGTTCAAGCAGAACGAAGTCGATGCGTGGATGGACAAGCAGCCGGGCCGACGTGCGCCCGGCAGGCGTAGCCCTTCCGACCAAGGGAGGCGCACATGAGACAGGCGCCACCACGATCGGGAACGAAGAAGCCTGTGCCCGGGAGTTTCGTGGACCTATTCGCGGGGTGCGGTGGGCTTTCGCTCGGGTTGATGTCCGCTGGCTGGAATGGCCTGTTCGCCGTCGAGCAAGACTCGCTCGCCTTCGAGACGCTCAAGCACAACCTGGTCGATGGACACCCGAACTGCGCGTTCAGGTACGCGTGGCCATCATGGCTTGAGAGGAACCCCATCGAAATCAGCCACTTCATCGACCAGCACCGCGACGAACTCGCCGCGCTGAGGGGAGGCGTTGACCTGCTCGCCGGCGGCCCCCCGTGCCAAGGGTTCTCCCTGGCAGGTCGCCGGAAGAGCAACGATCCACGCAACGAGCTCTTCAAGCACTATGTCGCCCTCGTGAAGGTGCTCGCGCCGCCGTTCCTGCTGCTTGAGAACGTGAAAGGGATATCGGTTGCCTTCCGGAAGCCATCGAAGGGCACGCGGACGAGCATGCCTGTCGCCGAGCCGTTCTCCGAGCGAATCAAGAGGAGCCTGGAAGCAGCGGGATACAGGGTGTTCACGAAGCTCGTTCACGGCACAGATGTCGGCGTGCCGCAGTTTCGCCCGCGCTACATCATGCTCGCGATCCGATGCGACCTGGTTGAGAAGCGCCCTGACCTCGACCCGTTCAAGAACTTCGAGAAATGCCGGAAGAAGTTTCTTCGCGGCAAGGGACTGCCGGTTGACAAGCCGGTCACGGTCAAGCAGGCGATTTCTGATCTTGAAAAGCGAGGCAAGAAGATCATTGAGTGCGTCGATTCGCCAGGGTTCAAGCAGATTCAGTACAAGTATCCGCTCAGCCCGTATCAACGCCTCTTGCACGGCACGCTCAACGGCACCGCGCCGAACAGCCTCCGCTTGGCTCGGCATGGGGAAGTGGTAACTGACCGGTTCAAGGCGATCCTGTCCACGTGCCGAAAAGGCGTCCAACTCTCCGCCGCCGATCGTGAGCGATTCGAGCTGAAGAAGCACTGCGTGGTGCCGCTGCATCCGAAACGGCCATCGCACACGCTGACCACGCTGCCTGACGATTTCTTGCACTATTCCGAGCCTCGCATCTTGACTGTTCGCGAGTATGCCCGACTCCAGTCCTTCCCGGATTGGTACGATTTCAAGGGCAAGTACACGACCGGCGGCGATCGCCGCCTCCGCGAATGCCCTCGCTACACGCAGGTAGGCAACGCTGTTCCGCCATTCCTTGGCGAAGTGGTGGGCCTTCTCCTCGCTGAACTCAAGCGGACTCTTGACCCAACGGGGGCGACATGCCGGCGAACTTGAATCCCCAGGTCGTTGATCTCCTATCTTGGCATGGCCACGCTTCCGGCGGGGTGCATGTTCCATTCCAGGCAAGGCCCAATCCGATCGGCTGGGTGATCGACACGATGCTCGTCCGGCGCCTCCGCACGCTCGCCGAGAGAATCGCCGGTGACGCCACGTCTCAACCTCGATGGATCTTCCTGGTCGGTGGGCCCGGCAACGGAAAGTCTGAGACTGTCCAGGACTTCCTTTCTGAACTCGACTCTCGTCTCGAGCTCAACGGTGCACTGGTCGAAGCGCTGCGATCCAAGTTTTCACATCCGGGCCTGCTGCCACGCAAGGTCGAGATCGATGCAACCTCGTTGCAGAGTGGCTCTGCGGCCTTCGCCAGCAAGGTGGGGCGGCTGATCGTAGTCCAGGATGCGACAGCCACCGAGTCCGCCGCTGGCAACGCCGCCAAGGAGTTGGCCGACGACCTCGCCGACTTGTTCACGTGCCCACCCGGGCCGCCCTTGCCTGTTTTCGTAGCGTGCGCGAACAGGGGCCTGCTCGCCCGGTGCATGAACGAGGCCGTGCGGAGTTTCGGCGAGAACAACGAGGTATCCAGGCTCTTGGCCAGCGTTATCCAGGCTGCCAGCCTGGGCCTTGAAACGCTCGCGGGTCGAAAGCCATGTTGGCCGCTGGAACCTGACCACCGCTTCGCATGCTGGCCGCTCGATGTAGAGAGCTTGCTCGCGGGAGATGCCGATGATGCACCGCTTTGGCAGGTCATTCGCGAGGCAGTGGACGCCAATCGCTGGGAGACTCCTGGCGCATGCCAAGACTGTGACTCCAGGGACCTGTGCCCGTTCCGCCAGAACGCAGCATGGTTGCGGGACGACACGACGCGGGAGAATCTCTTAAAGCTCTTGCGTCGCGGTGAGATCGCCCGGGGCAAACGATGGAACTTCCGCGACGCGTTCTCCCTCGTCGCGGAGCTACTGGTAGGCCAGTGGAGCGACTTTGAATCGGCCGCACATCCTTGCGAGTGGGTCCATGCAAACCGCGTCCTCGCCTCGGCGATTCCGCCCGATCCTACCGGCGTGCTCGCCCTCGCTGCGCAGCTCTACCCCAACTCGATGTTCAGGGCCGGATATACCAAGCAAGCCGCCGGGGCTTACCTGCAGCAACTTGATCGCCGGTCTAGCACGGCACAAGTCCCGCCAATCACCAAGAGCGTTGTGGACGGCGTTGCCGCGATAGGTGCCCTCGCTTCTGCAAAGCCGATTCGTGAAATGCTTGCCCATGACTACCGGCGTCTTGATCCGGCGAACTACACGCCAGTTGACCCGGCGCACCCGCTCCGCGCAATCGAGGACGCGTTCTGCCAGTCCGTTGCACAAGGATACGCGAAGACCCAACCCTCCATGCCATCTGCGATCGAGGCGCTGCTATTCGACTTGCTTGGGAAGGCAGAGGAGGAATGGGATTTGCTCGGCCGCGAATCAGCGCTGGCGACCGCCTCGGTCTGCTTGCTACGCAAGCTCGCAGCCATCTTTGCGAAGCGCAGCGTGGGGGTACGATCGTGCTACCACGCGCTGGCCGAGCACCTTGCGGACTACGAGGCTTCGCTCCGTGACCCTGCACGCCTTGCGACCATTCGCGCCGCGCTCAAGCCGCTTCTCGGTGATACCGGCCCCCGCTTCAACATGCTGGAGATCCTCGGGCAACCCACGGCCGAATCAACCCCGCTCGTCAGTCTGCATGCGCCGGTCCAGGGAATGCGCGTTCTCCCCGCGCCGGTGGCGACCGATTCGACGCCCGGGCATGACGTGCCCTGTATCGCCTTCACCCAGCCCGCGTACCACGTGCCTCTTACCTTTGATTTCTACCTGGCACTGCAGCTTCGCAAGGAAGGCTGCGCCGGGGGGAGTCTCCCGGCCAATGTCCGGGCTGCGCTTGACCGCATTCGGCATCGTTCATCGGGCGAGCTGTGCCGCGACGATGACAAGTTCGTAGATGGGCAAGCGTCCATCGTCCTGGAGACAGGCCACCAGTTGGTCCTGTCAACCTCGGGCGGTGTCCCAACGCTGGCACAGGAATGACCAGGGCAACTGATGCAACTCTCCGAGTTTGAGAACGAACCCACCAAGAAGCGTCACCCGTCGTACGACGGGTCGATGCTATATACGACCGCGCCCGAGTGGTCCACGGGTGAGGTGCTACTTGCCGCCGCGTATCGCCGGCTAGTCCTGGGTGTCGGGGAAAGCAGCATTGATCTAAGAAACATCTCTCTGGCCGCGGGCAAGATGCCCGCCGAGGTCGGGGGGCCGCAGACATGGGATAGGCTGTTGACCGCCAAGGGTGGAATTGCCAGCCCGCTGCGCCACGGGCAGTATAGCCCAACGGCGTCACGGCAGTTGATGCCGCTCGTACCAACGATCGCGCGAATTGCCGGGGTCCTTGGCAAGACGCCAAGAAGTCGCTGGAACCCGTCAAACCTGCTGCTCCAAGCCATCGGTGCCGGCAGGGGGAAAGCGGATGGCGAAGAGCTGCTGCGACAGCTCGGAGCGGCCTTGCAGGTCTCGGCCAGCGACGACGTTTTCGCGCGCTTCGTCGAGGATTCGCTCCGACGGGGCCTCGACGACGTTGAGCCAGTGCCAGCTTCGACCGCCCCTTTCGAGCACGTCGAACTTGATGACAGTGATCTTCGGGCGCTCCGATCAACGGCGAAGCCACGCCGCATGTGCCCGGCCGAACGGTTTTGCAGAGACCTGCCAAGCCTGATGGCCGTCAAGGACGCCCTTACGCGGCGGCAGTGGACAGTCCTCTTGGAAGCCTTGTTCCGACTTGGCCTTGGCATGCATGTCCTGTGGACCTGCAACGCCAATATCGTCGCTTGGGATTTCGTGCTCTCTGCGGCGTCCGGACATCCGCCGCCCACGGCAGATGCCGTGGAGATGGCGGTCTGGGGGTGTCACGACGAGGAACGTCCACTACTCGAGGTTGGAACCGACGGCGAACCGCTTATCGAACGCTTGATAGAGCAGTATGCATACGCACGAACCGGGCTGAACATCCTTCTGTGCTGCCTCGAAGATGCCGGCGTCGCGTGGCCAGCCACGTCGCCGATTGGCTACTCATCGCAGCCGGGGACAAGCGCGCCCGTTGCCCTGGCCGAGTTCCTCGGCCACGTCCACGCGAACCGGCACGCCATTGACCAGGCAAACGCCGGGCAGTGGCTACGGACGCACGTCGGCACGCTCTTCGACCAGCGGGAGGACTTGCGGGCACTTGCTACCTGCAAGTCTGGGTACACCAAGAACCTCTTCGAGTTTGCTCGCCATAGCCTGGGTCAAGTCAAGGCCAAGGACCCAGATCAACGCTGCTACGACCTTTCCTACCTGCTTGCCTATGCAGGCGATCGGAAGCCGTTGCCCGTGCAACCTGGACCGGCCATGCTCATTGCCCTAGTGCGTGCCTGCTGCGCAGCACATCCGACCATTCCCGTCAGCCTGGACGACTTTCGGCACCATCTCGGTGATTACGGCCTGCGCGTTCCCGCCGGCGAGCTTGTTGACGGCAGGACCGGCCGCGACCTGGAGGTACTCGGCCTCGTGGTAGATAGTCCTGACGCGGCGGGTGGCCGCCTACTTGTGAAACCCCTGTAGAGGAGGCGAGGTAGCCCGATGCGTGCCCTGGCCGAGTGCTTGAAGTCATACATGGAGCGGTACTTCACCGCGGCCGCCGCGCGCGACCAAGGTGGTCACATTCGGCCTGTTATCGTTGGTCCACCAGGCGAGGCGCTCGCCGAACTGTTCTCGCTGCTGACCGCGGACGCACAGCACGATTGGCTGGTCGCCTCCGGTCTCGACGTCGTTGTCCTTCACGTGGGTTCCGAGCCCACGATGATCGGCAACACGCTATCCCAGCGATGCTCCTGGGACTACGCGGTCTCGATCCGGAATTCGCAACCTCGCGTGCTCATCCTCGCAACGCGGGGTTCTTGGGACAACCGGCCGGAGTCACTCGCGAACACGACCGAGACAATTGGCGAAGTGGGCCTGCCGACACGCGCGGCGGAAGATGTTCTCCAGATGCACTTGTTCAACGAGGTGGCCAACCGCTACAGCCTCGGCATCACCGTCGCTCGCGAGCTGATGCGCCTCGTGCAAGTCGAATCGACGAAGCTCGAACCCGCGGCGCGCGACACGATGACGTGGCAGGTTCTAGATCGCCTGCTCTCCGCTGCCGTGAGCGGCCAGCCGGTCGACGATGCGTGCCGCGCCGTCGGACTCCCCGTCATTGGCGATTCTGGCCTCGGCTTTCGCGACGCGTACAAGGTATTGACTACGCTCGGTGACTTCGTCTCCTCCGAGGGGCTTGCCGAGGCGATCGACCAGATGAAGGCGACGAACGCGGCACAGCAGCACGGTGTCGTGCAAGCCTTGGCGTCCTTGCATGATCACCTTTCCGACCAGCTGATCTCTCCCACGCTGCTACCGACGGCACCGACCCGGTACTACCACGTTCCGGCCACCACGCCTTCATGGTATGACGCCCTCACTGCCAGCGTTCTTTCCGAGATTCTCACGGAACTCAACGTGGCGCCCCGCCAAGACCCGCTGGCGCTTGCTTGTACCAACGCGCTGCCAGGGGTAAGTCCGCTTCGGCGAGGACCATTCGTTGTCGCATCGTCCGTCGAGCTACAGGCATCCGTGTCATCGGGGCCGACCCCGGGCACGCCAGCATTCACGCGGAAGCTCGACCGAACGCCACCCCAGGCTCTCCCTGCGCTCCCCGCCGATCCACTCCGCGCAACCGACGCCACACCACCCCCTCATCGCAAGCCCATCAAGTACAAGGTAGTAGCGCCAAACTTCCGTCCTGGCTCAGTCGCGGTGCTCAGCTTGGACAGCTTCGAGTGCGGGGGACTCGTCGTCGCGCGTGATGCCGAGCGCAACGGCATTCCGTTGCACGCAGCCCGCACCGGAGCATGGACACAGGAACTGTTGTTATCGCGTGGCGGCACCACGGAAGTGGTCGTGTACCACGCAAGCAATGTGGCTACGGTCTCGATTACGCCTCGAACGAACCCTGGACAAGCCCAAACATGCAGCGTGACGCCTGGCGCATCATGCACATCCGCGACTATCGAGGTGGAAGACAGCGACGAGTTTGCGGTCTCTTTGCTTGATGCATCCGGAACCGTGGTCGGCGAGTGGACCCTCGTAGTTAGCGTGAGTGATGATGACACGGATGTCGCAAGCTCGCGCCTCGACGGCCTAGTCCGTGAACATCGCACTAGGAGAAAGTGTGTTCCGCGAGCGCCGGACAACGTGCTACACAGGCTGGAACTCGGTTCCTACCTGAAGTCACCCGACAGCTGGAAGCCTGTGCTTGCGTGTTGGACGCCTGGCAGCGATCACCGTTGGACTATCGATTGGACTGGTGCTGCGACGCTTGGCAACACCATGCCGCAGATCGACCCACGGTCGGCAATCACTCCCCCGGCAGGACTGCTCGATGCGCGCGAAGCAGTCCGCATGTTGCTGCACCAGGAGAGTCGCTGTGTCTCCGAGATCGAGATCAACTCCATCGACCTGGTTGTAGCTATCCAGCAGTACCTCCAGCAGTACAAGGATTGGCTTGACAGTGACCCCGCATCGGCGTGCTGGATTGACGTGCTGGCTCTGCATCTTGCCGAGTGGAACCCCCAGGCCGGGCGTCACGTCGCAACGGACGAACCGGTCGTAGCGTTGCTTTCCCCCTTGCACCCGTTACGCCTGGCATGGCACGCCGTGGCGCAGCAACAGCTTTCCGAATCCCTGTCCCACCCTTGCCCCGGCGCTGGCCTCCTCAGTCCGGCGCAGTGCCCAGATTCTGCCGCGCTGTACCTGTGGAATGGCAACGAGCTTCGTCCGCGCGCGTTCTTCTCGCTCCCGTGCGATCATCCGCATTGGGCAGTCCTCGCCAACACCGCATTCCTTGGTCCCGGCGAACTACGCACCGAGTCAATGGAGCGGCTCTTCGAGCTCGGCCTGCAGGTCCAGGCGATTACCGGCGGCTTCACGTCGCAGCAAACCCAGGACAGTCTTCGCGAGGTGGATCGCCTTCTACCGGCTCGCGCAACGCTTCGGGTCGGAATCGTGGGCGAGGCAGAGACATCCAGCGACTGCGGAAAAGGCGTCTTTAGCTGGAGCAGGACGCAGCATTCCGACACGGATGTGAACCCGGTTGGCAGCCATTATCTTGAAGTGTTTGATACGCGCGGGGCGAGGGATCCGACCCCCGAACAGCTAGCGGACTTGTCCGAGGCAACGGCCGAGCGGGTCAGGTGGTTCAAGCTCCCTGGCAACGCCCAAGTTCCCAGGCTCGACTTGACGATCATCGATCAACTCGGGTCTCTCTCCCGGGAGGCTGCTACCGGCGCAACGCGCTCCGCGCTTGCCCCGGCGGCCTTGTTCCGCACGCGAATTCGCGAGGACTTCCATGAGGCCCGTTCCATCCACGAATCTCGGGTCGCGACAACGCGTATTGCCGGAACCGATCTTCCTAGCCTCTTGTGCACGGCCGTCCAGCGGTACGAGGAGCTGGCCCTTGCCGACGCCGGTCGCACGCACTTCCGGTTCACGCCCAACCAGGCCGCCGTCGGGAGCCGCCTCCAGAACGCCATCTTCCTATCCTTGACTTCGAGCCAGATTGATCCCGCGTGCATTGTTCGCGGGACCGTTGGCCAGCAAGGGTTCCTCTGGGATTACGAGCTTCCCGGTGTCCTCGGAGAGGGCGAGAGCAGCCTGGGTTACTACTTGGTTGCCAAGCCGAACGACGCCATGCTCGACGCCGTCGAGCGCGCCGCATCCCTCGTGGCCAGCCCGATACCGAGTGTTCCTGGGCTACTCGAAGAGGTGTCCAGGCACGGCATCCCAATACTCAAGCGCCTCGCCAGCGGGGGTAGCCAGTCTCGCGGCGAACTTGGCCTCCTACTCGCCACCCGCTTGCTGCAGGACGCGTTCCGCCCCCATGCTGGCCCAGCACGACTGCCAGTGTGGCGCGGACGCTGTGTCCATTTCGTGTTGCCAGTGGACCCCTACGAGGCCCTCTTCCACAAGCTCCGAAGGGCATTGCCGCACGTGCCAGGCAATGACCAGCGCCCGGACCTCGCCGTCGTGGCAATCAGGCTGCCGTCCGATCAGCAAGCCTCGTTGATCAAGATCACGCCTGTCGAAATCAAGTACCGCGGCAGTCCCATGCCGGCCACCGAGATGCGTGATGCCCTGGCACAGGCCCAGAATCTTGGCAGGCTGATGCGCGCCCTTTGGGTCGATACGCCACCATCACAGCTATGGGACACATGCGCGCGCGCGCTGCTTGCGCAGTTCCTCGACTTCGGGTTTCGCATCTATGCCGCCCAGTGGTTGCACAACCACGAGCCGCCCGAGTGGGCCGACTCCCATCAGGCCGTGATGCAGGACATCCTCGAAGGCCGGGCACGTGTCACGGTCGCAGAGGCGGGCAAGCTGATCGTGTTCGACGGCTCGCAATCAACCCGGGCTGCAGATCTGGACGGCGATAGCAGGAGCGACTCAATCGTGGTGTCCCAGGATGATGCCCGCTCACTCCTAACGAATGCGGCCGCGGTCACTTCTGACGCAGACGCTGCCGTGGCACAACTGGACTTCTCCTTTCCTGATTGTGGCTTCCCCGCGTCAGCACCAGCCCACAGTCCCGCGGACGCCCACTCGACGCCTTCGCACGCTACTGGGACAACACCCGCGGCCTCGCCCGAGGCAGTAGGTGCCCAGGCGCCTGTCACTCCTCCGCCCGAGCGGCCAATGGTTGATCACGCGGGGATCGAGGCTGACACCGTGGCCCCGGCGCCACGAGACAGATCGCGCGTACCGCCCGACGTACGTCGGAGAGTTCGGGAAGCCTTCGAGGGCTTCATTGGCAATGAGCCCGCAGTCGCGAGGCTGTCCAATGACCTGCTTCGCGCGCTCATCGAGCAGCCCCCGCACCTCGCGAAGAACTACTTGTTCACTGGCCTCCCCAGCACTGGAAAAACAGAGCTGGCGCGGCGCATGGCGCGGGCGCTGGCCTTGCCGTTCGTCAAGCTCGACGGGCGCGGCGTAACCAAGCGCGACAAGCTGTTTGAGCTCGTGAATGGAGAGCTGTCATCACACAACCTCACTGCATCGCAGGTGGCCCAACAGATGGGGCTCCCCGTCCTGGAGTACCCGCCGCTGATCGTGTTCATTGACGAGGTACACCTCGTCCCACGTGCTGTCCAGGAAGCACTCTTGACTATGCTCGAAGCGGCGGATCGCACGGTTGCCCTCTCGGATCATGTGGCCCGCGTGGAGCGCGCTACCTTTCTATTCGCAACCACGCGCGTTTCGGACGTGGATGCGGCGTTTGCCAGCCGGTGCGACGAAATCCAGCTGCGCGAGTACACGGAAGAGGAGGTGGCCCACATTCTGCGATGGAAGCTGCCTCAAGATGACTGGCCAGTCGAGGTCTTCCAAGCCGTTGCCCGGCTGGGGCGCTGCGTCCCACGCATCGCCATCCAGTTAGCCGAGGCGCTGGAGACTGCCATCTTGGTTTCCGAAGAGCCCAAGCCAGTGCTTGACCACCTCGACGACGTGCGCCGCACGCGAGAAATAGACGACCGCGGACTCACTCGCATGGACTTCGAGTACCTGTCCATCCTGGAGCGTTCTAATACCCCTGTGGGCGAACAGAACATCCTGAACCTGATGCGAACGGTTGACAAGGATCGTGTCCTCAACGACGTGGAGCCCTTCCTCGTGCGGCTTGGATTCATCCAGCACGGACCGCGGGGGCGGGAGCTAACCGCGAACGGGCGTGAATACCTTCTTGCTCACCGGGCGCAGGGTGAAGGCACGACATGACAGCGCCGACCAGGGCAAGCGTCAATGCCAGGCTTGCACGCCATCGCTGGCGAGTCGAGGAGGTCCAGGAGCGACTCCTCACTTGGTTCGGAGAACATGGCCGTAGCTTTCCGTGGCGAGCCGATTCGGCATCGAACTACGTCCGCATCGTTTCGGAGGTGCTTCTCCAGCGCACGCGTGCGGAGACGGTGGCCGAATTCTTCCCGCTATTCACCAGGCGATTTCCGAGCTGGAGACGACTTGCAGCGGCAACCGACGGGGAGCTTCGCGCGTTCCTGGAGCCAATCGGCCTTTGGCGTCGGCGCGCCGCTTCGCTTCGAGCATTAGCGACCGAGATGAACACGCGAAGGGGGCGGTTTCCCCGAGATCGGGGGGAGATCGAGGAGTTACCGGGAATCGGCCAATACATAGCTGGCGCCGTGCTGATCTTTTGCCATGACGAACCGGAACCGTTGCTGGACGTGAACATGGCCCGGGTCTTGGAGAGGTGTTTTGGGCCGCGCAATCTCGTGGACATCCGTTACGACCCGTGGCTCCAAGTATTGAGCCGAAAGGTCATCGACCATCCAAAGGCTCGTGAGATCAACTGGGCAATCCTCGACTTGGCCGCGTCCACCTGCAGGAGGGAGCTCTGAACAACCGCGCAACCGTTCACGGGTTTGATGCGTATGAGTGTGCGTCGTGACGGAACGCGTCGGTGTGGCGTGTGGCACGCCGTGAGGAGCATGGTCATGGCCGAGCGACGGAACG
>Ga0226835_1001458_pt1 | contig 12733 bp, 13 predicted proteins | sample LAC_MetaG_1_FD_163627 | JGI IMG/M metagenome (GOLD analysis project Ga0226835, IMG submission 163627) | Anaerobic ammonium oxidizing microbial communities from anammox membrane bioreactor (MBR) in UC Berkley, California, United States -... | ecosystem: Engineered > Bioreactor > Anaerobic >...
TTCAATCTTTACTTCACACTCACGCGGTTCAATCTTTTTTCTTTTCCCTTAAAAACCTTCGCGTATTTTCTTCGCGTCTTCGCGACTTCGCGGTTCAATCTTTATCCCCCGCAAACGCGGTTCAATCTTTACTTCACACTCACGCGGTTCAATCTTTTTTCTTTTCCCTTAAAAACCTTCGCGTATTTTCTTCGCGTCTTCGCGACTTCGCGGTTCAATCTTTATCCCCCGCAAACGCGGTTCAATCATTTCCCCCAAGGAGCACCTACCCATGAACTGGAAAATCCCCCTCGCTGACCTATCCTACGACCAGAACGAAGACTCCGCCGTCCTCGCCGTCCTCCACTCGAAGTGGCTCACCATGGGTGCAGTTACCGCTCAATTCGAGCACGACTTCTCCCAGCTCACCGGCAGCCCGCACTGCTTCAGCGTCTCCAACGCCACCGAAGCCCTGCACCTGGCCTGCGTAGCCCTCGGCATTGGCCCAGGCGACGAGGTTATCGTCCCAGCGCTCACCTTCGTCGCGACGGCCAACGCCGTCCTCTACACCGGCGCCCGTGTGGTCTTCGCCGACATCACTGGTCCCAACGACCTCACCATCTCCCCGGCAGCCATCGCCGCCAGCATCACCCCGCGCACCAAAGCCATCATCGTCATGCACTACGCCGGCTATCCCTGCGATATGCCCGCCATCCTCGAGATCGCGCGGGCTCACAACCTGCACGTCATCGAGGATGCCGCCCACAGCCCGGGGTCGAGCCTGCAAGGCAAAGCGCTCGGCACCTGGGGGGATATCGGCTGCTTTTCCTTCTTCTCCAATAAAAACCTGGCAACGGGAGAAGGCGGGATGCTGACGACCAATTCCGACGAGATTGCTGCAAAAATCAAGCTGCTGCGCTCGCACGGCATGACCACCCTGACCTATGATCGCCACGCCGGGCATGCCTACTCCTACGATGTGGTCGCGCTGGGATACAACTATCGCATCGACGAGATCCGGGCAGCGTTGGGAATTGAGCAGCTCAGGAAACTGACCGCCAACAACCAGCGCCGGCGCGAGATCGTCGCTCTGCTGCGCGAGCATCTTCCCGCCGGGCTCACCATCCCCTTCGCCGATCATCCCGGAGTTTCTGCCTGCCACCTCATGCCCGTTCTCCTGCCGGAAGGTGCCAACCGCACCGCCTTCCAGGACACCATGAAAGCCGCCGGTATCCAGACCAGCATCCACTACCCGCCGATCCACACCTTCAGCTACTACCGCGAGCACTTCCCCGGCCCGCACAATCTGCCCCTCACCGAGTCCATCGCCGCCCGCGAAGTGACCCTGCCACTCTTTCCCACCATGACGGAAGAGCAGTTGGATTATCTAATCGAGCAAGTGGGGGAGGCGGTTAAGTTGTTGAGCTGTTAAGCTATTAAGTTATTAAGGGAAAATAACTCAATAACTCAAAACTCAACCCTCAAAACTCAACCCTCAAAACTCAAAACTTAAAACTCAATAACTCAACAGCTTAACAGCTTAATACCTCAACCCTCAAAACTTTTTATGGAATTAAATCAGAACAATAACAAAAAGAAACAATTAATCAGAGCCTGGCTGCCGGTAATCCTCTGGGCGGGTGTTATCTTCTTCTTCTCGAGCGATCCGGATCCCTACAAAATATTGCCGCAAGCCTGGCTGCGCTTCCACCCATTAGGAGAGCATACACACTCATCGCTGAAAGAGATCATCGGTGTACTCAGCCATTTCAGTGAATACGCCATTCTGGCTTTTCTCTTTTTCCGCGCGATGCATTATCCAGCCGCTAAACGACCAGGCTCCTATTCAGAATCCACTCATCCCAATTTGCGCCGCTTAACAGGACTTGTCATCCTTTTCACCATGCTCTACGCCCTGTCCGACGAAACCCACCAACTCTTCGTCCCAGAACGTGAATTCCAACTCTTCGACCTGACCATCGACCTCCTCGGAACCCTCTTAGGCGTATTCCTCTATCGTAAATATCACCAACACAAACTCCAAAAAACATCTTCTCCAAACACCAACCCATAATCCTTCCTCTCTTTGCACATTCCATGATAAACTCACAATTGAACCCCAAACCCCTAACCCCCAGAATCCTCACCCTGAACCCTGACCCCTGCCCCTTGACTCCTGACCCCTGAATCCTGAATCCTGACTCCTGAACCCCGAATCCTGAACCCTGAATCCAGAATCCTGAATCCTGAATCCTGAAACCTGAAACCTGAAACCTGAATCTTAACCCCTGAACCCCGAATCCTGAATCCTGACTCCTGAACCCCGAATCCTGAACCCTGAATCCTGAACCCTGAATCCAGAATCCTGAATCCTGAATCCTGAAACCTGAAACCTGAAACCTGAATCCTAAACCCTCACTCCTCAAAACTCACTCCCCCCTATGTCCCTCATCAACTGGAATTCCCTCATCTCAAACACCATCTGGATCCTCGCCCTCGCCTGGCTCCTGGCTGTCCTCTCCATGTCGCTCTGGTCGGCTCATGAAAATGAGCGCAGACTCACCCAGGAGCTTGATCGTCCTATCCGGCAAATACAACTCAATCTGGGCGGTATGCTCTTCAGCACCGGGTTGGCGCTCGTTTCTGATCAACTCTGGCAAATGATTGTCCTGATCGCGCTGGGAATCATGTTCTTCGTCCAGCTTGTTCTGGCGGTTCGGGCTCAGCGGGAATAGAAATCGTAAAAGCTTAACAAAAACGATGGTTGTCATCAATGGATTGATCACTTATAATTTATGGCATAATTATTGCACGAACATTTTCGTCGGGAGATTCTATTGCCTTCAGTAGGTCGCTGCCCTAGTTTAGGACTGGATGATGATCCATCTACCTGCATGACTTTCGCAACCGAAAGCCATCGTTGTTATCGTCTTACTAAAAGCCAAACCATCCCGCTCGATCATCAAAATCTGTACTGCCTCAATGAAAACCATATCCGCTGTCCGATCTATCTGCGTGGTCAGCGCCTCTTCCCGTCCGCGGTGAAAGGACAGGCGAATCAGGTTTCGCGCTCGCGCCCCAAAAACAAGCGGCTGTCATCCAGCATTGCCATAAAGTGGGTCGCGGGGATCGTACTTTTGTTAGCTTTGGCGTTTGGCAGTTGGTGGCTTTTTTCCCACACCGATATTTTCACCCGTCCTGACCCGCCTGTGCAGGCTTTCGGCAGCCTTCCGCCTGGAATTACCCCTACGCTCACCCGTACTGTAGCGCTGTTCACACCCAACCTGACCCTTGTCCATGACCTGACAGAGATCCCAACGGATCCTGCCAGCCAGGAATTAGCCCAAAATATTCCAGTCACCGGGTTTGATCAGGAGACAGCAATCGTGACTGCGACGGCAACGCAAACGCGTACCCCTACCCGAATGGCATGCGCACTACCAGAAGGTTGGGTCGTCTATAATGTCAAGCTTTGGGATACGCTCTACTGGCTCAGTATGTCTGTTCGTGTAAGCGTGGATGAGTTAAAAGCAGTCAATTGCCTTAAATCAGATCTATTGGTGGTTGGTCAGCCAATTTTTCTGCCATACGATCCTCCCAAAGCCAGTTTTACAGCATCACTAACCGCGACATCACCACCAACCGATCGCCCTCCCACTGCCACTTCATCGCGAACATCTACTGCAACCTTCACCCGTACATTTACAGTAACCTTTACCCGTACCCAAACACCTACCTCTACTTATACCGCTTCACCCATCCCTCCCACCAACACATCTGTACCCCCAACAAACACTCTGGTTCCTCCCACAAACACCTCTGTACCTCCAACCGCTGAACCGACCGCGATACCAACTGAAGAACCTACCGAAAACTCAGAAGGCTAGGGTTTTCCTGGCAAATAAGGATGCCTGTTGAAGCAACTTGCGCATAACCGACATCTCCTCAATGCATTCAAATTAGCATTGGGATTATTATTGCTGTACCTCTCGATTAAAACAGTCGAGTGGGGCATTCTAACGGAAGCATTGGCAACGATTTCGCCGCTCTGGTTGTGGCTTGCCGTTCTGAGCGTTTTACTTAGTCTGGCGCTCAAAGTATGGCGCTGGGATGTGTTATTGCGAAATTATCAAATCCGGCTGCCCCTCGTCAAATTAATCTCCGCATTCTTTTTGGGTCAGGCTGCCAATATTCTGCTGATTATTCGTGGGGGTGAGGTTGTGCGCATTGGCGCTGCTCACCAACCTGAAGAGGATGATTGGCTCGCAATTACAGCTACGATCGCAATCGAAAAATATCTGGATCTCCTGATGCTGGTTGTATTGATGCTGATATCCGTGAATAACCTTCCTCCTTTGGCGGTGGAAAAATTAGGCAGTCTGCGCATTTTCATCATCTTGCTGACTTTAATTCTATTTTTAATGGTTGTTTTCGGACCATTTCTCTGGCAGAAATTCTCTACGGGAGGAAATCACCCCGATTGGTTTGAAAAAATTCAACCAAAAATTGATCGTTTCATTCAGGCCAGTCTCTGGTTGAAAGATCTGCAGCGTTTGTCGCCAATGCTGGTCTTTACCATCGCAATTTGGGTTGTAATGGCGGTGACCAATTTGCTGGTGTTTCAATCCCTTTCCATCCAACTCAATTGGGATGCTGCCGTTTTGGTGCTGATTCTCATTTATTTGGGAGTATTACCGGCTTTGATGCCTGGGAATATTGGCCCGTTTACTTTCTTTGCCCAATTGGCGCTGATCCCCTTTGCTGTAGAAAATGAGTTGGCGCTGGCTTTTGCAATCATCCTGTACGTTATTGTGACCCTGCCTCCATTACTCCTTGCGGGATTGATGATGTTATTGCCAACAAAGAAAAAACTGAGGGGCACAGGCTAATGTCTCGGTCATTTTATTTCTCAATTGTAATTCCAGCCAAAGATGCAGCTGATACCATTGCGAACTGTGTACGCGCTTTACTCAACCAACAAGACTATATCTGCCATCAAGATTATGAGATCATCGTGGTGGATGATGGCTCCAGCGATCAGACTGCCAGCATCGCGAGAGAGCTGGGGGTGCTGGTGATCAGCCAGGTGAATGCTGGTCCGGCTGCTGCCAGAAATGCCGGAGTTCAACAGGCTCAGGGAGAGATCATTCTCTTCACCGACGCCGATTGTATTCCCACCTCAAACTGGTTAGCTGAGATGGTAAAGCCTTTTAATGATTCGGATGTCGTTGGCGTCAAAGGTGCTTATCTCTGCCAGGAAACGAATTTAATTTCCAGATTTGTGCAACAGGAGTTTGAGTATAAATATCTCTTGCTCTCAAAACTGCCAAAAATTGACTTCATTGATACTTACTCAGCGGCTTATCGAAAAAATATTTTTAAAGACAATGGGGGCTTTGATATGCGCTTCCCGGTTCCATCGGTTGAAGACCAGGAGTTATCCTTTCGACTGGCACGCAAAGGTTACAAACTCGTTTTTCAGCCATCTGCTAAGGTTTATCATCAACATGATGTCTCCGTTTGGGAGTATTCCAGGCGTAAGTGGGGGATAGGTTATTGGAAGGCTTTTTTGCTGCGCTGGTTGCCGGAAAAGACACTTTCAGATACTTATACGCCAATTTCACAACGGCTGCAAATCTTTTTCCTCGCGCTTACATGGATGGGGTTGTTCGCTGCTCTTTTTTTCAAACCAATTATTTGGATTGGATTGGTGAGTCTTATGCTCTTCTTTCTGACTGCTTTTCCATTTCTAAAAATGGTCTGGAAAAATGATCGGAAGATCCTTGTACCTTCTTTATTTTTACTTTTTGTTCGCGCTGGCGCCCTGGGATTGGGGCTTGTTGCTGGATTCCTCTTCCCTCCTCGATCCAAACTTCCCCCAAGAGCCGGGCTTCGATTTTTGGAACGGCTGGCCAAACGAGTTCTGGATATTTCAGCAGCCATCATTGCGCTGATTCTTTTTTCCCCAATCATGTTAATTTCAGCGCTATTGATCAAACTTGATTCACCCGGGAAAATCATTTTCTCCCAGGAACGATCCGGTGAAAATGGAAAACCCTTCCGAATCTATAAATTGCGTACCATGGTCACCGATGCAGAAGATAAATTACAGCAGGTATTGGAACAAAATAATATCACCTTCGACCAGCCTGTTTTTAAACTTCAGAATGATCCCCGGGTAACTCGCGTGGGAAGATTCTTACGGCGCTGGAGTCTGGATGAAGTCCCGCAATTCTGGAACATCCTGCGGAGTGATATGAGTCTGGTAGGCCCCAGGCCCGAAGAGAGCTGGGTGGTTGCGATGTATGATGATCGTCAGCGCCAGCGTCTTGCTGTAAAACCCGGACTCACCGGTCCCATGCAGGTCAGTGGCCGCGGCAATTTAGAATTCGAGGATCGCCTGGCTTTAGAATTGGAATATATCCAGCATTATTCTTTCTGGCTGGATTTGAAAATTATCTTTCAAACAATCGCAATTATCCTTTCTGGAAAAGGCGCATATTGATTCGACGCAGTACAAATTTCAAAATAACCAGGAATTTTTGGCTGGTTCTCCTTCTATGTTCAATTGGAATTTTTTTTATTATTAAGGGAATTGATGCATATATCCATCCCTCTGTGAAGGTGCAATGGACAACTGCAACTGAAGTTGATGTTCTGGGCTTTAATTTGATGCGCAGTGAATATCCGTCAAATGTGGGGATCGTTCAGGTCAATAAGGACTTGATTCTGGCAAAAGGCTCTTCGATTGAAGGTGCCCATTATCAATTTGTTGATAATGAAGTTTCTGCTGGGAAATCCTACACGTATTTATTACAAGAATTATCATATACGCTTGAAATTACAGATTTGGAAAAGATCAATGTTGAAATAAATCAGAAAGGCTTTCCTGCTATTTTAGCCGGATTAGCTTTTATGATTGGCTCATTTATCGTCCCAAACATGAATAGGCAAAAAACTTAAAATCTGATGACGATATCATGGTATTTTGAAAACTATCCGTATGAATAACTTCGAGTTTGAATTACCAATTGGCAATTATTATATTCATGTGTTGCTGGATGATAGAAACAGCTACGAAAGAATAAGAGGATATTATCGTTTTCATCAGAAAATGTCGGACGATTGTATTGGGAAGATTACCATTCAAAATACGGGAAATCATCATTCAGAAACAAATCTGGAGCCAAAGACTGTCTGGAGTGATAATACCTGTGAATTTATTGGCTATGACTGTAAAGGAATAGTAGGGAGTAATATGGATGCCAGCCTGGAAATTGGACCGGATACTACCATCCAATGTCTAGATTTCTTTTTTAGAGTCGCAACCTCAATTTTTATTTTTTCAAGAGGAGGTTTATTGGTTCATGCGGCTGGTATTGAAAAAGACAACCACGGTTATCTTTTTACCGGTTATTCCGGTGCTGGAAAATCAACAGTCTGTAAATTGTCTTCTGATTGCAAAACCCTGAATGATGACTTAATCGTTCTCATCCCTGAAAAAGGTGGTTGGCAGATTTGCTCAACACCTTTTACAAATCCTACGCAGGTTTCACCGATTCAGGGTTCGACAAATCTTCACAGGATATTTCTTTTAAAACAAGCAAAATATCACCAACTGGTTGATGTATCTGAAACAAGAGCTTTAGCAGAGTTAATTACACATGTTCCAGTTATTTCTCAGTCAGAAAAACTAATTCCTCCTTTGATCAATCGTTGTAATGACATCGTCAAGAAAATCCCGCCCCAAGAATTGAATTTTTTACCAGACAGGGGCTTCTGGAATTTAATTGAAAATAAACGTTAGTTAGTTTGTGTTTAAAAAATAAAACAACCTCGATTTACTATGATCGGGGTTGTTTTTTATGAATTAAGCATTTTGACTGGTTGATTTACGTTTCAAAGCCGATTGAACCATCAAGAATTCACCAATGTTGTCCATGGTAACCAGCCCTACAAGTTTCTGGTTCTCAAAAATGGGCACAGTGTGGCAATGACAGGTTTGTAATCGTTCAGATACTCTTTCTAACATCTCATCGGATTCGGCAGTGACAAACGAACGATCCATGACACTGGCTATATTGGCGGTGGGACCATCGGTTGCCAGCCCCTTAATCAAAGCTCCCCGCGTCAGGATCCCAACCATCTCAGCCCCGCGCATCACTGGAAATTCGTGCTGATATCCAGAAAGTATGGCATCTACGCCATCGGACAATCTTTGGTTAACGTCCAGAGTTTGAAATTGGGTTAACATTGCCCGTTTGATTGGAATGCCAGAAATTGCTTCCTGAACCTGAACCGAGCTTGATTCCTGGCTGGCTCCAATCCAGACAAAGAGGGCAATAAAAATTAAGAATGGATTGGTCAACAATCCGATCAACCCAAAAATTAATGCAAAACCCTGTCCAACCATGGCAGCAGTATGCGTAGCTTGTGTATATTCCATTCGCATTGCTAAAATCGCTCGTAAAACCCTACCCCCATCCATTGGAAAAGCGGGCAATATATTAAAAAGGAGGAGTGTTAAGTTTACGATTGCCAACCTTTGAATCATTGTTCCATCGGTCACGGTAGCATTGCTTATCCCATTTAGATTGTGGGTTATGAACAAGTATCCAAGCATGATCGCTGCAAAAATAAAATTAACCAAAGGGCCTGCAAGTGCTACGATCAATTCCTGCTTAGGTTCTTTTGGCATGCGTTCTAATCTTGCCAGGCCGCCGATGGGCAATAAGGTGATATCCTTCGTAGTTATTCCATATTTCCTGGCTGCAATTGCATGTCCCAACTCATGTAACAACACGAATAGGAATAGTAAAATGATAAAAGCGATACCATTAAAGACTGCATATATAGAATGTTCGCTAATCCAGTATGAAAAACCAATCCAGGCGATTAAGATTAAAAAAGTGCTGTGAATAAAAACATCTATTCCAGCAATTCTTGCTATTTTCCAAGACCATTTCATATATCCTCCATTTCTCATTATTATTGAGAACTGAATGCTAGCTTAATCATACATTTTAAATAGTCAAATATTGAAAATTTGCAGAATGTTTATAGAATTCTTATAAATTGTTTATACAATGTTGATTGACAGATAGAAGTACTAAATAATATAATAATTAATATGATAAATATCTATTTTATCCCAAAGTGGGAGTAACAGGAAGAGGTGAAAAATGTCAGATAAATTTGTATTGCCGGAATTAGGGTTTGCTTATAATGCTTTGGAAGCAGCAATTGATGCTCAAACAATGGAAATTCATCATACCAAACATCATGCCGCTTATGTCAACAACTTGAATGCTGCACTCGAAAAAGCTCCAGGTTTCTTTTCACAATCGGTTGAAAGTGTCCTTCGCAATATTAATGATGTTCCCCAAGAGGTACGTCAGGCTGTGATTAACAATGGGGGCGGACATGCCAACCACTCTTTATTCTGGAAAGTACTTACACCCGGCGGAAGTAACAGCCCGGTGGGCGATGTTGCCCGCGAATTAAATGAAGTGTTTGGAAATTATGAAACCTTTGTTGATACTTTTTCTAAGGCAGCCACCACCAGATTTGGTTCGGGATGGGCCTGGCTGGTATTGAACGGCCAAAAGAAACTGGAAGTATACTCAACAGCGAATCAGGACAGCCCTTTTATGCAAGGTCATGTTCCAGTTCTGGGATTAGATGTATGGGAGCATGCCTACTACCTGCGCTACCAGAATCGTCGGCCTGATTATATTAAAGCCTTTTGGTCTGTTGTGAACTGGGATAAAGTCAATCAGTTTTACAGCGAAAATAAATAAATTCAGATTATGAAAAAAAGAGGAGCCTCTCGTTCATAAGATTGGCTCTTCTTTTAATTTGTTGAAATGATAATAGTCAAAAAACTTTAATTTACACTATAAAACATCAAATGTCCTTCGAAGTCAGTGACTAAAAGGATGTCCCCATTAGGCGAAATTAATACATTAGAAATCTCCTGACCTTGAGGTGTTGATAAAGGTGTAAATTGTTGAAGGTTTAAATCCAGAATAGAGACGCTATTTCTGAGTGAAAGAGCGATTTTTGTTCCATCCGGAGAAATTGATATTGCATTTATTGCATCATCGGTATGGAATTTATTGAGAAGCGCTCCAGTTTTGAAATTATAAATAAAAAGGGTTGGTTTATAGTCATTACCAACTGTTTCAAAATCGGCAACAGCTAAATAGGTTGCGGCTGAGTCCATGTCTTTGCTGGTAATAAAATCTTCATGATACATTGCCGGGAAGATCTGGTTGGTGGTAATATTACTCACCTGGATAGTGGCTCTGGCTACCCAAATGGCATATTGGTTGTTTTGTCCAAAACTGACACTATATACAGGTGCAGCAGTCTCGAATCCCGTTAAAGTCGTTTCCAATTGACCAGTTTCAAGGTCATAGATTAAGGCTTTCCATTGATCTTCACTTGAAATCATGATCTTTTGACCATCAGGTGATATTTCACCAAACATGAAGGTAGTCCCTGTGGCGATTGTTTTTTCGGTTGAATTTGCCCAATTTCGAATAATCAGGTCCTGATTATTTTTCGTGATTACATAAATGTTGTCATCGGGTGAGATATCGATCGATATTTCATCTGGTGCAAGCGTGTACGAGAATAATACATTGAAATCGGGATATGACAAAACTTTAAAAACCCCGTTTCCGTCAACCGAGAAACAAGATTGATCAGAACACCATCGTACTTTTGCTGGATAGCCTAAATCGAATTGATTTATTAAGCTGTTTGCTGTTACAGTTGGAGATGGTGTTTTGGTTTCAGTAGGTTCAGGTGTGTTGGTTGGTGTTGACGTCTCAGTTACTGCAACTTCGGTAGTCACTTGCATTGGAGATGGAGATGCAACCGCAGGGGTATCAGTTGTATTAACTCCTTTGGGTGTTTTACTGGTTAATTTGCATGAGGAAAGCAAAACAATCCCAATGAGCAAAAGAATGGGGAGAGACATTTTTTTATTCATATTATTCTCTTTTCGTATATAGACGAATAAAATACTTTTTTAGTTCCTGGAAGTAATACTATCTTCCATTTTGTTGAAAGTTTTATGTAATAAATTATACATCTTGTCTTCAGCCCAATCAAAAGCTTGTTCAGTGATTTCTGCTATTTTTTTATTGATCCAGGAATCAACACGCCCTTTTTGACGGTCAATAGTTTTTGAAATTCCATCATTCATTCGGGCTGATAGGCTAGTGATTAAGTTGGGGTTTTGCTGAATGAGCACGACCGGAAATTCATTAACATAGATTGTCATGGAATGATCATCCGCGACTTCTATTTCCATCCCATTGTCTACGCTTAAGTCTGCGGTATCTGCTGCATAAGCCCGGTATTTCTTTCCTGGCAGATCAGAGAAAGTTACGGGATAAGGAGATTGTCCGCCTGAAGCGGTCCATGAGTAGATGATTAAGCGCCCTTCTTTCCGAAATCGGAATTCATAAATACCCAGATCCTGAGGGGTGGCGTAGCTACTTTTTTGCTGAAACTGTCCAAGAAATCTGGATCCGCCTAATAATCGGCCGATATTTTTTAACGTTTCTTGCCCTTCCGGCCCTAAAACAAAGCCAGGATCCTGAGGATTTTCATAAAGGGTGTACCAGAATATCTTTTCAACACCTTGTTCTGACATCAATGGCAGAATACTTCTTACTACATAATTAGCCTCTATCTGGTCAGTGGAAAGAAAATGTTGTTCTGCCGGGTATGATAACCATTCATCTTTCCATCCCAACTCTGTTATCCAGATCGGTTTTTTCCCGTTTTCATTTACGAAATCCCGGATATCCCGAATCTCGGATACCAGGTTTGATGATTCCTGTTCATCTGAACTACAGTTCATTGTTTCCAAATCAACTTTTGGCCCCCTTGGCATCCAAGCTTCGGGAGGATTATTATCCCAAAATGGGTTGATGCCCACCACATCAAAGTATTTCCAGGCACCTGACTTTTTTATTTCCGAAAGAAACATGATAGGAGTGGTGGAGCAAGTGTTACCTGAAGCGCTATATAACCCTCCCAGAATGACGGTGTCTCTGGAATTGTGCTTTTTAATAATCTTGTAGGCGGATGATAATAGTTGGGAATATAAAAATGGATTTGGTTCGCTTTCGGCATCCAGATTTGTTGGAAACATGACCTGCCCCCATACATGGGGATTGTTTGATTGAGGGAGGATTTCCCAATAATCGATCTGGTCCCCGAAGCGATCAACAACCGCTTGCACATAATTTTTCCAACGATCAGTCAGTTGATCAACATCAACAGTTTGTTCGGGATAAACGTGAGGTAAATACGCTGGGCCGGTTGAAAGAACTGCTACGACTCTTAAATCGTGTTTTTGGGCTTCTGCGAGCATAAAATGAAAATCCCGGGTAGTTGAACCATCCGAGTAATACCATTGAAATTGACCCGGGGTTTGCTCAACCTCCCGCCAGGGAATTTCCTCCCGAACCCAGTGAATGTTCATATCCTGTAATTGTTGATAAGCACCAGGCAGTCCTTCTGTTCCCACACGTAGGTGAATAGAATCTCCCATTCCAAGATTGTTGAGAGGCGCATTGGTAAGCTCTTTTTCCTTTGGTTTGAAAAAACCACTGATTAAGAAAAGAACAATTAGGACAGCAAGTAATTTAACCCAAAAGAAAGCGACTTTAAATCGGAAACCCATATCAACCTCACAGTTTTGATAAGGTTAATGGTGCAAGAAGGGGGCCAG
>Ga0226835_1001459_pt1 | contig 12733 bp, 8 predicted proteins | sample LAC_MetaG_1_FD_163627 | JGI IMG/M metagenome (GOLD analysis project Ga0226835, IMG submission 163627) | Anaerobic ammonium oxidizing microbial communities from anammox membrane bioreactor (MBR) in UC Berkley, California, United States -... | ecosystem: Engineered > Bioreactor > Anaerobic >...
CCGGTCGAACTGCATGTCCTGTATAAGCCGGAGCAGCGTCTCAAACTCCTCGTCTGTCTCGCCCGGATAGCCGACAATGAACGTCGTGCGGATGGCAAGATCGGGCATGGCCGCGCGCATGGTCTCGATGGTCCGGTACACCCACTCGACGTTGGCCGGGCGGCGCATCCGCAGTAACGTGCGGCGGTCGGCGTGCTGGAGCGGAATGTCGAGGTAGGGCAGGATCTGTTCGTGCGAGGCCATCGTCTCGATCAGCCGGTCGGTGACATAGCCGGGATAGGCATACATCACGCGGATCCAGGGCAGGTCTGGCACGGCGCGCACCAGCGCGTCGAGCAGTGTCGCCAGGCCGTCTTTCATCCCCAGGTCATGGCCGTAATCGGTCGTGTCCTGCGCGATGAGGATCAGCTCCTGCACGCCCCGGTCGCGCAGCTCGCGCGCCTCGTCCAGAATGCGCTCCAACGGGCGGCTGACGGCGGTTCCCTTGATCTTCGGGATGGCGCAGAAAGCGCACGGGCGGCGGCAGCCATCCGCGATTTTCAGATAGGCGCTGGCACCCTGAATCGCCACCCGGCTCACACCCTGTTCGTCCGTGCCCACCGTCAGCGCCTCGTCCGGCAGATGGTAGAGCGGCTCCGGGTGCTTGCGGGCGCGTAGCTGCCGGACCAGATCGACGATATCCATCCAGCGCCGCGTGCCGATCGCGCCGTCCAGCTCCGGGACCTGCGCGGGCAGCTCGAGGCCATAACGCTGTGCGAGGCAGCCCGCCGCGATCAGGTACTGGCCCGGCCGCTTGCCTGCTGCCAGCTCGCGCAGGGCGTTCAGGCTTTCTTCGCGGGCAGGTCCGATGAAGCCGCAGGTGTTGACGATCAGCACCTCGGCGCGGGCGGGATCGTCCGTGCCGTGCAGCCCTGCCCCTTCGAGCAGCCGCCCCATCGACTCGGTATCAACCAGGTTCTTCGAGCAGCCGAGGCTGAGCAGATAATACGAATCCCTGCGTTTGCGCATCCGGTTTGGTCTCATTGGGTGAATTTACAAGACAGACGCCGATTTTATCAGAGATGGCGCTGCACGGACAGGCTGAGTCGGGCGGGCGATGATCCGCCACTGGGCGCGTGTGATTGAATTTCACGTGTGTTTGGGCGTAGAATGCGTTTGCGCTTTGCTTCACGAACCCCCTACCCGCGAGGATAAAAAGATGCGTCAGACCCTGCGTTTCTTGATGATACTTGTCATATTATTCGGTTTTTGCAGACCGCCTATCGAGGCGCAAGAGGCGACGCGTGTCGAGCAGGCGGTCGCTTTCCTGACCGCGAACGGCATCCCCTCGGCGGCGTATGCCGAGCTTTCGACCGCGCTGAGCACAAACGACTACCGAAACGTCTCCGCCGTGCTGGTGAAATATGGCTACACGCCCGACCAGCTTAAGGCCTTTATTTCGGACATGAATCTCCTGCTCCTGCGGGCCGCGATCAATCCCGGCCTCGACGACGAGATCTTAATCGAGGCGCTGGCGCTGGTGCAGTCCTATGGGTTGAATGCGCTGGATATGCAGTGGCTGATTTCGATGGCGGACGATCCGGCAGGGATGGTCGCGTACTTGACGGGAAAAGGGTTGACGCTTGAGCAGGGAAACCAGCTTCTGGCGCAGGTTGCGCTGCTGACGCAGGGCATCAGCGAGAACACGCTGCAATATCACGTGATCAATGGGTTGCTGTTCACGTTCATCGACGACGCTGGGCTTCCGGTCGCGATGCTGTATGCCAGCGCCTATCTGCTGGACGATCCGAGCGCGGCAGCCGCCTACCTGATGAGCATCGGATACAGCGAAGAGCAGGCGCAGACCTTTGCTGGTCTGATCCCAGGGCTGGTCGAACGCGGAGTCACTTCTCAGGCAATCGAAGGCTGGACGGTCGGCAGCCTGCTATACCGTCTGGAAGGGCTTGGGCTGCCGCCCCACTCAATCTACGAGATCGTCGCGTTGGGTCACATCGACGCTGTACGCGGCTACCTGACCGCGAAGGGCTTCAGCGGCGATGTCCTTGAACTGGCGCTGGTCCATATCGGCGGATGTATGGGATATCACGGAGAAGCGTTGAATCTGGATCGGCTGCACGCGTTCCAGGCACACGAGGCCGCGAGCCTGCTGGCCAGCGCCGGGATCGCCCCATCCGATCTGCGCGTCATCCTCGCTCTGAGCGCGCATCCCGCCGCGCTGAGGGACTATCTGACGAGTGTCTATGCGCTGGACGAATCGCAGATCGGCGTGTTCATGATGAATCTCAGCCAATCTACATTTGTCAGAACGGTTAATCCTGACGACGCGGAAAACAGCATTTTCACGCTGATCGGCGCGCGATGATCAGGTAGTGATCGGCGTCATTTGCGGCCTGCATGTCGAATCCGGCGGCGGCGATGTGCGCGGCGGCCTCATCCACCGGCGGCAGCAGGTGGCGGCGGATGCGCGGGCTATCGGCGCTGCTGTGGATGGCGTTGACCTGCTCGCGCGGGATATCGTGCAGGATGAACAGCGTCCCACCCGGCGCGAGCAGCCGGTGTATTTCGCGTAGCGCGACCCGGCGCTCTTCGAAATGCGCGAAGGTGTTATGGCACGTCACCAGGTCGGCGCAGCCAGCGCGCAGCGGCAGGCGATGCGCATCCGCCTGAAGCCACACCGCCGCCCCAGGATTCGCCGCGCGCGCCATGCCGAGCATTACCAGCGAGAGATCGACCGCGATCACGTGCGCGCCGGGCGCCAGCCTCGCCAGGTGCGGCAGGAAGGCGCCGGTCCCTGTGCCGATGTCCAGCACGCGGTGCGCCCCCTCGAACAGCGAGGCGTGCGGCGCCAGCAGGCGAGCCAATCGCGCGCTGCGGTCGGCGGACTGCATGGCGTTCCAGTGCGGCGCGAGCCTGTCAAAAAACGCGGTCAGTTCTCGAACCGGTGACGCGAGCATCATCCCCCCGCCAGTGATCGGCAACGGTGCGCGAGTGTACCACTTGCGCCGGGCGCGATCAATCCGCCGCGCCGGAGCGTCAGCCGGACGGTGGCCGACCGTCTTGCAGCGCGCCTGGCCGCTTGCTACACTACGCGTAAACAGCCTGAGAGAACTTACGGAACGCCCGGCGAATGTTGTTAGTGGCTGAAAAAAAGAATGGAGACGGTGTTGTAATGGTGTGGTCAAGAACGTCTATGTGGATCATGCGAGTGATGGTCCTGGCGGCGGTTCTGGTCGGTGGGCTGGGCGCGATCCCGTCCCATGCGCAGGAACCAGATGCCGTCGTGATCCCGGACCGGCTGAATCTGCGCGCCGGCCCCGGTACGCAATACGCGGCCATCGCCAGCCTGACGCGCGAGATGCCGCTGGCGCTGCTGGCGCGCGAGAATATCCCGGACAACGGCCTGTGGGTGTTCGTCCGCACGCCGGACGGCGCCGAGGGCTGGGTGCTGGCCGATTACCTGAGCGTGCGCGCGGATATCGACCTGGGCCGGTTGCCGGTTCGCCCCGCGCCGGACGCTGCCCCAGCGGCTGATCCGCCAGCGCCAGAGGCCGAGACGGCGCCGCCGGCCTTCCCGGAAGGTTCCGGCATTCCTGCGACGACCCGGTCCACCGTGAATTTCCGCGGCGGTCCGGGAACGGGCTACCGCGTCCTGACGACGCTGCCGGGCGGTACGCCGGTCCTGGCGACGGGGCGCAACGCGGCGGCAACATGGGTCTTCGCCCGTGTGGGCGAGCAGGACGGCTGGCTGTTTGGCGAGTTGGTGCAGCTTTCGTCCGGCACGATCGGCGCGCTGCCGGTAACGAACACCCTCATTGATGCCCCGGTGGGCGGTACAGGGATGCCCGCCCCGGTGGCAGGCGGCGCGGGACTGCGCAGCTTTGGCTATGGGGCGCATGTGGAGAGCTTCGCTTATCCGCATCTGATGCACCAGGCGGGCATGACCTGGGTCAAGCGCCAGATCCGTTTCACGCGCGGTGCCCCCGGCGCGATTGCTGCCGGTGCCATTGATCAGGCGCACGCTAACGGGTTCAAGATCGTGCTGGGCCTGGTGGGCGACAAGAACGACGTGCTCTCGCCCGGCTACTTCGAAGACTATGCGCGGTTTGTGGGCGAGGTCGCCGCGCTGGGGCCGGACGCGATCGAGGTTTGGAACGAGCAAAACATCGACCGCGAGTGGCCGAACGGACACATCGATCCGGCACTCTACACGCAGCTTCTGGCGCAGGCGTACAACGCGATCAAGAACGTCAATCCGAACGTCGCGGTGATCAGCGGCGCGCCCGCGCCGACCGGCGCCGAGGGCTTCTTCGGCACCGCCGCGGTGTGGAACGACGACCGGTACGTGCGCGGCATGGCAGCGGCGGGCGCAGCCCGTTATATGGACTGTATCGGCGCACACTACAACGAGGGCATCATCGCGCCCAGCCGCACCAGTGGCGACCCGCGCGGCAACTACTACACGCGCTATTTCTGGAGCATGGTCAACACGTACTATAATGCCTTCGGCGGGGCGCGGCCCGTCTGCTTCACCGAGCTGGGCTACCTTTCTCCGGAAGGTTATGGCCCGCTGTCACCGGCCTTTGCCTGGGCCGCGAATACAACCGTCGCTCAGCAGGCGGCCTGGGTGGCCGAGGCGGTGCGGCTGTCTCGCAACAGCGGCCGCGTGCGGCTGGTGATCATCTGGAATATGGACTTCACCCACTACGGCGATGACCCGATGGCCGGGTACGCGCTGGTCCGACCGGGCGGGTCCTGCCCGGCGTGCGACGCGCTGGCCCGCTTGCGCTGACACGCTCGCTTTTTTGGGGGCGACGGCGCCCGCCGGATGATGTACACTAGACCGGGGTTGCTTCGTGCGAGGCGACCCCGGTTGCGCGCTGAATGGTATTTTGTGGTACACAAGCTGCGTGAAGAATTGACCGCATGAACACACCCCCTGATTCGAACTTGCCCAGGCACGAGACCCGGCTGATCCCCCGCCCGCCCAGACGCCCACGCGACTCACAGTCCCCGGCGCCGATCGCGCCGCCGCCTGTCCGCCCGCAGTTCCCGGCGGGCGATCCGGACGATCCGGACGATCCGCTCTCATCCCCGCCGCGACACCGCGCCCCGCGTTTCGGGTGCAGGCTGCCCGCGTTGGCCGTGGGCGCGATCACGCTCTCACTGGTGTTGGTAGCTCTGTTTCTGCCGCCGCTGGCGCTCCACGAGGTGATCCGCGAGGCGCTGACCGATGCCGGGCCGTCCCCAACCCGCGATCCTCTCGCGGCGCGCGGGTTGGTGTTCGAGCGGCTGACGTCGGACTCGCCAGTCGAGGCGCGCGGGCTGGCGCTCAGCGTGCCGCCCGGCGAGACAAGTCGCGGCTATCGCGTGCGGGTGGCCGCGCTCGACCCGGCGGAATATCTGGCGGGGGATGTGCCCGAAACCGGCTGGAATTGCGCGCCCGATCTGCCCGCCGGGCACGCGCTCGCCAGCCGGGTGTATAGCCTGCTGCAAGAGGGTACGCCGCCCGCCCGGCTGAGCCTGCGGCTCGTGCCGGTGGAAGGGACGGCGCTGGAGCGCGGGCTGGAACTGCGTGTCTGGAATGCCACGCACGCGGCGTGGGAGTTCGTGCCGGGCCAGGTTCCGGCAGGCGATGGCTCCGGCGCGGTGCTGGTGGAGATGAGCTATCTGCCACGCTGTGTGGCCCTCTTCCGCGAGCCGCCCTCGGCGCGGATCCTCGGCGTGACGCTCGCACCGTCCGAGACGTTCGATCCGGCCCGCCTGCCCGAAGGCGCGCGCCTCTACCCGGCGACGGCGCGCCCGCTACCGGACGGCCGCCTGCACGCCGTGCTGCCTGCCGGAGTCGAGCCGGGCGGCGTGTATCGCGTGATCCCGATGGTTCAGAACTTCGAGGATCCGGCGGTGATCGATGTGGCGACGGTGCGCGTACTGCTGGCGGATCCGGCCTTGCGCCAGCAGCACGTCCGGGCGGTAGCCGCGTTCGCGCTGTATGAAGAGAACGCGTTTTCCGGCGTGGCGCTTGACTATCGCGGCCTGCCGGTCGAACTGCGCCCGGCCTTTACCGCGTTCGTGCGCGATCTGGCAGCGCTGCTGCACGCCGGAGATGCAACCCTGACGGTCATCTTGCCCGCGCCCGTGTTTGACGCGCCGGGCCGGCGCTGGCTGACCGGCGCATACGATTGGGGCGCGATTGGGCAGGCGGCGGATCGTGTGGCGATCGCGCTCCCGGCTGATCCGGAGGCATGGGGGCCGGGCGGTGCGGTCGAAGACCTGATCGTCTGGGCGACCGGGCAGATCAGTCGCAGCGATCTGCTGCTTGAGGTCAGCGCGCTCAGCATCGAGGATCAGGGCGAAGGGTTGTTTGTCCCGGTGTCGCCGGGCGAGGTGCTCACCCGCTGGAGCACGGTTCAGCTCGAACCCGCCGGGCAGGCCGAGGCCGGCCAGCCGGTCATCGCGCAGCTTGCCGGGATGGGCGGCGTGACACTGCGCTCCGGTGTGGACGAAGCGATCGCCACGGCCTATCTGGCGCTGGAAGACGCAGACGGGAGCGAGCTGCGCCGCCTGTGGCTGACCGATGCCGCGGCGCTCCAGGCCCGGCTTGCGCTGGCCGTGCGTGCCAACCTCGGCGGAGTGCTGGTGCGCGATCTGTGGCGGACCGGTACACTGCCGGGGCTGGCCGAGGTATTGGCCGCGTACCGCGTGGGAACCGGGTCCGCTCCGGACACGTCCGATCTGGTGGTGATATGGACGGTTCGCGCCGGAGACACCGTGATCGAGCAAAGCGCCACGTCGCCCGGCGCACCCTTCCGCTTTGAGGTGCCGGAGCACTACCCGGCGGTCAGTGTCGAAGCGCGGCTGGACGGGGCCGTGCTGGGCCGTGCCGAGCTGACCATCATACAGCCGGAACCCACGCCTGCATCTTCGGATGACAATGCTGCTACAACGCCCACGCCGGAGCCGGACACGCCGGATTCGTAACGCGGGCCGGAGAGATGGCCGATGGAGCTTGAGGATATCCTGTATGGCCGCGTGACGGTCGACGAGCCGGTGCTGGTTGCGCTGCTGGGCAGCCAGGCGGTGCGGCGGCTGCGCGGCGTGCTGCAGCACGGCATCACCGGGCTGCTCGGCATCACGCATCCGGTGACGCGTTATGACCATTCGGTCGGCGTGATGTTATTGGTGCGGCGTCTCGGCGCCCGGCTGGACGAGCAGATCGCTGCGTTGCTGCACGACGTGAGTCACACCGCCTTCAGCCACGTGATCGACCACGTGCTGGGTGCCGCCGCCGAGCAGAGCTATCACGAGCAGGTCAAGGCGGATTATGTGGCGCGCACCGATCTGCCCGATCTGCTTGCCGCGCACGGCTACGACTGGCGCGCCTTCCTGCACGAGGACGGCTATCCTCTGCTGGAGCAGCCCGCCCCGGCGCTGTGCGCGGACCGGCTCGACTACTTCCTGCGCGATTGCTATTACCTGAAGCTGGCCGGGGCGGGGGACATCGCGCACGTGCTGGCGCACCTGGCCGTGTGGGGCGGGCAGATCGTAACGGATGATCTGGACGTGGCGCGCTGGCTGGCATACACCTATCTGGCGGCGGATGACGCGAGCTGGTCGAACTTCCGCGAAGTGGGGCTGTACGAAGTGACCGCCGAAGCGATCCGGCTGGCGCTGGCCTGCGGCGCGGTCGAGCAGGCGGATTTCTGGGGGACGGATCGCGCGCTGTGGGAGCGTTTGCGCGCCGCTGAGGACCCGGCAGTGTGCGCCCAGGTGCGGCTGATCTCGCCGGCGACCCAGTTCGTGTGGGACGATGCCGCCCCCGATTTCACGGTTCGCACCAAGCTGCGCACGCTCGATCCGGCGGTGCTGATCGACGGCGCGGCGCAGCCGCTCTCGGCCCTGGATCCGGCGTTTGCCGCGCATCGCGCCCGCTACCTGGCGCGCAAGGATGGCGCCTGGCCGATGCGTGTTGTCCCGCCTCCGGCGGGTCAAGCGGGCGTAGGGTAAGCGTTTGCTGGGGCAGGCGCCGGTTGCGGTACAATGGTCCGGCACCATGCCGGAAACGCGCCGCAATGGGCGGCGAACCGGGGCGGTGTATAATCAGGGTACCATGCCGGGGAGTCGTTCGGCAGGCTGCTCTATCCACCCAAGCAATCGAGGAGGCCAAGCCTTATGCATGCATCTGCTGTTGCCCGCCGCCGTCAGCTTCGGGGATTTGTGATCGCATGGCTGGGTATTACGCTGCTGATGGGCGCGCTCACGTTCGCCGGGATCTACTATGCGACCGGGTTGGTAAACAACGGTAACAGCGGGGGCGGGGACGACCTGGGGGCGATTCCCTTGCCGCTGGCCGATCTGGACGGTGAGCGTGCGGCAGAAGACAGCGTGCCGGACCTCTCCAACCTGGATGGCACGCCCATCCCGACCAGCGCCGATGGCCAGGCGGCTGCGGTTGCGGCGCTGCCTCAGGTGGGCGCCGCCGGCGCGGCCCGCCAACCCGCGACTCCCGTCCCGTCGCCCACGCCACGCGGTGGCGCGGCTCCGGCACAGCCACCGGCTGCCGGCGCGGCGGCGACCGTTCCGATCAGCGATAACTTCCAGCTTGGGATCCAGGTTCAGCCGAACGCCGATCCGGCCGTGCATCGCGTCTGGATGGGCGAGGTGCGCGATAAGCTCAAGCTGAAGTGGATCAAGCAGCAGATCCGCTGGGAAGACGTCGAGCCACAGCCCGGCCAGTACGACTGGCATATGCTCGATGTGACGCTCGATCTGGCGGCGGAGTACGACATTCTGGTCATGGCGAGCGTGCTCGATACGCCCGATTGGGCGCGCGAGCCGGGCGCGCCGCTCAGCAAAGAAGGGCCACCCGCCGACCCGCAGGTTTTCGCCAACTTCCTGACCCAGCTTTTGACCCGCTACAAGGGCAAGATCCACGCCGTCGAAGTGTGGAACGAGATGAACATCGACCGCGAATGGGCTTCGATCTATGGCCTGAGCGCGCGCAACTACGTCAACCTGCTGCGTGTGGCGCGCGACGCGATCAAGGCCGTCGATCCGAACATCATCGTGATCAGCGGCGCGCTTTCGCCCACCGGTGTCAACGATGGCGTGGGCGCATATGATGACTTTGTTTACATGGACATGCTGATCCAGGCCGGGGTGCTGGATGTGGCGGACTGCGTCGGGGCGCATCACAACGGCTATAACATCGGCCCGAACGTCCCCTGGAACAGCGTCCCCAACGATCCGAGCGCCGTGTTCCGCGGCCCGTTCAATAACCCACATCATAGCTGGTCGTTCTACAGCACGCTCAACGGCTACGCGCAGAAGATCCAGCAGGCGGGCAGCGACAAGAAACTGTGCATTACCGAGTTCGGCTGGGCCGTTTCGGAAGACCTGGGCGGCACGCCGCAGAACTTTGAGTTCGCGCGCGACAACACGCTGCAAGAACAGGCGCAATATCTTGACGAAGCGATCGAGCTGATGCAGGATTGGGGCTTCGTCTGGCTGGCGTTTGTCTGGAATCTCAACTATGGACCCCAGGCAGGCTGGGACGCGACCGACAATAACGTGCCCTACTCGCTGCTGCGCCCGGAGTGGCGCCAGTCTCCGGCCTATGATGTGATCGCCGCCTATAATTTCCGCGAGCAATAGCGATCCGACGCGTCCGGCCTGGCCGGGGCGAAGAACCAGACTTTGAGGGCGGGCCTTGTGCCCGCCTGATTTTGCCCGTGCCGCCGCGCTGGACTGTGTGACCGCTCCAACCCACGACTGAGGAGTACCGCTGCGTTGACCGACCTGCATTCACCCGGCCCTTCACCCGCACGCCGCACGCGCATGCGCCTGGCGTTCGCCGGCGTGGCACTCGCCCTTGCATTGGGCGCGGCTGCCGGTGTGTGGTGGGCCGTGCGGCCGGGCGAGGGCTTGGCCGCGCCGACCGCAACCCCGCCGCTCCCGTCTGACCTCGCGCCGGACGCTGTGACGGACCCCCCCTTTCCCTCGCTGACATATGGCATTCACACCTTTCTGTGGTGGAATGAAACGACGCGCACCTTCGATCTGGACATGGTGCGGCTGATGAATTTCACGCATGTCAAGCAGCGCTTCGCCTGGCTGGATGTTGAGCCTCAGCCGGGCGAGTGGCACTGGCAGCACGCCGACGCCGTGGTGGACGAGGTCGAATATCGCGGGCTGGAGATCGTCGCGCGGATCGACGGCGCGCCGGATTGGGCCGTGCGCCCGCTCGACGCGCCCGACGACGCCCCGCTCGATCTGGACGCCTGGGCCGAATATTGCGGCGCGGTCGCGGGCCGCTACCGGGGCCGGATCGCCGCGTACCAGGTCTGGAACGAGCCGAATCTGCGCGTTGAGTGGTACGGCAACCCGCCGAACGCCGCCGGATATGTCAGGCTGCTGCGCGCCTGCGCCGAGGCGATTCGCGCCGCCGATCCGGACGCGATCATCATCTCGGCCGGGCTGGCTCCGACCGGCGGCCCCATGCCGGACGCCATGCCCGATCTCGATTACCTGCGCCAGATGTACGCCGCCGGAGCCGCGCCCTATTTCGACGTGCTGGGGCTGAACGCGCCCGGCTACGCCGCCGCGCCCGAAGTCTCGCCCGACGAAGCCGAGGCCACGTATGGCCACCGCTGGATGGCCTTCCGGCATGTCGAGGATGCACGCGCGATCATGGTTGAACAGGGGGACGCGGCCAAGCAGGTGGCGCTGCTGGAAGTGGGCTGGACGACCGACCCGCGCCCCGATGTAATCTATGCCTGGCACGCGGTCGACGAGGCGACTCAGGCCGCCTATCTGGTCGGGGCCTATCGCTGGGCGGCGCAGCACTGGCGGCCCTGGGTCGGGCTGATGGTGACGATCTACATGGCGGATATCAACTGGACCGAGGACGACGAAGAATACTGGTGGGCGATCAACACGCCCGGCTATCCACCCCGCTATCGCCAGGCGTACATCGATCTGGCGAATATGGAGAAGGTGATGGGCGACCGGGTGATCCCAGCGCGGGACCCCGGCGCGCCCGAAGCGCAGTTTGTCCCGACGTTGCCGCCGCGCAACTCTGAATGAGCGGCGGTCGGCAGCGTGCGCCTCGCAGACCGGGGCTAATGTGCGGCTGGTCGGACGCTGATGTTCCGCTGGCGGGTCAGCGTTTTCGGTTCCCATCGCAGCAGAACGAGCAACACCACGAGCCACGCCACGACGCTGGTCACCTGTGGGTCGAGGTGCGAGCCATCATTGGGGAACAGCGACCAGCTCACGTTGTCCATGCTATGAACGAGCGTGGCCGCGCCAACGCTTTTGCCCGTGTTGTTGAAGATCCAGACCATCAAAACGCGCAGGGCGACGGAGTAGATGCTGTGCCAGAGGATCCAGTCTGTGGACCGGCCGGCCTGGATATTGGGCACAACATGCCAGATCTGCCAGACGAGGCCCACAACCAGGCCCGCCACCAGAGCGCCCCAACGCTGCTGGAGTGGCTCCGTCGCGTATCCGCTCCATCCCAGCTCCTCAGCCGCGGCAGGGATCAGAAACATAAGGAAATAAACCGGGGCTGCGGCCAGGGAAACCTCGATCGGATCGGGCAGGGGCAGGCCGGTCCACTGCATGATCAGGTACGACGCTGCGTAGATGAGCGGGACGAGGACGAAGATGGCAAGGTACCAGGTGCGGCTGCCAATCCGTCTGTAATCGAGCGCCCGTTTCAGAAGCCGCGCTACGCTGTGGAGGCCGCCGGTGGAATAGGACAGAATAGACGCGGCGATGACCGGTGTGATCCACATGAACGAGCTTGCGGGGAGGTCCATCGGAACCGGCAGCTTCTCTCCCCCAAGCAGCCAGAACGGAACGGAGAGCAGGTAAACCAGCCCGAAGTACTGCCAGGGGAATCTCTCTTGCACACCGTGAGAGTGCATCATCTGTCGCCCCTTTGCATGCCCTGCGGATCGATCGTAGTGGATCTGCCCATTATCCACACTTGCCGCAAACGGACAATCACGCGCCCACAGCGCGGAGTGCCGGCCTCCCGCCCCGTCGCCTGTTTGGCGCTTTTAGTCGCGCTGCCAAGCGTGTTACAATGGCACGTCATCGCAGCGCCCGGCATGGGCAGGCGCTGGCTGAGTGGTGGTTCGAAACCCTGAAGGCGCCAGATCGCGGCGCGCTTCAGGTCAGGAGTAGCCTTGAATCGCAGACGAGAATATTCGCTGATCGTCGGGTTGCTTGTGTTGGCGGCGGTGCTGCGGGTGTGGGACCTGACCCGCCTGCCTCCGGGCTTCAACACCGATGAGCTGGCGCATATCCGCATCACGGAGACAATCCGCCAGGGCCACATCGCGATCCACTATCAAGTGGGCGACGATGTGGGGCGCGCGGGCCTGTACGCATTGGGCAACGCCGTCCTGGTGTCGCTGGTTGGCGACGGCCTGCTCGGCTACCGGATGCTGTCATGGGCAGCGGGCATGGTGCTGCTGGCGCTGGTTTACGCGCTGGCGCGGCGGCTGTTCGGCCTGCCAGTGGCGCTGATCGCTCTGGGACTGAGCGCGGTGAACTTGCAAGCGATTTTGCTGGCGCGCACCGTCACCCCGGAAACGCTGGTCCCGGCTTACATCACCCTGACGCTGCTGGTGCTGGCGCGCGCCTTCAACTTGCGGCGCGAGGTGCGCTTCCGCCTGCCGATGACACTGCCCTTTGCCCTGCTCGGTGTGCTGTTCGGGCTGTCCGG
>Ga0226835_1001460_pt1 | contig 12720 bp, 15 predicted proteins | sample LAC_MetaG_1_FD_163627 | JGI IMG/M metagenome (GOLD analysis project Ga0226835, IMG submission 163627) | Anaerobic ammonium oxidizing microbial communities from anammox membrane bioreactor (MBR) in UC Berkley, California, United States -... | ecosystem: Engineered > Bioreactor > Anaerobic >...
CCTCGATGCCCGCCAGCGCGCGCTGCAGGGCGCTATACGCCGGATCCAGGCGCGATTGCAGAAACGCCGCCGTGTTGGCGCTGGACTGCGTGCCGTCGCAGTGGGCCTGCCAGAAGTCGCGTGCCTGCGCGATCAGCGTTTCAGCGTAGGTGAGCTGTTCCAGGACGGCGACCGCCGAGTCCTGGCTGCGCCCGGCCTCGTCCAGCTCGACAACCGGATGGTCGAAATCTGGGCGCTGGCAGCGGGCGGCGTCCGGCCTGCCGTGGCTGCGCGCCGAGATCATGTTATCCCACAGCCAGTCGGCTTCGGCGCGCAGCGACGCTTCATACTGCGCCAGGCGCTCGGTCAGCGAGAGCGCGCCCGCGCCGCTCTGTGCGGCGCTCTCGTCGCTGCCACCGCAGCCCGCCAGCATCGCAGCCACCAGCACCACGCCCACCAGCAGCTTCCGCCGCACTCCGCTTCCACGGACTCGTTGCATCGCGCCCTCTCCTCAGGTCAGCAGGCGATTCCGCACCTATGAGTACGATACCTGCAAACCCGTCGGGCGTCCAGATGCGTGAGTCCTACCGCGCGGTGTGGTTGCGGCGCGGCAGCCAGACGGTGAAGGTCGCGCCCTGGCCGGGGGTGCTGGAGGCCGCAATCGTGCCGCCGTGCGCCTCGACGATCTCCCGCGCGATCGCCAGCCCCAGGCCGGCCCCGCTGCGATCCCGGCTGCGCTGGCGGCTCTTGTCCACCTGATAAAACCGCTCGAAGATGCGCGGCAGGTCCTCAGAGGGGATGCCCTCGCCGCTGTCCTCGACGACCACGGCGACACCCCCGTTCTGCGGGCGCGCGCTGAGCGCGATGCGGCCGCCGGGCGGCGTGTGGCGCAGCGCGTTGTCGATCAGGTTGGTGAAGACCTGCGCCAGCCGGTCGCCATCGCCGCTGATCACCGGCAGGGTGTCGGAAACGGTTAGCGTCAAGGCGATCTGCTGTTCCTGGGCGCGGACCGAGAGGCTCTCCACCACCCGGCGCAGCACCGCGTCGATCTGCACCGGCTGGCGCGGCATCGACACACGCCCCGCTTCCAGCCGGGCCAGATCCAGCAGGCTCTCGACCATGCGGTGCAGCCGGCCCGTCTCGTCGCGGATGATCTGCGCGGCGCGCTGTGCAGCCTGCGGGTCGGACGCCACGCCGTCCACAATCGCCTGCGAGAACCCCTGGATGCTGGTCAGCGGCGTGCGCAGGTCGTGCGAGACATTCGCCAGAAAGTCGCGCTGGGCCTGCTGCGCCGCCGCGACGCGCGCCGCCATGTCGTTAAACGACTCGGCCAGCGCGCGCACCTCGCGCGGGCCGCTGACCGGGGCGCGCTCGCTGTAGTCCCCGCCCGCGATGTGCTCGGCGGCGCGGCTGATCTGCTGGAGCGGGCGCGCCACCGAGCGCGCCACCAGCGCCGACAGCACCAGCGCAATCAGCAGGGCGATCGCCGCCGCCCGCGCCAGCGGCACAAAGAAGGTCTGACCGAACTGGCTGAAGACCTGGCGCAGTGTCGGGCGCGGAACCGGCGCCGCAACGGCGACACTTGGCCCGTCCATGCGCATCATCAGCGACTGCGAGACGTAGATCCACTCCCGCCCGTCCGGGTCGCGGAAGCGCCCCTGGTTGATGAGCGTCCGCATCATGTTCGTCGTTGAGGTCAGCAGCGCCTCGCGCTCAAGGTCGCGCACGGTGCTACCCGGCGCGTAAATGTCGGCAGAGTCGTACACCACGCGGCCATTGGACGACAGAATCATCAGGCGCTTGTCGGAAAGGGCGGATTCCTCGTTCAGAAAGCTGATGATCTGGGTTTCGCGGTTGCCTTCGGGCGTCATGATCGAAATCTGCGTCACGCCGCGCACGCCGATATCGAGCAGCGTCGCGACCAGGTCGTTGACCAGGCGGTCGGTTGGCAGCGGGCGCGAGCGCAGAAAGACCACCAGCACCGTGCCAACCAGCAGCAGCGTGATCAACAGAATGGCGATGTAGGACGCAAGCAAACGGGCGCGCAAGCTCATCGACGGCAGTCCACCCAACTCACGCTCAAGCCTAGCCGCGAAATGTTAACAAACCGTTACCCGGCTGAAAAAAACCGCCCCCTGTCAGGCGGCGGTCAGCTTGTAGCCGACGCCCCACACCGTCTCGATCTGCGGGGTCATCCCGGCCAGCTTGTGCCGCAGATGCGCCACATGCACATCGACCGTGCGCGTTTGCCCGTAGAAATCGAAACCCCAGACCAGATCGAGCAGCTTCTCGCGGCTGAGCACGATCTCCCGGTTTTCGACCAGCGCCAGCAGCAGATCGAACTCTTTGGCGCGCAAATTGACCGGCCGCTCATCGACTGTGACCACGCGCCGCGATGGGTCGATCATCAGGTTTCCCACGCGCAGCGGCTTGGCGTCGTGCGCGGCCTGGCGCGGGCCGGTCCGCCGCAAGATCGCCTTGACGCGCGCCACCAGCTCGCGCGGGTTGAACGGCTTGGTCAGATAGTCGTCCGCGCCCAGCTCCAGCCCGACGATCTTGTCGATGTCGTCGTCACGCGCCGTCAGCATCAGGATCGGCAGATCGGACGTGGCCCGGATGCGGCGGCAGACTTCCCAGCCGTCGAGCCGGGGCAGCATCAGGTCAAGCACGATCAGGTCCGGCGCGCTGCGCTCCACTTCTGCCAGCGCCTGGATGCCATCCGCCGCGCTGGCGATCTGGAAGCCTTCCTGCTGCAGGTAAAGCCGCGCCAGCTCAATGATATGCGGCTCGTCATCGACCAGCAGAATTGTCTCGTGTGCCATACCTGCATCCCTTCCGGCTCACACCTCGACGATCAGCGTATCGTAGGCGAAGCGGATCGCAAGGCCGTCTGCGTGCATCTGGACTTCCAGGCGCAGCAGGTCGTCGTAGTTCAACCCGGCCGGTTCCTCGATGTGCGTCAGGATCGCGCGGCGCGGTTGCATGGCGCGCACCATGTCCAGCGTCTGCGCAAACGTCGCCTCGCTCTGCAGCACGGGATGGTCGGCAGGGATGATGCGCTCGCCGCTGAGGGGGTGGAACTCCGGCAGCCCCATCGGGATCACGGCCAGGTCGACGCCGCGCACAAAGTCCGGCGGCGACCATCCCAGCAGCTCGTCGGGCGCGATCAGCACCCGCCGGTCGCCTTCTTCCAGCAGGAACGCGTAGACATACGCCTGCGCGACCCGAAAGGGTGTGATCCGCACGCCGTTGAGCGAGAACGCCTCGCCGTCGGCCAGCTCGATCACCCGCACCACGCCGAAGCGCTGCAAGAACTCGAAATGCTCCCACAGGCCCAGCCGCACGCGGAAGTCCTGCGCGACCTGCGGGGGCAGGTAAATCGGGGTGACGCGGTGGCGCGGCGGCCAGTGGAGCCAGTCCGCGTTGACCGTCTCCCACACGCGCCGCCCCATAACGTGATCGGGGTGCCAGTGCGAATACACCGCCCCGTCGATGCGTGTCACGCGCGAGCGGTTGAGCTGGTCTTTGATTTCCTCCGGCGTGTCGATCAGGAGATTCGGCCCGTGCACGAAGACGCTGGGGCCGGAACGGCTGTAGGGAACCCCTTTGGCGCGCGCTTCCACACACACCGCGCAGGCACAGCCGGGGCGCGGCGTGGTCACCGCGCCGCCCGAGCCGAGAAACTCAATTTGCATGGCAGCAGCCTCACTCATTGTGCGCCGCGGACGGCTCGCGCCGGGGCGTTATTCGGGCAGCACTGCGATCGCGTCGATCTCAACCAGCGCGTTCAACGGCAGGCCGCGCACGGCAAAGGTCGAGCGGGCCGGCGCGCCGGACGGGAAAAACGTCTCGTAGACGCCGTTCATCTCGGCGAACGCGGCCATATCGGTCAGGTAGACGGTCGTCTTGACAACATGTGCCAGGTCGGTGCCGGCGGCTTCCAGAATCGCCCGCAGGTTCTTCAGCACCTGCGCCGTCTGCTCGGCGACCGTCCCACCGGCGAACTCTTTCGTTCCGGGAACCAGCCCAACCTGCCCGGAGACGAAGACCAGGCCGTTCGCCTTGATCGCCTGCGAATAGGGGCCTATCGCGCCGGGGGCGCTCGCCGTTGCAATTACTTCACGAGCCATCGCTAGACTCCTTGCCTGTGCATCACCATCAGCAACCATCAGAAGCACGCCGGGGGTCGCGCCGGCGCGCTGTTCACTCCCCGGATTGTACTGCGGCAGGCGCGCCGCGCTAGAGGGTGTTATGAACTTCACGGGGTTCGCCCCTCACCCTCGGCTCTTTCCGCCTGCGACGGCGGCGCGGGGAGCGATCCCCCTCGCCCCGCAGCCCTCTCCCTCTGCGACGGCGTCGCGGGGCGAGGGGCTTTGAGCCGCCGTGTGCGCCCCTTCTCCCCGCGCGTGCCGGGGGTTGAGGGGGAAGTGAGGGCCGAAAAGCCCATCACACGCTCTAGCGCAGCACCGGCCAGCGGTCGGGGTACGCCAGGTCCTGCCAGAGCTGCTGCATCCCGGCCATGCCGGGCGGCGCCCCCTGCGCCAGCAATTCGCCGGGCGTCAGGAAGGCGACTTCGCTGATCTCGGTGTGGTCGGCGCGCAGGTGCCCGCCGGTGACGCGACACGCCAGCGCCAGCCCGACGCCGTGCACCACGTCCCCGTTGGGATAGGTGTAGAGCATGTCCTGGCTGTAGACGCCGATCACGCGCTCCGGCTGGATGATCAAACCGGTTTCTTCGCGCACCTCGCGGATCGCGGCGGCGGTCGTGGTCTCGCCCAGGTCGCAGTAGCCGCCCGGCACGTCGAACAGATCATCGTCGCGGCGGCGGGCGGCCAGCACGCGCCCCGCTTCGTCGCGAATCACCGCCATGATGCCCGGCAGGATCACCGGCGCATGCCCGACGCGCTCGCGCAGAATCGGGTAGTAGGGAACCAGCGGCGCGCGTGTGTAGACCGGTTCCAGCACCGCGTCGTGCGGGGACTCCAGCGCCGCGCGGACCATCGCCCGGTAGGCCGGGGGAAACTGCGGCAGCGCCCGGTCGACCGGCAGCCAGAAGACCTGAAGCGTCTCGCCGCCGTCCGCGCGGAGCGTGCCGCCGGCAGGCCGCGCCGTGACGCAGACCGTCCACTGCTGAACGTGATCGCCGTTGGGGTAGAGCAGGTTGTAATCGGGGTGGCTGAACACGCCGACCAGCCGCTCAATCTCGACGTCCAGCCCGGTCTCTTCGCGCGTTTCGCGCCGGGCGCAATCCGCAATGCTCTCGCCCAGCTCCAGCGCGCCGCCCGGCAGGCCGAGCCAGTCGAAGTCATAGCGGCGCTGGACCAGCAGCCGCCCGGCGTCGTCGAACACCAGCACAGTCGCGTAGACGAGATAAATCAGTTGGGGGCCGACCTGCGCGCGCAGCCAGCGCACGTAGCCATCGGCGCGGCTGACGAATGAATCGGTCATCGGTGATGGTTGTTCCTTGTGCAGTCAGTCTTCCGGCGGATTGTACCGGCACAGCAGGCAACTGTCACGCGGCGATCGTGTTATAACCCACATAGAGCATGGGCCGGCGGCCCAGAGCATACAAGGAGGGCAACATGAACCAAGCAAGCCTGGCGTCGCGCCTGATCGCCCTGATCATCGACACGCTCGTTCTGGTGGTGGTAGGGGGGATCGTCAGCGCGCTGATCGGCGAGGAGATCCTTGGGATCGGCGTCGGGTTCATCGTCGGTGTGCTGTACAACGGCTATTTCTGGACGCAGAACAACGGCCAGACACCCGGCAAGAGCCTGATGGGCGTCCGCGTGGTCAAAACCAACGGCCAGGGTCTGACCTGGCTGGACGCGATCATTCGCTATGTCGGCTACTACATCAACACGTTCCTGCTCTTCATCGGCTGGCTGTGGGCGATCGTCGACAGCAAAAACCAGGGCTTCCACGACAAGCTGGCTGGCACGGTCGTCGTTAAAGCCTAGCGGCTGTTATGAACTTTGCAGACCGGGCCGTGTAAAGTAAGCCGGCGCCGCGCGTAGGGGCCGAGCTTGCTCGGCCCGTGCGAAAGATGGGGGTCAAATGCGCGGTGGTAGGGCCGCGGGCGATGCCAGCATCGCCCCTACGAGAACATCCAACACCGCCGCTTCCCGTCAAGTGCGTTACAGGCTCTGGCGGGCCTGGGCGCCATCTCAGGCGAAGGCTTAGCCTTGACAGGCCCCCGGCGGACTGTTAGAATCCCGGCTAGTCGAAAGGGGCCTGTAGCTCAATTGGGAGAGCGCTACAATCGCACTGTAGAGGTCAAGGGTTCGAATCCCTTCAGGTCCACACTCCGTTTACTAGGCCTATACAGTTCATCTTCGAGCGGGAACGTGTAATAGAGCGTTCCCGTTCCGTTTTTTATCACGATCTTCGCCACAAACTGCATGATCGCCCGGCGGGCCAGCGCACGATCCCCACCTTCCAATGTCTGGCGCGTGTGTTCGATCCACTGCCGGAGCATGTCCTCCGTGACGGCTTTGATCTGCTTCGGCTGGACTCGCAGCGCTTCGAGATGCTCCAATTCCGTGACCAGTTCGGCCTCTTCGCGCAGGCGGGCATCGTAGCGATCCTGAATGTGCGGCGCGTAGCCCATCTTCTCGATGGCGTCCATCAGGTTGTCCATCGAGCGGCGCACCTCATTCAGCCGGGCCTGCACCGCTTCGATGCGCAGATCGGCGTCGCGGCTGCGCTCCTGAAGCTGAGCGGCCAGTTCGTCCGCGAGCGGCTGCAGGTTTTCGAGCGTGATCACGTGCTCTAGCAGGTTCTCGATCACCGCCTTCTCCAGCCCCTTGAGGCTGATACGCCCGGCCTGGCAGTGCTGGCGGCGGGTATTGTGCATCACCGAGCACTCGAAATAGACGTATTCCCCGCGCTTACCCGGTATCGCCGGGATGGTGCCGACGTGCATCGGGTGTTCTTCGCCCTCGACGTGGCCGCAGAATACCAGCCCGGAGAGGAGATATGCCTCTCCGACGCGGCGCGGCTCGTATTCGGGTTTGACCTTCTGCCCGTTGTATTTCTTGGCCCGTTCGGCGCGCGCGATCTGTTCCTGCTCGAACCACTCGCGCGGGATCATCGGCTCGACAAAGTGCTCATAGCGCACGCCGCCATGTTCGTAGACGCCGATATAGATGGGGTTGCTGAAAAACGACGAGTACCCGTTCCTGGTCTTGTACAGGCGGGTCGCCTCGTGGATCTTGCCAATATCTTCCCCATTGTGGCGCATTTCCCAGGCGAGATAGCAGCGATCCCACGTTTCCGGATCGGGCACGAGGCGTCCGACAATGCGCGGTTCGCCCCCGGCGCGATTCTTGCGCCGCTTGTAGACACCAATCTGAACATCTTCCTTCTTGAAGCCCATCGGAGCTGGGCCAGGGGCCACACCAAGATAATTGCCGGTGCTCGGCCAGCCAGGGTTGTACTTGAGGAATTCGGGATCGTCGTCGCGCGTGGCGACCAACTGCGCCTGACCGCGCTTGACGTTCTGCGAGATCTCATTGAGAAGCTGCTCATCTTGCCAGCTTTGGAAGGTTTCGATCAGCGCGTCGATGCCGGGATTGCCCGTGTTGGCCGAGGTCACCAGGTCAATGATCGTGATGCCGCGCAGCCGGAGGTCGGTCTTGATGTTGGTGGCTTCGATGCTGTCACGCCCCAGCCGGTTCGACTTCCAGAAGATGACGCCATACGGGCGCTCCACGATGGCCTTCTCGCGCCGGTAGCGGTCGTGGATGCGCTTGAAGTTGGCGTGCAGATCGTAGAGCATCTCTTGCAAGGCTTCGCGCTTGTCTGTGTTCGACGACTTGCGCGCCTCGTCGAGATAGAGCTTGTCCAGGACCAGGTTGTGATGCGCGCAGTATTCGCGGATGGTCTCGACCTGCTGCGAAACGGAGCGATCCTGCTCCTCGCCGCCGGAGTCGCGGCAGTAGCCGACGACGTGCGTGCCGGGCGGCAGCGGGCAGTCCTGGCGGATGAGGTGCAGGTAGTGGGCATCGGAGTCGGAGGTGGACATGAGGATTGTTCTTTCTGGCTCTAGACGAGACCGTTGGCTAGGCTTCTACTCTACTCTTTCCTCGACGATAGACGTTTGTCTATGAGATGATAGATTCTTTCTTGGATTTCTCCTATTAGCTTATGAAATTCCTCAAGTTGAATCTGAGCATGCTGGTCTGGGTTGCCAATCCAACCATTCAGTCGTTCGCCGAGTTGCTTTAGTTCTATGTCTCCGAAAGCATTTGTGATGGCTCGAAGCTCGATCATGTTACCGTTTAATCTCGCCAGATGTTCTGCTTCAGCGCTGACATGCTCGTATTTGGCTTGATCTCGCCAGAAACTCTTTGGTCCCTCTTGATTGATTTGGTTCAGCAAAGGCCAGTAAAAACGAAAGTACCGAATTTGTTGCACGTAAATTTCGTGCGTGAGTTCCAAAGCTCGGTGTAGCCGATTTAGTGTCTGGTCTAATTCGGTAGTGACTCGTTTGACTTCACTTTCCAGCCTGACGTAACGCATCACTTGAATTATTTGCAGCACAAGTACGCCAAGACTGATTAATGCAGCAATGGTTGCCGTATCCATTTTTAGCCTTCCCAGTAAAAAGGCGCGAATTGCAGGCTACCTCGATGACAGGACCTGACCACGTGCATTCCCGGCGGCAGTGGGCAGTCCTGGCGGATGAGGTGCAGGGCGTGGGCATCGGAGTCGGAGGTGGATTTGGGCATGGGTTTGTTCTAGTTCTCGTCTTCGTCTTCTAATTTCGAGTCGTCCGTGTCTCGCAGCAGTTGTTCCGCGAATTCTTTAAGCGGAGCAAGGTGAACAGTTGCGATTTCCCACACAATGTCGAGATCAAGCCCGAAATAGTGGTGTACAACTCGATCTCGAAAGCGACTGATGTCACGCCAGCGCACATCCGGATAGTGTTCACGCACTTCATCCGGAATATTCTTTGCGGCCTCACCTACCGTCATCAGATTGAACAACACACCGTCCACCCGCATGTCATCCGCTTTGAATGAATCCTTATCGACTTCGGCAATATAGCGTTCAATACGTTGTGCCGCCTCCAGGATGTCGCGTAGGTACAATTCATAATTCCTCGACATAGCGCACCTCTGAGAGCACCTGCGAGCGGATTTCTTCGCGCAGGTCTTTTTCTGGAATAAGGTCTATCGTTACACCAAGACCATCCTCGAGAAAATTCCAGACATCCATCCAGCGTGTCCATGTGAACGTGTCCATCGAGAATAACAGATCTACATCGCTGGATTCGCGCTGCTCATTGCGCGCATAGGAACCGAACAACCCGATTCGCTTTACACCCATCGTACGCAGTGCATCGCGGTGATCCTCAAGGAATCGGAGAATGGCGTCAGCTGTCAATCTTGTCTTGGCACGAGCACTCATTCGTCATCTCCGGGATCGTCTAACTGAATAGCTGATTGCCGACGCATCCGATGCACATAATCGGCGGCATCTTCATCGTCTTTTATGTCGCTCCAGGATTCTCCAGGTGGATTATCCTCTAACCATGCGGCCAACTCAGCGAAGGTTGGTTTCGGTAACTGTGATTCGTCAAGAATTCCTGTTTGCCCCACCATTGATCATATTCAGCCCAGTAGAACGTTTAATCTATTCTACAGCAGTTGCCGGTTCAGGGATAGGGCGTCCGCGCTCCAACGCCAGTTCGATCCACAATCGCTTGGCTTCTTCGATAGCAGGAAGAATCTGATCCCATTCATCAACTTCCGTCATGCAGCCGGGAAGTCCTTTGACTTGCACGAACCACGCGCCCTTGTCGGGAACTATCTCAATAGTGTATGGCAGGACGAGGTAATCGTTAAGCGATTTCATGCCTTATTTCCATCGCGGACGAATGCCGCGCAGCATTCCAGCCACTGAAAGGTCTTCATCCAGATCAGGCCAGTGGATACCTGACAGACCCAGTTCCACATTAGCTTGTTGTTCGGGTGTGGCCTCCATCAAAGATGGATACCATTCCAAGGGGGTCGCAATCTCGCGCCCATCCTGAAGCTGGACCCGCAGCATTCCTTCAGCGATACGCACGCTAACCGGGCGATCATCTTCACGGGGTTGGTCATTTGGTTTGATCATCATTCCCGCCACTCCGGATCGACCATCGTCGGATCGTATTCGAGCGAGAGCTTGTGACGGATGAGGGCGGTTATGCGTTGCCGTACTGCGACAGGCAGATCTCTCCAGGCGTTACCCGCGACAATGGCATCTGGCCCGATGCGCTCCACGTCACCCGGAGCGGTCATGCGGTACTGCACGATCAACTGGTTGGCCACTTCGCGCAGCATCGCCGGGAAAGTGAGGTCTATACCGGCCAGTGCGCGATCCGCGTACCGGCGCATCTCCTGGATGGCTTTTTTCTGGCGCGGAGCGTCCGCCATTGCCTCAAGCACGCCCATGACCGCGTCTTGTTTTTCGGGCGAAAGGGTGTCGAAGACATCGGCCAGGTATTCGGCGCGCACAGAGTTCGCGTCAGGGGCGGGGGGAAGATAGCCCGCCAAACGGTAGAGTATCAGGGGGTCAACATTCAATGCGTTTGCGATCTCTCGCAAAGTGCGTGCATCCGGCTCTTTCGCCTTCGGATCTTCACCGAATCTGAGCGTATTGCGCACGGCACCTTCGGAAATCCCAGCAGCGGTGGCAAGAGAACGATTGCTGAGCTGGCGGACTTTCATCAGGTCAGAGACAAATCGGCCAAGTGTTGTCGCCTTCTGGGTCATTCAGGGCAAAGCTCCTACGAATTACGCTCAAAGCTCATCTTACATTATACCTTCTTGCGCAGGTTTTGCGGGACAGGCTTGACACGCATAGCCAGGTGATAGTATACTACACCCTGAAACGCTATTGCGTTTTAATATACGCATCACAACGAACGCCTTTGGTGTTTCATTTTTGCCATTAGTGCGTATTATAAAACGCATTCGCAAATCACAAAGAGAGAACTGGATGGCAAAGCGCCGCGGAACAAGTCGAGTGAAGGCAACACCGCTGACCATCGGTCAGGACCCGTCGCTGTGGCGTTACAGCAGCCTGCAAGAGGCGCTCGCCAGCAACATGGACATCCTCTCCGCCCTGATCCGCGCGGGGCAGGATGCGCAGGTCAAAACGCTCGAAGGCGGAGAGAGCACCTCCGATAGCGAAGCGGACGCGATCGCGGCGCGCTAATCAACCAGCGCTTTTTTATTTCCCGTGTCAGCCCGGACTGAGTCCGGTGAGAGGAGGGCACGTCATGTTCAAACGAATCGAGTTTTCGCTCAATCTCGCTGACCCGCAGGAGGCGCGGCTCTATCGCGCGCTGCTGCCCGCGCTGCGCTACCGGCGCGGCGGAGTCGTCATCCGTCAGGCGTTGGGGCTGCTGTTCGCCGAACAGGACCACCCCCAAGCCGATCAAACCGTCTGCGATCCATCTGTGCTCATTCAGGAGAACACCGGCAATGGGCAAAGCTAAAGCATCCAAATTGAATACCAATTCGGGCGGCATCGTCACCGTTGGCCTGGACATCGGCTACGGCGTGGTGAAGGCGATCACCGATGATCAGGCGGTCGTTTTCCCCTCGGTGATGGGTCACGCCCGCGAACTCAAATTCGGTCACGAGATGATGCACACCAAATACCCCGGCGACCAGATCGCCGATGACCAGGGCGTGTGGTTTGTCGGCGATCTGGCGCTCTCGCAGGTGCCGCCCGGTGAACTGCTGCGGCTGCGCGGACGCACGGCCAACGAGCGCACGATGGGCAATGCCTTCCGGCTGCGGCTGGCCAAGGTCGCCATCGGCAAGCTGATGCAGGGCGTCTGGAACCGCGAGCCGGTCCATCTGCGCATCGCGACCGGGCTGCCGGTCGATCACATGCCGGACGCGGGCGAACTCAAGGCGGCGCTACTCGGTCAGCACCTGGTCCAGACCGACTGCGCCGAATTGATCGCCAACGTGATCGAGGTGATGGTCATGCCGCAGCCCTATGGGACCGTGTATGCGCATTTGCTCACCGAAAAGGGCGAGATCAACGCACGGCACACCTTCATGCGGACCGGTGTGGTCGATGTGGGGACTTATACGGTCGATATCGCGCTGGACGAGGATGGCGAGTTCAAAGACGCCGAAAGCGGCAGCGTGGAGAGCGGTGTCTTCACTGCGCAGGAACGCATCGCCGCGCTACTCGAACGCGATCACCGCCAGAAAATCCCCTACAGCATCATCGAGCGCGTGATGCGCACCGGCACCTTCACCGCCAACGGGCGCGTGATGGACTACAGCGCCGAGGTCGAGGATGCGCTCGCGCCGCTGCGCAGCGCCACGCTCAACCTGATGAGCGAGAAGTGGAAGCGCGGCGCGACGGTCGAGGTGATCTATCTCTCCGGCGGCGGCGCGGAACTGGTCTATGAGCAGGTGGTTGAGGCTTACCCGCAAACGGAGCTGGTCCGCGATGCGCAGTTGGCCAATGCGCGGGGGTATCTCAACTACGCGCACTTTGTCGCACGGGGGGAGACGGTTTAACACGTCAAACCACCGTGTTCAACGTGTTAAACACGCGGGAGAGGTCGCTATGGCAAAACGCAAACCGAAACGCCCCTATCGTTTGATTGGCTTCAAAGCTTACTTTGATGGCGATCAGGCCATCATCGATTGGTGGGAAAGCCTGGACGAGGGCAGCCGAAGCAACGCCATTCGTGACGTGCTCCATACCGCGCTGGGGCTG
>Ga0226835_1001461_pt1 | contig 12716 bp, 11 predicted proteins | sample LAC_MetaG_1_FD_163627 | JGI IMG/M metagenome (GOLD analysis project Ga0226835, IMG submission 163627) | Anaerobic ammonium oxidizing microbial communities from anammox membrane bioreactor (MBR) in UC Berkley, California, United States -... | ecosystem: Engineered > Bioreactor > Anaerobic >...
GCACACTGATCTTGCAGGGAAAGCGTGCCGCCGTTTTGACAAACTGAGCCGCCGGGCGGGCATGCAACCCGGCCGGGTGATCAATCATGATGGTGGTTGAGACCATTCTTTTCTCCATTGTTTTGTACAAAAAAATTATATAAATCTAATAGACTTTCGACTATTACATCCGGTTTATATGGTGATCCTTCTACATCTTCTAATTTAGTCTCTCCAGTTAACACCAGAATAGTGGTGATCCCAGCCCTACCTAAGGCGATATCCGTATACAACCGATCTCCTATCATTGCAGTATTTTCCAGTGGTAGTCCACTTTTTTCAGAAACAATTTCAACGATTGGAGGATTGGGCTTACCAATGATCACATCTGGCAAACGTGTGGTAGATGCCTGAACAAAGGCGATCATCGCTCCAATGTCCGGCATGGAACCATTTTCTGTTGGACAATTGATATCGGGATGAGTTGCAATATACGGCAATCCAAGCCGAACGTAATTACATAATTTCCACAACTTAGAATAGGTCAGGGTTGTATCAAAACCTAAAACAACCGCCTCGGGTTGATTTTCATCAATCTCAAAGCCATATTGTCTAAATTCCTCTATTAGAGAGTCGGTTCCTACAATGAACAATCTGGCTGATGGCATTGTCTTTTTTAGATATAGCGCAGTAGCTTCTCCAGAAGAAAAAACCCGTTCCTGAGTGATGCAAAGTCCCATTCTATTCAGTTTATCAACATAGTCTCGTTTGGAACGCGAAGAATTATTGGTTAGGAAGTAAAAAGGTATTCCCCCATTTTCTAAATATTCAATGAATTCCACAGCACCCGGCAATAAATGGTTCCCTAGAAAGACCGTGCCATCCATGTCCAATAAGAAACAACGAATTTGTCTTATTTTTCTCAAATCAGATTCTAAATATTTCCTCATGACAAATTCTCCAATAACGAATCCGCCACAGACATTAATACAGGAAGGCAAGTTCTTTCTACCCCTTTATTTTCCACAAATTGCTTTACTTGTTCGGCATCCAAAAAGTTAGTACCAGTCAGGTCAATGCAATGAACCGTAGAATGGCGGGCTTTAAAAGATTCGATCAACTTGGCACCGGAAAAATTTGCCTCTTTGCGCTTTAGACGTGCTGTCGGTAATATAGAGGAGTGACGCGCAGCAATTACTGCTAGGCCACCGAATAATGCACCACATATACCTCCTTGATTGCAAACACCCCCACCTAACAAGCTTTGAATTTGTAATGCATAATCCGAGTAAAATCCTTCTCGTTCGGCAAAAGCCAGATAAATCGCCTCTGCGCAGGTGTAACCTTGTAAAAAAAGAGATCGAATGCGGTTTTTAATAGAATTTCGGAAATTGTCCGCCTTTGCAGCGCTGCCCGATACTGTTATATACTCACCTAAAACCTGATAAATCGCGTATCGCTGTTCTTGCATAAAATTCAAAGGGTCGTCCTCTGGGTGAGCAAGTACTTCTTGCGCACTTTGAACAATCGTCTTGATCAAATCCGAATAAACATTAATTTTTCGAATTCCTAGATCGACGCAGCGGTGTAGTTTTTCTTTACCCGTTCCAGAAGAACCATGCAACACAAGTGGAATCAAAACTCGTTCTCGAATGGCTTGTAATCGGTCAAATTCCAGATTAGGCTCGCCCGCGTATAAACCATGAACTGTTCCAATCGCTACCGCTAAGGCGTCAATTCCAGTTAATTTCACAAAGGTCGCTGCTTCCTGAGGGTCAGTCAACCACCCATGCTGACTAACATCATTGAGGTAACGTCCGCTTGTGGCGACATGTCCCAATTCCGCTTCAACGGAAATTCCCAATGGGTGAGCCATTTCAACCACTTTTTTACTGAGTTCCACATTGATCTCCCAAGGCTCAGTACTAGCATCAATCATTACCGAAGTAAAACCCAATTGGATTGCCTCATCAATTTCTTTGATGGTATGAGCATGATCAAGATGTAAGGCTACTGGTATGTTCGCCTGCACTGCCATTTCACGGACTATCCGAATGAAATGACTAAAATCTGATAAACCGATAAAAGGCTTAAGCGATGGCGAGAAACTTAATGCTAAAGGAGCGTTATATTGTTCAGCACAACTTAGCAAGGCATCCGCTACTTCTAAATTGGGGAAATCCGGGGCAATAACGGCATAATTACCCACTTCGGCGTCTTCGAGTAATTCCTTTAAGGAAACTAACATGGCAATCCCTGTGCTTTGAGATGGGTGGAGTATTCAATAGGTTTAATTTCAAGGATATTTGCCCATGCAGCCATTTCTAAAAAAGCCTCCTCTACTTCTCCATAAATAACTGGATAATGATGCTGAAAACCACTGGAAAGGAGCGTCTCAGCAAGATCAAGCGCTCGGAGCGGCTTCTTTCGCATTTGAATGTTCTTTAACCAACCTCTGCTACCCCTATAGGAAGGCTTATGAGGATCAATTTCACCTTGGAATACCAATACCTTTTCAAAATCAGCCGTGAAACCCCCTACGGTTACCCTACCTGCTTGCAAGGTAAGATCATTATGCAATCCGATAGGTGTTCCTCCTTGTTGATCAAACAACCATAACGAACCCATTCTTACACCTCGTTGGTCAGCCAGAAGTGGCGAGGTTGGGCCGCAATGCCACAAAAGCACACTATCGTCAGCCGGATCAAGGGTGACCAAATCCATCAGGGTTGTAACGGTACCGCTACTTATCAGCGAAAGCGCTAACATCGAAACTGCCGATGGTACATCGCCTTCACAAGCCGCCGGAACACCAAGAGTATTCAATTCTCCGAGAAGGCTGCACACTGCCACCCCATAATCGGCTTGAAAACGCGGCCAGCACGAAATTGCAAATGCATTAATTCCTTCCTCTTCGGCAATTTGCAAATATGCAATTTGCAAACGAGATAATTTTTCCAAATGCTCATTCAAGCCGATATCAAATTGCACGTTTTCTTTTAGAAAGGAAGATTTTACGGACTCCAATCGTTTATCATCTCTTAATAATTGGGCACGTTCCAGCACTTTTTCAAAATTTAGTTCGACCATTTCTACCCCAAGTTTCCGTTTTAAATCCTCGGGATTAATTATGAGGTTATCAAAACCGGGTGCCACACCTCCGGCTAAGCCAATTCGGCTGCCCTGCAAGTTGATAAGCGCTCGCAATGCACGCATACTGATACTGAACCGTTCCCTGAAAGTAGGGCTTTCAGCACGACCAAAGAACCACTTTATGGGATGAGGATAACCCAATCTAGTTCTCAAGAGACTGTTGTAAAGATTAACACCTGTAAAACTATTTAATGGCAATCCACCTTCTTTTGAAGGTACACCTTCGGGTACACCCCATAATCCCAACCGAATTTTAGTAGCAGCAAATGGCTGAATAAACTCACCAGCAGCAAAAGAACTGGATTGTACCAGGATGAAATCAGCACCCCATTCAGCCAACTTAGTTGCAGATTGTTGAGCCTCATCCTTTGTGTAGACACCTTCTTCGATTACTTTCAATTCAAAGCCCAATTCCTCCTGTAATCCCAAAAGGGTTTGCCAATCCTCCAAAAAATAATGTTCTTTATCTCCACGAAATGGAGTGCACATCATTCCGACCAATCCAACCTTCAAATTTCGAATAGTTTTCATTTCGTTCTCCATCATTAGCAAATTACATCCGTAGGCCATCGGAAATGAGCTGACAGTGCTGGTTTTTGCCACCAATATTCCATTTCATCATCTATAGCCAAAAGGGAAAATGAGACCCCCCCCATTTCTAGGGTGGTAAAGAGCGATTCCACCACCGCCCCAGCAATCTGAACACCTTTATCCTTTAAGAATAAATAAGTATTTCGGTAGAGAATATTTAACTCCATATGTGAAGTCCCACCGGCCCCATTCAAAAAAACCAAAACTTTTCTCTGAAGCAAGCCGGCTAAATCATCTAATAAGCGATTGATCACAACTTCAACCACCTGCTCAGCCGGTAGGATAGGCCCTCGATAAACGCCTACTTCCCCATGGACACCGGTTCCAATCTCCATTTGTCCTTTTTGAAGTTCGAATAAGGGTTTTCCAGTGACGGGATGAGTTGGTGGCCGGGTCGCGATCGCCAATGTTGCCGTATGCAGGTTGGCCTTTTCCATCAATCGAACGACTTCATTAATTGGCTGTCCCATCTCTGCAGCTGCCCCACCAATCTTGAGAGCAAACAACAATCCTCCTAAACCACGCCGCTTATGGATCTCGGAACGTGGAGCAGTAGCGACATCATCCCCTAAATAAACTGGTTTTACATCAATTCCCCATTCAGCAGCCCGCCTTAACGCCATACGCGCATTTAATACGTCCCCGCTGTGATTGGAAACTAATAAAACAACTCCAGCATGGCGATCCGCCAGCTGAATAGCACGGGCAATTTTAATTCCTGAAGCACAGGTAAAGAGGGGGCCATACACATCGGTATCCAAAAGACCAACTCCTACCAAACCTCCCATTGACGGGGTATGACCACCACCATGCCCAATTGTCAACCCTACCTTCCCTTCAGCTTTGGGTTTTTTTCTCACCAAAATCCCTTCCTCAAGGTATTCAACAATTCCAGGGTAGGCCATTGCTAATCCTTGATTATCCTCGGCGATCATATGTTCAGGGCGATTGATAAATTTACCCGGTGGAATAAAATCTTCCTCTGTTGTATCATCAGTGATCAAAATTTCATCTTGTTTGCCATTCAAAGCATCAAATAAACATTGCATAATGAGTACAAAGGACATCGCGCCTGGATCCGGATGTCCGATAGAACGTTCTCCTAGGAAAGCAGCTCTACCAAATGTTGCCACCATCTGGCGAGTAGCTTCACTACCCCGGTAAGCTGCCTCAAGAGCATTTTTTACAACCATAACCGGCTCTTTGTCGAATTGACTTTCCTTCAAAGCCCGCACCGCTGGTAACAAAGCATCCAATAAGGTTTTCTGGCCAGCCTTAGCCCCCCCTAATTCGCTAATTGCATTTGCACCCCGCTCAAAAAAGTTTTGCAGATCAACAATGTCCCAAAATGTGCGATTTCTAAACAACGTGCCACCTTCTGCAAAAAAAGCCGCTAATAAAGGCCCAATCGCACCACCACCGTTTTCAGCAACTGCACTGGCAACCACATCAAGAAAAATGCCGAGGTCGGTTGGTACGGATTTTTCGATCTCGTAGTTGGCAGAGGCAAATGCTCTGGCAAGGGTGAAGCCATGATCACCATCCCCGATAGCCTGATCTAATTGGTTCAGATAATCTTGTTGTTGTTGAAATTTTGCTGCCAGGAGTTTGAACCATAGACGTAACTCATAGAGGCTATACATTGGCAACCTCGCGCTTGAGAAATTCAGCTGCCGAGCGTGCTTCTAGATCAGGATCATCTGCCAGTGAACGCCATATGAACAATGCATTACCTACTTCACCAGATGGATTTACAAATGCTTCCGTCACCAAATACCCGGAATAACCGATTTCTCTTAAAGCATCTCTAACCTGTCCCCAAGGAATATGACCACGACCGGGAACTTTGCGATTGTTCTCAACGCAATGAAAATGACCAAGATTCTCTCCGGCATGCCGAATGGATGAAGCAATATCGTCTTCTTCAATATTTAGGTGAAAAGTATCTAAATGCAACTTAACAAATGGACTGTTTACCTCTGCTAACAATTCCAGCCCTTCTTCCACAGTGTTAATCAACCACCCTTCAAATCGATTCAATACTTCAAGGCACAAATACACACCGTACTCTTCTGCGATCATTGCTGCTATTTGAAGATTTTCAATTGCATAAGCGCGCCGCAGTTTACGATCTTTTGGTGGTATATCTCCCCAAGCAGTATAAATCACGCCGCCTAAAACCGGGCTTCCTAATATGGCTGCAGATTCTATGCAGGCTCGCAAATGAGAAACACCCGCCTGCCGGATGGAGAGATCAGGACTCGATATATCACGCTTGGTATCCAGTCCAGTCCCACAGGATGCCAACATTCCCTCATGATCAAGGGTTCGGCGGAGATTTTTGAGGTTCAACTTACGCGGTTCTAATATAGGAAACTCAGCAACATCAAAGCCAGCCGACTTGGCTTTACCAATAAGCGGTTGAAGATCGTCTTGCCAGTTAACTTGCCAGTAAGAAAGGTGAATTCCAACGGGCAACATCTTCTCTCCTTCATCCCTATGTAGTCTCCTAATCGGTAATATTACCGATTAGGAGACCAGAATTCGGAACCCTCTAAAAACCAAGTAAGCGGGCTATTCCACCTACAACAATCGCAATAACGGAGAAATCATTTCCTCCAAACGCATTGATAAAACCCGCAGCGGTATTTGCTACAAATGGCAACGAAAGCGCTTGAAGGACTATTAGCATCACGCCTCCAACAGCAGATGCAACGATTGCTCCTCGCCTTCCACCCGTCGCATTTGCAAGTACGGCAGCCGGTCCTACATCGAAGAAAGCGGCAACCACCAATGGCAACAAAACATAACGATACCCAATTGCCCCAAAGATGACCAGCGTGATTAGTGAGGTAATCATCGCAATCGGGAAACCAATTGCGAGGGCGTTTTGTGCGTATGGAAATACCATCGGGCAATCTAATGCTGGTATGGCATCAGGGACAACCTTTTTGGCAATCCCATGGAACGCTGGCACAATCTCCGCTAACATTAGACGAACACCAGTGAGCAAAATGGTTAAGGAAGCACCAAAAAGAATACCCTGGTAAATAATCCAAAGATACCAGATTGGTTGAGAACCGCCCGAGAAAGTTTCGGCTGCCCATGCTGGGCCAGCAATGAAGCCCATTACGAGGTACAGTAAAAACATTATCAGCGAGGTTGAAATTGTCATTGATTTGAGAAAACTCCAATTATCGGAGATTTTCAAATCTTCGGTGGACTTGGATGGATCACCAACCAATTTTCCTAGCCAGGCTCCAATGACGGCCAGAATAGTGGTTGTATGGCCAATTGTGAAATCCTTTGTTCCAGTTAATTTGAAGACAAAGGGAGCGATCAAGGCAGGCAAAATTGTAGATAGGATCCCCTGTATCAAGCTTCCTAGAACAATCAATGCTACGCCCTTAATTTTCCCGGCATCGGCTAATGCGGCTACTACCATAAAGGCATTCCAAAACATGATGTGTCCGGTCAGGAAGACATATTTTAGTTTGGTTAGCCTCGCAAGCACGATGTTAACAAAAAAACCAAATACCATCACCAACACAACGGGAATCCCGTATTCGCTTAAAAAAGCTGTCCAATCTACGCTGATGGGCTCTCCCTGGAAAGCATACACCTTACCAAACATGGTTGAGATAGGTGAGATAACCCCAACCAGGAGATCCACTGCGGAGAATAAGATGATAACTCCCGCCATCGTTTTAATCGTGCCGGCAATGACTTCGCTTAAGGTTTTGCGTTGCAATAATAACCCTATGAGCGCAACCAACCCCAGCATAAATGTAGGTAGTAAACGAGGAACGATACTGAATATTAATCCGACGTCCATTTTGATACTCCTTATTTAGATTTTGGAAATTTGGATGGAAATGTGAAGATTCAGGTTGTGTTTATTATTCGATTAATTCGATTTCAATGACAGACACCTCCTTGGTATTTAACTGAAAATGAATTTGTAAAGAGTCGTTGACCATTTCCCACTCAATTTGTTTAACCACGGGAAAAACTTGTTGAATGGATAATATTTTCTTTTTCCAGTTGGTTGTATTGAGATAAAGGTTAAGATCAACACTCTGTTCGTGATAGTTGCTAATCAGAACTAACTTTTTATTAGGCAGTTCAAGATAATGATGATCAATTCGGCGAGATTTTTTTCCTTTATAATCAATTTGAATTTGCGGCATAATTTTTAATTGTGGCAAAACCCTTTGGAGAACTGCCTTAAGTAGTGGTTGATCAGATTTAAGATAGCCTGAGTCTGCCTGTGTAGCAAAGTAGAGGCCATATCCTCTTCCAAATTGCGATAAGGTCACTGCAGGAAACCGATCATCAAATTCAGCTAAAACTTGGACAGATGCACCAATTTTTAATAGATCTCGATTCCAAAAAGATGGGTACCACTTACCACTGTATAAAATTCGATGTTGGTTAAGACAGTCTGCCTGAACATCTTCAAAACCAAAGACATTTTTCAATGGCGGTACTGGGATCTGGTGATGATACCAACCTTGTTCATTCAACGTGGCAAAACGAGAAAATCCCACCAAAAGACCGCCCTGTTTGACAAATTCAGCCAGATTTTTAGCCGTCTCAATATCCAATAAACCGATCATCGGTAGAATAATGACCTGATATTCCTGCCAACGACCCTTTGTTATTTCAGCGGCCGTTATAAAGTCCACTCCAAAATCTAATTCCCAAAAGCCACGATAAGCTCCACGTTGAGCCTCAAATAGTGGTTCCTCTTCTCCAATACCACGAAAGAAGATTGCGTTGGACTTGGATTCAAAGATGGCAACTTGACCTCTCGGTGATTGAGCTTTCTTCAATATTCTTCCATATCTTGAAAGGAACTCTCCCCATTGGGTAGCAGTGGTATATCGCTCACTAGGATGACCATCTAGGTCAACTATCGCTCCCCAGCGCAGAGGTTGGTAATCCCATTCTCGCCAAGGCATAAATAAAACGAGTTTAGCATTATGCCCAACCGACTCTATTAGATAATTATTTACATCTTCAGATTTGGTGTTGTAGTCCGGACCCATTATCCAACCGCCAATTGGCCCACTTTCCACCTCATGTAGCCAGAAATCCCGTTCTACGGACTGGCTTACGCTTCGACCGTGATCGAGGAATATCGAAATATGTTCCGGACGAGTTGCTAATTTGTTGCCGCTGCCTGGATAAAGATCATAACCAATATGGTCAACCTCCCTGGCTATCTTCCATTGATCCAGACCCGTGATCACACCGAATCGATCATAGCTTTTGAAATTAAATGTGTTGACTGAGGTTGGGTGGGATGGATCGTGTTGTTTGATAATTCTATGTTGCCAACCCGCAAAATCCGCAAAGGCTTGCTGCCAAAATAAGCGCCAGTCTATCCAACGGGTAACCCCTGCCCAGCCAGAGGGCAAAGCCTCAGGTGCGAATACCTCTTGCCAATCGTTATAAACCAGATAAGTTGTACCCCATCCCCAAGCTTTTGTGAGATGTTCTAAGCTTGGGTATTTGGTTCTAAGCCAGTCGCGAAATCTCTCGACGCAATATGGACAATAACAATAAAGGCTTAGATCATTTTCTCCACGGGCAGGAAGAAATGGGAAACCAATTTCGTTAGATATTTGCCATCCAAAATGGTTTGGGTGCTGGACTGTAAAACCTAACAATGCCTGTAGATAATTTTTCAGGGCTGCCAAGTAGCCAGGATGGTGAATACAAGCCCAGTGATAGGAGGCACCTAGAGGATAACGTTCACCACGGTTTGAAAGGATTACTACATCGGGGTAACGATTTGCTAGCCATAGCGGTGGGGAAGCAGCCCCTGTGCTTATCAGAATTTCGATCCCATATTGAGCAGCTAACCGATAAAAACGCCCCAGTTTTTCAAATTCAAAATCACCCTCGCGCGGTTCGATTAAGTCCCAAGAACCATGTACATCCCCAATGCGAATCAAGTTCATCCCGGCTGCCTGCATCAGCCGCAAATCACTCTCCCATTCGGTTTCACTGAATATCAAGGGGGAATATGAAGCCCCATACTTGAAAGTATCCGAAAAGTCTTTCAAGGATTCAACTCCTCAATTAATTTCCGCAAAACCGGTAATCCCTTATCGAGCACTTCTTGTTTGCTAAGAAAATTTTCGATTACAACTACTGGTTTCGTTGTGTTCTTAAATAAATTAGCCATTTCTTTGGAAGTAAATATCATGTCATACGACTCGCCGCTCGCCGTAGTAGCATCAGCACAGAATGTTTCTGCACCCAAACCATGTTCCTTGAGAACACCATCAACAGTAATCTTTAAAATCATGCTAGAGCCAAGGCCAAAACCGCATACCATCATCACGCGTGGCTTTTTCATTTCTCTCTCCTTTCTTTCATGGGTAAAAAATCAAATGACAGCTGATAATATCTCATCAACCGTTTCAGCCGTTTTCAAAAGTCGTTGATTGTCTTCGTTGATCAGAAATTCTGCAAGCGACTGAAGCATTCCAATATGGCTTTCATGATCTGGAGCACAGAAGGAAATAACCACACTTACAGGATCATTAGTTTCCGAGCCGAATTCCACTGGTGTAGCAAGAGTCACAAGTGAAAGTCCCACCACATCTGCACCATCTTCTGGTCGGGCATGCGCTAAAGCTAAACCCGGAGCCAAAACCATGTAAGGTCCCATTTCCTGCACGGCTCGCACCATAGATTCAACGTAAGATAACCCACATTTACCTGCCTGCATCAGCAATTGACCTCCAGCACGTACAGCTTCTTGCCAATTACTAACCCGTATTCTTAACCGAATGACATCAGGAGTTAAATAATCTGCAAGCATTATTTCAATCCCTTTCGATAAGCAAGTATCGAGCAGTATCTACATTAGTAACAAGAACATTAAAACAGGTGCTTTTCAAAGCTGCCTTAATCACCGGTTTCTTTTCATCCCCGCCCGCAATCAAAACGCTCCATGGTACTTTTTTTAAATCTTCCAGACTAATGCCAATAATACGATTGTCTAAAAAAGTTGAAACCAATTGGCCGTTCTGGTCAAAATAGTGACCCAAAGCATCTCCTACTGCTCCAGAATTCTGGATTTCGTGCAATTCGTCAAGAGTTATCTTCTTTTCTACATACAGAATCGCTGTTTCATCAACCGTCCCCACGCTTTGCAGGATAATATCAGAATGACGAGCGCGCTCCAGTGCTTGCGAAATTGTAGGTTCGTTGAGTAGGCTTTTTTGCAGTTCAGGACTTGAGACCATATTTGGAGCATAAAGAATTTCAGCTTTGCCCCCTGCTAGTTCAGCCATCTTAGAGGTAACGTTGTACTTTGCAAAACCACCGGAATGATCCGAAGCCCCACCAACCACTTCAGTAAATGTGCAATTAATTGGTGAGTCTGTAGAAAAAACTAAAGGCAGATGGGAAATTGTTCGTCCCAAACCTAAACCAACTCGCATACCATTTTTTAGGTTTCGCTTTAACCAATCAGCGGCACCGCGCGCTAATGCCAGATAGATGCTTTCTTCCCCTTCAGGATCAGGAACCACTACCGCATCTCGTAGATTATGGCGAATAATCAACTCTTGTTCAAGGTCGAAATTCTCCCCAACAGTAGCATGTACTTTAATTTCAACAATTCCCAGTTCCACTGCTTTGTTGAGCAATCGGTAAACCGTCACACGGGAAACACCCAGTTTCCAAGCAATTTCATTTTGGGTTAAACCATTTTCATAGTACAGTTTTGCAACTCGTACACACAAACGATATTCTTCGTAATCAATTTGAGTGAGCATGGGAAAATTCCAAAATTTTTTATGTGAGCAAATGCTCATTAGGTGTGCATAAGAACATTATATCAAATTAGGATTCAATTTACAAGATCCGTTATCCTGAAATTCCAGAGCTTTCACAAGAAAGGATTTTTAAGCGAAAAAATTTACTGCAGAGTATACCTTGGTTGAGTACAAAGCACACGGAGGGCTTAGGCGAAACTTGCCAACCCATTGCAAAGACAAGGTAAAACCAGCAGATTATTAGCGTCAGCCCTTCTCGTGCCAAACTTTACACTCCAGACGAAATACTTGACCGACTTCAGGCCAATCCAAATACTCGTTCAGATCGGTGCTGACCAGAATTGGCTTCTTTTCAAGGCATCCATGCTCTTTATGCACCCCAGATACCAAACGGCAATTTTGGGAGAGGGCTGTACCCTGCTTGAGGTTACCTATTTCACGCATAAACAGCCTATGGATTGCCCACTCTGTCCGTGCTTGATACAGATTGTCTCTGCTGTTTTCCAACAACCTGAGCGGAAGTCTCTCGCTGGGCGTGCAAAGCATCTCCGAAGACAATCGCCCCGCCCAAGGTGACTTGTTTGGCTCGTTGGGAGCGACAACAACTCATTTTCCTTGAGGTCCACTTCGGCTTGCACCAGTACTAGCCCTTGTTGAGGAACATAAATGTCTAATGGATGCATGCCCCGCATCTCCCCATGTGGAATCGTCCCTTCGAGGATCTTAACTTCCATGCTGAAAACATAAAACGCATCCAGGGATCCATTGGATGCGTTGCGAGGTACAGGGATGGAATCCCTGTGAAGGTGCCCCCGGCAGGGCTCGAATATTACCCCTCGATGGGGTCGGAGACCTTAAATACAGGGTGCCCCCGGCAGAACTCGAATATTACCCCTCGATGGGGTCGGAGACCTTAAATACAGGGTGCCCCCGGCAGAACTCGAATATTACCCCTCGATGGGGTCAGCGACCTTAAATACAGAGTGCCCCCGACAGGGCTCGAATATCACCCCTCGATGGGGTCGGCGACCTTAAATACAGAGTGCCCCCGGCAGGGCTCGAATATTACCCCTCGATGGGGTCGGCGACCTTAAATACACAGTGCCCCCGGCAGGGCTCGAATATCACCCCTCGATGGGGTCGGCGACCTTAAATACACAGTGCCCCCGGCAGGGCTCGAATATCACCCCTCGA
>Ga0226835_1001462_pt1 | contig 12711 bp, 8 predicted proteins | sample LAC_MetaG_1_FD_163627 | JGI IMG/M metagenome (GOLD analysis project Ga0226835, IMG submission 163627) | Anaerobic ammonium oxidizing microbial communities from anammox membrane bioreactor (MBR) in UC Berkley, California, United States -... | ecosystem: Engineered > Bioreactor > Anaerobic >...
CCGAAAGTGATCTGAGTGAGATTTGAACCGTCTGCGTTGACCGTGTACACGTTTCTTTTCCAGGAAGGACCTGCATACAAAGCGATCAAATTCAAGGGAGACCAGTCGCTTCTGCCGCGCAGATCGGCAAGATCGGTCAACTGTCGAAACCCGGAGCCATCGGCATTAATTATAGCGTGATATACGTTTTGAACTGTTCCGGTGGCAAATAAGATCTGGCTTCCGTCCGGCGACCAGCCCGGGTCCCAACCCAATTTGTAGACTTGATGTTGTCCGCTGCCGTCCTTGTTCATCACCCATATTGACTCCATGGTCGTGGACAAAGTATACACAATCTGCCCGCTGGGGGAAACATCCGGGGCCATCGCTTGTCCGGGGCCGGAGGTCATTTGGGTCTCAGAGCCGTTGCCCAAAGAATATCGGTATATTTGATAGGAACCCGTCTGATTGCCGGAATAAAAGACATTGTTTCCGTTCGGCGATAACGACGGCCATCCGTTATCGGCGCCGTTATTGGTCAATTGTCTGAACCCGGAACCGTCCACGTTGATCAGGCAAATTTCATTGAAATTTGCTTTTCCCGAAACCTGGCAGGTATAAACGATCTTGCCGGTTGGCTCGCTGTTGGAGATTGAAACAGGCGCTGACGTTGGCGGAATGTCTGTGGGAGGAATCTCAAGCGTGGGCGTTTCGGTCGGAGGCGGCGGGACGGCGGTGGGAGGAGACTCGAGCGGCTGGACGTTTTGCTGCGGTTCGGTGGGGGCAGGCGGAATCTCCGTCGGGACGTCCACCGGCCTGGAATTGGTGATTGGCGAGGGGAGCGCGGCCTGCGCCGGTCTTCCGCCCAGGTCGAACATGCCGCTGGCGAAGACGATCCCAACGCAGAGGGCGGTCAGCAGCAACCCGCCCGCGATCAACCCGACAGCCCAAACGGGGAACGCGGACTTCCTTCCCGCGGGCGCGTCGCTTTGCGTCCGGTCTCGATCTGCGCCGGTCGGACGCGGCAGGCTTCGAGTGTCATAGGTGTTCTCCTGCAAATGCGTCAGGCGCGAATCGTCCTGCTGGAGGGTGGCGAATGTCCCGCTTGCGGTTTGGGTCGCGCCGCTCCCGAAGCCGGTCAAAGAGACAACATCGCGTCCCTGCAACCTGTTTTCCATGGCGGACGTGAACGCGGCCATATCCGTGAAGCGGTCTTCGGGGTTACGGGCGAGGGCCTTGATGAGGATTCTCTCCACGCCCTCCGGGAGGTCGGGCGCGAAGAGCGTGGGACGCGGCAGCGGCTCGGTGGCTTGTTTGAGGAGGATGGCGGCGGGGGTGTCTGCGACGTAGGGTTTTCGTCCCGTGACCATCTCGTAGAGAATGACCCCCAGCGAATAGATGTCGGAACGGGCCTCGGCCTTGCCCGTCCATTGTTCGGGAGCCATGTATTCCGGGGTGCCGATCCCTGCGCCGGTGCCGGTCAAGGTAGTCGTGTCGCCGCTTTCCAGGATCTTGGCGATCCCGAAATCGGTGAGCAGGGGTTGGTTTGTTTTTGTCAGCAGGATATTGGAGGGTTTAACGTCGCGGTGGACGATGCCCTGTCCGTGGGCATATTCCAATGCGCGGGCGATGGGGAGCAGCAGTTCGATGGCTTCCCGCCAGGGGATGGGTTTGCCCAGTCTTCGTTTGAGGGTTCCGCCTGGGGAATATTCCAACACCATGAAGGGGGAGCCTTCGTGATTTCCGAAGTCCAGGACTTTGACGATGTTGGGATGGAAGAGTTTCGCCAGCGCGCGGGATTCGCGCTCGAAACGCTTGAGGATTTGCTCGAGATGGTCGGGCGGGAACGCGCCGCGGCGGATGACTTTGACGGCCACGTCACGCTCGAGGCGGGTGTCGTAGGCTTTGTAGACGACCGCCATCCCGCCCTCGCCGAGCGGTTCGAGGATATGGTAGCGTCCGAGGGATTGACCGGTGAGGTTGGACATGGTTATTTCTCCAGCGGCATGTTACTGGCACAAGAAATAGGCGTCTGTTTCGTCCCATCCTTCGCGCGCCCAACCCGTGTAGGTTCGATCCGTTGTCCAGGTCTGACTGTAGGAATGACCTTGCAGGCCGTAAACGGTGCCGGGGTAGATCTCGATCTTCCACCACCAGAAATTATCCGCGCACACCGGGCCCTGAACAACGCGGACATAGGTTTTCGGTTTCGGATAAAGGGAGAAGAGTTCCGGGGCGTTCATGCCGGCTTTTTTGCGGACGATCAGCCGCTCGGACTGGGTGCACACCCAGGCATCGCGGTCCGCTTGCAAGCGCGTGGGATATTGGGCTGGCACACCCGGACAGGAAAGGGACTTGGTGGGAGAAGGGACGGCGGTCGGCAGATCGGTAAAAACAGGTTCCTGTGTAGGTTGCTCGGGCGGGGCTACATATACATATTCCGTGTTGGTGGGCAGGGGCGAGGGATAGACTTCATTGCTCGGCGCCGGCTGTTGGTAAGTATACGGCTCATTATTGGATGGACTTCCGCTTCCTCCGCTGGCAGAGAGGATCGAAATAATGACGACGGCAACCGCTCCAACCAGGCAAAAGCCCAAGCCTCCCAGCGCCCAGGGAATCCATTTCGATGACCGCTGGACAGGCACGGAAACCGTGGAAACGGTTCCCCGGCGCGCGTTTTGATCCACAGTAGAAGAAGTGGAATCTTCGACTTGATACGTGTCGAAGGTGTCGTAGGAGTCGTCCATGCTCGCCGTTCCGGTCATCGCGCCGACCGGGTCTTCCCTCCCCTGGGCAATGGCTTCCAGCGCGCGCAGAAATTCGCCCATGTCGTTGAAGCGATCCTGGGGCTTTTTTGCCAGCGCTTTGAGCAGGGTTTGTTCCACGCTCGGCGGGAGACCCATCACAAACATGGAGGGGCGCGGCAGGGGTTCTGTGGCTTGTTTCACCATGATGGCGGCCGGCGTTTTGGCGGTGAACGGCTTCTTGCCGGTCACCATTTCGTAAAAGACGACTCCAAGCGAGTAAATATCCGCGCGCGCGTCCACGCCCATTCCCTGAAACTGCTCCGGCGACATGTATTCCGGCGTCCCGATGCCCATGCCCGTGCCGGTCAGGTCGGAGGTCTCTTCGGTGTCGAGCAGGACCTTGGCGATGCCAAAGTCGGTCAGGAGGGAATCGCCCGAGGGGTCGAGCATGATGTTGGACGGTTTCACGTCGCGATGGACGATCTTTTGTTGGTGGGCGTAGTGCAAGGCGCGCGCGATGGGGACCAGCAGGCGGGCGGATTCCCGCCACGGGAGGGGATGACCAAGACGCTCCTTCAGCGTCCCGCCCGGGATGAAAGGCAGGACGAGGTAGGGTTTGCCTTCGTATTCGCCGAAATCCAGGATGGAGACGATGTTTGTGTGCGTCAACCTGGCGAGCGCGCGGGCTTCGCGTTCGAAGCGTTTGAGGGTCTTGTCCATCGTTTCGAGAGTGAGCCTCTCGGTGCGAATCACTTTGAGAGCCACCTGACGGTTTAGGCGCGTATCGAGCGCCTTGTAGACCACCGCCATTCCGCCTTCGCCGAGTTGTTCAAGGATATGGTAGCGCCCGAGGGTCTGTCCAATCAAGTTGCTCATTCCATGCTCCTGAAAATTTGGATAAAAATACTTTGCTAGGGGATTGTGCTTGAAGGCAGACTTTCGCCTCCGGCATCCAGGCAAGCCTGCCCGGTGGTGTCGCTGATGATCAACACTTCACCAGCATAAATCTGGTCTTTATTTTCCAATCTCCAATTTTCACGATAAATCTGTTCTGGTCTGACTCCAAAACGTTGGGCGAGTTTCCAAACAGTATCGCCTGATCTCACCGTATATTTGCAATCTACAATTGTCCCGGTGGGGAGCATGGACGCGGTGATCTCCGGCGACAACGCGGCGTCTGTAGTCGGAAGAGTCACGGTGAATGTCGGTTCGGGAGTTAACGTCAGCGTGGACGTTGGAAGCGCGGCAGGATCGGAGACGGGCTCGGATGTGGAGGTAAGCGTGAACGTTGGCGAAGGAGAAGCGGCGAGGGCGGGCGTGAACGTCGGCAAAGGAGATGCGGTGAAGGCAGGCGTGGATGCGCGCGTGGAAGCGGGCGCCAGGAGCGCGAATTTGCCCGCGAAGCGCAGGCCGAAAAACGCCAGCAGTATCAACGTCAACGCGGCCGCGCCGGCCGCCGCGAGAGCCTTCCACGAGGGCAGGGATTTGCGCGGGGCGGTCCTCTTCCCGAACTGGATCGCCGAGACGGTGATATTGTCCGAGCCGCCGCGCGCGTTCGCAAAGTGGATCAGCCGCTCGACGATCTGGCGGGGAGTCCCGTACGAGGCGGCGGCCAGCAGGTCCTGGCTGGCGGCGTACTGGGTCAACCCGTCGGTGCAGAGCAGGATCAAGTCGCCGGGGCGGAGCGGGATGGGCGGGGTGACGTCCACTTCGAGCGCGCCGTCGCTGCCTCCCACGCTGCGCGTCAGGCGGTTGCGATAGGGGGACTGCATCGCCTCTTCTTCGGTGACCGCGCCGGCCCGCAGCATCTCGCCGACGAAACTATGGTCGCGCGTGACCTGGTGAAGTTCGCCGTCGCGAAGCAGGTAGGCGCGGCTGTCGCCGACGTTGGCAACCTGGACGGTATCCTCGCGTAAGACTGCCGCCACGATGGTGGTCGCTATTTTTTCGCCGGAGGCCAGTTCGCGCCGCGCGGCGACGAGATTCTGGTTGACCTGCTGGATGATGTCGCGCAGGCGTTTTTCGGGCGGGATCTGGGGGGCTTCGTAATACAGCCGCAGGAGGGTTTCCACGGCGTACCGGCTGGCGCGCTCGCCAAACTGATGACCGCCCAGCCCGTCGGCGACGACGTACAAGCGTCCGCTGCGCTTCAACTCGCGGCGGTCGGTCGGCTCCTTTGCGCCGACGAAATCTTCGTTGTTGGCCCGCTTTTGACCGGGATCGGTGCGAAAGAAAGATTGGATGGTGGACATGACGCCTGCCTTTTTTAATTTTGCGCGCGGCAGGGGGGCTTTGCCCCCCTGCACCCCCCGGAGTCAGAAGATCAGAATTTCAGAGCACAGGATTCCAGAATCAGGGCGAGAGCGCGCACCGAAAGCCGAGGTAGTTGTTGGAATCGGATGGAACGTTCCTGTTCCGATCCGCAGAACGGAGGTTGTTACCATTGTTGAGCCACGAGCCGCCCCGCACAGCGCGGTATTCTCCCGAAGCCGGTCCTTGAGGGTTATTGGATGGCGAGATGGAGTAGTAACTCGAATCGTACCAATCTGCCACCCACTCCCACACATTGCCTGCCAGGTCGTAAATCCCATAGGGGCTTTTTCCGCTTTCAGAACTGCCTGCTTTCCATGTATCACCTACACAATACTTGCCAGCAGAGAAATTTGCCAGTGAGCAGGTGGGCGGAGTATCGCCCCACGGATAGATTCTGCCGTCTGTCCCGCGCGCCGCTTTTTCCCATTGCGCTTCCGTAGGCAATTGCGCCCCGCGCCATTCGCAATAGGCATTGGCTTGGTTCCAGTCTACATTAATCACAGGATAATTATCAAATTGTGAGTTCCCATAATAACTGGAGCGAGTGTAAGAACTTGTACCGTGCGGCGGTGTGCAACGTCCTGCATCCACACAGGTTTTGTAGGCGGCATTTGTCACTTCGTAAACATCCATGTAGAAAGCGTCCAGATACACTTGGTGGACGGGCTTTTCATCGTCATACGAGTCGCTGCCCATCGTGAATTCGCCTGCAGGCACCAGCCGCATCGGAACGCCCGTGGCGTCTGTGATTTCGGAAGCATCGGCCGCCGGCGCGGCAGTGGGCGGCGGGGTGGCAGTTGGCTCGCGCGTGGAGGGGGCGGGAGTGGGCAAAGCGGGCCGTGTCAATGCCCAAACCAGGCCCATGGACAGTCCGCAGATGAGCAGGAGGGCGGTCAGGGCGAGGGGCCAGTAACGCTGCCAGCCCTCACCCCCGGCCCTTCTCTGGTTGGAAGAGGGGGGAAGAACGGGCGCGGCTTTCGGCATGGATCGCGATCGGTCTCTTTCTGTGAAGGTCTCCGTCCCCTCCTGCACGATGGTGGCCTGGGTGTCTCCCTTTTGTCCGCCCGGGCGCGCGGGCTGCGGCCTGGCGGCCGCGGTCGTCCCGCTGAGGGCGGATTCCAGCGCGGCGGCGAATCCGCCCATGCTGGGATAGCGGTCTTCGGGATTTTTCGCCAGCGCTTTGAGCAGGATCTTCTCCACTTTTTCGGGCAGGTCGCGGGCAAACTGACCCGGACGCGGCAGGGGTTCGGTGGCTTGCTTGAGCAAAATGGCGGCGGGCGTGTCGGCGATGTAGGGCTTGCGCCCTGTCAGCATTTCATACAACACCACCCCCAGGGAATACTGATCCGATAGGGCTGAGGCTTTTCCCGTCCACTGCTCGGGAGCCATGTATTCGGGCGTGCCGACGCCCATGCCGGTGCCGGTCAGGTCCTGGGTCTCCTCCAAATCCAAAATCTTGGCGATGCCGAAATCGGTCAACATCGGCTGTCCGCGCTCGGTGAGCAGAATGTTGGAAGGCTTCACGTCCCGGTGGATCATGTTCTGGCTGTGGGCAAAGTCCAACGCCTCGGCGATGGGCAGCAGCAGGCGGATCGCATCCCCCCAGGGAATCGGTCCCTGCTTGATGCGGCCCTTGAGCGTCCCGCCGGGCAGGTATTCCATCACCAGGTAGGGACGTTCCTCATATTCGCCGAAATCGGTCACTTTGACGATATGGGGATGCGTCAACCGCGCCAGGGCTTTCGCCTCGCGCTCGAAGCGTTTGAGCGAGCGTTGCAGGATTTCCGGGGCAAGGCGCTCCGTGCGGATGACTTTCACCGCTACGTCCGTCTCGAGGCGGGTGTCGTAGGCTTTGTAGACGGTCGCCATCCCACCCTCGCCGAGTTGTTCGAGGATGTGGTAGCGTCCGAGGGATTGGTTGAGGAGGTTGGACATTTTATTGACCTGCTTTCATAGTTACTCGTATATAAAAGAAACACCCTTTGGAGAATCCTTGACAAAAACTGTAGAGGTACGCTGGTTTACATAAGTCCCACGTATAAAATTACCATTTTTATCGTATTGGGTATCCGCCTGGCTGATGGTAACTTTGTAACCGCCATCCACCTTTTCGACGTTCTCGACGTAAGCAACATGCCCGGCGTCGCGATCCACTTTCATAACATCGTTATTTCCCTCAAAAACCATGATCGCTCCCTTTGCGGGTTGTTCGCCCACCTCATAACCCGCTGCCCGCGCCTGGTCATCCCACATGTTTGCATGACCAGGATGGCCTCCTCCAAAATCGGAAACGTCTCTTTTCTGCGCGACATAATTCGTGCATCCGCCCAGTTGATTGCGCAACCAATCCGGTTTGGTGGGACCGTCGGCTGGTATGCCCGCATCCATCACCTGATTGAGCGCGGCTTGTCGCTCGCGCAGGGCGACGAGACTGTTTTCTGTTTGCTGGCGCAGATTGAGTTCGTTCAGCATGGCTTGCTTTCGAGTTTGTAACTCCTGTATCTGCCGATCGTATTCTGCAACCTCATCTTCAAAGTCATCCGCTTTTACGCGCCAGGGAACGCCGTCCGAATCGCCTTCCAGCGGCCAATCGGGAATCACTTTGTTATACCAGGCGTCGGCTTTAGCCTGCGCCTCTTTCTTTTTTCTTTCCAGGTCGGCGAGTTGGGCGTCAATATCGTTGATCTCGTTTTGGATCTCTTCTGCCGATCTCATGTCGTTGAGGCGCTTCTGGGCGGCGTCTATTTGCTTCTGGAGATTCTTCTGCTCGGCAAACCGACCTTTCCAGGGCATGGCCCGATATTCCTGGGAGTATTGCGCGTTGATTTGAGTGGACGTCCCCAACACCTGCGCGCTTGCCAGTATCACTCCGCCGCCCCCGGCTATAAAGGGCGTCAAATCGGGCAATGAGCGTTTTATTTCTTGAAAGTGAATAGCTCCCTGCCCATCTGCCGAAATCCATTCATCTACTTCCCGCTGGACGCGTTGGCTTAACTCCGCTCCCTGCTGGGCAAGAGCCTGGATTTTTTGACGGAGTTGTTCCACCGCCGCCACGTACTGATCGCGCCTCGGGCTTTGCCACGGAATGCCCCGCGCTTGACTGGCAATCCGCTCGATCTCAAGGTGGATCTGCTCGGCAGTGGCGTCCAACTGCCTCGCGACAGAACGTACCTGCTCAGTTTCCATGTGGATGATGGTCATATTTGCCTCTTTCACGAACCCGCGTGTAAAGCAGCGCTCGAGCTGCATGAAACATTGCATAGTAGGTTTGAATCGTGCTCCATTTATATCCTTCACGCTGGTAACTTGCTTGCGCTTCAGCCAAATCGCCGTGAGCGGCTTTCAATTCCTTTGTTACAAGATAGCGCGCCTCGGGCATCACAGTCAGCCAACGTTTTTCAAGACACCGCTTGAAATCAAGTTCCCAATTCATCGCTCGCCTCCCATAATACAAGACCTCTCTTAACCTGCGCGTAGAAAGCCGCGTCTTTTTCTTTCATTTCGACCAATTCCTGATTGTTCATTACCATCGCCTGAATAGGATATTTCAGCCTGTAACGTCCGACGATTTTCATTACTTTTTCTCGCTCTGAAGAAAGAATGAACAGGTCTATATCGCTTGACTGGGCGTTTGTGCCGTCCGCGCGGCTTCCAAATAGGATGATCTGGCGAGATAATGAGCGCAACTCAACAAGCAGGGTCTCGAGGCTGGCAATAGTATCCAATGTTTTAAATTGGCGGACGAAAGGATGCAATTCGTTCACGCGATAGAAATTCATTCGTCCCCTGTGATCACGATGGATGAGGCCAGTCTTATGCAAGGCGCGGGTGGCTAAATTGACCGCGCTGCGACTGACATCCGTCGCTTCCACGATTTCGCGCTCGAAAAAAGCCTCGCCTGTATTGCGGGAAAGGAAAAGCAATACGCGCGCCTGGCTGGCCGAGAACAGGGCATCGAAAATATCCATTTCGTAAATCCTTTTCAATGGATAATCATCCATCTCGCTGGATTATACACTCTCGCCAAGTTGTTCGAGGATGTGGTAGCGTCCGAGGGATTGCCCAATGAGATTCGACATCTTCCGCTCCTGCTTATTTTGGGTTAAGGAATGGATTCAGTATATAATGGGGCGAGGCATACGTCAATTGCCAAACGTCACCAACGCATTATCATAATTGCAAAGCGGGATCATCTCCCGCTTTACTATAATCCCACACTGGGAGGCAGGTATGACCACTTGGCTGCGTAAATTCTTCATTCGTACAATTTTCATTCTGCTGATATTGACCGTCGCAAGCGCGCAGGGCGGGGGCATGGCGCACGCGCAAACCGGCATAGACACGGTCGTTCATTACGTGGAAGGAACGCCGTCCGAAGAGAAGATCGCCTACGACGTGACCGCTTACGTCAGCGTGACGGATTCGACCGGCAACCCGATCAAGGACCTCAAACCTGAAGATTTCACCCTCGCCGAAGATTCGAAAATCGTGACGGTTCTCAGCGCGGAGCTCGCGGCGGATTCGCCCATCAACCTTGTCCTCCTGCTCGACACCAGCGGCAGCATGACCGGCCCGGGCATCACCGCCGCCAAGAGCGCCGCATCCAATTTCATCGCCGGGCTGGGACGCGACGACCGCGTGGCGCTTGTGACCTTCGACAACGACATCAAAACCCGCATTGACTTCACCACCGACCATCAAGCCGCGCGCCAGGAACTGAGCCTGGTGGACGCGACGCGCGGCGCGGGGACGTGCCTCTACGACGCCGCGTACCAGGCTGTGCAGATGACCGCCACGGTTCCATCCGGACGCCGCGCGGTGGTCCTGTTTACGGACGGCGTGGACGAAACCCCGAGCGGCGGGGCATGCAGTGTCCACGACGCTAAAGACGTTGTGAATATCGCCAACGAATCAGGGACGCGCACCCCGATCTACACCCTCGGCATGGGGAGCAAGGTAGACCAGAAGACCCTCCAGCGCCTCGCGCAGGATACCGGCGGGCGCTTCTTCTACTCTCCCGACGCCAACCAACTGGACGCCCTCTTCATCCGCCTTTCGGACACCTTACGATCCCAGTACGCCATCAAGTACCAGTCCACAGCGGGACCCGGTTCCCATACGCTCGCAGTGACCGCCAAATATCTCAGCGCGCAGGATACCGATACGCGCGGCTTTTTACTCCCCAATTTCCCGCTGAGATTGACGTTCGTCGAACCCGCCGAGGGAGCGGAGGTGAGCGGGATGACCAGCCTGAAGGTGGACACCTTCGGGCAGGGCGAGACGATTGAATCGGTCGTCTTTCAAATTAATGGGACGACGGTGGCGACGGCGACCGCCGCGCCATATACCGCGCAGGTGGATCTCGCTCCGTATCCCGAAGGGAACTTGACCATCGAGGCGGCCGCTTTGGGTCCGGGCGGAATCGAAGCGGCGCGGGCCTCGCGTCAGGTGGCGGTGCGCGCGGCGCCAGCGACCCCGGTCCCGGTCGAGGAGGAGACAGGAGGCGGCGGGGTCTTTTCCGGCAGTCTCATTTTCGTGATCAGCGGAGTCGTTCTGCTCGGCGCGGTCGTCGCCTTCTTCGTCGTCATGGCAATTATAAAGAAGCGCCGCGAGCAGGAACGCGAAAGGGAATGGAACGAGAAGGTGGGAGGCATCGGCGCGCCGACGATGGAGGAGGCAGTCGGCTCGGACCGCACAATGGACTTGTGGGAGATGAGCCCCGACGCGCTTGGCATGTTGACCGTCACCGCCAGCGACGATCCCTCCATGCCCGGACAGCGTTTCGAGATCACCAAACGCCGCACCACGCTCGGGCGCAAGGCGGATAACGACATCATCTTCCCGAAGGATAGCCCCGTCTCGCGGCATCACGCGGTCATCGAGGAGCGCGGCGGAGGGCTGTTCCTGAACGAGGCGGAGGAGATGGACGAGAAAACGGGACGACTCAAACGCCCCACGTATGGGACGTTCGTCAACGAGAAGGACGTCAATGGGCAGGAGATCCTCCTGCAGACCGGAGACGAGATCCGCCTCGGCAAGCGCGTGACGTTGAAGTTCGAAGCCAGCGCGCGCATCCGCGCCGGCGATGATAAGACCTTCGACGGCTTCACCTCCAGCGGCGACAGCGATACGATGGCGACGAGGCAGGGATAGTCGGATAGTCTTGTGGTCGCGTGGTCGGGTAGTCGCGTGGTCGGATCGTCGCGTGGTCGGGTAGTCGCGTAGTTGGATCGTCGCTGTAGCGCAATTTTCCAAACTGCGGAGTCCTTGAAACTCGTTATGTCATTCTCCACCATTATCAATGATTTCCTCATCGGCTCGGCCTGCGATGTTGGCAAGAAGCGCAAGTCGAACCAGGACGCGTTGGATGTACTGCTGCCCGAGGCGGGGATTGGCGTCCCGCCTTTGCTGGTCGTTGCCGACGGGATGGGCGGGCACAACGGCGGCGAGACTGCCAGCCGGCTGGTCGTGGAGGCTTTTCGCGAGGTCTACGTTCAGTTGCAGCCCCCGTTGGACGCGGCGCGCGCCCTGAAAATGTGCGTCCAAAGATCGCACGAGGCGCTCCGCGCGCAGGCGGCTGAAGACTTGAGCCTGAAAGGGATGGGAAGCACGGTCGTCGCGGCTTTTTTGCAAAACGACCGCGTGGACATGGTCAACGTGGGCGACAGCCGCGCGTACGTTTTACGCGGCGGAGAACCCATCCAAATCAGCACAGATCAGAGTTGGGTGATGGACATGGCACGCGCCGGGAAACTGACGCTCGAACAGGCGCGCAGGCACCACAAACGCAATCGTCTCTCGATGTCGTTGAGCGCCAACCGTCCGACTGTCACGCCGGTCCTGAAGCGGGAGGTTTTCCAACCCGACGACATCCTGCTTTTATGTTCGGACGGGTTGTGGGGCGTGATCCCGGAATCGCTCCTTTGGGCGGCCGCCAACGAGTTCGAGCCGCAGGAGGCGGCGGAAAAACTCGTCGCGCTCGCCAACCAGAGCGGGGGATTGGATAATATTTCGGCCATCGTGGCGCGAAAAAGGGAGAGACAGGCGGTGAAGACGATGCAGGATGACGCGACGGATGCGGGCGAATAGGAGGCGATTATGGGAAATGTAATTCACATGGAAACGGAGGAGGTACGGGCTATGGCAAGCCAATTAGATCGAATTTCGGCGGAGATCTTTCAGGAAATAGTCGCTTTGGGATCGAGCCTACGCGCTCTCAATTGGCAAAGCCCCAGCCGAGATAAATTTATTAACGACTATGCAGAATTACAGCAGAAAATTCAGAGATGCGCGGAACAGGGCGCAGCGCTTGGCGCACGCGTCCAGAGAGAAGCTGATGAATGGGAACAGGCAGCTTCTACTTTTGTTGCGGGCGGTTTGACGCCGGAACAAAAGCGGGCGCAGGCCGTTACGACCGGCCGTCAATCCATTCGATCAAAATGGAGAGAAATGTCTTTCGAGGAACGCAAGAAATGGCTGGAGGACTACTACAAAAGCCTGTGTACGAAACTCGGGATGGAACCAATAAAATTTAATATCAAAGACCTAAATGGTTTTCTCGGCAAATTTATAGGTTAGAATTCTTCCTGAACCAAACAGGAGGAACCCATGCGACCAGCAGTAAAACTTAGATCTTTAACAACCGAAGAAGAAACCGAAATTCGCCGAATAG
>Ga0226835_1001465_pt1 | contig 12667 bp, 7 predicted proteins | sample LAC_MetaG_1_FD_163627 | JGI IMG/M metagenome (GOLD analysis project Ga0226835, IMG submission 163627) | Anaerobic ammonium oxidizing microbial communities from anammox membrane bioreactor (MBR) in UC Berkley, California, United States -... | ecosystem: Engineered > Bioreactor > Anaerobic >...
CGTCGGCGGTGCGAGGCGGCAAGGATGGGCGGCGAATTCCACTCCGCCGGCCTGTAATTTTCCTCATCAACAGGCCAATTGTCTTCGCAGGGGCGGCGCAAATTACATTGTAACGCCGTCGTAAGAGGACCGGGGCTGCCCGTTAGCGCGCATGAGAGGCCATTCTCCATGGATGGCGAAAGCAGGTGGCACCACGAGCGCCCCCCTCGTCCTGCAGGACATGGGGGGTTATTTCGTTATTTTGAACGGAGGTGCAACCATGTTAGATATCAATTTGATTCGCGAGCAGCCAGATCGGGTGCGCAAAGCGCTGGAAGCGCGGCAGATGGAAACCGCGCCGGTGGACAGCGTGTTGCAACTGGATGAGCAGCGCCGCGCCCTGATCCAGGAAGTGGAAGCGTTGAAAGCTGAACGCAACGCGGTCTCGAAAGAGATTGGCAGGATCAAGGACGCGGCAGAGCGCCAGGCGAAGATCGAAGCCATGCGCCAGGTTGGCGAGCGCATTGCGCAGCTCGATGAGCGTTTGCGTCAGACCGAGCAGGAATTAAACGACCTGTTAGCGACATTGCCAAACCTTCCCGATCCACGCGTGCCATACGGCAAAGACGAGAGCGAAAACGTCGTGGTGCGCGTCCACGGAGACCTGCCCGCATTCGACTTTGAACCCAAACCGCACTGGGACCTTGGCCCTGCGCTGGGCATTATCAACTTCGAACAAGGGGTGAAGATCACTGGTTCGCGCTTTTACGTGCTGAGCGGCGCCGGCGCCCGTTTGCAGCGCGCTCTGATCGCCTGGATGCTCGACCTGCACATTCGACAGGGATATACCGAGAAATATACCCCCTTCATGGTCAAAGGGCAGACGCTGTTTGGCGCCGGACAGTTGCCCAAGTTCACCGACAATCTGTATCGCGATCATGAGGAAGACTTGTGGATGGTGCCGACCGCTGAGGTGCCTCTCACCGGTTTGCACATGGATGACATCCTGGAGGAAGCTGACCTTCCACTGCTCTATACCGGCTATACTCCTTGCTTTCGCCGCGAGAAGATGAGCGCCGGACGAGATGTGCGCGGGATCAAACGCGGCCATCAGTTCGATAAGGTGGAGATGTATATCTATTGCAAGCCGGAAGAATCGGAGGCAATGCTGCAAAAGATGGTCGGAGATGCCGAGGAGACCTGCCGCCTGCTGGGCTTGCCCTATCGCGTCAAGCAATTGTGCACCGGCGATCTGGGATTTGGAGCAAGCATCACCTATGATATCGAAGCGTGGGCAGCGGGCTGCCAGGAATGGCTGGAAGTGTCATCGGTATCCAACGTGACCGACTTCCAGGCGCGCCGCGCCAATATTAAATACCGACCGGCGGAAGGCGGTAAAGCGCGTCTGGTGCATACGCTGAACGGTTCGGGACTGGGCATGCCGCGCACGTTGATCGCCGTGCTGGAGAACAACCAGCAAGCCGACGGCTCGGTGGTTGTGCCGCCGGTGCTGCACCCCTGGATGGGCGGGATCGAAGTGATCCGCCCAGAGTGAGGCGTTGCCGATGGAGACCTTAAGCGATTGGATATCCAGTGAGCGAAATTTTTAATTTCCTGGGAGTATGGCTGATCCAGTTCTTAATGCTGGTTGGACTGCTGGGGCTGATCCTGCCAATTTTCCCCGGCTTATTGGTGATGTGGTTGACCGCCCTGGCTTATGGCGTGGTGTATGGGTTCAGTTCCGTGGGCACGGCGATTTTCGTTGTGATCAGCGTGCTGGCGCTGGCAGGTTCATTGGTGGACAACGTGTTGATGGGGGCCGGAGCGCGACAGGGAGGCGCGTCCTGGTCCACCATTCTGGTCGCCATGCTGGCCGGAGTGGTCGGTACGCTGATCTTCCCACCCATTGGCGGATTGATTGCCGCGCCGGGCGCGGTGCTGCTGCTCGAATATTCTCGCCTGAGGGATTGGAATAAGGCCTGGCAGGCGCTGCGCGGCATGGCCACAGGTTGGGGGTTGTCTTTCGTCGCCCGCTTTGCTATTGGGCTGGTCATCATGGCGTTATGGTGGCTGTGGGTGTGGAAGGGCTGACGCCTCGGCGTTATTCGGGCGTAAAGAACGCCATGCCCACCCCCATTCGTTCTAATCCTTCGCCAGCCCAATATTCCAGCAGAGCCGAATCTTCATCCAGGGCGTTGAATAACGCCGGTATAGAGCGCTTGTCTTGCACGAAGGCCAGCGCGCGCGCCGCAGCTAACCGCGCCGTACGGTTTCCATTTTGCAGCGCTTCCAGGAGCGGCGGAACGGCTTCGGCGCCAATCGCCGCCAGGGCATCGCCTGCCAGGCGCGCCGCCAATCCGTCGGCCTCGCCGAGCATTGTTACCAATTGAGGTATAGCCTGCGGAGCGGGATGAGAACGCAGTCCCAGCGCTGCACAGCGACGCACATCCGGGTCGGCGTCGCTCAGCGCCTGTGTGAGAAGCGTTGGAACACGCGCATCGTCGAGCGCGCTGAGCGCCCGCGCCGCCCACCAGCGCGTTTCCGCGTCTGGAGAAGCCAGCCAACCGGATAAGGTCTCCAATAAAGCTTTGCTTTGCAGCGAGGCCAGATGTTCCACCGCCGCCTCAGCCCGCGTTTCATCGCCGCTGGTCAGTTCCGACAGCAGTTCCTCCAGGTTTTGCGCCATAGCTGTAGATTAGCAGTGTCTAACGACGAAAACCAACGCGGCTCAGGCATTGGGTGGCGGGATGGGCAAGTCCTCCACCCGCGTCTGTGCCCACTTATCCCCTTCGTCAATCAGCATAACCGGGATGTCATCCCGCACCGGATATTTTCTTCCACAATCCCGGCAGATGAACCAGGATTCTTTATAAAAGTCCAGCAGTCCCTCTTTTTCACGAACGCAAGCCGGACAGCGTAAGATTTCAAGCAAATCTTTGTTGACCATAGCTTCTCCTACCATGAGAACAAATTGAAGTTTTGTAAGACGCGTTTGCTTATGGATTCACCCTGGGTTTGCGGCGATTCGGCAACTGTGTGCCGGGGCCGTACTGATACACATCGGCCCATGGTAAATAGTGAGTAATAAACGTATCGGTAAAGAGCACCTGTCCATCGCGGTAGACTGTGCGCGTAACCGTCACATCGGCGCCTTCAGCGGCCCAATCCACCTGTACGATCTCGCCTTCAGCCAGTTCTGGATTTTCTTCATATACCGGATCAGGCGGTTCGACAATGTTCTGTGGCCCGGTAGTTTCCCACTCCACACGGCGGCCATCGGAAGTCGAATAGAATTTCCATGTCAGGCTGCGCGAGTTGGGGCGGAAATAAGTTTCCATCAGCAACCAGTATGGTGTGTCGTTCGTGAATTTGAAATCCACCACCGGCACAAAAACCGTGGCGTCCAGGCCGGCCAGGCGATCATCCCAGCCGTTGGCGGTTTGCTCGTAGTATCCGACGCGGTAAGCGTGGGGGTAACGCTCGACAATGGGGAAACCGGCAAAGAAAGCGGCGCGGAACAAGGTGGTGCTGACCTGGCACACCCCGCCGCCCACGCCTTTGATCGTGCGCCCGCCATAGATGATCCAGGCTTCGGCGTAACCCGTGTCCAGGCTGACGTTTCCCATCACGCTGGCCATGGAGAACACCGCGCCGGGCGGCACCAACAATCCGTGGAAGTTCGCCGCAGCCATTTCGATATTTTGCAGCCGCTCGGCGGATGAGCCGCGGAAATAGGTGGTGTAGGAGATGATTTGCTCGCGGATGCCAAGTTGTTCCCCCGTGGCCTCATTTCCGACTTCTGGTTGCGTGTACACCAGGGGAAGAGAGACCGTGCGTTGCCCGGCGGCGATTTGGGCGTTAATCGTTTTGATCGCCGTGTAAACGTCCAGATTACGGCCAACAACCGCGGGTTTGATTAATTCCAACTGGCGGGTATCATCGTTAAAGATAAAACGGGCGTTTTCCGGCTGACGGTTGATGCTGCCAGCCAGAGAATTCAGATAAGTGTACAAAGCCTCTTCATCCAGCGCGACCTGATACGTTGCGCCGTTCGAATCTTCTACCCGCTGAATAGTCAACATGGCGGCCAGTTGCTCGCGTGGCACCTCCCATGGGCCAGGGTCGCCGGCCGCAGTTTCTGGCAGGGTCAGGGTCAATGGGGCGCTGAGGATGCGGCGCGCCGCCTCCGCCTGCTGGCTGGCGTCCAAAATGGCCGGCGGGGTCTCTTGAACCACCAGGGGGATGACCCCATCCGACAGGCTGCGCATCTGTTGTTCCAACGGAGCTAAGGTTGCGGCGATGTCAATCTGGACCCCAATTTGCCCAGGCACGGCGATCACTTCTAGACCGTTGACGCTGAGCGATGCATCGAGGGTTGGGCGGTTGATCTGCGCCGCAATTTGCGCCAAATAGTCGCGTGCCAGACGTTCGTCAAAGGTCAACGCCAGGGGCAAATTCTCCCCCGAATGCCAGGCGCCCAACCGCTGCGCCAGACGCTTGAATGGGTTGCCGCTGCGCCCCACCCGATAAGCTGCCTGGGCGTTGGCTTCGACATCCAGGCTCAGCCCCAATTCTTGCGGGCGAGCCGCCCAGATATGCTCTTGATACTGAAAGACGATTTTGCCAGTCTGGGGATAGGTGATTCTGGCTGCCAGCAAGACCGCGGCGTCTTTCTCCGTCAAGCCGCTGAGATCAATCCCTGCAACCGATATGCCAGGATAGATTTTGCTGGCGTAAGATAACCCGCTGCCTAGCAGAAGCGCCAGCGAAAATACGAGGAATAACGCCAAACCACCCACTACAGACGCAATCCATTGCAACAAAAAGGTTGCGTCGGATGGGCGTCTGCGTTGCGTCACAGGATATACGGTCATGGCGAGTATTGTACCAAAGATTAGCTGCCCAAAACTTATTGTTGACCTGCAGTGTATTTGGTCATGAACACACCGCAGGTTTCTGATGAGGGCAACCTGCGGGAGGTTTTGCATCGTGAATATCAATAGGACAAAGCAGGTACGTTATAATTCAACCCATAGACGGAACTACCCACGGATTGGTTTCGTCCTGTGTGCAAAGGAGAAAACATGCATAGCTTCCCAGAGAAACCGCCAGCGCCTCGGTTTCAAACATTGGCGCGATGGGCGCCCTTGCTGTTGATCATCGTTGCAATGGCATGCGCCTTGCCTTTCGCCAGCAAGCCCACGCCGACCCGCTGGTCGCCTTCGCCGACGCCCAGCCTGCCACCCACCGCAACTCCCACGCCACAGCCTCAACCGCCAGCGTTGGTGGAAATTGACCCCCCGGTTAACGCCGAATTGCCCCTGAACGGGCCAATTACCCTGTATTTCAATCAGGACATGGATCGCGCCTCGGTGGAAGCCGCGTTGACCAGCCAGATGGGCGCCGGCCTGGCGTTTACCTGGGTGGACAACTCAACCGTGATTGTATATCTCAGCGCCCCGCTCCAGCCGGATACGCAGCTTAGCTTGATGGTCAGCGATAATGTACGCTCCGCGCAGGGCAAACCGCTCTTGCAACCCATCAGCCTGAATTATCGCACAGCCGGCTTTTTGGGGTTATCCTTAAATCTGCCGGAGAATGGCGCAGTGGATGTTGACCCGACGGCGGCAGTTGTGGCAGCGTTTAACCGCCCCATCGTGGCTTTGGGCGCAGATCCGGCTTCCTTGCCGCAGGCTTTCAGCCTGGAGCCGGCGGCGCAGGGCCGCGGCGAATGGCTGAACACCAGCACCTACGCCTTTTACCCCTCGCCCTCGCTGGAGGGCGGAAGACAATACACGGTGCGCCTCAACCCGGAGTTGAAGAGCGCCGACGGCGGGCCGTTGAAAGGCGAGACATCGTGGAGTTTCACCACCTCTCGCCCGCAGTTGCTTTCTCTGGAGCCGGTCAGCGAAATCCCCTGGCGGTTAGACGCCCAAGTTGTGCTGCATTTCAACCAGCCCATGGATACTGCCAGCGTCGAAAACAACTTCAGCCTGCTGGGACCAAACGGCGATGCCGTCCCCGGCAAAGCGAGCTGGAGCGAAGAAGATACAGTTTTCACTTTTACGCCCAACGCTTTGCTGACGCGCGGCGCAACTTATACTGTGACCCTGAATGGTCAGGCGCAGGGGCGCGGTGGAGCGCCTTTGGGTGAGACCTTCAACGCTTCGGTTATCACCGTCGCGCCGCTGCAGGTGGTGAACACCGAGCCAGGCGCAGGTGTTCCGCTGGATCCAGCCAACAACCTGGGGCTGTATTTCAGCGCGCCCATACAAGAAAAAGAGGTGTTGCAACACATTTCTCTGGAACCCGCGGTATCCAACCTGGACTATTATTGGGATGAATCGGTGTACGCATTGCACCTGCGCGGTGCTTTTGCTCCCAATACGACTTATACCCTGCGCGTTTCCGGTTTGATGGACGTGTGGGGCGGAGCAATGAGCCAGGATTTCGTGCATACGTTCACCACTTCGTCATTACGACCCAACATTAACCTGATCTCCGCCACCTCGACGATCTACCTGACGGCGCAAGACCGCAGTTTACAGGTGCAAGCGGTGAACTTGCCCAGCGTTCCTCTTTCGTTGGGCGCGCTGCCGCTCAGGGATTTCCTCGCTCTGAACGGGCCGGGTGGCTACGAAATGCAGGATGATCTGCAACGCAGGGAACGCCAGAGCTGGGTGCAAGCGCTGGATAGTCCCTCCGATCGAATGCAGGTCGCGGAGCTTTACCTCTCGCCAGACCGCGCTCCTTTAAATCCGGGTTTATACTTCCTCAACTTCAATTTTTCACAGGCGGCAGATCCCTCTCTAAGAAACATCTACTCTGGGCCATTCCTGCTGGTGGTGAGCAACTTACAATTGACCTTCAAAGCCAGCGCCACGGATGCGTTGATTTGGGCGGTGGACTTGCGGAATAATTCGCCAGTGGCAAACGCTCCAGTGATTTTGTACAATGAAAAAGGCGACGTACTGACGCAAGGTCAAACTGACTCTCAAGGCATTTACCGGGCGACCTATAATCCGCTGGAGAGCGTCTATCAAACGGTTACAGCAGTGGTCGGGCAGCCGGGGGAAGACCTGTTCGGCCTGGCGCTCTCCTCCTGGACTGCTGGCATCGAACCGTGGGATTTTGGTCTGCGCGGCGGTGGAAACCCGCCTGGCTTGCGGGCTTACTTCTACACCGACCGCCCCATCTATCGCCCCGGGCAGACGGTCTATTTCCGCGCCATCCTGCGCAACGCCAGCAATGGGCGCTACACCCCGCCAGGGATCACTCGTTTACCGGTGACGATCGGCGGCGACGATGGACGAACACTGGCCGAATTCGAACTGCCCGTCTCTGGCATGGGGACGGCGCACGGACAATTCGTCTTACCCGACGACGCCACGCCGGGATACTATTCACTTCACACCTCGCTCGATATGAACTCCTATCTGGGCTTTCAGGTCGCGAACTACCGCAAACCAGAGATCAACTTACAGGTTAGCTTTACTGAAGAACAGATCCAGGCTGGCGATAAACTCAAAGCGATGATTCAGGCGCGCTATTTCTACGACGCCCCAGCCAACAACCTGGAGGCGCATTGGGCGCTCTACCGGACGCGTGCGTTCTTTGATCTGCCTGGCTACCGGGTTGGAAAAGAGGACACTTCCTGGTTAGATGCGTTCCGTTATCCGGAGTGGTTTACCAACCTGGGTGAGTTGGTGGACGAAGGCCAGGCAAGCACCGATGCGGAGGGTTTATTCTCGCTGGAATTTCCCACCCAGCCAACTGACGAACGCTATCAATACTCGCTGGAAGTGACCCTTACTGACGAAAGCGGTTTGCCGGTGTCGGCGCGCAGCAACGCCCTGGTGAACCCCGATACCTTCTATATTGGCATCCGACCAGACGCCTGGGTTGGTCGGGCTGGCGAACAGGCCGGTTTTGACATTCAGGTTGTGGACTGGCAACAGAATCCGACCGAGGCGAGCAGCCTGCGCGCCGAGTTTCAGAAGGTTGTGTGGCGGCGCATTGATCCGCCAGCCAGCGAGCCGTATGAATCGCCCAAATTTGAGCCGCAATACACGCCGGCTGGCAGCACAGATTTCGCCGCCGATGCGCAAGGCAGAGCGCGGCTGGCGTTCACCCCCACAGAGCCTGGCACCTACCTGCTGGATGTATATCACCTGCAAGCGGCGCAGAGCAAAGGCGCGCGTTCACAGTTTTTGTTATGGGTGGGCGGCGCAGGTCAGGCAATCTGGCCGAACCTGCCCAATTCGCGCTTGCGCCTGGTTGCCGATCAAGCCAGTTATCAACCCGGCGACACGGCGCAGGTCTTCATTCCCAATCCTTTCGGGAAGACCGTGCCAGCCTTGCTGACCATTGAGCGCAGCGTGGTAATGAAACATGAGATCCTCTCTATCCCCGCCGAGGGTTACAACCTGAGCCTGCCGCTGCCCGCGGATTACGCGCCGAACGTATATCTCTCCGTGACGCTGCTCAGCGGCGATGAACCAGGCGCGCCGGACTTCCGCCAGGGTTACCTCAACATTCCGGTAGCGCCGCTTGAGCAGATTTTGCAAGTCCGGTTGGTCAGCGAACCGCAGCGCGCCGCGCCGGGCGACGCGGTGACTTTTGATTTACAGGTGACAGACTCTGCTGGCAATCCAGTGCAGGGAGAATTTTCATTGTCTGTGGTTGACCTGGCCGTGCTGGCTTTAGCGGAGCCAAATTCGCCAGACATTGTCAGCGCTTTTTACGCCGAACAGCCCATCGGCGTGCGTACCAGCCTGGCGCTGGCGGCTTACAACCGACGGCAAATGAACCTGGCCGCCGGGATGGGCGGAGGCGGTGGAGCGGAGGCGCCGCAGGTGGCGCGCGAGAATTTCCCCGATACCGCCTACTGGAACGCCGAGATCATCACCGACGCGGATGGCCGGGCGCAAGTCCATTTAAACCTGCCGGATACTCTGACTACCTGGCAGGTGGAGACGCGCGGCGTGACGCAAGATACCCGCGTCGGTCAGGCGCGGACCCAGGTGATCGCCACCAAAGAACTTCTGATACGACCGGTGACGCCGCGCTTTTTCGTGGTGAACGACCACGCTCAAATTTCAGCCGTAGTGCAGAACAACACCGACCTGGCAATGCGGGTGGAAGTCTCATTGCAATCCAACGGTCTGCTTCTGGACGATGTAAGCCGTCAGACGCAGCAGGTGGATGTCCCCGCCCGCGGGCGCGCCCGACTGGAATGGTGGGGCGTGGTGCAGGATGTAGCCAGCGTTGACCTGATCTTCTCAGCACAGAGTGGTTCTTATCAGGATGCTGCCCGTCCAGCTCTGGGCGCTTTGCCGGTGCTGCGTTATATTGCCCCACAAACTTTCCGAACTTCGGGCGTGCTGGACGCTGCCGGAGAGTTGACCGAGTTGGTCAGCCTGCCGCGCTCTTTCGATGCGCAAAACGGCGAATTGGATATTGAGCTTTCTCCATCGCTGGCGGCGGCGATGAGCAAGTCGCTGGATGCGCTGGAGACCCAACCCTACGAAAGCGCAGAGCAAACATTGTCCAGCTTTTTGCCCAATCTGGAAACTTACCGTACCTTGCAAACCTTTGGCATTGAGGATCCAGGGTTGAAGAGCCGTCTGGATCGCACACTTAATCAGGGCTTGCTGCGCTTGCTGGCGCGCCAGAATTACGACGGCGGTTGGGGCTGGTGGAAAGGCGAAGAGAGCGACGCCTACGTCACTTCCTATGTACTTTTTGGCTTGCTGCGCACCCGCCAGGCGGGGATCACAGTCAGCCAGGATACAATCCAGCGCGCCATAGATTACCTGAAAGAAGCTAAGCCGCAAAGCTCTGATGGTGGACAACCCTTACAACCCTGGCAATGGGATCGTTTGGCATTCCAGGAATATGTCTTGAGCGAGGCCGACGCAGGAGACGCAGAGGCAATCGCCCAATTGATTCAGGAGCGTGACCAGCTCAGCCCGTGGGCGCAGGCGCTCTTAGCCCTGGCGTTACAGCGCCAACAACCAGGCGCGAGTGAAGCGCAAACCATCCTGTCGGATTTGCAGTCTAATGCGGTGCGTTCTGCCACTGGCGCGTATTGGGAAATGCGTCAGGATGAGAGCGCTTTATTGGCCGCGGGCATGAACATGCAAACCAATCTATCTAATAGCGCCATTGTCTTGTTTGCTCTGGCGCAGCGCGACCCCGGCTCACCACTGGTTGCGGATGCAGTGCGCTATCTGATGGCAAACCGCAGCGCCGACGGCGGCTGGGCGTCCACCTACTCCGCCGCCTGGACGTTGCTTGCCCTGAACGAGGTCATCCAGGGCACCGGCGAATTGGCGGGTAATTTTACTTTCGACGCTGCGTTGAACGGCAATGTGATCGCCCAGGGAAAAGCCGCCCAAGCGCAACAAATTACACCCGTGATTGCCCAGGCGCCGCTGAATCGGCTCTACCCGGATTATCCAAATCCGCTGACCATCCGGCGAGACGGAGGCGCGGGGCGTCTCTACTATGCGGTTGGATTACAGGTCAGCCGTCCAGTTGAAGAAGTTACGCCGCTGTCGCAAGGGATGAGCCTTGAGCGCTCCGTTTATCCATTCGGCGAGACCTGCGCCCCAGAGCCTTGCAAACCGATTCAATCCGCAAAAGCCGGACAAAAGGTCACTGTACGATTGACGCTCACTGCGCCGCACGATCTATACTATCTGGCAGTATCGGATTACATCCCTGCTGGCGCAGAGATTTTGGACACACGCCTGCAAACCAGTCAGCTTGGCCTGGATGCTGAACCAGAGCTGCAAACCATCTATGATCCGCGCCGGCCATATAGCCGAGGTTGGGGCTGGTGGCTATTCAATGCACCGCAAATCTACGACGATCACATTTCATGGACCATCCGTCATCTACCGGCGGGGACATACGAACTTACCTATACGCTGGTGCTGCTCCAGCCCGGCGAATATCGCGCCCTGCCCGCCCGCGCCTGGCAGCTCTACTTCCCAGAGGTGCAGGCCAACAGCGCCGGTTCGGTGTTCGAGATTCGCCCTTAACAGTCAGTCAATGATGATGGCTCGATGCCCTGGCGTCTCTGCGTTAAATTGGCGGCTGAAGGTAAAAATCTGAGTGATATTTTGTGACCCTCCCGCAGATTCCAAATCTGCGGGAGGGTTTGTAAATTGCCTCCGCGCGCCTCAGTCGGAGATACGGCGCTCGTATGCCCAATCTTCTAATTGTAGGTAGCCTCGCAGCGCATAGGCGACCACGCTGCGCAGGGGTTCGGGCGGCCACGGGATGACCCAATTTCTGACAAAAGGGCTATCCACCAGCTCGCTCTTTCGCTCCAGCAGCATATCGCGCAGCGTTTGGGCGTTGAGGTGGCTCATTGAAACGCCATGCCCAATACAACCCAGGCTGTACACGGCTCGTCGGTCGTCGCCGATGTAACCCATGGCTGGGGTCAGGTCAACCGTCACTGAAAAGGGGCCGCCCCAGCGATGCGTGATGCGCACCTCGCTCAAAGACGGGAATAAAAAGCGGATATGCTCCTCTAAATGGCGCCAGGCAGCCTCGTTTCGGTCGGCGTTCAAGTCGTTGGCAAAGCTCAGCCCCACCGGACCGCCGCCCATCACCAGGCGGTTATCGGGTGTCAGGCGGTAGTAATGGATGAGATTGCGCGCATCTTCGATGCCTTCACGACCCTGCCAACCGATGGGTTGAAGTTGTTCAGGGTTGAGCGGTTCGGTGGCTACCATATAGGTGAAAGCGGGGATCTGCTTGCGACGCAAGACAGGAAACAGGTGAGAGTAAGCATTTGTAGCGAAGACGAGTTTTTCGCTGCGTAAATTTCCGTTGGGTGTTTTTAGATGAAATTTAGGTCTGGTCGTGATTTCTAAAACCGGGGTGTTTTCATACACCTCCACGCCCAGGCGCAGAATCAATTGACGTTCGGCGCGCGCCAGCCTGGCAGGGTTCACCAATACCAGCCGCGGTTCCCAAAGCGCGCCCAGGTAGCGCGGGGAATTGACGCGGGCGCGGACTTCTTCCTGGCTGATCCAGAAGATGTCATCAAAGCCGAAGGCATTCATCCTTTCTACATCGCGCTGGAGACGGCGGACATAGCCTTCAGTCGTCGCTGTGCGCAAGAAACCAGGGCGGATGCGGTCGCAGTCTAGGTTTTCGCGCTGGATGAAAGCGTCCAATTCGTCCACGGCGCGCATCATATAGCGATGGGCGGCTTTGAATCTCTCTACACCCATCAGCGTTGGGGCGACGTCAAAACCCAACCCCACAACGGTCATGGCAAAAGAACCGTTGCGACCGCTGGCGCCGTAGCCGACGGTCATCGCTTCAAGCACCGCCACCCGTAGGGCAGGTTCAGCGCGCTTCAACTCATAAGCCGTCATCAGACCGGTAAACCCCCCGCCGATGACGGCTATATCCACCTCTCGCTCGCCCTGCAAAGATGGCATGGGCGCATAGTCGCCATAGGTGGCGAGCCACAAAGATAAAGGTGATTCTGGCAATGGTTTCATGTTCCCTCCCGCATGGTTATTATAAACTCCAAATTAAGCAATTTGTGGCTCAAACGAGCGATCTGACGGTTTGCAAAATGTCATTGCGAAGAAGCGCAGCGACTGAAGCAATCCCCTGCCAAAGTCGTTTTCTAGCTGCCGGAAGATTGCTTGGGGGT
>Ga0226835_1001466_pt1 | contig 12665 bp, 10 predicted proteins | sample LAC_MetaG_1_FD_163627 | JGI IMG/M metagenome (GOLD analysis project Ga0226835, IMG submission 163627) | Anaerobic ammonium oxidizing microbial communities from anammox membrane bioreactor (MBR) in UC Berkley, California, United States -... | ecosystem: Engineered > Bioreactor > Anaerobic >...
CCAAACAGTTCAATGCGGATGGGCTGGCCGGTATTGGACGGAAAGACATCCAGAATACCGCCGCGCCGGCTGAAACTGCCCGGCACCTCGACCACATCTTCCGGCTGGTAGCCCAATTCAACCCATTCGGCCACCACATCGTTGAGCCGGATACGCTGGCCCACTTTAAATTCCATAATAGTAAACTCGGCCGGCGGCAGGGTGTGGTGCATCAGCGCCCGGGCCGATGTGACCAGCAGCGGCGGAGCGGCATCGGGCCGGCGGTTGAACATCACCAACGCCGACAGCGCGGCCAGCCGGCCCTGAATGGTTTCGCTGCCCCAGGCCACTTTTTCGTGGGGCAGGGCGTCGGGGTCCGGCAGGCGAAAGACGCTGGCCGGGTTGGTCGCCCAAAATTGAATTTGCTCGGCCAAAATCCGGGCGCGGTCGGTGCGGGCGGTAATAAACAGTACCGGCCGCTGCAAATCGGTGTGCAGGGCAGCCAGCAGCGCCGGCCGCACCGCCGACAACACTCCCAATGGCCGGCGCATGACGTCGGTCAATTCGCCCCAATGCAGGGCATCGGCCAGGGCATGGTAGGCGGGTATCTGGTTAAAGAGTTTGAGTAACGGCGATAGATTCATGATTGATTGCACCAAGCCTGATATTATACCAAACGCGGCCAAAAAGCTCGAATCGGTGACGGGCGGCAAATCAAAACAAAAAAAAGGGCCGAGTTTTAAGCCCGGCCCCCAGAAATTTCCTTACTGCAAATTATTTTTTGCTACCTGCAAATTCATCCGGCGAGGACTGACCGGCCTGCCACTCCTCGGCCAGCAGGCTGTACATCACCAAATCGACAAAGCTGCCATCACCCACGCGGCCTTCCTGGCGCAGCACGCCTTCGCGGGTAAAGCCCAGCCGCTCGGGGATGGCACAACTGCGGGTGTTACCGGTGGCGCAGCGAATCTGCACCCGGTTAAAGCCGCGTTCGTCAAACAGGTAGGCCAGCGCAGCCCGGCAGGCGCGGGTAACAATGCCGCGGCCTTCGGCCTCGGCGGCCAGCCAGTAGCCCAACTCAACCAGCCGGTCGGCCGGATTCATTTTGGCGGTACCGAGCATGCCAACCAACTGCCCCCGGTAGAAAATACCGGTACTGAGGCCGGTACCGTTAGCAAAATCCATCAAACTGGCATGCCTGAACTGGCGGGTGTGCTCCACATCGGTGTTGTCATCCACCCAGGCCAGCCAGCGGCGCAGGTGCTCCCGGTTGGCATCAACCAGCGCAAAGAGCGTTTCAACGTGGTGGTCTTCGAGCAGGCCCAATTCAATTTCATCGTCAACAGTCAGGCAAAACATTTTTCCCTCCGAGCGCTCAATAGCCTATTCACGCGCACGCATTTGCGGGAACAAAATCACCTCGCGGATCGATTGCTGATCGGTCAGCAGCATCGCTATCCGGTCCACGCCGATGCCCAACCCGCCGGTGGGCGGCATGCCCTGCATCAGCGCAAACACGTAGTCGTCGTCCACCTGGTGCGCCTCTTCATCGGCAATTTCCTGCTGCTCCAAAAAGCGCTGGCGCTGGACAATCGGGTCGTTCAGCTCGGAGTAGGCGTTGCCAATTTCCATGCCAACGACAAACGCCTCAAAACGCTCCACCACGCGGGGGTCGGCCGGGTTTTGTTTGGACAGCGGCGAAATATCGAGCGGGTAGGTGTGGATAAAGGTTGGGTTGACGATGGTCGGTTCCACGTACTCGCCCAGCAGTTCGTCCACCAGTTTGCCCCAACTTGGCTGCGGCGAAACGTTGAGCTTGAGTTTTTGGCATTCCTTCCACAGCGCCTGCACGTCGCCGTAGGTCTCAAAAATATCAATTTCGGTGTATTGCTTAATGGCTTCGGCCAGATTGAGCCGCCGCCACGGCGGGGCCAGATCGACCTCTTTGCCATCGAAGGTGAGTTTGGTGGTGCCCAGCACTTCCTGCGCAATCGAGGCGACCATATTTTCGGTGAGCCACATCATGTCTTCGTAATCGGCGTAGGCCCAGTAACACTCCATCATGGTAAATTCCGGGTTGTGCTTGGTACTGATGCCCTCGTTGCGAAAATCCTTGCAGATTTCGTACACCTTGTCAAAGCCGCCAACAATGAGCCGTTTCAGGTACAGTTCGTCGGAGATGCGCAAATACAGCTCCATATCGAGGGCGTTGTGGTGAGTGGTAAATGGCCGGGCCAACGCGCCGCCGTACAGCGGCTGGAGCGTGGGCGTTTCAACCTCCAAAAAATCCTGCCCATCGAGAAAGCGGCGCATGGCCGAAACAATCCGGCCGCGCTTGCGGAAAATCTCGCGCACATCGGCGTTGGCAATCAAATCCAAATAGCGGCGGCGGTAACGAATTTCAACATCCTGAATGCCGTGCCACTTTTCGGGCGGCGGGTAGAGCGCCTTTGACGCCAGTTGAAACGCTTCCACGTGGACGGAGACCTCGCCGGTGCGGGTACGAAACATCCGCCCCTGCGCAGCGATGATGTCGCCCAGATCAAAATCTTTTTTGAAGATGTCGTAATCATCGCCCAGATCATTTTTAGACAGGTAAAGCTGCAGCCGTCCGCTGCCATCTTCAATGTGAGCAAACGAGCTTTTGCCCATCACCCGAATGGCCACCAGCCGGCCGACTACCGCGGTTTGCACCTGGGGTTTGTCCTCGCTGCCTTCCGGCAGGGCGGCCTCGGCGGCCTCAAAAAGCTGCCGGGCTTCGGTGGTGGCGTGCTCGCGCTTAACCCGGGGCGGGTAAGCCAGTTGGCCGCGATCCGCAAAGTTTTGCAGCTTTTTAACGCGCTGGGCCACCTGCTCGCCAAAATTTTCAAAGTAACTTAAATCTTGCTCCATAAACTTCTTCTCCAAAATGAGATAAATTGACAACGTCAATGACCCCATCCCCCTGCCCCCTTCCCCAGGGAAGGGGATTCTAGAAGCGTGGCGACCGGGCGGCAAAGCCGCCCGGTCGCCACGCTAAATTCTTTGAGCCAAAATAAAAAACGGGGTCAAAAAATGACCCCGCCTATTATGCACGTTGAGGCTGATTGGCGCAAGCTACTCAACCTTCAGTATCTTGAACACAATTTCGCCACCGGGGGCCTCGGCCGTCACTTTGTCGCCCACTTTAGCGCCCAGCAACGCCTGACCAATAGGTGATTCGTTGGAAATTTTGCCTTCCAGCGGGTCGGCTTCGGCCGAGCCAACAATCTGGTAGGTTTCTTCGCCAAAACCTTCTTCCTCAACGGTTACGGTGCAACCGATGGTTACCTCGCCTTTTTTGGCGCCGTTGGTATCCTCAATCAGGATGGCATTGCGCAGTTGCGATTGAATGGTTTGGATGCGGCCTTCCAAAAAGCCCTGGGCCAGCTTGGCCTCATCATATGCCGAGTTTTCACTGAGATCGCCTTCTTCTTTGGCGGATTTGATTGCATCCGCAACCTCTTTCCGCCGAACAGTGGTCAGGTATTCCAGTTCTTCCTGCAGCTTTTTCTTACCTTCTAATGTCAAGTAAACGGGTTTATCTGCCATGAAATTTCCTCTCAACTTCAATTCGAAAAGTTATCAGTCTGACGAACTGACAAAAAAAAACAGAGACCTTGCCCAGGCCTCGGTTGCGCTACAACTTTTATTGGGGAAATTATACCCCAAAAGCGAATTTTTGCCAAGTGCCTGATTGGCGGGTTGATATTGGGGGGCATTGGCGGTAGTCAATACCCAATTTGTTAGATGGCTTGATGTGGGTAAGTTTGCCTATTTATACCTGATCTTCGGGCGAAACCTTCATTTCATCCATTAAATTTTGCCAGCGTTCCAGCCGCACCCGGGCCTGCTCGGCCAGAGCCACCAGCGTGGCCTGCGAGTCCGGATCATCGACCAGTTCTTTGATGCGGCTGGTGTACCACTCCTGCTGGTGCAGCAAACCACGCACCACAAACCGCACTTTGTCGCCCAGCGAGCGGCGGCTGCGTGACTGCCACAACAGTTTTTCGGTGGCCTCCTCCGAAATTTTGGTGGGCGAAATCTCGCCCAACTGGCGCAGCCGGCTGGAAACCCGGGCAATCGCCTCTTGCGTGTCATCAATGGTAAAGCTCAACGCCGATTTGACGTAGGGGTCATCGATGTTGCCGTGATATTCGCGCAGCATGATCAGCCGTTCCAGATGGGCAATCAAATGCTGGCTCAACAAAGAAATTGACGCTTCAGTCATAATTATCTCACTCCAACAAAAAAATCGGTTTCCGGGCAGGTTGGGCGCGGGATGCCGTTCACCCGAGCCAAAATGTAGGTTTCCTGCCAAAACCACGGGTTTTCCAATGGATCAAATCCATCCTGCAGCATGGGCATTTCCGGCTGAAGCTGGCTCAAATGGCAGCGAATGGCGCTGAGTTTGGTTTGGGCATATTCGCGCACGTTGATGGTGGTGGTAATTTGCTCCGCCGGGTAGCCCGTAAACGGAAACGGCACACCGCCCATATCGACCGCGGCCCGGCCGGTGGTTGCGGCCATTTGCTCAACCTGGGGTTGGGGCAGCGCCCGGTGGTAAACCTTGGCCACCTGATATGCCGGCCCGGCTTCCGGCCAGCGCTCCGGGTGGCCGGCCAACTCTACCGCTGCCGTGGCCCAGCGATGCACCGCCAGATGGTCAAAATGGCCGTACACGCCCTCCGGCCCAAATGAGAGCACCACCTGCGGCCGAATCTGGCGCAGCAGCCGGACAAGTTTAAACACCGGCTCGGCGGGCGGCACCAGCGCCAACTGGCCGTCCATGTAACCCAGCAGGTGCAGGTGGGTGATGCCGTAGTGCTCACACGCCTGCCGAAGCTCCTGCTCGCGGCGCAGGCCGATGGGCGGCGTCGGCGTGACAGCCGGATTGGCAAACTGGCCGGCTTCGCCCCGGGTGGCCATTACCAGATGAACATCCACCCCTTCGTGGGCGTATTTAGCCAGGGTGCCGCCGGTGCCAAAGGCTTCGTCATCGGGGTGGGCAAAAATGGCCATCATTGTGAGTTTATTGCTCATAAGTTACTGCCTGTTAAAAAGATTTCGGGAGTTGGCCGGGTTGTAATACGTAAAACGTAATTCGTGTTGCGTGTTGCGTAAACCGTCACTCATTGTTTAGAACTAATGTTCTGAATTTTAGCGCCAAATCTACGATCCGTCAATAATGCGAACAGTGCCCAAAATCACGCTGTCGCCGGGTGAATTTTGCGCGTTGTTATCCCAAATGGGCAGCCGTGCCTGCGTATCGGGGTGGTACACGCCGACTACAATCTGGTAATCGCCGGGCGGGGTGTTGGCCGCTACCGGTACCCGGAATTGCCGCGACGATTCCATGCCCGGATGCATATCGGTAGTGACCAGCCGGCAGCCGGGGTCGTCATCGTGCTGGCCCCAGCGCGATTCATCCGCTCCCACCAAATGGACAAAAGCGCGGTAACGCACGTCCATCGGCGCGAGTGCATCCCAGTAGAGCGTTACCGGCAGCAACTCGCCGGCGCGGCCGGTTTCCGGCAAATCAAAACCGCGCAACAGCAGTTTGTCGCCAAAATTCAGCGACGCCGGCCGGCTGAAAGTTTCGGCCAGAGCAAAGCGCTCCGGCGTGGCCAGCAAATCAAACTGGCGACGATAATCTTCCATATTGAGCACCTGCGGTTCGGCGGCGGGCGCGTTTTTCTCATACAGGTGCAGCGAGGGGCGGCCATCGATTTGCACTACCCGGGTGAGCGTGTAGCCGTTGGCCAGCAACAGATTCTCCTCGTCTTGCGGCCACCCCTCCCAATCGCGGCGCACCCAGTAATTTTGCGGATCGTTGTAGCAGGAGCGCGGCGTTTGAAAGGTGTACCAGATGGGCACGGCAAACGACTCGTTGACGCTGCGGAAATCGCCCGACAGCGAGCCATCGGCCCACAATACGCCCACCGGCTTCCAGCCGCCCAGGCGCGGGTTAGAGATAACTTTGCGCGGGCGGGGAATACTGCGGTACAGCGGCGCAACCAGCGAGCGCGGGTTGTTAGTGTAATCGGTTTTAACCTGCCAATAGGTGGTGGTCAGCGCGTTGAACTGCAAAAACTCGTACACAAAGATGAGCGGCACAAACAGTACAGCCACGGCCACCAGCGCGGCGCGGGCCGAGCGCCGGGGGCTGAACGGGCGCGCGCCGGCAGCCGGGGTGAGCCAGTGCCACAAATCGTCCAGGCCAATCACCGCCAGCATGGTCAGCCCCATAAAAGCAATCTGGATGTGATTGGAGGCGTCTTGAGCCAAAAACAGCAGCACGCCAAAAGGCACGGCAAACCAGACCACGTTGAATTTCAACTCGGGGCTGGTACGCGGCAGCAGTAAAACCGCCAGCGTCAGCAGTGCGCTCGGCACAAAGGCAAAATTCTCGCCGCCCCACACCCACCCCGCCGGGAAGCGGGCAGTGCTGAGTACAGCCAGTGCCAATGCCCCAAAAATGAGCAGACCGGCGCGGCCAATTTTGTTGAACTCGCGGCCCAGCAGCCAGGCCAGCAGCACCAACAGCACCGGCCCGTAAAACCAACTGCTGTACAACTCCGATTCGCCCAGCAGGCTATCGATGCGGTTATACAGCAACGACGTGCCGACCCGCTCTTCGGCAAAGTACTCCACGGTTTGGCCAATTTCCGGGCTGAGAATGTACGGCACGTAAAAAGCCGCCGCCACCGCCGCCAGCAGCAGCGCCGAGCCGGCCAGCCAGGGCCAGTCTCGCCGCCAACTTTTATCGAACCAGCTCCGGGCCAGCAGCACTACCGCCACCGCCGGCACAAAGGTGATGACCGTGGGATGAGCGATCAGCCCCACGCCCAGCGTAAGCGCCGCCGCCACGGCCAGCAGGTTGACCTTCTCTTTAAAATAACGATAGGCCAGCCACATGGCCAGCGCGCCCCAAAAGACAATCAGCATACGGTTTTCCACGTGCCGGGCCAGCGACACATAAAAACCGTTCAGCGCGATGAACCCTGCCGCCACCAACCCAAGCTGATCCTTGCCGGTCATGCGCCGGGCCAGGGCAAACATCAGCGGCACCAGCAGCAGCGAAGCCAGCGCAAAGGTACTGCGGGCCAGCCCTTCGTTGCCCCAGCCGTTGGCGTACCACACCGCCGCTGGCAACAGCCAGTGAATGGGGCCTTTGCTGTCGATGAACGGCGCAAATTCCTCGCCTTTGTAGGCGCGGATGATGAGCCGCATGTTTTCAAGTTCATCTTCGTGAAATTCGGCGTAATTGAGCCGGGTCAAACGGGTGACCGCGGTCACAGCGATGATCGCCAGCAGGATGAGCAGCACCGTGCGCGACGGCCATTCCAGCGGCCCGCTCCAGCCATCCCGCTTAAAAAGCTGAGCAACCAACCCGGCCACGGTCAGCCCGTTGAGCGCCAGCAGCACCGGGGGCTCGGTAAAGGGGCCGGGCAACAGCACCACGCCGTACAGCAACAGCGCCGCCAGCAGCGACGACGCGCCAAACACCAGCACCAGCCGTTCGATGGCCTGCCGGGTGTGCAGCCAGTTCAGCACCGGCAGCCAGGCCAGGCCGGGCAGCGCCAGCACAAACGCCACCGAATTGGGCACTCGCAGCCAGGCCCAGGCCGGAGGCGCAAAAAAAATGATGGCATTGCTGATGAGCAATGCCACAAATAAAGCTATTTGTGATGGGGTGATTTTCATAAAATTAATACGAACTTTGATAAACCTCGTCCATTGCTTCGCTCAAATCTTCCAGCCGGTGCACCTGCTCAGAAATTTCTTTTTGCAGGCGGTTCACCCGGCTACCTTCCTCATCTTTGCTGCCCACCAGCAACAACTGCGAGTAAATGGTGCCCAGCGAAGAAATGGTGCTTTCAAGCTGATAATTGGCCTTGTCTTTCTGATCGTCCAAATCCCGCAAAATACGCAACTGCCGTTCTTTATCGGCGATGGTTTGCGCAAGCTGCTCCTTTACCGCCACCGAATCTTCTTTGGCCAGCCGCCGTTTGTAATCTTCGATGGCTTTGGGCACAAGGTGCAAATCGCGCTCGATGACGCTGTTTTGCTGCAATTTATCAACCCGGCCGGCCAGGTTGTACACCGCTTGCAGCCACTGGGTCGCCTCGCGGATGGTGTTTTCCAGCCGCAGCCGCAGCGCGCCATCGGGCACCTGCTGCATGGCATCGTCAATCAGCGACCAGTATTCCATTGCTTTTTCAACCTTGCCGCGCAGTTCTTTGTCGGTGATGGTGGCGGGATCAAAATTGACCTGCGGCCGGAGCATATCGGCCACCACTTCGGCGTGCGCTTTTTGGTTGTTAACGGCCAGCCACAGATAAACGGCTTCGGCGGCCAGCCCCACGGCCAGCGTGGCCAACCCGCCCAGCGCCGAAGCAACCGGCGGTGCGGCCAGCAGCAACGGCAGCAGCAACAACCCGGAGCAGCCGGCGACCAGAATAGCCCCGCCAATCAGCAGCGCGTTGGCCGGTTTAAAAAAAGCTTTATTGAGAATTACCTTGCGGATGGCCGGATTCTTCATCCAGTCGGTCCGGTTTTGCTTGTAATTCTCAATAATATTTTTGAGAATGGCCTCCTGGGCCCGTTGTTCCAGGTCGCGGCGAATAGATGGCATCGGTTACCGGGGCTGTATCCAACCGCGCCGGCCGCACCAAGGAGCAGCCAACGGCGGCGTTACGGGTAAATTTTTTAGGTTAAATATCCAGATCGAGCGAGTCCAGGCTTTCTTCTTCGGCCTTTTCTTCCTTGGCCATGCCCAGCCGGCGACGGCGTTCTTCTAACTGGCTGACCAGCCGTTCGCGGCCCAGCACGTCGTCCATTTGGGTGCTCAGGCTTTCGGTGCGCATTTCCATTTCGGCGTCGGCCCGGTCAATGCGCGAGCGGATTTTGTCGGTGATGCGGGCAATGTCGGAGTCGCCCACGCCGTCGAGCGCGTCCAGCGATTTCATGCTCTTGGCGGCAATCTCTTTGGTTTTGGCCAGTTCCAGCAACCCGAGCACGTGTTCGCGTTCCTGGCGGATGGTGCGCAGCCGCGATTCCAACTTGAGGCGAGCGCCGGCCAGCTTTTCGGCTTCTTCTTTTTGGCGCACAAACTGCTGGCGGTATTCATCGGCCAAATCCATTTTAGCGTTGTACTGGCTCTGCGCCGACACGGCCAAATCTTCTTTGCCCAGTTTGAGCAGCCGGTCAATATCCTGATCCAGCGCTTCGGCTTCGGCCCGAATGGTTTCGTATTTGCGTTTGAGGGTTTTTACCTGCCCCTTAATCGTAATCAGCGCGTCTTCCAATTCATCCAGGTTGTTTTCAGACTGACGAATGTACTCGTCCAGCACGGCCACCGAGTTTTCGTCCAGAGCCTTGTCAACCATCGCGTGCAAATTGGCTTTAATCAGCGTTTCAATTTTATCAAAGAAAGATTGGGCCATTATCTCGCCTCCTTATCTGGCTCAGCTTGCATTCTTTACGAGGATGGTGGAACTACGTTGCAATTATACAACATCCGGGGCAATTTCCCAATTTAAAATGAATTGTCACCACCAAACGGATGTGCTACAATCTCCCCACGAGGCAACTTTATGAGCGAGATCAAAAGCGTGCGCTTTACCCTGCCGCTGCCCCCCAGCATCAACAGCCAGTACACCCAGGCCGGCAACCGGCGGGTGCTTTCCAAAGAACATGTCAGCTTTAAAAAACAGGTGCGGCACAAAATCCACCTGCTGCGGGTTGATGGCGTTATCACCGATGAATTTATTGCCGCGCTCAACAACGGCTACATCGGCCTGTTTCTGGATTTTTATTTTGAATCGCCCCTGCGCCGCGATTTGGACGGCGGGCTAAAAATCACCCAGGATTCCCTGCTCGATGCGCTGAGCGTTAACGACAACCGCGTGGTTGATATTCATCTGGTCAAACGGATGGACCCCTCGACGCCGCGGGTGGAGGTGGAGCTGGAGGCCATCCCCAGTTGGCAATTTGACGACGAGTACGTTTACCTGGGCGACGACTCCGGCGCGTGAGTGCCGCCGCACTGCAACAAAAAAAACGCGGCTGTCACCGCGCTTTCTCAACTGGGTGGCTAGTGGGGCTCGAACCCACAACCTCCTGGGCCACAACCAGGTGCTCTACCATTGAGCCATAGCCACCATATTCCCTTAAACAACAATGCCGCATACGGGATTCGAACCCGTGTTACCGCCTTGAGAGGGCGGCGTCCTGGGCCCCTAGACGAATGCGGCGTTACGTAGTGCCGAAGGTGGGAGTTGAACCCACACGGGCCAATGCCCACTACGCCCTGAACGTAGCGCGTCTGCCTGTTCCGCCACTTCGGCGTGTTCAACTTACAAGCCGCGATTATACTGTACTTTTGGCCGTGAGTCAAGACTCGGTCATACGGATTCGTTGCCGCTGTTGCGCTGCCGGATGAGTTCAATTTCTTCCTGAATAAAATTGTCAACCAGCAGTTTGTACATGCCTTCCACCACATCCGGGTTAAGGCCGGATGCCTCGGCCAGTTCACGGCGGCGGCGCATTACGGCGTGGTAACGTTCCGGCGCGGGCACATCTTCCGGCCGATTTTTAAAGTGAGCCACCTGCCGCACGTACTCGGCGCGATTGCCCAGCAGCCGGATCACCTCTTCATCAATTACATCGATGGCGTCGCGGGCGGCCTGCAGGCTGTTTACCTGGCGCACCTCAAACCGCTGCGAATGGCTATCGGCGTCAAAATAGGGCGCGTAGGGTTTAATATCGATCACCGGCGAGCCATCCTGCGCATCCAATCCGCTCACCGTGAGCACCCGGCCATCCACCGCCTCAACGCGGGCCACGGTGGTGCCAATCCGGCTCGGCCGAAACTGGGTGCGGGTGGCAAACACGCCGGCCAGCGGGTTGGCCGGGTTGTGGCGCGGGTGGAGTTGCAATTCAATCTGGTTGGGCTGAATGCGGTGAAACAGAAACAGCACCAAAATATCAGCGCCCGGCGACACCCCCAGCAGGCCCGGCGCAAAGTCCGGCGCAATTTCAATGGTTGACAGTTCGGCGCGCATTTGTTCGGCGGGGGTGTTAGCGGCAAATTTGCCGTTGACCACGCCGATAATCGGCAGAGTGATGGATTCGGTCACGGTGTTCTCCTTTCGATTAGCGAATTGCGAATTGTGAATTGTGAATGTAGGGGCGCTTCGCGAAGCGCCCCTACGAATTTTTATACGCTCCGACGCTCTGGCAAGAGAGTCCACCCTCAAAAATAATTTCGCCATTCGCTTATTCGCAATTCGCCCATTTTCACCGGAGTGGCCCGAATTGTCAAGCCCGTTGTCATTCCGCCCCGGCCTGTGGTAAAATGCGCCGTTACAGGTGTAACCCATCGCACGGAGAAAAAAATGATTTATCTGCAAGATTTACTCGATGCCACCGGCGGCGAACTGCTCAACGGCACCATCGCCCGCCAGTTTGCCAGCTTCGCCTTCGACTCGCGCCAGCTTGAGCCGGGCCAGCTTTTTTTGGCCGTGAAAACCGCCACCGGCGACGGCCACGACTACATCGCTTCGGCGCTGGAAAAAGGCGCAACCGGCATTATGTGTGAAAACCGCGAAGCCGTGCCCCGCACTGCCCGCGTCACCACCCTCATTGTGCCCGATGTGCAGCAGGCGCTCACCGATTACGCCGCCTTTATTTTGCGCAAATACCAGCCCACTGTTATCGGCATTACCGGCTCGGCCGGCAAAACGGCCACCAAAGACGCCATTGCCGCGGTGCTGCAAAAACGCTTTCAGGTGTTCAAAAATTATCAAAGCTACAACGGCCGCTACGGGCTGCCCATTGCCCTGGGCCAGCTTGAAGAGCATCACGAAGTAGCCGTGCTGGAAATGGCCAGCGATACGTTTGGCGAGGTGGCCCATCTGGCCAAAATCACTCAGCCCAAAGTAGGCGTGGTCACCACCATCAACCGGGCGCACCTCACCACCTTTGGCAGCCTCAACAACATCGCCGCCGAAAAAGGCCGCCTCGTTGAAGCCCTGCCGTTCAACGGCTCGGCCATTCTCAACGCCGATGACCCGCGCGTGGCCGGCATGGTGCCGCGCACGCAGGCCCGGATCATCACCTTTGGCCTCAAACGCGGGGCCGATGTCCGCGCCAGCGACCTAAAAATTTCACCGGAGGGGCTAACTTTTACCCTGCAATACGATGGCAAAAGTTATCGCAGCAGCACCCCGCTGATTGGCCGGCATCACATTTACGCCATTCTGGCCGCCGTGGCCGTGGGGCTGGTGTTTGATATTCAACCCACCGTGGCTCTGGCCGCGCTGAAAAATTTGCCGCGCACGCCCGGCCGCATGAATTTGCTGCCCGGCAAAAACGGCACGCTGATTCTGGACGACACCTTCAACGCCAGCCCGGAAGCGATGCTGGCCGCGCTGGAAACGCTGGCCGAATTTCCCGGCGCTAACAAAATTGCCATTTTGGGCGACATGCCCGATTTGGGCGAAGGCGAGGAAGAAGCGCACCGGCAGGTGGGCGATTTTGCGGCCACGGTGGTTCACCGGCTGGTAACCAAAGGCGAAGCGGCGCAGCTCATTGGCACCGCCGCGCTGGAGCGCGTGAGCGGGCTGGGCAAACACGCCGTCCACGTTACCTTTACCAGCGAC
>Ga0226835_1001467_pt1 | contig 12664 bp, 12 predicted proteins | sample LAC_MetaG_1_FD_163627 | JGI IMG/M metagenome (GOLD analysis project Ga0226835, IMG submission 163627) | Anaerobic ammonium oxidizing microbial communities from anammox membrane bioreactor (MBR) in UC Berkley, California, United States -... | ecosystem: Engineered > Bioreactor > Anaerobic >...
GGCCGGCGTCGAGGCTGGGCTCGTCGGGATAGGCGGCGCGCAGTTCGTCGGTCTTGCCGACCGCGAGGATCTTCTCGTCGCGGATGACGACCGCGCCGTCCGCGATGACGCCGAGGTCGCCGAGGCGTTGTCCGCGCTGGGGACCGCCCGCGAGGGTGAGGAGTTGGGAGGAGGAGTGGATGAGCATGGGAAGCCAGTCTTCAGTGATCGGTTTTCAGTAATCAGCGGGCAGTGGTTGGAGTGTGAACAATGCAGCCATCTTTGGGAGATTTCTCGAAGAGGGCGAGTTGTTTTTCAAGTTGAAGTTCAACCGGAGTCAAGGGATTGTAATTGAGAACAATCGCCTCGAGCATTGGATTACGGTTCTTTTCCAGCGCGCCGACGTGATAGAAGTGTTCGCGGGTCAGGATCGTAAAACGATAGGCGTATCTTTCAATGGCAGGATTGGCGCGATAGCGATTGCTGTGCCAGGTGGACAGGATGAATTTTGCGGGCGTGGTCGCAAGCAGATCGTACAATTCCTGTTCTTCCTTGTCTGCCCATGAATTATAGTAGTCTACATGCCTGCCGGCGTACGGCGGGTCACAATAGATGAAGTCATCCTTTGCAGCCGAGGAAATCGTTTTTCTGAAATCCGCGCAGACAAATTGCCAATCGTATTGACTTAACGCCTGGGTCACATACTTGATCTGATTGGCGATTTTTGTAATATACGCCTTTGCGAATCGTTCGGGCTTGTGTCCAAAGGGAACGTTATATTCGCCCTTCTTGTTGAAACGCATCACGCCGTTGAAACAGGCGCGGTTTAGGAAAAGCAGATCCAGCGGATCGCCGTCTTTGTTGAAGCGGGCGCGAACTTCATAATAATGATCTTCGCCTTTCGAGCGAAGAAGCGCGCCCTCTTTTTCCAGAAATTCTTTGGCGATCCCCGCCGTTATCCTTCCCTGCTTGACAGCATTATAGAAATTGATAATATGCGGATTGACGTCCGCGAACACCGCGCGGTTTGGCCGAATGTTGAATCCAACCGCGCCCGAACCCATGAATGGTTCGATCCATGCGCCTTCCTTTTCGAGGATGGCATGGTCTTTGATCCATTCGACCAATTTGGTCTTGATGCCCTGACATTTCAGGGGCGGGACGTTGACCGTCATTTTTGCGCCCGCCTGTTTTTCCGCGCCGGTTTGCGCGTCATTGGATTGGCGTACCTGGGGCTTTTACCCCGATATGCCAGATACTCTTTCAACAAAGTGATTTTCTTTACCTTGCCGTCCGGTAATTTTATTTGGATTTTGCCATAGTTCATCCAATACTCGTCAAACCACTTTTCTCCGAGTTTTTTAAAAACCCCATTGCCAGCCAGAATGTCGCTGATTTTGGTGATGCTTCCAATATTGGCGGTGTTGGAACTACCTTGATAATCGCTTGCGATTTCCCATTTCTCGCGCGCGAAAAAAACGAAATCGCCGATGACTGATGTGATAGACTTCAGTTCGTCCAGCCGATAGGCGCGCGTCTCGCTGCCTAACTCGGCGTCGGAGCGTGAGTAAATGACGCCTAAACAAAAATGCCCCAGATATTCGTCATAGGAGAATTGAATGTTTTTGTGGCTTTTCCGATTAACAAAATACTCGCCGTGAGAACCAAGCGTAAACCCGTTACAAAACTCCGGATTGTCGGGAAGACGGTAGGTGGTTTTTAAATCCACCGCGAATTTGACGGTTTCATCGTCTGCTTTAACAAAAGAGAGATCGGGATAGTAATTCTGTTGCTCGGCCACGACAATCCGATAACCGTTCCGGCTGGCAAATTCAAGCAGCCTCGGAAACAGGTGGATCTCAAGAATTTTTGAGACAATTTTTGTGTCGGCGGAGATTGTGTAAATGTTACGAAATACGTCAATAAACCCTTTGATCGTCCACTGTTCATCGGGCGTAGAAATATATCCCTTGAGTGTCTCGACGAACCCGGTCAAGGCTTCCTTGAACTCCGCTTTAAGTTGTTCCCGCTCATGTTTTGACATGCTTATCTCCGTGGGAGGATTATACATCACGGTTGAAACAAAAAAGCCGCTCTCATGTCGCAACTTTATATCGGGGCGGCATGTTGTAGACGAAAATCAAATTGACGCGGTCCGTTTTGACGGGCTCCCAATCCGGGAAATCCGAGCCGACCGCGACGACGCGCGTCCCGCTTCGCAGCTGACTTTCGAGCCGCGGCTGCAAACGACGGAGTTCGCGCGTCGTCGCGTAGACGAAGACGACGTCCGCCGCGCGCAGGTCGGCGCGGAGAAAATCCCCTCGCTTCACGCGGACCCGCGAGCGGACTCCGTTGCGAGCCGCGTTCGCGGCGCTGACGAGGCATTGCGCGGGTCCGATCTCGATCCCCGTCGCTTGGGCGCCAAACTCGCGCGCCGCGATGACGAGAGTCCGCCCGTCGCCGCAGCCGAGGTCGAAGAAGGCCTCGCCCGCTCGAAGGTCCGCGAGGCGCAGCGCCGCGCGGACGCGGTCGGGATTCGTCGGCACGGAGGGGAGTCCGTACAGCGCGGGGACGAGAATCCACAGCGCGGCGAAGGTCAGGAAGATCCCGGCGAGGAGGTAAATGACGGTCATGATAGAATCGTATCATACCCCGCCGCGCCGCGGAGTGACGGAGGGACGATTTTGGGCTAAAGTTGACGCATTCTTTCGAGGAGACAAAACGGAGGCCGCGCAGCGGACACGGAAAATGACTTCAAACGGACAATCCCGCGCCGATATCCAGCCCGGCCAGGTCGTGTGGATCGTGTTGAAACAGGATCAGCGCACGGGCAAGTTGACCAAAGGCATCGTCAAGGATATTTTGACGAAATCGCCGACGCATCCGCACGGGATCAAAGTGCGGCTGGCGGACGGCCGCGTGGGACGCGTGAAGGAGGTCGCGGACGAATGAGCCGCGTCCGCTTCCCCGTCCGCGCGGCCGCGGCGGGACTGATTTTGGGTCTGCTGGCCTGTCAACCGGTCTTTGTCATCGGCTGGCAGGAATGGCTGATCATGATTTGCGCGGCGGCGCTGTTAGTGGGTCCCGTCCTGTTCAGGTTTTTGCGGATGCGCCCGCCGAGGAATGGGAAGAGGAAACGGGAGTGACGAAAAGCCAGGTTTGGGATAGGAATGTCGGCGCGTTTTATTTTCTGCCCGAGTTGAAGCGCACCAGTTTGTCCCAATCAATTCTGCCGTCTATGCAGAATACATCCATGAACTCTTGCGTGAAAAGATTTAAGTTCCGCGAATACTCTACCAGAAATTCTTTAGTCCGTTCCTTTGCCTGATAGTCGAGCGGCTCGATAATTTCCACAAATAGACGATCGCTGTCGGAAATAAATCTCCAAAATTCCTGGCCGCAAAGTTTCAGGTAGTCGCCTTTATCGGGCTTGTTATCTCGTCCGTAACAACAACCATTAATAGCCTGAATGTTGGCTTTGGTGTTGCTCGACCGAAGGATTCGTTTTGCTTGTCGGAAATTTTCCACCATGCGCTTGACCTGACCGCTGTTGCCCCAATTGGGGCCAGATTTTACCGAGACGATATAAAGCGCGTCATCGCGCATGAACTCCAGGTCAATTCCTTCCGCAGACGATTTTCTACCGTTGAAAACCCTGCCGCAGACAAAAATGGCAAGTTTTTCAAGAAATTCGCCAAAGATGGTCTCTTCCTGCGACGATAAATGTGCGTCGAGAAGCAATTTGACCAGATCGTGGGCGTCGTTTATGTTTTTGGCTTTGAAGAGATAGGGGTTCTTCTTCTTCAAAACCTGAGCCAATTGTAATTTTCTGAGACTAGCCGCGCGCCTTTCGTGAAAATCCCCGATATTTTCCTCGATGAAGGCGACTACTTCACTTGGATTTAATTGGCGCATAATTTCCCTTTTCATCCATCAAGGCTAATTGAGCGGGACGCATTTCCATCTGGGGTTTTACTTTGCTTTGAGCCAGATTGAAGTATTCAGGCAGAATATCAATGCCAATTGAATTTCGCTCCATCCGTTGAGCCACAGCCACAGTTGTGCCCGATCCCATGAACGGGTCTAAAACCCAGTCCCCTTTTTTTGTGAACAATTTAATGAACCATTCGGGCAAATCTTCAGGAAAAACCGCGCTGTGATTCCGATTCTTTGTTTCGGTCGCCAAATGTAACACATTCGAAGGATAGGCTTTTTCCCGCCCGATCCAATTCGCGATTCGTTTTCCAAAACCGCTGCCGGCGCGGGAAGGATCACGGATTTTATCGGTCTCGCTCAGGTTTTTCAGGCGACGTTCCGCCCAATCGCCCATTGGAACCATGACCTCTTCCTGATACATGTGAAATTGGCGGGCTTTATTGAATTGCAACAGTCTTTCCCACGAGTCGCGGAAGCGATTGGGCCATTTACCCGGATAGGAGTTCTTTTTGTGCCAGATGAACTCCTCCGTCCAAAGCCAGCCCTGTTTGCGCATTTCCAGGATTAACTCAATGACGTAAATATGCCGTTCGCCATTGACGACTTTTTCTTTTATATTAAGAACAAAAGAGCCGGTGGGTCTCAAGACGCGAAGCAATTCGGCGGAAATAGGCAGAAACCATTCCACATACTTATCGGGATTGACGCCGCCATATGTGCTTTTTCTGCTGTCCGCATAAGGAGGCGATGTGAAGATTAGATCTATGGAATTGCTGGCAATCCCTTTAAGTTCTTGACGGCAATCGCCGAGCAACAAACGCGTCTCGATCTGTTTCATGCTTGAAATTATACCCGTCTTCCTACCGCCAACAGCGCGGCTGTTTGTACGGCCGCGCTGTTGACAGGACTGTCTCGTATTCAATTTCTGATTTCGATATCGCGCTTTACTGCACCGTGATCCGCGTATAGACGGGATACTGATTCCCGTCCAGATCTTCCACGATGAAGCCGATGACGTAATCGCCCGCGGCAGCGTAGAGTTGCACCCAGGTGAAGGGTTGGTCGCCGAAGGTGAGCGTGCGCGACTGCTCCTTCGCCGTCCCGGTGACGTGACCGTTCGAGTCCACGTCCAGCCAGGTTTCGTAGATGGTGAATGTGTCGCCTCGAGCGGGAGTGATCTCGCGCGGCGCGCCGGTGTCGTCCTGCCCGTTGAAGCCGTAGACTGAGGTCAGCTTCCCGTCCTGGAAGCGCAGTTGGGCGTATTGCGATTCGCCGCTGTCCGCGAAGGCGTAGAGTCCCTCGACGGTGTAGACCGCGTCGGCCGCGTCCGCGCCGTAGGAATCGGGCTTGAAGAGCGCCACCGCGTTCTGCGTCCCGTCGCTGATGCCGAAGACGATGGGCTCCCAGGTGTAGTTCAGCGTGAAGCCGTTGTCGTCCCATACGGGATAGTAGACGCCGCTCACCTGTTTCGTGTCGGGACTTTCGAGATAGTCGGTGTCGGTGACGTTGAGCGAGTTGGCGTTCGGGTCGTAGTAGCCGACGAAGAGATAGACATAGCCGATGTTCGCGCCGCTGATGTCCGCGCTCATTTTTACGGACTGGTCGGTGGCGACCGAGTCGGTGGAGGCGCGCAGGTTCGAGACGGTGATATTTCCCAGCCCAGGGGCGCGCGTGCTGTATCCGCTCGAGGGGACGTAGGGAGAGGCGTCTGTCGAACTGAAGTCGCGGTCGAGGTAGTGATAGGCGAGGAAGTCGTCCCACAACGATTCGGACGCGAAGCGGCTGGCGATGCCGACGTAGGATTGAGGTCCCGCGAGAGGCGAACTGTAGAGGGTCGAGTTGGGGAAGTAGACGGCGAGTCCCATCGAACCTTTGCGCGCGTTCCCGTGCTTCTCGGCGACGACCGTCCTTTGCAGCGCGGAGATCAGCGCGTCCACCGATTGGCGCGTCCTGCTGTCGTTCGTGTTGTTCTGGACGAGGAGCGCGAAGTGACCGAGGTCAATATAGGAGGGCGGCACCTCGCGCCCGAAGATGCTGGTGTACGACTGGGCGTAACTGCGCGCCTGCGCCGCCAGGCGCTGGTCTTCATTTTTAAGTTGCAGGGCAAAGGCGTTGGCGCTGTCCATCAGGCCGCTGAAGGCGTTGAGGTCCACCGCGGTGAGGGTCACGTCGCGGCCGAGTTGCGAGGCGAGCTGGTCGGCGGAGGGAAGGGGCGCGTTGAAGAATCCGCCCATTGGCGAGCCGCCGCGCAAAAAGTCGGCGCGGGCCGCGGGGTCGAGGATGCGCTGGTCGTCGTTCACGTATCCCTGCACGATGGCCCGGCTCAAGTCCGCGCCGCTCATGTCGGGGTTCTGGACGAGTCTGCCGAGGAAGCTGGCGTACGCCCAACCGATGGCGGGTTCGACTTCTTCCGAAGCGACGGCGTAGTTGGCGTGCGGCTGGAGCGCGGCCATGACTTCGATCTGCGCCATGAGGCAGGCGTCCAGGCCGACGATCTCGAATTTGTTCACGCCGGTAACGCGCCGCGCCTCGCCGAGAGCCCGGTCCAGTTCGGAGAGATAGATGTTGCCTCCGAGCCGCGCGGAGAGCGGCGTGCTTTTGTCGCCCGGGCGATTTGGGTCGGCGTCGCTCCACCCGCCGGGCCAGCCCATGCCGTGGTCCGAAAGGATCAGCACGTATTTGTCGGCGGGATAGTTCTGCGCAGCCCATTGCACAAAGTCCACGAGGGTCTGCCCCTGCGACATGTCCACTTCGCCGAGGTCCTGTACCATCCGCGAGCGGACGGCGGTCAGGTCGTTGTCCTGCGTGACGTAGTAGCGGCGCGCGCCCGTCCAGTTGCCGTCGCCCGCGTAGGCGCCGCGGAAGCGGTCCACCTGCGCGACGATGCTGACGTTCGGGCTGGAGCCGACGCGCTCGGCCTCGTTCAGGTCGATGTAGATGTCCTGCTCCAAAACCTGGTCGTCGGCATCCTGGTAGAGCATGACCGTCCAGGTCTGTCCCGCCGAGCTGGCTGGCGCGGGAGGCGTAAAGTTGGATTGCGGCTGGACGGGCGCGACGGTTTGAAAACCGGAGTTGTCCTGCGGAATATTTCCATCGTCGGGACTGCCAAAGTCCAGCCCCTGACCGCCGCTGAGGAAGTAGTAGGCGATGAAGAGCAGGACGACGAGGACGGTTCCGCATCCGCCCAGCTGTTTGCCGCGCGTCGGGACTCCGCCTCCGCCGAAGACGGGACGCGGGGTTCCGCCGCCCGGACCGAATCCACCCGTGTCGCGGCGCGGCGCGTCCGCGCGCCCGACGGGGCCTTCTCCCTTGCGCCGACGTTCGGCGTCTATTTGACGTCTATTCATTGAGTCCTCCGAAAAAAAAAGATGCGAAAACAATGACCGCGCCGGTTTGCAGGTTGGAGGTCACTTCCTGCCAAAGTCGGCGGGATTTTCCCCCCACGCGTCGGTATCCCATTTCAACAAACGGATGGTTTTGAAGTCTTTCAGGGTTTCTTCGGCGCGCCCGATCAACTGGAACAGCATCGCGTTGGACGCGGAGCGCGGCAGGGCAGTGTTGCATTTGCGCGCCCGCACCCACGAGATGGCGGTGTGCGAATCCGAGTAGATCACCCAGTCCAGTTTGCGGCGCGCCAGCCATTCCAACCCGCGCACGATGGCGAGGAATTCGCCGATGTTGTTGACGCCGCCGGGGAAGGGTCCCGCGTGGAAGACCTCCTCGCCCGTCTCGGTGTTGACGCCGCGATATTCCAGCGGGCCGGGCGTCCCCGAGCAGGCCGCGTCCACGCTCAGGCTGGGGAGCATGGGCGGGTTTGGCACAAACAGCCACTGGCGCACCGGCTGGGTCCTGCCTTTGTAATCCTCGAATTTTCCCTTCAGCGCGATCTTCGCGGCGTCGTGGGTGTCGAAGGCTTTGAACTGCGCGCCTTCGAATCCCTTCACCTGCGCCTCGCACTCCTGCCAGGATGTGAAGATACCTCTGGTTCGTCCCTTCCAGACCACATAGAATTTCTGCTTCCGCATGTTTCTATTGTATCCCCAATTTGCCGACTTGTTGACCCGACTTGATTTGATATACTTGTCCCATTCCAGAAAAGGAGTCCTCCATGTCCACACCTCCCCGCTGGGATATGACCAACGTCTATCCCTCGCTTGAATCCAGACAATTCAAATCCGCCCTCAAGAAACTCAACGTCCTGCTGGACGAACTCGAGGTCTTCCTCGCGAAGAAAGTCAGCAGGGCTGGCGCCAAGACCGAGCCGCAGAAACTGGGCAAACTGCTCGGCGAATCCGTGGACCGCCTCAACGCGCTCTACGAACTCTCCGGCACGCTCGGCGCGTACATCTACGCCTTCGTCACCACCAACTCGCGCGACCAGGCCGCCATGCGCGCGCTCTCCGAGTTCGAGCAGGTGCAGGTGCGCCAGAGCATCCTCACCACGCAATTCCAGGCGTGGGTGGGCAAACTGGGCAAGTCCGCGCTCAACAAGGCGGTGAAACTTTCGCCTTCGGCCAAATCGCACGCCTTCATGCTCAAGGAAACCGCCGAACAGGCCAAATATCTGATGAGCGAATCTGAGGAAGCGCTCGCCGTCGAACTGACCTTGAGCGGCGGCAACGCCTTCAGCAAACTGCAAGGGACGGTCACCTCGCAACTCTCCGTAGACTTCGAGCTGGACGGTCAGACCCAGAAGATGCCCATGCCCGCGCTCATCAACCTGCGTTCGCATCCCGACGAATCCGTGCGGCGCCGCGCCTACGACGCGGAAAACGCCGCCTGGGAGTCGGTCAAAGAGACTTTGGCCGCGTGCCTCAACGGGGTCAAGGGCGAAGCGAACACGCTCAACAAACGCCGCGGCCGCGAAGACGCCCTCCATTCCGCCATCGACGCGGCGCGCATTGACCGTCCCACGCTCGAAGCCATGCTCAGCGCGATGCGGGATTCCTTCCCGACCTTCCGCCGCTACTTCAAAGACAAGGCGCGGCGGCTCGGCAAGGAGAAACTCGCCTGGTGGGACGTCTACGCGCCGATGGGCAAGACCGGCAAAGTCTACTCGTTCGAAGAAGCGCGCGACTTCATTCTCGAAAACTTCGGCAAGTTCGCGCCCGACCTGCGCGGCATGGCGAAGACCGCCTTCGAGAAGAACTGGATCGACGCCGAACAGCGCGACGGCAAACGCGGCGGCGCGTTCTGCATGGGCGTGCCGGGCGTCAAGGAAAGCCGCATACTCGCCAACTTCGACGGCTCGTTCGACCAGGTCAGCACGCTGGCGCACGAACTCGGCCACGCCTATCACAACTTCTGCGCCTACGAAGCGGGCAAGACCGAACTCCAGCAGCTCACGCCGATGACGCTCGCCGAAACCGCCTCCATCATGTGCGAGACCATTGTCACCGAAGCCGTCCTCGCGCAGACGACCGACCCGCAGGAGCAACTCGCCGTCCTCGAAGCGCAGCTCAACAACGCCTCGCAGGTGATCGTGGACATCTACTCGCGCTACCTGTTCGAGAAGGAAGTCTTCGAGCGCCGCGCCAAATCCGAACTTTCGGCGGACGACTTCAACGACATCATGGAACGCGCCCAGAAAGCCGCTTACGGCGACGGGCTCGACGAACGCTACCTGCAAAAATTCATGTGGACGTGGAAGCCGCACTACTACTCGTCCGGCCTCTCGTTCTACAACTTCCCCTACGCGTTCGGTCTCCTCTTCGGGACGGGGTTGTACGCCATCTATCAGCAGCGCGGCGCCGACTTCCTCCCCGACTACAAAAACCTGCTCGCCTCCACCGGCGAGGCCTCGGCCGCGGACCTGGCCGCCCGCTTCAACATAGACATCCGCAAGAAGAAGTTCTGGGCCGACAGCATCGCCATCCTCTCGCGGCGCGTCGACCGCTACTGCGAACTTTAAGAGATTACCCCAGGCAGGGCGCGGATCCGCGCCCTGCTTTTAAGCCGCGAATTTTATGAATGCGCGCGAATTGTCCATGATTTTACGTGGAATTCGCGCCATTCGCGGCGGACAAAGGGACGCCCAATTATCGTTAACGAGAGAGCGAGTTATGAAACGCAAAATTCTTGGATTATCGGTTTTCCTCGCGCTGGCGCTCGCCGCCTGTTCCCCCGCGCCCGCGCCCACGCCCGCCATGACCGTCATCGTCGAGCCGACCAGCCCGCCGCCGGGCGGCCTCCCGAAGAGCGAGGCCGAAGTCCCGCGCGTGACGGCGGAGGCGGCGAAAGCCGCGTTCGAGGCCGGCGCGGCCGTCATCGTGGACGTGCGCAGCGTGGACTCGTTCGTCGCGAAGCATATCGCCGGCGCGCTGTCCATCCCGCTGACGCGTATCGAGCAGAATCCGAAAAGCGTCTCACTCGACAAGGATCAGTGGATCATCACTTACTGCACCTGACTGAACGAACACACCAGCGCCCGTGCGGCGTTTCTCATGTTGCAGAACGGTTTTGCGCGCGTCACCCCCATCCTCGGCGGGTTCGAGGCGTGGATCGAAGCGGGCTTCCCTGTCGAGCCATAGAACTGTAGAGCGAGATATTACCTCGCTCTACAAAAAAACGTTGCTAGTGGGGACTTACTTTGCTGCAAACACATTAGATGATTGCAGCAAAGTATCCATGAACGGGGGTTCGCCCCGAATGATGAAAATTTGGAATCCCGAAGTTCTACTTCGGGAAAGCCGCAAGTAGAACTTGCGGAATCCTTTTTAAGGTTGTTTCGCCATTCCAAACGGTTTGCATTAGCCGCAAGTGGGCGGGATGCGGGCGAGGCTCGAAAACGGAATCCTGCTGAGGTGTTGAATCCTCTCAAAAAACGCGGCGCATCCCACTTGTCGGCTGCACGCTGTGTTGGGCGGCCTTCTGAATGAATCTGTGTACTTCTACATGAATGGCGTACATTATTATTCACCAACTGGTCGCAACTCAAACTGAATGAGTCTATCTGACGCCTTCGTTAACCCTGTGCCAGGTTCGGCAAGCTCGTAAGTAACCATGAGAACAAGCTGAAATTGCAGCGGCGCAATCTCTACTCCAGAAGTCAAAATGTAACACGTATTATCTTCCATCTTGGAGCCTTCTGGACACATAGCTGGAACAGCCTTTTCTGTGGAGTACCAACAGGTGTCTATTCTGGGACAATAGGAGGGTGCGCCCAGCAATTGTTCCATTTCACCGCGACGCATCGTGAGAGTATTCAAATAGGGCAAAAGGGATACAAGACTTTGGTAATCAGAATATTGTTGGTAATGTTTGCTCAATGCGACAATGTTTTCAGAAGGATCAGCTGAAGTGGAATTCGTATTGCACCCGACGGAGAGAAGCGCGAACAAGAGCAGTATCCCGGTTCTAAGACGCAGGAACCAAGCTTTTGGCATGTTCATTTTCTGTCTCCGAGCAATTGTCGTCCTTGTAAGAGCGATGGCAAGTTAGCCGCCCAATTCAAGTTTCACCGCGCCGCCCACCGGAACGGTTTTTCCGTCTTCCTGTTTCGTCAACGGCAGCAACACGTGGAAGCGGCTGCCGGGCAACTGCGCTTCGTCGTAGCCTTCGCTTTCCACCCAGATGCGCCCGCCGTGCGCCTCGACGACGCCTTTCGAAAGCGCCAGTCCCAGCCCGGAGCCGCCTCCTTTAAAGCGGCTCTTGCTCGTGGAGTGCTTTCCCAATTCTCCCGGCTGGTAGAACTTGGTGAATATCATGTCGTGGAAGTCGGGGTCCACGCCCACGCCGGTGTCGCTGACGACGATCTCCACGCCGCCGCCGGGCAGGTCGATCTGGTTGGCCGGGATGAACGTCCCGGCGACGCGGATCCGTCCCTCGTTGGGGGTGAACTTGATGGCGTTGGAGACCAGGTGCGAGAAGACTTTGCGGAGGATGTTCGGGTCGGCTTTAACCATCGGGAGGGAGGGCAGGTCGAGAGTCAGGGAGAGGCGGCGGTCGGCGAGAGATTTCTGGAGGCCGAGGCAAACGTCCCGCGCCAGCGCGGCCGTGTCCACCGGTTGGATGTGGAGTTGCAGGGCGCGCGCGTCGATCTGGGCGATGTCGAACATCGAATCCATGATCTCGTGCAGGCGCAGGGCGCTTTTGTGCAGCGATCCGACCGCCTGCCGGATGTTCTCGTCGAGGCTGCGGTCTTCGAGCAGCATTTCGATGTAGCCGCGCATGACGGTGAGCGGCGTGCGGAGTTCGTGCGAGGCGATGGAGATGAAGTCGCTTTTGGTCTGGTCGAGACGCTCGAGGTCGCGGTTGACCTTGTCGAGGTCGCGGTAGGCCTGGCTCAACTGGTTGTTGAGTTTGAGCAGGTTTTCCACGAGACGGGCGTTTTCGAGCGCGACGGCGGTCTGGCTGGCGAGCGCGGCCACGGTGACAAGCTCCTCGTCGCTGTAGCGCTGACCCGAAAGTTTCGCGCCGAGGGCCAGCATCCCGATCCAGCGGCGGTTGGCGAAGATCGGCGCGTAGACCTCGGTCTCGAGGCGGTGGAACCATTCGCGCTCGAAGCGGGGGACGTCTTCGAATTTTTGCAGCAGGTCGAGGTCGAATTGAAGAAGCGTCTTCGACTCCCGCCCCAGATGGACCGCGATGGGATGGTCCTCCTCCAGTTGGAGCGGCAGGATCTGCCGCTCGCCGTCGGACCTGGCGGCGCGCAGCCGATGGACGCGGCGTCCGCCTGTGGCGGTTTCGGTGTCCACCAGAAAGAGGAAGCCGCGTTCGAGTTCCATCGACTCGATGATGAGTCCCACCG
>Ga0226835_1001468_pt1 | contig 12663 bp, 12 predicted proteins | sample LAC_MetaG_1_FD_163627 | JGI IMG/M metagenome (GOLD analysis project Ga0226835, IMG submission 163627) | Anaerobic ammonium oxidizing microbial communities from anammox membrane bioreactor (MBR) in UC Berkley, California, United States -... | ecosystem: Engineered > Bioreactor > Anaerobic >...
AACGATATCGAGGGTGCGAATGAAAGCTAATGCCGGGGGGCCTCCGAACCCGTTGGCGAAGGCGGGCGGGTCGGAATACCCATGACCGGTTTGGTCTACTGCAAGGACGACATAACCCCGGCGGGCAAATTCAATGGCGAACCCGTCCTGGGTTTCATTGGTATTGATGTAGCCATGGATCGCAACAATTCCAGGGGCCGGGTTCTCTTTGGTAACCCCTTTGGGAATATACAATGTGGCGTTTTGAACGATGCCATTGGAGCCGACAAACCGCACATTTTTGATCTTTACGCTTCCTCCATTGGTCTGAACAAGCCAGGCCGTGAGGCTGCCGATCAAAATCATGATCAGTGCAATGATCAAGATCCGCGAGGTGTTTTTCATGGGAAATTCCTTTCGCATCATGGAATCAAAAAGGTTTTGGTATGAACTTTCCACCGATGCAAGAAAGACAACACACGCGTCTACTTTGCCCGGGAGTGTTTCACCCCGGGGCATGGCCTATGAGGTAACCTGGTTCAAATTGCTGAAAAAAGGGATTGTGTCTCGCTCGATAAGCACCTCCTTGGATAGAACCCCAACACGTGTCCAGACCAAAGTAGCGTGCATAAAATATTATAGAGATCGTAAGGGCGGGTGTCAATTGGATTAAAAGCAGATTAATGGCGGCCCGGCTTTAGAGCGGGAAGGGGAGGTCTGAAAGTTCTGGAACAGGCTTGAAGATGGAACTCCAGGCTGTATAATGGCCTCATGACTCATCTACGGAACGCGTTCTTCCTGCTCGCCTTTTTGCTTGCCGCCTGCGGGCCGGTGAAGACCCTGACGCCTGTGACCACCCCAACCCTGCGTAGCGGAGAGCTTACTCCCTTCACGCCGCCTGCCAGCGCCACGCCTGTGGCGGCCAATCCGTCCACCCCCACCCCCCTGCCATCGTTGACGCCAACGCCTCTGACGCATCTTGTCCGTGAGGGAGAAGACATGTTCGGGATCGCCTTAAGGTACGGCCTGCCCCTGGATGCCCTCATGACCGCCAACCCCACCGTGAATCCGCGGGCGATGAGCGTGGGAATGAGCCTGCTCGTCCCGGCGGGGGAACGCCCCACCCCGACGGTGGCCAACCCAACTCCCACTCCTTTGCCGGTGCGGGCGGGCGCGCCTGTCTGCTACCCGAGGCTGGATTCCAGCCTGCTGTGCCTGGTGACGGTTTCAAATACAACTACCACTGCAGTAGAGAACCTGAGCGGCGTCTTTCGCCTGCGGGTGAGCGACGGCGAGATGCTGGAAGCGCCTGCTGTGCCGCTGCTCAACCTGCTTTCGCCGGGCGCTGGTTTGCCGCTAACGGCAGTCATTCTCCCGCCAGCCCCGCAACACTTTGAACTTGGCTTCGAATTGACTTCAGCGCTTCCGGTGCCAGAATCCGACTCACGCTACCTGAATGCGGTGATTGAGGGGTTGGAAGTTGGCATCACCCCTGATGGGCTTTCGGCTTCCGTCAAAGGAGAGGTGGTGATGCCCCCTACCGGGGAGTCTGCTCAGACGGTTTGGGTGGGGCTGGTGGCTCTGAATGCTCAGGGCCAGCCTGTGGGAGTGCGCCGCTGGGAAAGCCCCCAACCCCTGCCGCCAGGCCAGAGGATGGCGTTCAGCGCCATGGTCTACAGCCTGGGGGAGGCCATTGAAAAGGTCGAGGCGCTGGTAGAAGCGCGCCCCTGAAGGGATTCATTCCCAGTTTTCCAGCAACGCGGGGAGTTCGCCGAGCGTCGAGATGGTGTGATTGGGTTGAATGCGTTGCAGCCAGGGCTGAGAAGATAAAAGATCGACCCGGCGAGTGATCCACACGCTACCCATCCCCAGGCGGTTGGCGCCGAGGATGTCGGCCTGCAGGAAATCGCCCACCATCACCGCCCGCGCTGGCGGCAAGCCAAAGTGGTTCAACGCTGCCTCGAAAATGTCAGGGTGAGGTTTACGAATGCCGGCGGCGGCTGAGGTGAGGATGAACTCCAGGTAAGGGCGAAACCCAGCCCGGTCAATCAGCGCCTGCACGTCTTCATCATACCCTGCGTTAGAGATCAACCCGATGTGATAGCCCCGGCGGCGAAGTTCCTCCAGCGTGGGGAGGGCGTCTTCTTCGGGCTGCCAGTGAGACTGGGTAGCGCTGTAGAGGGCCGTCAGAGCGGCGTCTACGTGTTCCCGGGGAAGGGCATCGTGGCCAAATTCGGCCAGGATGCGCCGGAAGACTTCGGGAGCGGGGGTTTCGGTGAGGTTGTCGTCACGCCAGCGGTAGTATTCACGCGCGGTCTCCCGGTATTTCCGGGCAAATGAATCATCCAGGGGGTAGCCAAGCTTCACCAGGGTTTGCTGCATGGACTGGATTCCTTCGCGGACGGAAGTCTCCCAGTCGCCGTTGAACCAGATGAGGGTAGCCCCCAGATCGAAAAGCACCAGGTCGAAGCGTTTCATAAGATCATCTCGATAAATGGAATGGATGTACCATGATTGCCCCAGCGGTCAATAACCGAGGGGTGGCTGGTAAAGGTTATAGAGAGGCGCTCCGGTGAGGTAGCGGCGCAGGTTGGCCAGAAAAAGAGCCACAGCCCGTTCGTTATAGTGGGCGCTCATCCCCGCGATGTGAGGGGTGATCATCAGGTTGGGGGCCTTCCAGAGGGGGCTGGTAGGCGCCAGGGGTTCCTCGGCAAAAACATCCAGCACGGCGCCTTTCAGACGCTTCTCGTGCAGGGCGTTGAGCAAAGCCTGTTCATCCACCACGCTTCCCCGGCCGATCACGATCAGGTAAGCCGTTGGCTTCATGACCGCCAGCTCATCAGCGCCGATCATCCCCCGGGTTTCGGGGGTAAGCGGGGTGGTGACCACCACAAAGTCACACAATTTCATCATCCCCTTGATCGCCTGATAAGGGTAAAGGCGGGTGAAGAGCGTGCCATGTGGATCTCCCAGACCCTCGACAAAATACCCTGTATCTTCGGGATGCATGGCATCACGCTTGGCGGCGAGGATGGTCACCCCGAAAGGTTGAAGCAGGCGCGCCAGTTCACGGCCAATCGAGCCGTACCCGATGATTCCCACCGTGCTGCCGCGCAATTCCTGGGGCATCAGGCGTTCCACGCGCTCGCGCGGCCATTCAGCCCTGGATTGAGCCGTGAAAAGGTCGGGCAGATGATGGGCAATAGCCAGCATCACGGTGAGGCAGTATTCAGCTGCCTGTGGAGCCGCCGCCCCGGAAAGCGTGGTCACCCGTAAACCCTCTTTGCGCAGGAGGGGAGAGTCGAGGGCAAAGTCGATGCCTGCGGAATGGAATTGTAACCAGCGCAGGTTGGGAACACGCTCTGGAGGGGGAAGAACGCGATCGGTGTAGAGCACCTCGACTCTTTTCCAGAGATCATCAGGCACATCTTCGGGGCGGCGAGCCACATGTACATTGACGTTCACCCGTGGAGCCAGTTCGCGTAAAGGGGCGAGTTGCTCCTCAGAAAGGGGTAAAGTGATCAGCACTTCAATCACATTTTCCAACGTTACACCTCCTAACCTGACCCGTTATAGATCTACCACCCCCGGGGGCAATCTCCTTTTCGGGTAGCGCAGTTCTTCAGGCGATCAGGGACAAGCCTCTTTGCCTACTTCAGGTAAATTCCCTGCGGGTCGAGTTCTTCGCGCAAAATGCGTAACTCTTCGGCCGAGGGTGGCGTGGTTTCTTGCAACTCGGGAGCAGCTCGAAGCGGCCATCCGGTGTTTTCACGGGCGTCTGCGAGGGTTGCGCCCGGATGAAGGGCGGTGAGGATCAGCTCGCCGTTTTCGTCAGGTTCCAGAATGCCAAGGTGGGTAACCACCGCCTGAGGACCGCCGCCGCGTACGCCAGCGGCCTGGCGTTCTCCCTTTCCGCTGAGAAAGCCCGCCGAGGTGCAGAAATCTACCCGTTCCGGAAAACGCCGTTTTTGATGAGGGGTGATGATGTAACAGCGGTTGGCCCAGGCGGCAATTTCCATGGAGCCTCCGGAGCCGGGCAGGCGCACGCGAGGGTGGGCGTACTCTCCAATCACGGTGGCATTGATGTTTCCATAACGGTCAATTTGCGCCCCGCCTAGGAAACCCACATCCACATTGCCGCGCTGGAGGTAGAGGGTGAAGATATCGTACATGCTGCACACAGCTGCCGCGCCGCTGACCAGGGTTGGATCGCCAATAGAAAGGGGCAGGCGGTTGGGGCGGGCTCCGATCACCCCGGCCTCATAGATCATATACAGGTTGGGGGCGTGGGTGCGCCTGGCGAGGTTGCAGGCCAGGTTGGGCAGTCCGACGCCCACGAAGACCACGTCTCCGTCGCGCAGCAATCGGGCCGCGTTGATGGTCATCAATTCGGAGGCAGTCCAGCGTTCGGTCATACGCCACTCCGCAAGATCATAAAATCGGGGAAGAAATGGGGTGTTTTATCTGGCATGGTTCAATACTCTCCATAATTAACCGGATGGCTCAGGCGGGGAGCAACGCTCAGCCGGGCGTGGGTTTCAGCCCCAAGTTTTTCCCAGTAGGCATTCCGGTCGGGCACCCCGTAAACCCATTCGTCCAGGTAGGCCCGCACAGCGGATTCCGTTTCGCTGATCTCATCCCATTGCAGGTAGAAGGCGTTGTCGCGGTCATAATATCCCTGGGTATAGGAAGGGTGAGCGCAGTAGGGAACATGGCACACCGCGTCTACGATAAATTCAGGAATGAGCGTGCGGTTGGGGTCAGAACGAATCACCTCTTCGGAGACGATTTCTTCCGCGGTGATGATGACCTGCCTGGCGGCAAAGGCGGCTTCTTTCTGTTCGCCGATAATTCCCCAGATTTGGGCATTCCCCCTGGCATCGGCGCGCTGGACGTGAATCACGGCTACATCGGGCTGGAGTGGCGGCACCACGATCACTTCGCGCCCCGAATAAGGATCGGTCACCCGGCGGTACTGGGGGTTTGCCCGCTCCAGGTCGGTTGCGGCGGTAGGGTTCATGGGCAGGAAGGGCAGCCCCGATGCGCCCGCCTGCAACCGGGTGATCATCCCAAAGTGGGAATATTCTTCCCATTCGATGCGGTCCGCTTCCAGCAGGCGGCGCAGGATCTTGAGCGAACCCACGCCGGGGTTGCCCATGTAAGAAAAAATAATTTTCCGGGCGCAACCGGCGGCGGCCATCTGATCGTAGATCAGATCAGGGGTGGCGCGCGCCAGCACCAGGTCTTTCCGGTCCTGGCGAATGATCTCATGCCCGGCGGCGAAGGGAATGAGGTGGGTAAATCCGGCCAGGTAAACCAGATCACCATCGTGAACATAACGGGAGATGGCTTCAGCAAGGGAGCAAAGTTTAGACATATTTACCGGTCTTTTTTCTTCTTCATCATCTTCTTGAGGGTACGAAAACGCGCCGGAGGCTCGGAGGGTGGGGGCGGAGAGCGCCACCACAGCACAGCGCCGATGACCAGGCACAGAGCGCCGCTACAAAAGTAGCCAAAAGCTGGCTGGTCGGCGACATCGGAGAAGATAAACAAGAAAAGCAGGATAAAACCGAGCCAGAAAAGGAACGTGCCGATGCGATTCGTCAGGGTCATGGCTGGAAAAGTTGCCAGGGCGGGAGAATATACCCGCCCTGGCGTGATCAGGCGTTTAGAGCCGCTGGATCAGGGTGTGAATCTGCTCACGCATGTACAGCGGCAGGTAATATACCCCGCCGGCGTTCTTTCCGGTGGCTCCGGAGCCTTTCCACCCGCCAAAAGGCTGGAAGCCCGGCCAGGCTCCTGTGGTGGCGCCCTGAGGACGGTTGGCGTAGGTGACTCCCGCTTCGATATTCTCGAAGAACCATTGGGCTTCTTCCGGTGTGCCATAGAATCCGGCGGTAAGGCCGTAATTCACGTCGTTGGCAAGTTGCATGGCTTCGTCAAGGTTCTGCACCCTGGCCAGGGTGGTGATGGGCACGAACATTTCGTGTTTCCACAGGCGGTGGCTGAGCGGCAGGTCGGCTACCAGCGTGGGAGCCACGAAATACCCCCTGGCCAGCTCGCCTTCCGTGAGCACTTTGCCCCCGGTGAGGATTGTCCCGGCCTGGTGCAGTTCTTCGGCAAAGTTCTGATAATCGCGGTATGAATTCTGGTTAATCACCGGCCCCAGGTATACACTGCGGTCGGTGGGGTCGCCTATTTTCATCTTTTGAGTGAGGGCGACCAGCTTTTCCACCAGTTCGTCGTAGACCGGCGCTTCGATGTACACTCTGGAGCAGGCCGAGCATTTTTGTCCCTGCAGCCCGAAGGCCGAGCGTGTGATGCCGATGGCGGCGTCGTCGAGGTTGGCGTGGCGAGAAACGATCGCCGGGTTCTTCCCACCCAGTTCAAGAATGGTGGGGCGCACCCATGCCGAACGGGCAAAGTCGCGGTAGATCTTCATGCCCACATCGTACGAGCCAGTGAAGGTGACCCCGGCCACGTCGGGATGTTCGATGAGCGCCTGACCGAGGGTGCTTCCGCCGCCGGTGACGTAATTGAACACGCCATCGGGCAACCCGGCATCGCGGAGGCACTCCGCAATCAGGCGGGCCGTCCAGGGGGTGTCGGTGGCGGGTTTCATCACCAGCGTATTGCCGGTGACGAGGGCCGCGGCTGCCGGACCGCCGGTGAGGGCGCAGGGGAAGTTGAAGGGGCTGATGACCAGCCAGACCCCGTAAGGTCGGAGCACCGATGTGTTGGTCGCGAGAAAGCCGGGCAGGGGGTCGCGTCCCATTTCGACGATGAAGCCGTGGTGTTCTTCCATCGACTGGCAGGCGTATCGGAAGAGATCGGCGGTTTCGGCGACATCGCCGAGGGCTTCAGTGCGGTTTTTCCCGACCTCCAGAGAAACCACCGCGCCCATTTCGTAAATACGCTGATCGATCAGATCGGCGGCTTTGCGGATGAGCGCAACGCGTTCCTGCCAGGGGGTACGGCTCCAGTCTCGAAAGGCTTTTTTGGCCGCGGCAATGGCATCGTGGGCGTCCTGCACGCTCCCTTTCTGGAAGATTCCCAGCACCATTTCGGTGTTGGCGGGGTTGCGGTCTTCGAACTTCTCGGCAGAAAAACGTTCCTGCCCGCCGATGATCATCCCGTGTTCTTTACCCAGGTTGGCTTTAACTCTGGCGAGCGCCTCTTCAAAACGGGTATGGAATTCTTCGGGTGGGTTGAACATCGTCGCGTACGTCAGCTTGAAGCCTGTGTCGGCTGCCATAGTCCACGAACCTCCTGATGGATTGAAAAAGAAAGGTTGGTTGAGGGAAAATGAACGGTTCGTCCATCCTGTTCTGTTGGCCGTGCATTCCCCTGCTGATCTAAGTATAGCGTAGATGAGGAGATGCGTCAAAATGGGTTAGAATTCAATCATGAACGATCTCACGCCCCGGTTTCTCCCGATTCTCGATTCCAACCAGGCGACTGACCTTCCCTTTCCGGTTTTCCGGCCTTTCTACTCGGGATTATCGATTGCCAACCTGCCCTCCAGTATTTGCGCCTGGCTGGGGGTAGACCCTCCTGAGGGGATGGCTCTTCCATTACGGGAAGATTTATGGAACGCCTTTGGCCAGCGATTTCGCACGGTAATCCTCCTCCTCGTGGATGGTTTTGGGCTGGATCTGTTTCTGCAAGCGGTCGATGCTCCGGCGCCTGGCGGGTGGCGAAATTTACCCTCCGATGCCCTGCTGGCGCCTTTGACCAGCGTGGTGCCTTCGACCACGGCCACGGCCCTTACCACGCTCTGGACGGGGGTCTTACCCGCAGAGCACGGGGTGATCGGGTACGAGCTCTTCCTTAAAGAATACAGCCTGATCGCCAACATGATTTTCCATAACCCGGCAAGTTTCAGCGAGGGGCCGGGGAATTTGCGCCTGGCGGGTTTCGACCCGGCGACGTTCCTGCCGGTTGAGCCGCTGGCCTACCACCTGGGACGAGCGGGGGTGCAGACGTATGCGTTCATCCAGCGGGCTCTGGCGCGCTCCAGCCTGTCTCTTCAGCTTCATCGCGAAGCGCGTACTTCTCCTTTCCTCAACCTGGCTGATTTGTTCGTCAGCCTGGATGCCCTGCTCGACGCCCCTGCGCGTGAAAAGCGCTACATCTATGCCTACTGGCCCGGGCTGGATGACACCATGCATCAGTTTGGCCCCGGCGATGAGCGCGTTCAACGGGAGCTGGCAGCGTTTGGCCTGCAGTGGGGATATTTCCTTGCCGACCGGTTGCGTAAGCGGCGGGGTGATACGTTGATTCTGCTCACCGCCGATCACGGACACATTTTTACCCCTAAAAACCCCCATTTTGAACTGCGTCATCACTCTGCGTTTCTGGAGATGCTCGCCATGCTTCCCTCCGGCGAAGCCCGCCTGCCTTACGTGTTCGTCCGTCATGGGCGGGCGGAAGACTTTCAGGAATATATGGATAAAGTTTGGGGAGACAGGTTCCGGCCTGTTCCGGCAGAGCGTTTTTTGAAGGCAGGTCTTTTTGGCGCGGAGAAGCAACATCCGCGCCTGACCGACCGTGTGGGAGATTTTGTGGTGCTCCCGGACGAAGGGGCCTTCTGGTATTTTGCCAATCGTGAGAATCCCCTCCTGGGCAGACACGGCGGATTGAGCCGGGCTGAAATGCTTGTTCCGTTATTGGGGCTTGTTCTTTAAGAGAAACGTTCCCTGCGGGGGAAAAGCCGCGGGAAGATCATGGGGGTACGGCGCCGGTAGGCCTCGTAGGCGGCGCCGAACTCGGCCGAGAGCTTACGCTCCTCGAATAACACCCCGATAAAGGTATACAGCGTGAGCCCGAGCATCAGCGCCAGGATGTTCCAGGTGACCACGGGCATTAACCAGATCAAAATGAAGGAAAACGTATAAATGGGATGACGAACAAAACGGTAGACCCCGACCGTTACGAGCTGATCTGGCCCGGCACGGGTGATGAGGGGCTGGGGCCGGGTGATTTGCTGAAGGCCGAGGAATGCGGCGCTGCCCGTCTGCCGGATGGCAGCAAGGAGACCCAGCAAGGCCAGCCCCTGTAGCGTAAGGGTGAGGTACAACCAGGGAGGGGGAATGGAATACAGGGGACGATCGGGCAGAAGGAGGGGTAAAAGCAACAGCGGGGGTGCGGTGAGCAGCGCGAGGATCACAAACCCCAGCCGATAAAAACGCCGGGCCGCGTGGCCAAAAACACGTTCGGCCAGGCGCTTGGCCGTATGCGATGCAAGGAATGAGTGGATTGCGCCATAGAGGGCAACCCCACCCAGCACCCAGTAGAAACCACTTTCGCTCATAAAAAGATTATACCCGGAACGGTTGACCGGGTTGAAATTTGCGAGCTTTGCAGATGGGCAAAAAACCCTTCTTCTGGAATTTTTCCGGAAGAAGGGTTTTTCTCAGTGCGCCAGCGAGGGATTACTCGGCAGCGGGGATGATTTCCACGGCCGCGGGGCTGGCCTGCCGTCCGGTCAGCCGACGGAAGGTCAGCGTCCACGAGGCGCCTGTATAGGTGGTGACAATGCCGTTGAGCACAATGGCAACCGGCAGGTAGAGGCAGAAGAGCACCAGCGTGATGATGCCGCCGGTCATCCAGGCGCGGCCCCCGTCAATCACAGCCGTGCCGATGAGAGGCAGGAGAGTGAAGAAGAAGGGAAGGGCGACGAGGAAGCGAGCGATGCCGCCGCCAATGCCCAGGATGAGGAACATAATGGCCGCCGGCCCCAGGTTGGCGCGGAAGATTTCCCAACCACGCTTCAGGCCGTCGATCAGCGAGCGGTCTTCACAGGTGATGGCAACGATGGCCTGCTCCACCACCACCGAAACAGCCCAGCCCAACGGGATGAGCAGACAGCAGAGCAGAATGAAGAGCGGCCCCAGGCAGACCAAGGCAATCCCGGCAGTCAGGGCGGCGATCACGGCGGAGGGCACCACCAGCGCCAGCACGAGCACAATCCAGGCCAGGAAGATCAGGATATTCAGACCGAGGACGCGCCAGAAATACGCGCTGCTCTCGGCAAAAAGAGCGCTAAAAGTCAGTTTCTCTTTCCCTTCATCGGCCTGCCAGGTGCCGCGTGCCAGCCCGATGCGCCCGAAGGTGCTTAACACGATGACCACTGCAAGGAAAACCAGAGCCAGCGCCGCCAGAACGATGAAAATCCACCAGTTGTTTTCAATCCAGACTTCAAGGCGCTGGAGAAAATACTGGCCGTTGTCAAAGGGAGGGCGAAACCGGTTTCCATCGAAGCGATAATTCGCGCCGGAGCCGCCTCCGCCGCCACCCCCGCCTCCCCCTGAACCCAGCCCGGCGAGAATTCCGAAAATCCAGAGCACTTTGTATTTCCAGATGATCTGCCAGGCGCGTGATAAAACTTCACCGTAATTCATTGATGACCTCCATTGAATGGTCTACATGGGCTTCTTTGAGACTCAGAAGCCCCGAGCGGTTCTTTCTATCAATGTATACGTTTACTCCCACTCAATGGTTGCAGGAGGTTTACTGGTGATATCGTAAGTGACGCGGTTGATGCCTTTGACCTCATTGACGATGCGGTTGGCCACCCGCGCCAGCAGGTCGGCTGGCAGGCGGGCCCAGTCGGCGGTCATGAAGTCTTCGGTGGTCACGGCGCGTAAGACGATTGCTTCCTGATAGGTGCGCGAATCGCCCATGACGCCCACCGAGCGCACCGGTAAAAGCACGGCGAAGGCCTGAGCAATCTGGCCGGGCTCGTCGGCCAGGCGCTGGTTGAGCAGACCCGCGGCTTCCAGTTCGCCGGTGAAGATGGCGTCTGCGGCTCGCAGGCGTTCGAGCCGATCCCAGGTAATTTCTCCCAGGCAACGGACGGCCAGCCCCGGCCCGGGGAAGGGTTGCCGCCAGACCAGTTCGGCGGGCAGTCCCAGCGCTTCGCCCACAGCGCGCACCTCATCTTTAAAGAGATAACGCAGGGGTTCCACCAGTTGAAATTGGATGTCGGGGGGCAGCCCGCCCACGTTATGATGACTCTTGATCTTTTGGGCTTTATTACGGTCGGGGCCAGAGGATTCGACTACATCGGGGTAAATGGTGCCCTGAACGAGGAAAGGCGGCTGGCCGAGACGCCGGGCTTCTGCCTCGAATATGCGGATGAAAGTTTCTCCGATGATGCGCCTTTTCTGCTCCGGGTCGGTCACCCCTTCCAGGCGGTCTAGAAATTCTTCCACCGCGTTGACCGTTGCCAGTTCCAGCCCCAGGTTCTGGCGGAAGGCGCGTTCTACCTGCTCACGTTCGTGAAGGCGGAGCATTCCCGTATCCACGAAGACCGCGGAGAGCTGGTTGCCCACTGCGCGGTGCACCAGGGCCGTGGCCACGCTGGAATCGACCCCGCCGCTGACCGCCGCCAGAACCCGCTCTCCGCCGACCTGCTGGCGGATGCGGGCCACACTTTCGGCGATGATCGATTCAGGGGTCCAATCGGGGTGGGCGCCGCAGATCTCAATCACGAAGCGTCGGAGGATCTCCTTCCCGCCGGGGGTGTGGTGCACCTCGGGATGGAATTGCAGGCCAAAATACCGCCCATCGGCGCTGCTCATGGCGGCAAAGGGGCTGTTGCTGGATGAAGCCAGAGCCGCGAACCCGGGCGGCAGGGCTTCGATGCGATCGCCGTGAGACATCCACACAGAGTGGTCTCCCCCGGGTAAGAGCGGGTTCTCAGAAAGGGTGTGAATGGTGGCCGGACCGTACTCCCGTTGGCCAGCGGGAGCGACTCTTCCGCCCAGAGCCTGGGTCAGGAGTTGCATCCCGTAGCAGATGCCCAGCACCGGCAGGCCCGATTCGAGGACGTAGGCCGGCAACGTGGGCGCACCCGGTTCGTAGACTGAGGCAGGCCCGCCGGAGAGAATCCAGCCTTTGGGGTGAAGGGCGAGCGCGCGTTCCGCGGGGGCGTCCCAGGGGAGCAGTTCGCTGTAAACGTGAAGCTCGCGCACCCGGCGGGCGATCAGTTGGGTATATTGCGAACCAAAATCCAGGATGACGATGGTATCGGGCATGGGGTGATTCAGTCCGCGAAGTAGATGCCGGTTTCATCCATGCGGGTGATGACCGCCAGGCTGTGAATGGGAACGTTGAGGTGAGCCAGCGCCTCTCGCCCGCCCTCGAAGGTCTTTTCGATGAGCGCACCAATGCCCACTACTTCTGAGCCAGCGGCCTGCGCCAGCCGCACCAGTCCAAGAATGGTGGCTCCGGAAGCGAGAAAGTCATCGATGATGAGAACGCGCTCTCCCCGTGAGAGGTATTCTGGAGAGACGATCAACTCGGTCATGCGCCCTTTGGTGTGGGAAGGAGCGACGGTGAGATAGACGGTATCGGGCATGGTCACCGGTTTGGATTTACGCGCATAAACCACCGGCAGATTCATGTGTCTCCCGGTCATCAGGGCGGGGGCAATGCCCGAAATTTCGGCGGTGAGGATGCGGGTGGCGCCGAGGTTGGCAAAAACGCGGGCAAATTCCATGCCGCAGGCTTCCATTAATGCCGGATCTACCTGGTGGTTAATAAAGTTATCTACCTTAAGAATGCCGTTGCCCAGGTACTTGCCGTCGCGTAAAATACGCTGTTTCAGAAGTTCCATTCCGTACCTCGTCATCTAAAAAATGCGTGCCAGAAAGATGAGCATTTGGAGGAGTTTCTATT
>Ga0226835_1001469_pt1 | contig 12662 bp, 8 predicted proteins | sample LAC_MetaG_1_FD_163627 | JGI IMG/M metagenome (GOLD analysis project Ga0226835, IMG submission 163627) | Anaerobic ammonium oxidizing microbial communities from anammox membrane bioreactor (MBR) in UC Berkley, California, United States -... | ecosystem: Engineered > Bioreactor > Anaerobic >...
AATGACCCTGGTAGACGGTGCGCTGCTGCCCGATGGGGAACCACATCCCGGGGTCGAAGCCCGACGCCTCCATATACGGCGTCAGGTCTTCCAGGAACCCCTGCTGGGCGATATCGGCTGCATAGTAGGTCGTCCAGACGTCGGGGCCTTCGTTGCCCGCGATCGCCGTTGCCACGCGGGTATTGAAAGCGCGGCTGGGGAAGAGCGAGACGGCGACGCGGATGTTGGGGTTGGCTTCCTCGAAGGCGCGGGCAAGCTGGAAGTGCAGATCGCGGGTCGCCGCCGTGTCACGACCGCGCTCCGTGCTCCACCAGGTGATGGTTACCACCGGCTGGTCTTGCGCCTGAGAAGCGCTCAGCGGAGCGAGCATCGCCACGACGAGCACCAGAATGAGCCATATACGCTTGTTCATTGTCTGTCTCTCCTAAAGAAACTCGCCAGAGAATTCGAACGGGGGGTGTCGCCAGCTACAGATCGGTTGCCACACACCTCCTCTCCGACATCCGTATGCCATCGGTACGCCCCTGCTACCCTTTCAGACCTTCGACTGAAATGCCACCGATCAACTGTTTCTGAGCGAAGAAGAACAGGATTAGCGGCGGAATCATGGCCAGAACGGAACCGGCCATGAGCAGGTTCCAGTTGGTCTCGCGCGCGCCCTGGAAGAAGCTCAGGCCGAGCGATACCGTGAACTTGTCGGGATCGGTGAGGTAAATGAGCGGCTGCAAGAAATCGTTCCACACGTCAATGAAGGTGAAGACGATCACCAACATCAGGGCCGGGCGTGTCAGCGGCAAGATGATGCGCCAGAACACATCAAAACGGTTGGCTCCGTCAATATAAGCCGCTTCGTCCAGATCGAAGGGGATACTCATCATGTACTGCCGCACCAGAAAGATCAGAAAGGGGCTACCGGTGAAGGCAGGCAGGATGAGCGGCCAGTAGGTGTTGACCATGCCCAGCTTGGAGAACAAGATGAAACGCGGTACCAGCGTCACATGGTACGGGATCATCAGCGTGGACAGCATGATCAGGAACAGGATATTGCGCCCTGGGAAGCGCAGCCGCGCAAATCCGTAGGCGACCAGTGTCACCGAGATCAGGTGCCCCGCAATATTGACGAAGGCCAGAAAGAACGTGTTGAGATAAAAGCGCCCAAAGGGAACTTCTTCGAAAACCCTGGCAAAGTTATTCCACTGCGGGGGAGCAGGTACCCATTCCGGCGGGATGGCAAACGTCTGCTGCGGCGACTTCAGCGCGGTCGAAAACATCCAGTAGAGCGGGATCATGAATATCGCCGCCAGGACCATCAGCACGGTGTAGCCGGTAACGTTATTGAAGCGTCGCAGGCCGCGCAGCCCCAGGCGCGGAAGATAACTGGTGCGTGCCATCATCTGGTCCTTTTGCGCTCGGCCTCGTAGTAAACCCAATACTTCGAACTGCGGAAAACCAGCACGGTGAGGATCAGGATGAACACGGTCATGATCCAGGCCAGCGCCGCCCCATAGCCCATGCGCATCGACTCAAAGGAACGGTTGTAGATGTACAGCATGTAGAACAAGCCGGATTGGAGCGGGCCGCCGCTGCGTCCGGCAGCGATGAACGCCGGCGTGAAGGTCTGAAAGGTGCCGATCAGCCCCAAGACTAGCTGAAAGAAAATGGTGGGTGTGAGCATCGGCAACGTGATGCGCACGAATTGTTGAAAGCGATTGGCGCCGTCTACTGCAGCCGCTTCGTACAATTGTGTGGGCACGTTCTGCAGCCCGGCCAGATAGATCACCGCGCTGCCGCCAACGCCCCACAGCGCCATCATGACGATGCTGGGCAGCACCCAATCCGGGTCGGCAAGCCAGCTTGGCCCCTGGATGCCGAACCAGCCCAGGATGGTGTTCAGCAGGCCATAGCGCGGGTTGAGCACCCATACCCAGACCAGCGAACTGGCCACCTTGGGCACGATATAGGGCATGTAGTACATCGTGCGGAATACCCCGATGCCGCGCAGCTTCTGGTTGAGCACGACGGCGATCAGAATGCCAAAGATGACCTCCAGCGGTAGATAGATCGCGGCATACTTGAGTGTCACTGTGACGGCTTTGCGGAAGAACGGGTCCTGGGTGAAGATGCGCTCGTAGTTGCTCAGCCCCACCCATTGCGGGCTGCCCACAATGTTCCAGCGCGTGAAGCTGAGCACGAACGAGGCCACGATCGGCCCGAAGAAGAACACGACAAACCCGACCAGCCAGGGCGAGATGAACAGATAGCCAGCCAGCGCCTCGCGGCGTTCGCTGACGGAAAGTTGCGTCCAGGAACGTGGTAACCGCATGATCGCGCTCATTGGCTATCTCTCCCGACGCCCTCAACCGATAGCGCCAGATCGACCAGCGCTTCGGCCAGGTTCAGCACGTCCTCGTTGCGGGCAAAGCGCAGACTCACGCCACTGGCCACGCGCACCTGTTGCACCCAGCGTTGGGGGATGACCGCCAGACCATGTAGCGCCCCAGACAGCGCGCCGCAGATGGCGGCAATGCTGTCGGCATCTCTGCCGAAGTTGGCCGCCCAGAACATCCCCTGCCTGAAGTTGCCTTCCGTCAGGCGGAAGATGGCGAATACCTGGGGAATGGCTTCCGCGCTCATGGAGTGCACCGGAGTCCACAGCGCGGTGTGTAGCTCATTCCAGGCGCTGAGCATATCATCGGCCTGGTCGCAGATATCCATCGCCCGGTCGAAGGCGCGACCAAGCCAGCTATCGTCGGGGATGTAGCGGCGGGCGGTGTCAAGGACTGTCTGCGGTGGCGCGTCCACCATCGCCATAGCAATGGCAGCGGCGACGGCCTGCGCCGCCCACACCCCGTCGGCGTGATGGCTGATCTCGGCGTCAACACGCGCCATCTCCGCAGCCCGATCCGGATCGCCCGCGCAAAAGACGCCGATAGGGCTGACGCGCATGGCCGCGCCATCGTCGTTGTTCTGGGCGTTGTCAATGCCGCTGAGGGGAGGGCGCATACCCCGCTTGATGTTCTCAACGGCACCATAGAGCGGTTTTCCAGCGCGGTCGAAAACGCCGCCCTGATCAATGATGTGCGTCTGCCAGGCTGCCAGCACTGCCTCAGAGGTCAGGTGCCCGCCGCAATCCAACAGCGTCCGCGCGGTCAGCAGCCCAAATTCCGTGTCATCGGTGCTCTTGGCTCCGGGGTACAGATCGGTGATGATTCCGTAGCGACTACGATATTCGACGCTGCGCCCCAAATCACCCAGCGCATCGCCAACGGCCAGTCCAATCAGGCAGCCGCTTGCTTTGCTGATGAACAGGTCTCTGGAGCAGAGCAGGTCTACCCGCGTGCGCATGGTCACATCCTTTCGGTCGCGTTCGATCTACCTATGGGAACGTTCCCATAGGTAGTAACAAAAAATGCACCTAGCGTGGGGCGCAAGTCGTCTGACGCACCTGCAACTGCCCCGGCAGCAACAGGTGACAGGGTGCATCGCGTTTCTCGCCGCGAATGCGCCTCAGCAACAGGTTCGCTGCCTGCACGCCGATCTCGTACTTGGGTTTGGCGATAGTGGTCAGAGGAGGCGAAGTGGTGCTCGCGGCCTGAATGTCGTCAATCCCAATGATGGACAGATCATCAGGAACTGTCAGCCCGGCTTCTTGTGCGGCGATCAACGCACCAATGGCCAGAATATCGTTGCCAGCCAGCACGGCTGTCGGCGGATGGGCCAGGCTCAATAGACGACGCATGGCCACAACTCCCTCCGCTTGCGAATAGGGACAGCGCACAACGAGGTCCTGATCGAACGGCAGGTCATGGCGCAGCAACATGTCAACATAGCCATGATAGCGAGTGTCGGGGCGGTTGCGCTGTGAGATGCCAGCGATCAACCCGATGCGCGTATGTCCCAGCGCGATCAGGTGCTCAAGGGCAGTCGCCACAGCGCCCGCCGAATCACTGCCCACCGAATCGAAATCGGGGAAGGCTTCGCCAGAACCGAGCAACACGACCGGTATCTGCAGAGCGCGTAGCTCCGCATTGGTGATCCGGATCGGGTTGATCAGCAGGCCGTCAAAGCGATTGCGCCGCACAGTCTGCAGATGAGCGGCCTCGCACCGGGCGTCCCAATCGCTGTTCAGCAAGGCGACCGTATAGCCTTGAGCCTGACAGGCGTCCTGTACGCCGCGCGCAACTTCTGGCCAGAATGGATTGGTGATGTCTGGAATGGAGAGCACGACCATGAGCGTCCGGTCGGTGCGCAGGCTGCTGGCAATGATGTTAGGCTCGTAGCCAAGCATGGCGATGGCGTTCAGGACGCGCTCACGGGTCGCCTCGGCCACGCGCTGATCTTCGCCGCTGATGACGCGGCCAACCGTTGTCTTGGAGACACCGGCGAGGCGGGCTACATCCTTGATGGTCGGTCGCCTGGCTTTTGTCATGATCGGCTTGTTTTTCAGCTATGGGAACGTTCTCATTCATCGTAGTATAGTTCTACCGGACTGTCAACTGATTCCCCGAGATTCGGACATAAGCTCGCATTGTACAATCAGGCGGCATAGCATAACGTCTCAACCAGCGAGATGAAAAGTGGACGAGAGCCTTTACTCAGATCGGGTTTTTTTCCCCCGATGTGTGAAAAAGCCGGCAGGGAAGACCACAGCTGATAGCGGACCAGGGCCAACGCATCGGAAAAAGGTGGGCAAGGCTTTGGTATACCAGATCATCTGGCGCACGACGACTGGCTGACGGGAGAAGTGAAACGCATGAGCCACCAGGGTAATCCCCGAAAACAAGCCCAACCACAGCGGAGTGATGCGGGCAATGGCTTTGTCCGACCATTGGCGCTGCGTTTCAACACCGAGATGCCGCCGAGCTTCTTGGAAGGTGACTTCGACTTGCCAACGCATCACAAACCATTCAACGATCTGGTTCGGAATTACTTTGGTCCGTACACAGCACACACTGTTTCATACTCACCCAACGGATCACGGATCAAGACCCAGCGGATTGGGACAACTGGCAGACCATCATGGAATCACAGCGCGGTCTGCGAGGCGAACGCCATCGCCCGTTGTTTTCCGTCATACCACTTCACCTCAACGGTCGTCCTATGGTACGAAGAGGCGATAACAGGGGCGCATATCGACAGCGATCTGACCCGGAGGAACGGTGCGCTCCCAAAAGTGATCGCTTCCGCCGTGTGAGGCGCTGCGCGGTGTGTGGAGCGGAGTTATCAGCGCCGTCGGGTGTATTGCTCCAACGCGTGCCGTCAGCGCGCGAAGCGTCAGCGGGCGAACCAACTCGCAACAGCCCCAGATAGTTCAAGTGTACAGTTGACCATACGCGACTTTGATCGTTGATTGGCAGAGTACATATCGAGCGTCCGTATCGGGGCTATCGGAACAGGGGCAGGCGCCCGGTCGAGACTGCGCTACGATACCTGGAAAGTGTTCGCCAGTAAGGTTAAGAATACACTTATTTCACTTGTGTTTGTTGACCTCCAGGGTCGTTATGATTGTTCGCCCACGTGTGCTCTACTCGCCGCACGGCGGCTCGATGCGGTACTGCGCACGTTCCTCGCACGTGAACTCGCGGACGTATCGGTTCGCGTGGACCCACGTGAGCAGCTCATCCAACCCCATGTCCGCGATTTTCCATTCGATGATGCCGTCCACCGCACTGCCTGTCGCAGTGAAGGCCGTTTGCTCATTCGAAGCGTAGGCCACATTGCCCCAATTCGTATAACCGTGGAAGTGATGGAGAATACCCCCTGTAGCGAAGTCCCATACGATGACATCCCCAAAGGATGCGGAGAGTAGGCGATGGCCATCCCGGCTAACGCGGATATGGCCCCAGATAGCCCCATCGTGCCCAATGAACCTGCGGAGAATCTTCCCAGTCGCAATATCCCATTCGGCCAGCGTGCTATCAGCCGAACCGGAGATTACTGTTGTATCATCAGGCCCGAAGGCCACGCTGAATACGGCATCTCCAGGATTATGCCCCCCTTCGAAACGCCGGATCTCTTGCCCGGTCGTCACGTCCCAGAGGCTGACATGGCCGTCAGCGCCCCAATAGCTGCCTGAAAGAGCGAGGCGACCATCGGCGCTGAAGACCACCTGGCCGGTATTTTCGGTGCTGAACTGGCGTATCCTCCGACCGGTCTCGACGTCCCACAAAATCAGACCGCCTTGAACACGATCTGGTGCCATGCTCGCGGAGCTGCTGAACATCTGGCGGCCATCGGGGCTGACGGCGATACTGAGCGTCCACCCAGAGATCTCCTCTTCAAATCGGCGGACTTCTTCGCCGGTCTCCACATCCCACAGGATGATCTGGCTCGGTGTTTCCGTTTTTCCCATAAAACTACTGACCGCCAGCAGCGCGAATTTTCCATCCGGACTAAAGGCCACATCAAAGACGGATGTGCTGTCGGCGATTTTCAGGCGGCGAATTTCTTTGCCTGTCGCCCGGTCCCACAAGACTGCTTCAGCATTGGGCTGGGCGACACTTCCCGTCAGCAGATACCGCCCGTCAGGGCTGACCTCGAGGCCAAAGTAGGGTACGCCAATGCCAAATCGCCGGATTTCAGCCTGGTCCTTTAAGTTGAGCAGCGCGCATTTCCCATCGGTGGTCCCGAACAAACCGAACTGTCCGGATGCGCTTATTGCAGCGGACCATGCGTTGACCAGGTAGTCTCCGCCAAAGCGACGGCTGTCCCGGCGAGCATCCAGTTCAAACAGGATGTATGAACTCGTACCGCCAAACAGAGCGTACCCGGATGGGCTGACCGCGATATCGGTGATCGGTTCCCCATAGGTATGCGGTGTGTCAAGGTTTTCCTTGCCACTCTGGGCATCATAAATGCGCACCCAACTACCCTCATCGCCGCTAAATATCAGGTCGCCAGTGGGGCTAAATGCCACGCTGGTCACAGTGTCCGTATGGTCTTGAAAGCGGCGAATCGCCTGGCCGGTCATCACATCCCACAGAATCAAGGTGGTATCGGACGACCCCGATAGGGCAGAGCGACCATCGGGGCTAAACGCCACGCTGTTCACGGCATCGGTATGCCCTTCCAGCCGGCGGATGATTTCACCCGTTGTGACGTCCCACAGAATCAGGGTGGTATCGGACGACCCCGATAGGGCAGAGCGACCATTGGGGCTAAATGCCACGCTGTTCACGGCATCGGTATGCCCTTCCAGCCGGTGGATGATTTCACCCGTTGTGACGTTCCACAGAACCACGCTCCTGTCTGCAGACCCGGACAAGACGGTTTGCCCGTCCGGGCTAAACGCTAGGCTGGTTACCCAGTCTGTATGACCCTCGAAGCGGCGAATCGCTGTGCCCATCTTCAGGTCCCAGAGGATCATCTCTCCTTCCAGGCACGTCTGACCCTCCATCGTGCCACAGCTTGCCGAAAGCCCCTGGTGTTCGTCTGGGCTGATGGCCACATCGTTGACTCTGTAGCGATGAGCCTGGGTCACGTAGCGGGTACCGTCACCAAATGCCACATCGGCCAGCACCCCAATGATATCGGTGGGCGGGTCGTCAATCTTGGCAGCCTCAAGCGCCAGCGCCAGCGCGAGGTCAGTGTACCCGGCAGCCCGGGCATCCAACGCCTGGTTGCCAAGCATGATGCTGTGGTTCACAGAGGCTTCCCGTTCAGCACGAGCACGCGCATACTGTGCCTGGTGCTCGCGGTCGAGCGCGATCAGCGAGAGCACCGTCATAATCAGCGCTATGGCCAGGGCAGCGGTCAGAGTCACATGGCGCACCCGCCGCCGTCGAATATTCTGGTGTCGCTCTTCTGCGATACCGGCTTCCAGGTAATCACGTTCGCTGGGAGTCAGGGCCAGATCGGTGCGCGCGGCCCAATCCTCGATCTGCGCCAGCCGCGAGCCGGTCAGCAAGTAGCTGCGCTCGCGTCCGGCTTGCTCCCACTCATTCGCCGCAGCCGCCAACAGCCGCTGCTGGCGGATATTGGCGCGGCCCTCGTCCAGCCACGTCCGCAGCCGGGGCCACTCACGCAGAATCGCTTCGTGTGCGAATTCGACCGTCGGCTGCTGGGTGCGCGGGTCTTGATCAAAGGTTAGCAGGCGGGAACGATCAAGCAGCGTCAGCACCTGTTGCACGATCTGGGGAATTGGGCCAACTGACAGCAGTTCGGACAACAGAACACGCCGCCGCGTGTCCTCTGTGCCTTCGCCTAAGGTCACCAATCGGAGAAAAATCTGCCGTGCGGCTTCCTGACTCTGATGATCCAGGTTGCCGTAAAGGCTCTCCGCACGCTGTGCCAGCGCCCCTACCATCCGTCCGATACTGTTATAGGCTTGCCACGTCAACTGGTGGTCTGACTGGTGATCGAATAATTCGGTCAGCACATATTGCAGCAGCGGCAGCGCGCCCGGTTGGTCGTTAAGCTCCGCCACAATGGCCGCGGCCAACCCTTGTTCAATCGTCGCCGTTGTCCTCTCTAGTGGCATACGGATCGCGCGCTCGACTTCGTCAACGGTGAGGGGCAGCACCACCTGGGTGCGGGCACTCATGAGTGATCCAAAATCTGCATGCATCAGAGGCCGGTCATAAAAATCCGCGCGCAGGGCGATCACCACGCGCAAGGGAGAGCGAGGCTCGGTCACGGCAGCATACAGCGCATCGAGCAAGGCCGTGGCTTCAGCCGGGTCAGCGACCAGGGTGAATACTTCCTCAAACTGGTCGATGACCAGCAGCAGATCGGGCGAATCTTCAGGTAGGACACGCCGCACAACGCGCAGCAAACCGCGGTGATCGCTGCGTAGTTCATCGATCAGGCGGATGGAGGGATTGCCCGCCAGCCGCGACAGGGCGATATCCAATTCGTCGAAGGGGTGTGCGCCGGGAAGCAGTTGGATCACCGACCATCGTTCGGAGCCGGGCAGCGCTCCGCCGCGCAAAGCGTGGACCAGCCCGGCACGAATCACGCTCGATTTGCCACAGCCGCTCGGCCCGACCACGGCGAGAAAGCGGCTGTAGGGTCCGTCCTCCGCTAACCGTATCAGCAGAAGTTGGGTGAGCGTCTCGCGTCCGAAGAAGTCGGAGGCGTCAGCCTCCTGAAAAGCGCGCAACCCCTTATAGGGGTTGCTGAGCGTTTCAGCCACTGCTGTGGGGGTGGGTGAGATCATGATGACTTGGGGCGGTGGTGTGCTGGGCACCTCCCCGGCTAGAATGCGATCGACCAGGGTGCGCGTTTCCGCGGTGGGCTCGATTCCCATCTCATCATGCAGCAAACGGCGGCATGAGTCGTATTGGGCTAGAGCGGCTTCGCGCTGGCCAGATTGCAGCAGGAGCATCATCAACTGGCGGTGCGTTTTCTCGCGCAGGGTGTCCATCTGGAGCAGGCGCGTCGCATAGGCAATTCCGGTGCTGGTGTCGTCTTGGGCAAGCGAATATGTGATCAGGGTGTCCAATGCCTCCATCACGCGGAAACGCAGCCGCTCACGCTCTAACAAGGCCCAGGCTTCAAATCCCCTGCTGTCAACCGTGAACCCTTCCAAAAAATCTCCGCGATACAGCTCTATGGCGGCCTGCAGGCGTTTGATGACCTCATAGGAAGGGCGAGAGTGCCTTGCCGCCGTCAGATGATCTTCCATTTCAGCCGCGTCCAGACGGCAGAAGGCCGACGTATTGATCCCTACGGTTTCCCGCGTGATGTCAACATGGTCGCCCACTTGCTGGCGCAGGCTAGTCAGGATTGAGCGGAGGTTGCTGGAGGATTGCTCCTGGGATCGCTCGTCCCAAAACATCTCAGCCAACACTTCGCGGGGGTGCGAGCGCTGTGTATACGCCAGGTAGACCAGCAGCGCTTCAGCTTTGCGCGACGCCAATTCGCTGACAGGCCGCCCGGCCCGTTTGATCGACAGGCCGCCCAACGTCTGAATTTCCAGTAGATCGCTCATACATCCTTTTCCTGTAACACTAAGCGATCCACCAATGATCTCTAAGCGATTTCTGTGCACCGATCTCCTATCTTGAAGAAAGATAGGATAAGCGAATGGCGCGGCTGTTGAGAGATCTCTGGAGTCGGATGAGGGCGATTGTGGTGATCTGTAGGTGGTGATGAGACAGCGTGACCCAACCCTGTTATGGACCATTGGCTTACCCAATTTTACATCGGTTTTGGGTCTGAGAACGAACAACACGCCTGAATACCATAAAAGGAGCGCAAAAAATGTCTCCGAAACGACTGGTCGTGGGACTGCTTCTCGCACTGTCAGGGACATCTCTGATCAGTTGGTCTGCCGGCGCACAGGAGGGACCGCCGCCGGTCGGCCTGCGTCCTGACGCGCCGCCGTATGCCCTGCACGGGCCATATTCGGTAGGGGCGCGGGATTTCGTGATCGAACCCGACTCCGAGCGCCCGCTGGAAATTACCGTGTGGTATCCCGCGCTCAATCCGGAAGGCAAGGCAGAGCAAACCGTGTACGATTTGTCTGCGGGCAATGCGCTCCGTTTTGCCTTTCCTGACCAGCAGGATTGGAGAATCCAGGGGCGCGCCATCATGGATGCCTCGCCGGATATCTCCGATGGTCCCTATCCGCTCGTGATCTATTCTCACGGGGCGGGTGCTTGGCGTCAGATCAGCCCCTATTTTGTGGAACATCTCGCCTCGCAAGGCTTTGTGGTGATTGCACCGGATCATCCTGGGGAAGCACCTGCAGCGGAAATGTTCTGGCAGGCATTCATCCAACGACCGGACGATATCCGGCGTACCATCGACTATGCCGCGGCACTGACTGAGTCCGGCGCTGCCCTGGAGAACGCGATCAACCTGGATCAAGTAGCCGTCACGGGGGCATCAGGCGGGGGATATACCGCGCTTGCGGCAGGAGGAGCGCAGATTGACTGGGCGTGGCTGACAAGCTGGTGCTCCGAGCATCCCGAAGCCGATCCGTGGGCGTTCTGCCCCGCTATTTTGGCACATGGCGCAGAAATGGCAGCGTTGGCAGGGTTGGCGGCTGTTCCCGAAGGGCTGTGGCCATCCCTGAGTGATCCCCGTGTTGATGCGGTTATATCTCTGGCAGGAGGAGCCTTTCTTTTGGGGCCAGAGGGCATGCGAAATCTGAGCGTTCCGCTGCTGACGATCGGCGGATCAAGAGATACGGTGTTGCCGGCGGAATGGAATATTGCCATTACCAACGAGTATGCCAGCAGTGCCGAGAAAGCCCTGGTTGTTCTTGAGGGGGGTGACCACTATATCGTCGGGGACAAGTGCGACATCATGCCGTGGCTGAGCCACCTGGGTCTGGCATTCGTCTGCTCCGATTCCATTTGGGATGCAGACCGCGCTCACGACCTGATCAACCACTTCTCAACCGCCTTCCTGCTGGCAACACTCAAAGGCGACACAGACGCTGCCGCGGCGCTCGCGCCGGATGCGGTCGCATTCCCCGGCATCACCTACGAGGCGCAGGGGTTTTGACGAGTTGCTGGTCTAACCCGGTGTAGGTAGGGTTTGCTGGGGACAAGAGAGGGAAGAAAACCATGTTCAACTTGACGGACAAAGATTACCGGATCGCCAAACACGTGCAGGCCGAGATTTGCTGTGAAATGGAACAGGAGCATCTGGCCGAGGCTGCACGAGCGGCTCAGCACTCCACGACGGGAGAGGCCGGGTGGCCGACGTTGATGCACCTTCCCCCCCGATGGGCCTTGAAGGCGGCTTTGATTGCCCTGGTCCTGCTGGCCATTCTGGCCGGAGTGGGGCAAGCTTTCGCCCAGGGGGCGGAGCCTGTGCGCCGTGACGCAGGTGGACCCACCGAGCCATTCCCTGAGGCAATGCGCGCCTATCGCGAGGGATGCTACAGCCTCCATTACAGCCAGTATCTACAGGCGGTGGACTGGTTGACGCAGGCGGTGCAGGGCATTCCCGCTGAGGTGATGATTGAGGTACCGGCCTATCAGGATATGTTCTGGACGCTGGGCGAGGCGCAGGAGGCTGCCGGGTTCATCAGTGCAGCGTACCTCAGTTACAAGACTTGGCTGACGCTGGCGGGTGAGAATGCCGCGCCCTGGACGGTCATCAAGGTGCAGGCAATCGAGGCGCTGTTCAACGCTGTGCTGATTACGGATATGCGCGGATGACCGTCGATACTATGCTCGGCAGAGGTTAATCCGGGCCCCCTACTCAAGGCGGCCCGGCTTCGTTATTGATGACAATCGTACTGCCATGAGGCCCTCGATGCCGTGCGTCTGAAAGCGCCGCTTGTACTCGTAGAACTGCGCCCGCGACACCCTGAGCTGGCGACAGGCTTCCTGCACGTTGCCCAACCACTCGCCAGTTCCAGGACACTCAACCGGTGACTCATGATCAATTCTCTCCTGGGGTTCTATCCTACAATTGTTCGGAGAGAAGACCAAGAATACATATCAGCTCGTGCGCAGGTTGATCTGGTTACATTTCGCTGTGACCGAGGTTTTTTGACCAATGGTGGCACCGTCCATGGCTACCGCCGTGATGCTGCTTAAGGGAAAATCGGCTATTGTATCAGGTTGCTGGTAGTTCTTATCGACACCGAAGATGATTCGCCGCCGCCTTAAGCGAGCTATGCTCCAGGTTGAGGCTGGCTTGCTCAACAATCCTTTTGCTCGTGTTCGCCCGTTTCTCTGAACCCCTTTGAGCCAGTTAAC
>Ga0226835_1001470_pt1 | contig 12656 bp, 10 predicted proteins | sample LAC_MetaG_1_FD_163627 | JGI IMG/M metagenome (GOLD analysis project Ga0226835, IMG submission 163627) | Anaerobic ammonium oxidizing microbial communities from anammox membrane bioreactor (MBR) in UC Berkley, California, United States -... | ecosystem: Engineered > Bioreactor > Anaerobic >...
GGCGCACCCGCGTTTGACGCGGTTGTCGCGACTCTGAACGGCGAAGAGCTTCCCAAGTGGATCCCGGTGGGCGGCAAGCTGTACACCAGCCGCGCGGCCTATGAGGCGGATCGCAAGTAGGGCGGATGTGTGAAACGGCGGCCTCGCGGGAGGAGGTTTTTTTCCCCCTGCGAGGCCCAGGGAGGAACCAACTCTGCAGTTTGCCGACGGCGAGTTGGTTCCTACCCTCATTATACATCGAGGCCGGACCTCGACCACTCTAGAGAGCGGAAGAAGTTTTATAGGTAAGGTTGTTATGAGCGACCAAATGCCCCCCCAGGACCCGTTACTCGAGACGCGCGGGCTGTCGAAGCATTTCGGTGCGACCCAGGCGCTGATCGATGTGGATTTCACGCTGTATCCGGGTGAGGTTCACGCCCTGCTGGGTGAGAACGGCGCCGGAAAATCCACCCTGATCAAGCTGCTTACCGGCGTGCACCGGCGAGACGCTGGCACCATCTTGCTCGAAGGCAAGCCGATCGACCCGCGCGGCCCCCGCCACGCTCAGGAGCTGGGGATCACCGCGGTCTATCAGGAGATCAATCTGATCCCGACCCTCTCCGTGGCAGAAAACATCATGCTTGGTCGCCAGCCGACGCGCTTGGGGTTTGTCAACATGCGCGCTGCCAACCGCATTGCGCGCCGGCTGCTGAAGACTTTCAACATCGATATCGATGTCAGCCGCGACCTGTCGTCCTATTCGCTCGCCATTCAGCAGATCGTCGCCATCGTGCGCGGCGTGGATCTTTCGGCCAAGGTGCTTATCCTCGACGAGCCGACGTCCAGCCTGGACCGGCACGAGGTCGAAACCCTGGTCTCCGTCATCCGGTCGCTCAAAGAGCGTGGGATCGGCATCCTGCTGATCACACACTTTCTCGATCAGGTCTACGAGATTTCCGACCGGATCACCGTGCTGCGCAACGGGCAGAAGGTCGGCGAGCACCTGACTAGAGCATTGCCTCGCATGCAGCTTATTTCCGAGATGCTCGGCAAGCACCTGTCGGAAGAACTGAGCACGCAGAAGAAGCGCAGCGCCGGCAACGGCGTCGGGTATGAAGACTACCTACAGGTCCGCGACTTTGGCCGTCGCGGCATGATAGAGCCGTTCGACCTGGAGATTCGCAAGGGCGAGATCGTCGGCCTGGCAGGGCTGCTGGGGTCCGGCCGCACCGAGGTGGCGCATCTCATCTTCGGCATCGCCAAGAGCGACCGGGGCAGCGCCCATATTAATGGCAGGAAGGTGAACCTCAGCTCGCCGCGGCGGGCGATTCGCCTGGGCTTTGGACTGTGCCCGGAGGATCGTAAGGTCGAGGGCATCATGGGCGACCTGACGGTTCGCGAGAATATTATCCTGGCGCTCCAGGCCAAACTGGGCTGGTTCAAATACCTCTCGCGCAAGCGGCAGGACGAGCTGACCCAGCAGATGATCGAGGCACTGCAGATCGTGACGCCGGATGGCGAGAAGCCCGTCAAGGAGCTTTCGGGGGGCAACCAGCAAAAGGTAATCCTCGCCCGCTGGCTGGTGTCCAACCCCGATTTTCTGATTCTGGACGAGCCAACACGCGGGATCGACGTCGGCGCGCATGCCGAGATCGTGACCATTATTAAACGCCTGGCGATGGAAGGTAAAGCGATGCTGGTGATCTCGTCCGAGCTGGCCGAAGTGGTCGATTACAGCGATCGCGTGGTGGTCTTGCGCGATCGCAAAAAGACGATGGAGCTGGAAGGCGAAGACATCAGCCAGGCGAACATCATGCAAGCAATCGCCGAGAGGTAGCTATGAACCAGCAGCTTATCACTCCGCTGAGAAACCGCGTGTCTGGCCTGGGGTTGAGCTTAACCCGCCTTCACAACCGCAACATGTGGACGCTGGTTGCGCTGATCCTGGTATTGATCGTGAACCGGATTATCTCGCCGAATTTCTTCACGATCCGTATGGTCAACGGACGCCTGATCGGCAGCACGATCAACATTCTTGACGGCGCGGCCCCGATCATCCTGCTCGCGGTGGGTATGACTCTGGTGATCGCCACCAAAGGGATCGACCTGTCGGTGGGCGCGGTGATGGCGATCTGCTCGGCGGTAGCGGTGGTGCTCATTAACCGCCACGACGCCGGAGCCGACAACCTGCTCTATACCCCCGGCTTCGTGATCGCGATCGCGCTTGGGGTCGGGGCGCTGTGCGGGCTGTGGAACGGCTTCCTGGTGGCTTTCTTTGGCATCCAGCCGATCATCGCCACGCTTATCCTGATGATCTCTGGGCGCGGCATCGCCCAGATGATCACGTCCGGCCAGTCGCCGACCTTCACCAACGAGACGCTGGCGTTTGTCGGGCGCGGCGTTGTCTTTGGTGTCCCGTTTCCGATCTATCTCTCCTTTGCGGTGTTGATTGCTGTGTCGCTGTTCGTGCGTCGGACGGCAATCGGCCTGCTGATCGAATCCGTCGGGGTCAACGACCGCGCCAGCTACTACACGGGCATCAACGCACGCCTGATCAAGCTGTTTGTGTACGTTGTCTCCGGGGTGTGCGCGGCTATCGCCGGGCTGATCGTCGCGGGCGAGGTGAAATCAGCCGATCCGCATAAGGCGGGAGAGTGGGCAGAGCTGGACGCGATCCTGGCCGTGGTCATCGGCGGGACGCTGCTGACCGGCGGGCGTTTCAACCTGGTGCAGAGCGCGATCGGCGTGCTGATCATGCAGAGCCTGCTCACCGCATTGTACGTCAGCAAGCTGCACCCTACCGCGAATCTGGTGGTCAAGGCAATCGCGGTGCTGCTGGTTCTGCTGCTGCAGTCCGAAGAAGTCCGGGGTCACGTGGTGCGGGTCTTTAGGAGAACCTCATGAAATCGCGGTTTTTCCCACTCTTTGTGACGTTTGCGATCTTCACCGTGCTCTATCTCTACTGCTACACGCAGTACTCCAGCTTTGGCAGTATGCGTGTGGTCTGCAACCTGCTGCGCAATAACGCTCACCTGGGCATCCCCGCGATCGGCGTGACCTTTGTGATCCTCTCCGGCGGCATCGACCTTTCGGTTGGCTCGGTGATCGCCTTTACCGGCGTGTTCTGCGCACTGATGATCGAGCGCCAGGGACTCCACCCGTTGATCGTCTTCGCAATGGCGCTGACCATCGGGACCGCGTTCGGCGCGACGATGGGGGTCTTCATTCACTACTTCAAGATACCGGCCTTCATCGTGACCCTGTCGGGCATGTTCCTGGCGCGTGGCATGGCCTATGTGCTGACAACGGAGTCGATCAGCATCCGGCATCCGTTTTATCTGGAAGTCTCCAAGCTGGTGTATGTCTTTCCTGACAAGGGGCGGTTCACATTTGCTGCCGGGGCCTTCCTGGCAGTGGTGATCGTGGGTGTCGTCCTGGCACATTTCACCCGCTATGGGCGTAACGTCTACGCCATCGGCGGCAACCCGACCGGGGCGCTGCTGCTGGGGGTGCCGGTGGGGCGGACCATCATCGCCACTTACGCGCTGAGCAGCTTTTTGGCGACCTTTGCCGGAATCGTTCTGTCGCTCTCGAAGCGCTCCGGCGACTCGACCATCGCGCTGGGTGCCGAGATGGATGTGATCGCTGCGGTGGTGATCGGTGGCACGCTGCTCACCGGCGGGGTCGGCTATGTGATCGGGACGTTTATCGGCGTCCTGCTTCCGGGCGTGATTCATACCTATCTGACGCTGGACGGATCGCTGTCTCCGTGGTGGATCAAAATCATCATTGGCGCCCTGCTGTTTGGGTTTATCGGCCTGCAGAAACTGCTCAGCAGCAACACGGGCGTCCTGGAGACACTGCGCATCCCACGGCCAGCCAGGCAATCCGCAGGGTAAGCGCGGGGTGGGGCGGCGGGTGGTGATGCCAGCCGAAGCATTCACCACCCGCCGCGCATCTCAGCCGCTCGCGGCAGAGGGCGGGCGCAGCGCACCGGGTTTCACACGCGCAGCGCGGTTCCTGCCCGGCTCCGAGTATCGCTGCCGCCGGACACAATGCTAGAATGTCCAAAAGCCGCTGCGTGGGAGGGCGTGCAGCACCGTCCGCGCATCCGCCCAACCCGCCGCCTGCTTCGCGCGTCAGAACGAGCCGAAGCGTCGATGTGGAGGTAGCCCGGATATGACCAGGCTGCTGCGCAACCTCGAACTCGGTGTCAAGCTGAATGTCGTGCTGCTGTTCGTCTTGAGCATCTTTCTGGTCAGCATCATCTTCTTGCTGAACCGCAACACGCAGCGGCTGACCAACCAGGTTGGCGAGGAGCGCGTGATCGAAGAAGTGAACATCCTCGAAAACCGGCTGGCGGAGTTTGAGGAGAAGCTGCTGGTAGACATCAACTTCCTGACCGGCAGCGTGCTTTTCTTTCAGGCAGTCGGCAGCCGGAACGAGGAACGGGTAGCGCAGATCGTCGACGCGACGAACGTGCTCCTGAAGCTCGACGACATTACCGTCGTGGACGGGGATGGGAAGCGGTTGGTCGACACCGGCGCCGATCACGATCACGGCGAGGAAGATAAGCTGCTGGCGGTGGGCCTGAGCGGGAGAGAGACGGTCGCGCTGCTGGTCGATGAGACAAGCGGAGAGACGCGCATCAGCATCGCCGCCGTCGCGCCCGTGGTCAACACCAACGATAACATCCTGGGGGCCATCCAGATGAGCCGCCGGATCGACAGCGATTTTCTTGAGACGCTCACCTTCCGGCGCGACGCGGTCCACCTGGGGTTAGTGTATGGGGATCAGATTGTGGCACGCACGCGCGAGAGCGCGACCTCTGCCCGGTTGCCGGGCGACATTCTGGCGAACGGCATCGCGATTGAGCAGGGGCCGCTGGACCAGGCGCGCACCGGCCAGACGGTCATTTTGAGCCATCTGGTTTCCGGCGATCGAGGCGTGCCGCACGCTGTGGCCTATGTCCCTGTCCGCACCGATATGGAGACATTCCCCGCCGTGGTGATGATTCTCGTCGAGCTGAAGGAAATCTACTCTTTTCAGCAGAGCACGCTGAACAACACGGTGCTGATCTTTTCGGCGCTGACGGCGCTGGCAATCGGGGTGATCTACATCGCTATCCACCGCACCGTCATCCGTCCGTTGAACAAGCTGCGGGCGATCGCGCAGACGATGACCAGCGGGCAGTATGGCGAGCGCGCGCCGGTCTATTCTCACGACGAGGTCGGCCAGCTCGCCCTGGCGTTCAACGACATGGCGACCGCCATCCAGCAGCGCGAGAGCAGCCTTCAGGAAGCGCGGGAGCAGGCCGAGCAGGCGGACAAGGTCAAGTCGATGTTTCTCGCCAGCGTCTCGCACGAGCTGCGCACCCCGCTCAACGCGATCATCAACCTGACGAAATTCGTTGCGCTCGGCATGTACGGGGATGTCAACGAGGAGCAGAAGGAAACGCTGTATAAGGTTGAGGCGAGTGGAAAACACCTGCTCAACCTGATCAACGACGTGCTGGATATCTCGAAGATCGAGGCCGGGTCGCTGGAGCTGTTCGTCGAAGACGGGCTGAAAGTCAGCGAGATCATCCAGTTGGCCGTCGAGACGTCCAAGGGGCTGCTGCTGCAAAAGCCGGTGACGCTGCGCTGCGAGATCGAGCCGGATCTGCCGTTGCTCACCGGCGACCAGCAGCGCATCCGGCAGATTATGCTCAACCTCATCTCAAACGCCTGTAAATTCACTGAGACGGGCGAGATTGTGATCCGGGCCTACTGCGAGGATAGCGAGCTAATCATATCGGTGAGCGATACCGGCCCGGGGATTGATCCCAAAGATCACGAGGTGATCTTTGAAGTCTTTCGGCAGGCCAAAGCAGGCGTGCGGAAATCGGAAGGCACCGGCCTGGGCCTGGCGATCTCGCGGCGGCTGACCGAAGCGCACGGAGGCCGTCTGTGGGTCAAGAGCGCGCTGGGGCAGGGAGCGACCTTCTATGTGGCCCTGCCGATCGAATCGCCGCTGGCTGTGACAGCTTAGAGGTGCTAGGGACCGTGACCTGTCTGGAACCTGCGATCCTGTACTTTGAAGACGATACGCTGAGCCGCGAGGTGATGGAAGTCTGCCTCAAGCGCGGCCTGGGGTATCGCAACGTCACGATCTTCGCAGACAGCGCCGATTTCGAAGCCCGGATCGCCGAGTTGCCGGTCAAGCCGGACGTCATTTTCCTCGATATCCACATCGAGCCGAACGACGGTTTCGCGATGCTCAAGGCCATCCGGCAGCATGCCGTCTATGGCCGGACGCGGGTCATCGCGCTGACGGCGAGCGTGATGAACGAGGAACTGAAGCTGCTGAGGGACGCCGGCTTTGACGGTGTGATCGCCAAGCCGCTGGATTTCGATACCTTCCCCGCCACACTCCGGCGCATCCTGAATGGCGAGCAGGTCTGGCATGTGAAGTAGGCGGCGCGGGGGTATAATTGGCCCGAGTGCCGCAGCACTTTTGGGAATGGCCTGAAGCGCGAGAAGCAATCGAATGGCGAAACGTCACGCACTGATCATCGATGATGATGCCTACAGCCTCTACGTGATGGAGCGGCTGCTGGATCAGGAAGACATCACCTATACCGGGGTAGCCGATCCGTCGCAACTCGAAGAGGTGCTGCAAACCCTCGATCGGGTCGATATTGTCTTCCTCGATCTCGAAATGCCCAAAATGGACGGCTATGAAGTGCTGGCGTTTCTCAACGAACGTCTGGCGTCGAAGGTGCCGGTCGTGGCCTGCACGGTGCACACGGCTGAGATCGGCAACACCCGGCGCCATGGCTTTTTCAGCTTTGTGGCCAAGCCGCTGGATGTTGACCGCTTCTCCGATCAGCTCAACCGGATTCTAAACGGCGACCCGGTGTGGGAAATGCGTTAGCCGGTGCCGCTACAGGGTGCTTCTGACCGGCGCCAGCCGGCTCCGGGAATTCGGGCGGGGGCGCTCCGGTGCCGGACCGCCCCCGCCTGAGGTTACTCCATGCCAGATGCGAAGCCTGGCTAGTCGCCCGACGCGGGCCGGAGTACTGGCTCGCGCGCAAGCCCCTCATGTTCGCGAATGCCTTCGCCGGGCAGCGGCTCGGGATAGGCCGCCATGCCGTGCTCGTGAAGATCGAGACCCAGGCGCTCGCCTTCGGGGCTGACGCGCAGCCAGCGGATCGCTTTCAGGGCACCGAACAGCAGGATGCCGCACCCGACGACGTACAGACTGACCGCCCCTATACCGATGATCTGAGTCACCAACTGGTCAAGCCCGCCGCCGTGCAACACACCGGTCACGCTCTCGGACTTGGCGAAGAGGCCCACCGCCAGCGTGCCCCAGATCCCGGCCCCGGCATGCACGCCGACTGCCCCGACCGGGTCGTCGACGCGCAGCCGTTCCAGCCCGACGACCACCGCGTACATCACACCGCCGCCGATCGCTCCAATGATGATCGCCTCGGTGGGCGTGACCACAGCGCACGGTGCGGTGATGGCGACCAGCCCGGCCAGCGCGCCATTAAGACCCCAGCCAAGCTGAGGGCGGCCCGACAGGTACCAGCCGAGCATCACCGCGACGAACGCGCCCGCGCACGCCGCCAGATTGGTGTTGACCGTTACCAGAGAAATGCTCAGCGCGTCCGCGTTGAGCTGGCTGCCGGGGTTGAACCCAAACCAGCCCAGCCACAGGATGAACGTGCCCAGCATCGCCAGCGACATGTTGTGGCCGGGCATCGGCACGGCGTCCTTGCCGAAGCGGCCAATCCGCGCGCCGAGGAAGACCGCTCCGACCAGGGCCAGCAGGCCGCCGGTGGTGTGCACCACGGTCGAGCCGGCGAAATCGTGAAAGGCGGTCGCGCGCTGGCCCAGCCAGCCGCCGCCCCAGATCCAGTGTCCCACAATGGGATAGACGAACAGCGAAATGACGGCGCTGTAGACCAGATAACCCCGAAACTGCGTGCGCTCGGCCATCGCGCCGGAGACAATGGTGGCAGCGGTCGCGGCGAAGACCAGTTGGAAGAAGGCGAACGCGTAGAAGGTGACGGTCAGGCCGGGGTAGATCTCCGGGGCATCGCCCAGGAACCACCACCGTTCGCCGCCCACAAACAGGCCGTCGCCCCCGTACATCAGGGCAAAGCCGATCGCCAGGAAAGCCAGCGACCCGATGACGAAATCGAACAGGTTTTTCATCAGAATGTTCGTGATGTTCTTGGCACGGGTGAAACCTGCTTCCACCAGGGCGAAGCCAATCTGCATCCAGAACACGAGGAAAGCTGCGATCAGCATCCAGACCGTGTCCAGGTTGCGCGTCAACACGGCCGGGGTCGGCTGATCGTCTTGTGCAAATGTAACGCCCGTCAGGGCGCCCGAAACGATGAATGCCACGGCGAAGATGAAAAGGGTGCGTAGAAAGCGGCGAGATTTCATCCTGGCTCACTCCTCTGTTGGGCAGGTCGCCCAATAAAAAAGACGGAATGACGAATAATCTCATTCTATGACGATCTGATAGTTTGACACGGTACAATCAGTTTGGAATTCTTGCCGAAAATCCTGTGCGAAGTGCCCAAGACGCGGCCTGGCATCGCGCGGGAGGGGACGGAAATCCTGAGGGTGCTTAGCGCAGAATCCGGCGGCCCGGGACGGTGCACGCCGCAGCGCGTTTCCGACCCCGTGGCCGCCGGTAGTGGACGGGCAAGCGATGATGGTTGTGCGGTCGGTGAAGCAGGACGATAGGTGCAGCGCCGGTTCGTACCGGCTGGCAGCCGGGTTACGGTGCCGGTGGGATGTTCTGGTTGAGGTGGAAGAGGTTGTCCGGATCGTAGCGGCGCTTGATCGCGACGAGCCGGTCCCACGTCTCGCCCGGATACGCCTCGCGGATCCGTCCCGCGCCATCCTCGCTCATGAAGTTGACGTATGCGGCCGGCTCTCCCTGGCGCAGCGCCGCCGTGAGATGCGACACCCACTCTTCGTGGATCGCTGCCTCGGCGGGGTTGGTGTAGAGCGCCACGACATTGGCCATGATCCGCCGCGTGCGGTGAGCGAACGCGGTGGCATCGACGGGCACGCGCGCCACTGCCCCGCCCAGCACGCGGAGATGCACCAGGGCGATGTTGGCGCTGGCCTTCTGGAGCTGATCGATGATGGTCTCCGCCGCGCTCTGATCGATGCTGTCGGTGAAGAACGTGCGGCTTGCGACTGACATGGGGAACCCGTCATCGTCTGGCGGATAGATCTCCGGATAGCGCATGGGCCGGATCATATCGGCGAGCGGGGTCGCCAGCGCGCGGAATGGTGCGATAGCGCGCGCACCGGCTTCGGCGTCGCCTGCGTAGGCCATGATCGCCATCAGGACGAGCTTGCCGTGATGCTCGGCTGGGATGAACGGCATAGGTGGCGCGACCATGACGTTGGCAATGGTCGACAGTTCTTCCGGCGCGGCGTCGGCCAGAGCGATAAACTCGCGCACGACGTCCGCCGTGGCGGGGAGAAACAGCATCCCGCCCACGATCGAGTCGACCGGATGCAGCCGGAACTGGAAGCGGGTCACCACGCCGAAGTTGCCGCCGCCGCCGCGGATCGCCCAGAAGAGATCGGGATGATTGTCCGCGTCAACATGCAGGATCTGACCGTCCGCCGTCACGATCTCGGCGGCCAGCACGCTGTCGATCGTCAAGCCATATTTCCGGACAAGATATCCGATGCCACCTCCCAGTGTGATTCCGCCGATGCCAACCGAGCCGGTGTCGCCAAACCCGGTTGCCAGGCCATAGGCCGCTACGGCGTTGGTGTACTCCCCTGCGGTCAGGCCGGTTTCGGCCCAGGCTGTGCGGTTGTCCGCATCGATCTGCAAACCCTTCATGGCCGACAGATCGACGACCAGTCCGCCCTCGGAGACGCTGTGTCCGGCGGCGCTGTGACCGCCGCTGCGGACGGCCAGCTCCGCTCCGTGCTCGCGGGCGTACGTGACCACGCGCGCGACATCCGACGCATCGGCCACGCGGACGATGGCGGCAGGCCGGCGGTCGTACATCCGGTAGTAGACGGCGCGCGCCGAATCGTACGCGGTGTCGTCTGGGGCGATGACCTGCCCCTTGAGCATGGCTCGCAGCTCCGAGATCGAGATCCCGTTGCGGGCGAGGCTTGCGCCACTCTGCACGGAGGGTGCGTGCTGGCTTGATGAGGACATTAGCACACTCCTTTGTCTCTATATCCATATCCGCGGACGGATTCAGAACATACGTGTCACAGAATATGACACTTATCGAAAAAAGTCAATATATCTCTTCTTTATCTGGCAAACCCTTTCACTTGTTACGTAAAGGCTGAAATATAGTTGCTCTGGTGCGGTGCACTGGAAACGCGGCAGCAATTTCCAGGCGAAAAACGGCGCGTAAGTGTGCAGAGAGGTGATGTTATTGCTATGATCCCATCGTCGTCCGCCGCGAGAGCGCCCAGAGGACTGCCGCCAGGCAAGCCCGACCTTTTCCCGCCCGGTTGCAGACGCACTGCCCTTCGACAATATATCCACAAAACGTTGTAACTTGAGTCTGAGGAGAGAAGGTCTATGGTAAAGCGTGTTCTGATCGCAACATTGCTGACCGTTCTGTTGGCGGTGCCGCTGGCGCTGTACGCCCAGGAAGAGGAACTCCCCGAGCTGATCCTCGCCGCGCGGCCGGGCTATCACCCCGAAGGGATCGATTGGGACGCCGAGCGCGGCGTCTTCGTTACAGGCTCGCTGACCGAAGGCGGCGTCTTTACGGTGGCAGACGACGGCACGGTCAGCCCGCTGGCCGAAGGGCACGAGGGGCTGTCCAGCACCGGTGTCCATGTGGACGCTGAGCGCAATCGTGTTCTGGTTGCCATGCCAGATTTCAGCGCCGCGCAGGACCCTGAGGCGCCGGGCGCGGCTGCGTTGGGCGCGTATGACCTGGACACGGGCGAGGAATTGTCTTTCGTCGATCTGTCCGATCTGGACGAGGGACGTGACTTTGGCAACGATGTCACCGTGGACGCCGACGGCAACGCCTATGTGACCACCAGCTTCAGCGGTGTGATCTATGTGGTCGACACCGAGGGCAACGGCGAGGTATTCCTCGCGTCGGATGATTTCGCCGTAGAGGGCTTTGGCCTGAATGGCATCGACTATCATCCCGAGGGGAACTTCCTGTTGGTGGCCGTCGCGGGTGCGGGCGCGATTTATAAAATCCCGCTCGATGACCCGGAAGCCTATACCCGGGTTGAGCTGGAAGTGCCGGTCAGCATCGACGGCATGGTGCTCTACGAAGACGGCAACCTCTACGCGGTCGCCAGCGTGGATGGCGCGCAGGCGCGCGAGGTGGTCGTGCTGGGCAGCGACGACGACTGGGCCAGTGCGTCGATCCTGTCTCGCCAGGCGACCCAGGCCGAGCTATCGCCGACGACGCTGGCCATGCGCGACGGTGCCGCCTATGTCGTCCACGCGAAATTTGCCAGCATCGGCTCCGATCCGCCGGTGGAGACCTTCGAGATTCAGCGCTTTACCTTCGAGGACCTGATGAGCGCCGGCGAGCCGTCAGAAGCGGGGGCAGAGGGCGGGATGGCCGCTGCGCATGGTGAGGAGTTGGTCAATACCCGCTGCACAGTCTGCCACACGCGCGAGCGGATCGACGCCGCCAGCAAGGACCGCGCCGGGTGGGAAGCGACTGTGGACCGTATGATCTCATACGGTGCTCAGCTCACACCTGAAGAGCGCGAGGCCGTGCTCGACTATCTGGCCGGTGGAGGCTGAAGAGCCGGTGCTCCGGCAACGCCCCCGGATGTCTTGGACGGCGAGGCGCTGATCCAGGCGCGGTGTACTGTCTGCCACTCGCGCATGCGGATCGACGATAAGGACGAAGACCGCAAGGGCTGGACGGAGATCGTCGACCGGATGCGATCGTATGGCGCGCAGTTGTCGGAGCCCGAGCGTGCCGTGCTGATCGACTATCTGGTCGCCACGCACGGCGAGGACGATGACGAGGATCGGGGCCGAGGTCGCGGTCGAGGTCGCGGCCGGGGCGGAGACGACACGCACGACGACGATTGAGTGCGCTGTGCCCTGACGAGCGAACCCCTGTGCAACCCTGCCAGGGGTTCTTCTTTTCTGTTTTCCGTGCGGTACCGTTTCGCTGTCTACCTGTGACCAGCCGAAGACCGATACCAGATGTCGCCGCTGGCGTGAGCGCGTTGCTCGCTATCCGGGCGGCAGCGTCTGGCCTGGATAGAACATTTGTGCATATTGATGAGATAAAAATCACAAATATCGTGTATAATTGTTGCTATCGTCAATCTGCGGAGGTCACCATATGGACACAAGACAGTCCGGCATTCCAGACAACGCCATTGTCGTGAGGAATCTGCAGAAATCGTTCGGGGATCACAAGGTGCTGCACGGCATCGATCTCACCGTCCGGCGCGGTTCAATTCTGGCGCTGCTGGGGCCAAACGGGGCAGGCAAGACGACGACCGTACGCATCCTCAGCACCCTGCTGCTTCCGGACGGCGGAGAGGCCTGGGTCAATGGCTACGACGTGGTCCGGCAGGCGTGTGATGTGCGCGCCAGCATTGGGCTGACCGGGCAGTTCGCGGCGGTCGATCTGTACCTGACCGGCGAGGAAAATCTGCTCATGCTTGGGCGGCTCTATC
>Ga0226835_1001474_pt1 | contig 12640 bp, 13 predicted proteins | sample LAC_MetaG_1_FD_163627 | JGI IMG/M metagenome (GOLD analysis project Ga0226835, IMG submission 163627) | Anaerobic ammonium oxidizing microbial communities from anammox membrane bioreactor (MBR) in UC Berkley, California, United States -... | ecosystem: Engineered > Bioreactor > Anaerobic >...
AGAACGACGCGTAGCTTGCCAGCCGCTCGAGGATTTTCGGCAGTTCCAGCGTGCGCGCCGATTTTTCGTTCATCACATGTCCGGTCCGGTCATGTGGATCGGTTGGGTTCATAGTCGTTTATCCGTCAACTACCACCCCATCAGGGGCGTCGCTCGGCTTGTGGCAATGAATAAAAACGCCGCGGCGTGTTCAGGTCCAACACCCACGGCGGCAGCGTCGCAAGAAACCGGCCGGTTTGCCCGGCAACCTAATAGGGCAATCCGGTCATGGCCCGCGGTGTGAGTGCGGCAGCAAGGACGTTATTTGCAGGTACCATCACCGGACGCCCCCTTTCTCATGTGTTCCAGCGCGAACGTCGGGCGAAGTATAGCGGCGCGCGCCTCGCTTGTCAACGGCGAGGCGCGCTTGCCAAGCGGGGCGATCCTCGCTACTGTATCTGGTGCTTGAAGCCATATCACCGCGGCACAGCGCCGCAGATGGTGCAGCGGCTATGACCCCCAGAGACAGCATCTTCTTCGACGAGTGGCAGGCGTGCCTGCGCGCGCATTACATCCACGTCATCCGAACGAACGACACGGTCACCGAGCCGACCCTGCGCCATGTGCTGCTGGCCACCGGCCTGAGCGAAGCAGAACTGGCCGCGCTGCGAGCGGAGGCACTCGGCATGGCGGATGCGCCGGAAGCGGAAACCATCGAGCGCGCGCCGCTGCCGGACGCGCCCCTGGACGATCCCGCGCTCGACAGCGATCTAGACGAGGCAGCCTACGACGATACCGTGCCGGCAGGGGACACAACCGGCGAGCCGGCGCTTGAGGCGGATGTGTTCGATGACGGGTACGACCCGGACGCAGATGACGAGACGTCCGACGCCACCGGCCCGCCCCCCAACCAGCTCTCGCTGTTCTGAGGGCAGCCCCCGGCGCCGAAATCAGTCTTCCGGTGCGCCGGACCGCGTGGTATAATGGCGCGCGCGATGGACGATCTCACCTGGATGCGCGTAGCTCTGGACGAGGCGCGGCGCGCGCGAGAACACGGCGATGTGCCCATCGGCGCCGTGGCCGTGCGCGGCGGCGCAATCCTGGCGCGAGCGCACAACCGCCGCGAAGCCGACGGCGATGCGACCGCCCACGCGGAGTTGATCGCGATCCGGGAAGCATCGCGCAGCCTGGGGCACTGGCGGCTGGAAGGCGTGACGCTCTACTGCACGCTGGAGCCGTGCGCGATGTGCGCCGGGGCGATGGTCCTGGCGCGGCTGCCCAGGCTGGTCTACGGGGCGCCCGACCCCAAAGCCGGGGCGGGTGGCAGCGTGCTTGACCTGCTGAACCACCCACAGCTCAATCACCGCGTCGAGGTCACCGGCGGGGTGCTGGCCGAGGAGTGTGCCGCGCTGATCGTTGAGTTCTTCGCCGAGCTGCGCGCGCAGGGTCAAAAGTAGCGCGGCGCGCCGTTAACAATTGTATAAGCCGATACGGAGGGGTGCCGGAGTGGTTGATCGGGGCGGTCTCGAAAACCGTTGTAGGGCCTGTCCCTACCGTGGGTTCGAATCCCACCCCCTCCGCCTGTTATAGCCATCTCGACCGTGCCGACGGCCAGCTCCGCGCTGGCCGTTCGTGTTGAGCGGCGTTCGGGCGGCGGGAGATTCTTGCATCGCGCGCCGATCCCGGTAGACTGAAGCGCGTTGGCGACCCTGGCGCGCTGCGCCGCACGATTTCACGGGGGACAAGACCATCATGGACCGGTCCGACGTCAAAGACAAACTGCGCGCTTTCGTGCTGGCCGAGCTGATCCGCAACCCAAGCTACCCCCTGCAGGACGACGAGCCGCTGATCACCGGCGGGCTGATCGACTCGTTCTCGCTGGCTCATTTTGGCGTGTTTGTGGAAGACACCTTCAACCTCTACATCCCCGACACAGACCTGACCGTTGAGAACCTGGACACGCTAAACCAGATGGTTGACCGGGTGATGCAGGGCCTGGCCTGACGGCAGCCGGTTCGGGTGCCGCGACGTTCAGACGACCCCGCTGAGAGGATGCTCACCTTGGCGCAGCGTTGGATCACGCTTTACTCGCTCTTCGCGCTCGTCGCGCTCGCCGGTGCCGCCGGTCTGTCTGTGCTGCTGATCGAGCGCCCGCAGGCGGCGATCACCGTCGCTTTGCCGACCCCGACGCCCGCCCCCGCCGGGAGTGATGTCATCGCGCTGACCGGCTACGGCGCAGCACCGCCCGTCCAGGCAACCCCCGAGACTCCTCGCGTGCGCGTCTGGTGGCCGGACGAGCTGTACCCGGACACGGACGAGCAGGCCGAGGCACTTCTACAGCGCCAGCTCGACGGCTTCCGCCAGACCTACCAGAGCTACGAGCTTGAGGTGCGCCGCAAGCGTTCGAGCGGGCTGGGCAGCATCCTCTCGACGCTGCGCGCGGCGTCGCCGGTCGCGCCGGGCGCGCTGCCCGATCTCGCGCTCATGCGCCGGTCGGATATGGTGAGCGCGGCAGAAGAAGGGCTGCTGGTCCCGATTGCCGATTGGGTCCCGCCGGAGATTCTGGAGAGCAACCTGCTGCCGGGCGCGCAGGCGCTGGGCGAGGTCGACGGCACACTCTACGGCGTGCCCTACGCGCTGATCTTTACCCACAACCTGTATCGCGCGCCGGAATTCGACGAGCCGCTGCGCGCCTTCTCCGACGTGCTGCGCGAATCCCCGGCCTATCGCTTCCCCGGCGGCAGCGGCCCCAGCGCGACGGTCAATGCCACCGTGCTGCTGCAGTATCTTCACGCGGGTGGGCGGCTGGCCGATGCCAACGGCACCCCCGTGCTAGATCGCGCGCCGCTGCTGACCGTCCTGCAATATTACGCGACCGGGGTGACGCAGGGCATTTTCGACGCGGAGCTGCTGGAATACACGCAGCCGGCCGGCTATTGGACCGCTTTTGCGAACGGCGAGCTGAACCTGATCGGCATTGATTCGACCGTCTACCTCGCGCGCCGTGCGGAACTACAAGCGGTGGGCCTGGCACCCATTCCCACCCACGACGGCGAACCGATCACGGCGCTGAACGGATGGGTGTGGGTGCTGGTCACGCAGGACCCGAACCGGCAGAACCGCGCACGGGCTTTTCTGTCGTGGATGATGCGCGTCAGCCAGCAGGCGGCGCTCACCGAGGCGCTGCGGGTGATCCCGACCCAGGGGCGCGCCCTGGCGCTATGGGACGATGAAGCCTACGCGGAGTTTGCGGCGGGGCTGATCCCGCACGGCGAGATCGTCACCACGGCACAGCGCAGCGGCAGCGCGGCGGCAGCCCTGCAAGATAGCTTCGCCAATGTGCTGCGCGGCATGCCGCCCGCGGAAGCCGCCGAGGCCGCCATCACCAGCCTGATGGATTAACTCCCCTCGCCCGAAGGCGGCGCTTTTAGCGCGCGCTGGAAGAAGCGGTAGCGTTTGTAGATGCGGCCGTTGTGCGCCTCGACCAGCCGCGACATCGCCGTGTTCGTCTCCAGCACCCAGCCGCCGTCGGCGTACCGCCAGCCCATGCCGGACGCCACGTGGTACAGCTCGGCGAACATCGCCGCTTCGACGCCAATCCCGCGGTAGCCTTCTTCCACGCCCATCAGCATGATGCGGATGCGGTTGATCTTGGAGCGCACCTTCCAGTGCCACAGGACCTGGAGCAGGGTCAGGACTTCCGGCTTGCCGGGCCGCGCGTAGGCGCGGTGAAGCGGCTGGTTCATGTCCGGAATGGCGAGGATGAAGGCGATCGGCTTGCCGTGCACCTCGGCAAAAAACGCCAGCCTCGGATCAAAATACTGCCCCAGCGCCTTGACCAGCTCGTCAAGTTCCTCGTCAGAGGCCGGCACAAAGCCCCAGTTGCGTTCCCACGCCTTGTTGTAGATGTTGCGGAACAGGACGAACTCCTGCTTGAGGTTCTTGCGGTCGATCGGGCGGACGGTAATGCCGCGGCGCTCGTTGTTCTTCTGCGTGATGCGAAACAGCTTTTCCAGGCGCTCCCTGGCCTGGTGGACGCCTTCGAGCGTGATGTAATAGCTGTAGAGGTCCATCACCTTCTCGAAGCCGGGCGTGTTGGCGATCAGGCGCGCGTAGTAGGGGGGATTGTAGGGCATCAGCACGACGGGCGGGTCGTCGAATCCCTCGATCAGCACGGCGCACTCGTCGTTGGTGGAGAAGGTCGCCGGGCCGCGGATCGCATCGTAGCCCAGGCCGGCCACGTAATCCGCCGCGGTGTTTAGCAGCGCGCTGGCCGCCTCTTGATCGTCGTAAACCTCGAACAGCCCGAAGAAGCCAATATGCTCGTTGTGGAACTCGTTGTGCCGGTGGTTGATAAACGCTGCGATGGTCCCCACCGGCTGCGCGCCGCGCCAGGCGATGAAATACTCGCCTTCCATGTGCTTCCAGGTGGCGTTTTTCTGGCGGTCGAGCTTGTGCTTCTGCATCGAGAGCAGGGGCGGCACCCAGTACGGATCGCCTCTGTAGAGGGTCCACGGAAACTTCAACAGCGTATCATAGTCCGCCTTCGATTCGACCCGGCGAACACGAACCGGTTCCGTCATTACGCAAACATCTCCTGGGATGCGCACCTGCGCCACTGCGGGTAATCTTACTCCCCTTGCGTGGGCCTCGCCACCGCGCCCAAAGTGGGCTGGCTGCCAGGCGCGGCTATAATAGGCGCACGGAGCGGCATGATGCGCATGAAAGGCGTAGAGACGCATGGCTCACTATATTTTGGCGCTCGACCAGGGCACCACCAGCTCGCGGGCGATTCTGTTCGACGAAACCGGGCACCCGCTCGCCACCGCCCAGCAGGAATTTCCTCAGATTTTCCCGCGGCCTGGCTGGGTGGAGCACAACCCCCACGACATCTGGCGCAGCCAGCGCGACGTGGCGCGGGCGGTGCTCGATCAGCGTGGCGTGCGCGCCGTCGACGTCCGCGCGATCGGCATCACCAACCAGCGCGAGACGACCATCATCTGGGACCGTGCCACGGGCGAGCCGGTCTACAACGCCATCGTCTGGCAGTGCCGCCGCACCGCCGCCATGTGCGACGCGCTGAGAGCCGAGGGCTTCGACCGCGTCATCCGCAACAAGACCGGGCTGGTCACCGACGCCTATTTCTCCGGCACCAAGGTCGCCTGGCTGCTGGACAACGTTCCCGGCGTTCGCTCCCGCGCCGAAGCGGGCGAGCTGGCTTTTGGAACGGTTGATAGCTGGCTGCTGTGGAACCTCAGCGGCGGCGCGCTGCACATCACCGATGTCTCGAACGCCAGCCGGACGCTGCTCTACAACATCCACACCGGCGACTGGGACGACGAGATCCTGGCGCGGCTGAACATCCCGCGCGCGCTGCTGCCCGAAGTCCGGCCCTCAAGCGAAGTCTATGGCGAGACCGCCGCGCACGTCTTCGGCGCGCCGATCCCGCTGGCGGGCATCGCGGGCGACCAGCAGGCGGCCACTTTCGGCCAGGTCTGCCTGAAGCCCGGCATGGCGAAGAACACCTACGGGACCGGCAGCTTCGTGGTGATGAACACCGGCCAGGACGGTATGCCATCCGATTCGGGCCTGCTGACCACGATCCTGTGGCAGCTTGGCGCCGGGGAGCCGGTGACCTACGGGCTGGAAGGCAGCATCTTCGTGACGGGCGCGGCGGTGCAGTGGCTGCGCGACGGGCTGCAGATCATCGATTCGGCGGCGGCAGTCGAGGCGCTGGCCGGCCAGGTCGAGAGCGCCGAAGGGGTGTATTTCGTCCCGGCTTTCGTCGGTCTCGGTGCGCCGCACTGGGATGCCTACGCGCGCGGCACGCTGATCGGGCTGACGCGCGGCACCACCCGCGCCCACATCGCGCGCGCCACGCTCGACGCCATCGCGCTCCAGACCCGCGACGTGCTGGAAGCCATGCACCGCGATTCGGGCATCGCGCTGAGCGCCCTGCGGGTGGACGGCGGCGCTTCGCAGAACAACCTGCTGATGCAGATTCAAGCCGATGTGCTTGGCGTACCGGTCGAGCGGCCGGCGGTTACGGAGACGACCGCGCTCGGCGCGGCCTACCTGGCCGGGATCGCAGTTGGGTTCTGGTCGTGCTGCGACGACCTGGAAGCCAACTGGCAGCTTGAGCGCACCTTCGAGCCGCGCATGTCGGACGCGGAGCGCGAGCGGCTGATCGCTGGCTGGCAGCGCGCGGTCGAGCGAGCCAGGCACTGGGAGCAGGAGACCGGCGCATGAGCGGCCAGCCGGGGCGCGGCGCTGCCCGCCCCGGTACCTGGAGCGGGGCCATGTCTGATAACGTCCGGGACAGGCTGGCGCGCGATCCCGGCGCGCAGCGGGCGCTCGCCGGCCAGATTGCCGATCGCACGCTGGGGGTGCGCGGCTTCTTCGAATGGGAGTCCGACCCGGAAGATGTCTGAAGACAGACTCTGTCCGGCGCCGGCGGAGTGACAGAGGAAAGGCTACGCCCCCGATGAGCGAGGCTTACCCGGATTTTGGGACGTTTTACCGCGAGCTGACCCGGCTGCATAGCGCGGGTCGCTATCGTGAGGCCATGGAACGCGCGGCAGCCGCTCAGCCACACTATCCGGACGACGAGGCGATTCTGCTCCACTTCCGGGCAAGCATGGCCGCCCGCTTGCACAATACGGCACTGGCGCTGCACCTGCTGCGTGAGGCGCTGGACGCCGGGTACTGGTATGCGCCCGTCTTCTGGGAAAGCCCGGAGCTGGCGGCGCTGCGCGGCCTGGACGAGTTCAAGGCGCTGCGGGTTGACTCCGACCGGCGCCGCGCATCGGCGCTGGCAGCCGCCCGCCCGGAGCTGTTCGTCCACCTGCCCGAACAGGCGCGCGAGCCGCTGCCGGTGCTGCTGGCGCTGCACGGCAATCTGCACGATGGCCAGCGCGAGCTGGCGCACTGGCTCGGCTTGCTGAGGCAAGGCTGGCTGGTCGCCTCTGCCCAGTCGTCGCAGGTGGCCGGGCCGAATCGCTACATCTGGGACGACCGCCGTCAGGCCGAGCGCGAGCTACAGGCGCACTATAACGCCCTGCGCGACGAGTACCCTCTCGAAGCGGGGCATTTCGTCGTCGGCGGCTTTTCGATGGGCGCGGAGACGGCGATCGCGCTGGCGCTGCGCGGCGTGCTTCCGGCGGATGGATTCATCGCCGTCGCGCCGAGCGGCCCCTTGATCCGCGAGCTGGATGAGCACGGCGAGCTGCTGGCCGCGCCACCCCCCGACGGGCTGCGGGGCGCGATTGTGATCGGATCGCACGATCCGATGGTCGGGAACGTCACCGGGCTGGCGGACCGGCTGGAAGCCGCCGGAGTGCCGCTGCGCCTGCTGATCTACGACGGCCTGGGGCACGATTACCCGCCCGGCTTCGCCCAGCGCCTGCCGGAGCTGATCGAGTTTGTGGTGAGCGGCTAGACGGCCTGGGCGGGAGCAGCGTGTCCGAGATCGCCGTACTGGAAGGGATTGTGTCGGTCCGCGCGGCGCTGGAGTCGGGCAGCCGCCCGATTCACGCCATCCTGATCCGCCGCGACAAATGGGATCCCGGCATTGTCCGGCTGGAGCGCGCAGCGCGAGACGCCGGGATTCGCGTGGAGCGGGTCGACGCCGCCGCGATCGACGCTGCCGCCGAAGGCACGACGCACGGCGGCGTGATCGCGCAGGTCGGGCCGCGCCGGTTCGAGTCGCTGGATACCCTCGCCGACGGCGTCCGTGCCCCATTTGTCGCGATGCTCGACGGGGTGGAAGACCCGTTCAACTTCGGCCAGGCGATGCGCGCGCTCTACGCTGCGGGCGCGCACGGGCTGGTCGTTCGCCCGCGCAACTGGCTCTCGGCGGCGGGGATCGTCGCGCGGGCGTCGGCGGGGGCGTCGGAGTGGATGCCAACCGCCGTGGCGGAAACCGCGCTCGATGCGGCGGCGCACTTCCGCGCCCGCGGCCTGACCATCGCCTGCACCGCGCAACAGGGAGCCGTCTCGATCTATGAGGTAGATCTGAGCGGCCCGCTGTTTCTGGTCATCGGCGGCGAGCGGCGCGGAATCACGCGCTCGTTTCTGGAGCAGGCCGATCTGCTGCTGGCGATCCCCTACGGGCGGGCGTTTGACCAGTCGCTTGGCACGACCGCCGCGGCTGCGGTGCTGGCGTTCGAGATCATGCGTCAGCGCGCCGCGCGCGGCTGATCGCGCGACACTCCCCAGATCAGCAGCCTCGCCCCGTATAACTTTTCAGTCACGCCGATCACAGACAGGACACACCATCATGGGCCGACTTGCCGCAGGCGCACTGGTTCTGACGCTTCTCGCGCTGCTAACCGGGCTGGCACCCGCCGCCGCCCAGGAGCCGCAGACGCTCGATTTCACGCTCGAACACGGCGGCCTGACCCGCAGCTACACGTTGACCGTGCCCGCGCACTACGACCCTGCACAGCCTGCCCCGCTGCTGATCGCGCTGCACCCCTTCGGCTCGTCCGGCAAAGCCCTGCGCGCTTTAAGCGGGCTGGACGCGCTGGCTGGCCAGGACGGGTTTCTGGTCGCCTATCCGGACAGCGCCGATCTGTACTGGGACGACGGTCGCCCGCGGCCCAACTGGTTCCCAGAGCCGCAACCGATCGACGATCTCGGCTTCCTCGGCGCACTGATCGACGATCTGAGCGCGCGTTACGCCATCGCCACGGCGCGCGTGGCCCTGATCGGCCAGGGGACGGGCGGCACGCTGGCCTACGCGGCGGCCTGCCGGATGCCGGAGCGCTTCGCCGGAGTCGCGGTCGTCGGCGCCACCCTGTGGGATTACCACCTCAGCACCTGCCCGGCCGAGTCCGGGCCGGTCCGGCTGCTGATCGTAGCCGGCGCGCAGGATGCCAGCGCCCCGCTCAACGACCCGGACGCGCTCACCCTGGCCGAGGCGCGCCGGGTCACGCCGGTCCCCGGCGCCGAACCACGGCGCATCAATCTGGCGGGCACACTGGCGTTCTGGGCGGCACGTTTCGGCTGCCAGCCGGTGGCGCTGGTCGGCTCGGAGCAGCGCATTGTGGCATCCACCGGCCCGTGTCCGGACGGCGGCAGCGTGACGCTGGCCCTGCTGCCGGGCGTCGGCGCGAACTGGGCGCGGGCGGGCGGCTACGCGCTCAACCAGACTGGCTTCGACATCAGCGCGCTGGCGACGGATTTTCTGCTGCGGGAGCGAAGCGCGGAAGAGCTGGCGGTCACGCTCTCCGCCGCGCAGGCGCCCGCCAGCGCGTTGTGGGGCGGCATCCCGCGCAGCTACACCCTGTACGTGCCGCGCGCCTACGACCCAGCCCGCGCGTGGCCGGTGATCGTCGCGCTGCACGGGCGCTCGGGCAACGGGGCGGGCATGGCCTATCTCTCGCGCTTCAACGAGCTGGCCGAGCGCGAGGGGGTCATCGTGGTCTATCCGGACGGCATCGACCGCGAGTGGAGTTATCTGCCCGGCACGCCGGGGATCCCGGCTGAGGCGGGGGTGGACGACGTCGGCTTTCTGACGCGCCTGATCGCGGACCTGGCGCGCGACCTGACGCTTGATGCGCAGCGAGTCTACGTCATGGGCTTTTCCAACGGCGGCTTCATGACGCAGCGCCTGGCCTGCGACGCATCCGACACCTTCGCCGCCTTCGGCTCGGTGGCGGCGACGCTCTATCCCGGCTTTATCGACCGCTGCGCCGGCGCCCCGCCCGTGCCGATCATGCTGATCCACGGCACGCACGACGCCGTCGTGCGCTGGGAAGGCGCGGCCATCCAGGGCCAGATCATCGCGCTCTCGATGCCCGATACCGCCGGTTTCTGGGCCGAACACAACCGCTGCGACCCGGAGCAGGTGGTCCACGAGCTGGTTCCCAAAGCCGATCCGGACGCCAGCACCGAGGTGCATCGCCTGTCGGTGGGCGGCTGTGCGGGGCGCGGCGCCGTGCTGTACGAGGTAATCGCGGGCGGCGGGCACAACCTGCCGGGCGTGGTGGGCCGCCTCGATCCGGCGGTCGCGGGCGCCGTCAACACGGACATCAACACCGCCGACGAACTGTGGGCCTTTTTCGCCGCGCATCCGCTTGGCGACTGAGCAACAGCCCCGCTGTGGCGCGCAGGCTCAAAACAGATACACTGGAAGGCGATCCGGAAAGCTGAGGAGACCCCCGTGTGATGGACGACGCCAGCGCGCCCAACCGTGCCCTGCTGCGCGAGATCGTGGGGCATTGGCGGGCGGTTGCGCGGCGGCAAGGCGCCGCCGTTCGCGCCTGTGGCTCGGTGGAAGTGTTCATCCACCCGCGCAGCGCCGCGCCTGACGCGAACTTTGTGATGCCGCACCCATACGCCATCGCGATCGCACCGGACGATCTGGCGCACGGTCTGCGGCTGTTGGGCGCAGCGGCACGCCGGGCGCGGGTCGTGGTGCCGGGGGCGCTCGTCCCACCCATCGACGCGCCGGGCGCCACGCTGGGCCTGACGCGCACCGGCGCCCGGCCGATCCTGGTCTACCAGCCGCTGGAAGGGCCGCATCTGCCCGGAGAAACCCCATATGGCCGGCTGCCGCTCAGCCTGCCACCGCGCGTCTCCGCCTGGGTGGTCGAGGCCCCGCGCGATCTGGTCATCTGGCTTGAAGTGTTGCATACCGGCCAGGCGGTCGATCCGCTGAGCGCGCAAGGCAACGCCGGAGATGAGATCGCGCCGCTGCTTGACACCGCCGCCGGCGCGGACCGGTTTGTTCTGGCCGCCTATGACGATATCCCGCTGGGCGCGGCCCGCCTGAGCCTGAACCCGCCCGCCAGCGCGTGGCTGGCGCTGGTCACCACGGCGCCGCTGTGGGCCGGGATGGGTCTGGAAGTGGCGTTGGTGGCCTGCGCGGTCCGCACCGCGCTCGATGAGGGCGCGCGGGTGATCTTCACCTGCGCCGACGGGCCGGATCAGGCGCGCTTTTACCGGCGGCTGGGTTTTGTCGACCACGGTCCGCTGTGGATCTACGACGGTGAGCCGCGCGCCGAACAGATCGGTGAGAGCAGTGCAGAGCAAGGAGAAGCCCCGCTATGACGCCTGGCTGGCAGATGCTGTACATCCCGCACGACGACACGCCCCGCATCGAAGCCGCGCTGCACGACGCGCTGGCGGCGCAGGGCTACCAGCCCTACGATCCGTTCCCCGGCGGCACAGGCACGCCGCCCGGTCTGATCGATCTGGCGCGCTGCTTTGTTGCGCCACCGGTCGACGGGTGGACGCGGATTCTGGGCGAGCCGGGTGCCGCGATTCCCGCGCTCAGCGCCGCGCTGGACGTGCCGCTGCTGTACGGGTGGATCGACGGCGGTGACGGCGGCTTCTCCGTCTGGCGCGGCGGGGAACGCGACGATTCGGCAAACGCGCTGGCCGCCTTCCTGCAACCCGGCTGCTCGCGCCAGGCGCTAGACGAGGCGCTGCGCGGCGCGCCGCCGGCCCCCCGCGAGCAGAACCGGCCGCCCGCGATCCACGCCCTCGTGGGGGATGCGCTCCCGCCCGAAGTGGCGCAGCTTGCCCAGGCGCGCGGGGTCAACGCCGGGCAGGCGGACAGGCTGATCCAGCGTCTGAGCGGCAACTTGTTCGGCAAGCTCAACCGTCAGGCAGGCGGGGCCGATGGCGACGCCCAGGCCGAGGCCCGCGCTCTGCTGGCCGGGCAGGCCGATCCGTGGGCCGGGCCGGCGGGGCAGCGTGTGCTCGCGCTGGCGAACCTGCTGGCGCTGCCCGCTGCCTGGCGCGACCCCGCCTGGGACGCGGTGCGCGACGCGTACCAGCTTGCGCGCCTGCGCCAGCGCAGCCCGCGCCTGCCGCTGATGCCCGGCGATCAGGAGACGCTGGCCGCTGTGCCGGACGCGCTCGCCTACCGGCCGGTCTATATGGGACGGGCGCGCGGCTGAGCCGCCCGCGCCACGCAGCGAGGTTGGAGAATGGCTCGTTCGGATCGTATTCGCTGGGACCGCCGCTACGCCGACCCGTCCAGCCGCGTCCACAAAGACGGGCCGGACGCGCTGCTGGTCCGCCACACGCCCCCCGCGCAACCCGGTAGCCGGGCGCTGGAGCTGGCCTGCGGGCTGGGACACAACGCAATCTGGCTGGCGGAGCAGGGCTACACGGTTGACGCGTTCGACATCAGTCTGACCGCGCTGCGCCAGGCGCGGGCGGCTATGCTGGCGCGCGGCGTGCGCGGCGTCAATTTCGTCGCCGCCGATCTCGATCACTTTGTGCTGCCGCCCTATGCCTATGACCTGATCTGTGTCTTTCGCTTCCTGGATCGCTCGCTGTTCCCCGCCATCCGCGAGCGGGTGCGGCCGGGCGGTGTGGTGATCTACCAGACGCTCAACACCGGCCACCTGGTGCAGCATCCCGACACCGATCCGGAGCGCGTCCTGCAACACGGCGAACTGCCGGCGTATTTCCCCGGCTGGATCGTGCTGGAGGCCGCCGACCTGGACCATCTCAGCCTGTTTGCCGCCCGCAAACCCCTCGACTAGCCGCGCCCAGCCGAGACTCCTTAACACGCGCGCCAGGGAGAGGAGAGCCAGAGGTGTTGGACAGAGACATGTCAGACAAAATGGAGCGTTTCACCCAACGCGCCCGACGCGTCCTGAGCCTGGCCCAGGAAGAAGCCGAGCGGATGCAGCACAGCTAC
>Ga0226835_1001475_pt1 | contig 12636 bp, 9 predicted proteins | sample LAC_MetaG_1_FD_163627 | JGI IMG/M metagenome (GOLD analysis project Ga0226835, IMG submission 163627) | Anaerobic ammonium oxidizing microbial communities from anammox membrane bioreactor (MBR) in UC Berkley, California, United States -... | ecosystem: Engineered > Bioreactor > Anaerobic >...
CAGTGCATTATACAGCCGATCCCACCAAAAGCCGCGCTCCGGATGATCGGGGTAGGCGGTCGGTACGAACAGGGTCACCGGCAGACCGAGGCGGCGCATGACCGGCCAGGCGTGCTCCGCAAAATCTTGGTACGCATCGTCAAAGGTGATCAGCACCGCGCGCGGCGGAAGTGGCTGCCCATGCCGGACGTTCGCCAGAACGTCGTCGATGCTCACGACCCGGCAGCGCCGCGCCACAAATGCCATTTGCCGCTCGAACGCGTCGGGCGTGGCGCTGAGTTGCGCCGGGCTGAGGTAGGGGCGCGCGTCCGGCCAGTCCACCCGGTGATAGGTCAGCACGCCAAGCTGGTCGGGCCGCGCCGGATCGACGCGCTCGATCAGGCTGATCAGCAGCTCGAAGGCGGGGCTGTTCTGTACGGTTGCCAGCAGGCGCTTCACGGCGTGCTCCTCTCTAGCCTCGGCGTAGGGCCTTGCGGATCCACTTCCCGATGATCGCAGGTAGCTCGGCCAGGCCGGGCACCGGGTCATCGAGCGTGAAGAGGTCCGAGCGGGTGAGCGGGTTGAGCAGGCCCGCCACGCCCACCAGCGCGGCTCGACGGGGCGGGGCGGGCAGAGCGCCGCGACGCCTGCGACCCAGCAAGACGGATGCGATCCAGACGAGATCGCGCTCGACATTGCGCGCTTTGACCCCGATCCGGTAGCGCGTATCAGGACCGTTGGCGGGGGCCGGCGGGCCGTCCGTGTACAGCGCCGCCAGCCGCGCCGGGAAGTCCATCCCGCTGAAGACCGCGAGCGGCAGCGACCCCCAGATACGCCCGTTGATCTCCATCAGCTTGCCGCCCTCGGCCCCAACCTTGAACTCGACCATCGCCAGCCCGGTCCACTTCAGCGCGCCGAGCAGCCGCGCCGAGTAGTCGTACAGGGTGGGGTCGAGCGGCACGCTCTGGCGGAACGAGCTGGCCCCGCCGGTAATCGGGACTTCGTGCAACCGCTTGTGCTGGAAGGCAGCCAGCGGGCGGCCCTCGTACAGCAATAGCTCGACGCCGTGGCCCTCGCCGGGATAGTAGCTTTGCAGCAGCACCGGGCACCGGCCCTCGAAGCGTGCTATTTCGCGTGCCAGCTCGTCCCGGTTGTGCGCGTAGCTAACCTCGAAGTGCTCGACGGTAGCCTGATCGCGGTAGAGGCGCGAAGCCTGCGGTTTGAGCACCACGGGCCAGTCCGAGATCGGAAGTGCCAGTGCTTCGGCAGCGGTCTCGACCAGGCGGGTGAGCGGCACGGGCACGCCCAGTTCCTGCGCCAGCTCGATGGTCTTCAGCTTGTTGGTTACCACAGTGAGCTGTTCAGGGGTAGGCATGGCGATGGCGCACAGACCGTCGAACTCCGCCCGCGCTTCGGACAGCGGCAGAATCACCGCGTCTGTGACCGGGATGATCAGGGTTACTCGCTCGGCCTCGACAGCGGTTTTGAGCGCCGCAACCGCATCGCGCGGGGCGCGCTCCGGCTCCGGATAGATCACCCTGCCGGCGGTGTAGCGCGACCGGAAGCCGAGGCTGTGCGGGCTGGAATCGGCTGCGATCACGCGCCAGCCGCGGCGGCCCAGCGAGCGGATGATCGCGATTGCGCTCCCACGTCCCGCATCGGTGACCAGGGCAGTCGGGCGCTGTTCAGGCATGGGATTCCTCGGCAGGAACAGTGTCCGGCACGCGCCGGTCCCGCTTGAAGGCCAGGATCAGATCGGTCACCTGGCGCAGCACGACGGCTTCTGGCTGCGTCGCGTCGACACGGACGAAATTCGGGACATGAGCGCGCATCTCCAGATAGGCACGGCGCCGCTCTTCCAGCACCTCGACGGTGCCTTCGCCCTTGCGCGCGAGCAGAACCTCGGCGGGCGCGTCCAGGTAAATCATCAGGTCCGGCTTCGGATACACCCGGTCCAGCATCCAGCCGTGCAGCCGCCGCGTCCAGGGCTTGCGGTACGGCGTAGGCGCGATGTCGTAGGCGTAGTAGTCCGAGAAGAAGTGGCGGTCGAAGAGCACGACATAGCCGCGCCAGGTGTACAGCCACGTCAAGCCCTGACGGAACCACTCTTCCGCGATCCGGTTGGCCAGCAGCAAAGCGGACTTGATCTCGACCAGCGCGCGCCTGACCGGATTCTTCGGGCGCGGCCTGACTGCGTCCTCGATAGCGCGCGGTCCGCGCGTGTCCGGGTCGGCCCCCAGCCCGCGCTTGATCTTGTTGAGCAGCCAGGTCGTCGGCAGCATGAGATTGCTGGAGTCGGGGTTAACCCCCATATAGACATACTTGATCGGCAACGGCAGCGTTTCCCGCAGCCGCCGGCTGATGGTCGTTTTGCCGGAGCCGTCTGGCCCCACCAGCGCGACGGAAAACAGCTTCGGCATAATCCTCAGCCTCCCTTGACTGTGGCGTCCAGCACCGCCCTTAGCCGCGCGCCGATCGCCGGCCAGACGAAATGCTGCTCGATGTAGCGGCGTGCTGCTCCGTCAGGTGTGGGATCGGCGGCGCGCGCCTTGATCTCCGCGCTGAGCAATGCTGCGAATTCGTCCGCCGTGCGCGCGACTTTCAGCGGCGGCCTGGCGCCGTTCTCGGTGATCAGTCCGTCCGCTGCAACCGGCGACGCGATCACCGGCACTTCCATCGCCATCGCTTCCAGAACCTTGTTCTGAATCCCGGCGCCGAAGCGCAGCGGCGCCGCGAACACGGTCGCGCGCTCCAGATAGGGGCGGACGTCGTCAACGAACCCGGTGACTGTCACGCCCCGCCGCTGCCCGGCGGCGACCAGCGCCGGGGTGGGGCTGTGTCCCACGATGAGCAACTCAGCATCGGGCACGCTTTTCAGGAGCCTGGGGAAGATGTCCTCGATCAGATGCAGCGCGGCGTCGATGTTCGGCTGGTAGTTCATCGCGCCGGTAAAGATAATTGTGTTGTGTCCCAGCGTCATGCTCGTTCGCTGCCAGTACGCAACGTCAATGCCGTTGGGCATCACCGTCGAGGGTTTGACGCTCGACTGCTCGCCATCGCCCAGCACCGCCTGACGATCGCGCAGCGAGGCGAATAGCAGGTGATCCGCGCGCGTCACAATTTGCCGCTCCAACCGGCGCATTTGCCGGTACTTCACCCACAGCGCCGGCAACTTGAGCGGGCTGGCGTGCTCCAGCTGGCCGCGGATGCGCATCGACGCGGCGTCGGTGAAGTCGGCCACAATGGGGGGCAGCGCCAGCCCGCGGATGGCCGCGTAGGTGGGCTTGCCGCTGAACAGGACCACGTCGAACGCGCGCTTCGGATCGCGGCGCTCGATCGCGGCGCGCATGGTGCGGATCGGGTCATTCCGGCGGCCGGCTGCGCTCACCGCGTGCAGTACTTTTTCCACAGGCGATCGCCCGCGTTCTTCGTCGATGAAGACTTCGATGTTGCGCGTGTATTCCGCCAGCGCGTCGCGGTGCTCGTCGCGGAAGCTCGGCCGGGCGATCGACAGCAGCGTGATGTCGTGGCTCTGCGCCAGCTCTCGGATGAAGTAATAGTGGCGCAGATAGCCGCTGGTCAGTGGGAACGGGAACCCGTTCGTCAGGTAAAGGACGCGCATCAGGTTATCTCGTTACTCTCGCTAAGTTGCCCAGCCGAGGCTGTCCAGATGGGTCAGGCTGTGCCGCCACAACGCATAGTACCGGTTTCCTCTCAGCCAGGCGGCGGTCTCCGGTTCTACACGGCCGGGCTGTGGATCGTCGTTATGCAGCCGGAGCAGCAGCCTGCTCATATAGCGCGCCCAGCACAGCACAAACAGCGGCGTCAGGTACTGCACGTCGATCCGCATGCGCTGAGCATACTGCTTGACGTAGCGCACGGCCCAGGCGTCGGGGCCGAAGAACGCTTCGTTGAACGGGACGAGGAAATCGCGCCGGGTGCGGGCGAAGCTCTGGGCAAACGCCACATAGGTCAGGAAGAAGAACATGTCACAGGCTGGCAGCCCTTGCAGTTCCGCCAGCTCCCAGTCGACCACGCCAAGCGTGTGCGTGTGGAGCGCGATCAGGTTGGGGTGGCTGACATCTCCATGCTCGACCACCAGCGGCAGCGGCGCCTGGCGGAGCGGCGTGATCAGCGCCTGCGTGCGCACCAGAAGCTGCTCTTCCTTGGGGCTAAGCGGAAAGGCGGTGGCGAAGGCATGGAGCGGCTGTGTGATCTGCCTGTCGTACCAGTCCGCCTCGGCGCTCCCGGTTTCGGTCTGAGGCAGGTCGGTCAGCCAGTCCAGCGCCAGTTCGCACGCGCCTTCCAGGTCGCGCCGCACGTGGGTTGGGTCGAGCAGCTTTCCGTTCAGCGCGGTTTCGACCAGGATTGGGTAGCCGCGATATTCCTCGAACGCGACGAGCTGCGGAATGGATTCGAACCCGCCGGGGCGCATGGACTGGATCGCCCGGAGAGCCGCTGCTTCGCGGGACAGGCTGGGGCTGCGATCACCCAGACGCGGCACCTTCGCCACCAGCACCGGCTTGGCTTTGCGGCGCGGCAAGATCAAGAAGACGACATGGCGCGAGGCACGGAAGCGCGGCGTCAGCATGACGCTCGTCAGGTGCTCTGGCACGCGATAGCGGTCGAGCCGCAGACGTTCGCGGTTTTTCGTCAGGAAGTCGAGTACCAGGTTCACGAGTTCCCCCGCCTCGCCAGCACACTGATGCATGAAACGAACCAACCGCTCAGCCCAATGCTAAAGCCGACGCGTGCCACCTGTTGAACCAGCCAGGCGGTCGCCCCATAGCGGTTCGTCGCGACGACATTGCACACACCGGACGGCTCGTCGAGCGGAATAATCTTGGTGCACGCTGTGAAGTCCGGCCAGTGCCAGAACGTCTCGATCTGACGGAAGCCCGCGCGCTCGGCGGCAGACGCAAAACGCCTCACCTGCCAGGGGATCTCTCGCCCGACGCGCCGCCGGAGTTCGGCGTAGAGCACGCCGCCCGGTTTAAGCCGCGCCCCGGCTCGCGCCAGCGTTTGGATGGGCTGGCGTTCCAGCACGGCGGTGTCGAACAAGTCGCCCGCGTCGGCTGGCAGGCTCTGACCGTCGACCACATCCTGCGCGAAGTAACCCAGCGCGTCCCACAAATCGCCGCTGGCCGGGCCGAAGTACACGACGCGGCCCAGATCCGGATTGGGCAACAGAAACCGCCAGTCCAGGCGGCGCGAGCGCTGCAGGAGTTCATCGAGCTTTGCGTCGCCGTTGGTTTCGAGCGGTGTTGAGACTGAGTTGTGCGTGCTGGCTGCCATCAGATTGCCTGTACTTCCTTCTGCGCAACCTGCTCGGTGTACGGGAGCATGGCGCGATACAACTCCTCGATGGTGGCTGGGTACGGGTGCTCGACCAGGTAGCAGGCTTTGCCCTCCAGGGCCGCCCGCAGCCGTTCTCGTTGGATCTGCTCGGCGTTCTCCACAATCGGGCTGAAGCGGTCCGGAAAGGCGAAACGGAACATGGCGTAGTATGCCATGAACGGCAGCCGTTCATATTGCAGCGAGAACACCATCCGCTCGGCCACCGTCTGCGGCGGCAACGGTTCAACGCGCACGCCGGGCGCGGCGACACTGGCAACGAAGAAGACGGCATCTAGCGGACCGCTGAGCGCGAAGGCGTCGGGCGGGAAAACATCTTCGGGCGGCAGATCGACGAAAAGCTGCTGCTCCAACAGCCGGGCAACGCGTCCGGCCAGGCGCTTACCGGGCAGGCGAGGCAGCGCGGCTTCTGCGCCCACCATCGCCTTTAACGCCTGGATGCGCAGCCGGGCGCCGCGCCCCGCGAGCGCGCGATAGCGGGGCATCTGCTCCAGATACCAGTCCCAGACGCGGATCGGCTCCGGGATGCCGGCCATGGAAGTGCCATCCGCGGAGAGATAAACCCACTCGTCGCCGATATAGCGCGCGCCATGCTCCATGAAACCCAGCAGGGCTTCGGTCTTGCCGCCCTTGGACCAGCCTGTGTTGAGCACCCCGGTTCCGTTGTGCAGAAAGGCTGAAGCATGAAGCGGCAGGGCGCCCTTGGCAAGCGCGGTCAGGTTGACGATCGGGATCAGCAGCGGGACCGCCGGGAGTCCATGTTCTGCGACGATGCTCAACGGCCCGCCCACACGCTCTAAAGGGATCTGGACGCGCGCGCGTGCTTTGTGCTTGGCGCGCAGCACGAGAAACGCATCATCGGTAAACGCGGCTTCGTCTTTGCCCAGGTAGCGCAACGTCCCGCGCGTCTCGAGCCGGTCGACGAAACGAATGGTGATGTCCGGCTCGCCGTCGAACCGGCCGTGGATCGGTCCAAGCTGGCGTGCCACAGCCTTCACATCGTCGGGGCGGGCGTCTTCCAAGCGGATCGTGACCAGGTCATGCAGGTTGAAGTCCATCGTTGTCCCTGGCAGGCGAACAATGCGGTTATTCGGGTGCCGGTGTAGCTATCTGCATTATAGTATGAGCCATGTCCGAGGGCACGCAGGCGCAGCCCGTGTCGCGCTGAAGATGGGTTTGTGCCCGGCCACTGCACTTATATGTTATGGGCGGGTCCGTGCGAACGCTATTAAAAATCTTTAAAGTCACGCGGGGCAGTTATTTAAATCAGATAAAAAGTTATAAAAAAGGGTTGAATCTGTAGTAATCACCGTGTTTATATGTTTGAGAATTTACTATAATTCGGGTAATCCAGCATCAGACCTCGACGACAGCGCGGTGGAGGAAAGCGATGAACCGGTTACGACTTCTGCTATTAGTGAGTGCGATGTGGCTGATGTTTCTTTTCGGTTTGGCACGCCCTGAAGTCCTCGGGTTCACGCCGTCACCGGGTGTATATGCGATCGTCGTCGTCACGATTTTGGCAATGTTGCTCTTTCCGGATTTGGGCACGAGCCGCATCCAGATGATCCTGGCAGGGGTTGGGCTGCTCTACCTTGTCCTCGGGTTGCTGGGGGTGCTGGGTCACGACTTGACGACCCTGCCGATCACTGTCACCGAGCTCTTGCTGCTGGCGATCACGGTTTACCTTGCCCGGCTACTTTCGGTGGTTGTGGCTAACCTTGAGCAAGTGCTGGAAAACGTGGTGACCGGCGCCAAGGACTCGCGCATCCTGTCGACGGCAGCCGGGGAAGAGGCGATCAATGCCGAGCTGTTCCGCGCCCGGCGCTTCAACCGGCCGGTGGGCTTCATTTTGCTCAAGCTCAGTGACGTTGAGGAACTCAAGACCACGCGCGCCGATCGGTTCAACTATCAGGCTGTCTTGCAGCGCAGCTATCTGAAGTCCCGCGTGGGGCAGCTGGCCGAATCCTTTCTTTATCACACCGACCCCATCGCGTGGCATGCCGACGATCTGGTGATCTGCCTGCCGGAGACGAACCGCGAGCAGGCTGAAGAGCTGGCGCAGAAGATCTACGACCTTATCCGCCTGCAGTTGAACATCCGGATGCCGATCGGCGCCGCCAGCTTTCCGGACGACGGCCTCATCTACAAGTATCTGGTCGAGGCGGCTGCCAAGAACCTGCTGACCTTTGCCCGCGACGAGCGCCAGCCGGAGGCAGGCGGGGCGGGCGCCGGAGACAAGCGCGCCTCGCAGGAACGCGCGGCGATCCAGCCGATGACAGTCGATTTCGGCTTCGGTGGATTCTTCGGTGGAAACGCCGCTCTGACCCAGCCCCTGCACAAGTCACCCTCGACGTTCATTCTCAGTCTGGGGCTGCGGGCGCTGCTGCAGGGTGGGGAGTTGCTGCAGCCATTTGTCGTGCAGAGGTCGGCGCAGCGGGACGTCTCGCCGTACTACGACCCCGACTTTTGGGTCAATCGTCTGCCGTACCAGAGCGCCGGTTCGCGCCAGGTCTACATGCGCGTCAAGCGCGCGATGGACCTGGCGATCGTCATCGGGACTCTGCCGTTCACGCTCCCTATTGGGCTGACGATTGCCGCACTCATCTGGCTACAGGACCGCCACTCCCCGCTGTACGTGCAGCGCCGCACGGGCCTGGGGGGCCGCACCTTCAAAATGTACAAATTCCGCTCGATGATCGTTGACGCCGACAAGCGCCTGGAAGAGCTTGGCGTGCACGTCAACGAGCGCGGCGAGACGATCGATGAGCACGGTAACAAGCTAGAGAACGATCCGCGCATTACGCGGATAGGGCGTATTCTGCGCAAGACGAGCCTGGATGAACTGCCCCAGCTTTGGAACGTGCTGAAGGGTGACATGAGCATCGTGGGACCAAGGCCGACCTCGTTCGGGGTCGATAAGTACACGCTGCTGCATACCGAGCGCCTGAGCGTCAAGCCGGGCATTACCGGCCTGTGGCAGATCTACGAGCGCGGCGAAACGGATTTTGACAACCGCCTGATCTGGGACATGAAGTACATCGACAAAATCAGCCTGGTGCTCGACGTCAAGATCATGATCCGTACGGCGCTCAAGCTCTTCCGAGATCGCGGGGCGCGCTAGCCGGGCAGCCTTGCCAATCGTTCATTCTACGCCTAAGATCGGTAATAACGCTGCATGGCCTCTGCACTGATGTCTGAGCAGAGGCCGCCTGATTGACCAGCATCACTCGCCACTGCACGGCTGTCGTTCGAGAACGACGCGCGATCACGTAACGATCGGGGAGAACGGATCCATGTTTCGACGGTATATCGACGCGATTTTGAAGTGGTTCTGGGTGCCGGTTCTGGCTTCACTGGTCGCTGCTGGGGTCGCGTTTGTCTACAGCGAGAGCCAACCGGAGAGTTACAACGCGCGCGTTCAGCTTCTGGTTGGGCCTGCCACGACGAGCCTCAACCCCACGCCGAACGATCTGCGGGCGGCGGCGCAACTGCTCGAAGTCTACGCTGTGCTGCCTACCATGCGGCCATTCCTCGAAGACGTCATCGCGGATCTGAACCTCGACCTCACTGCCGGTCGCCTGGAGAACATGATCACTGTCACGACCAGCAGCACAACCCAGCTTCTGACGATCCGCGTCACCGACACAGACCGCGATCGGGCACCGGTGATCGCGAACCGGATCGCCGAGATGCTGGTCGCGCGCAGTGCGGGTGGGGGAGCAGCGGGCGATGCATACAAGCGTATTCAAGAGCAGATTCTCCGTGTTGAACAGACGGTTGAGCGCAGCGAACAGCGGCTGATCGACCTGCAGCAGCAGCGTGCCGCTGCGACCACGGACTCGGACCGAGCCAGGCTGGATGACCTGCTCGACAAGGAGCGTAAGGCGCTGGCCGATGCTGAGAAAACGCTGGTATCGCTCTACAGCGAAGCGTTGACGACGCCGAACAACCGGATCGAGATCGTTGAGACGGCGCTGCGGGCGTCGCGCGTTAACCGGGACGTTCCGCTGAAGACCGTGCTCGGTGGTCTGGCGGGGCTGCTGGTTGGCATCGCGTTCATCCTCGGTATCGACTATCTGGACGACACGTTCAAGTCCGAAGACGCGCTGGCGCAGGTCGCGGCGGTTCCCGTGCTGGCGTCCATTGCGCGCCATCGGGCGCTTCATTTCACCGGTGCCAAGCGTCTGATCGTGACCGCGCAGCCGGCCTCGCGGGCCGCGCAGAACTATCGCAAGCTGGGCGCCAAGATCATCTTCCTGAACAGCAACCAGGGCTTCCGATCCTTGCTGATCGGCGGGCCGCGCGGCGCCTATAACTCCAGCGAAGTGGCGGCGAACCTGGCGGCGGTGCTGGCGCAGCTTGGCCGTGATGTCATCCTGGTCGACACCGATCTTCGGCGGGCGCAGGTGAGCAAGATGTTCGGGCTGGAGAACCGGCCCGGCCTGACGGATCTGTTCGGCGAAGAGCGCAGCCTGACCGAGTGTGTCGTGCCGATTGAGGATATTGAGAATCTGTTCGTGCTGCCCAGCGGTCTGGCCGATAATGCCGGGAGCCTGCTGGCGTCCGATACCATGATGGATCTGATCGAGCACCTGCAAAGTCTGGCCGATCTGATCATCATCAGCGCGCCGCCGTTCCAGGAGCAGGCCGAGGGGATCGTGCTGGCCTCGCGCGTGAACGGCACCATCGTGACGACGATGTACGGTAAGACACGCCGCCGCGAGATCCGCGAGGTGATGGAAGATCTGTACGCGCTGGGCGCGCAGGTGATCGGCACAGTGTTGACGTTCAACGCAGAGCGTACCGGCCGGTCCCGCCGGGGCCGCGCCGAGCGCGCGCCAGCGGCGGAGCCGGTGAATGTCGGCCAGTTGTCCCAGTCCGAACGAGCACGGAAGGGCGCGGGCTAGGCGGGAATGATGCATCCGATACTCCGCCAGGTGTTCGGCGCGCTGGACGACGAGCACGTCTTATATTGTGTGCTGCGCGACGCCGACCGCATCGACAGCGTGGCCGAAGGCGAGATCGACCTGCTGGTTGCGCCCGAACAGCGGCGCAGGTTCGAGGCGGTGCTCGCGCGCGCGGGGTTCGTTTCGCTCCCGTCTCGCGGTCACGCGCCGCACCGCTTCTATGTGGCCTACCACGACGATACCGATACCTGGTTCAAGATCGACGCGGTTGACGAGCTGGCCTACGGCCGCCCGTTCAAGGCGCTGCGCACCGGGTTGGCGGGCGACTGCCTGGCCCGGCGTGTCCGGGTGGGCACAGTATGGGGGCTGGCCCCGGAGCATGAAATCATCACTTTGTTGCTGCACGAGGCGCTCGATAAAGGGCGCTTCGACCCGGTCCGTGCTGGGCGGTTGCAGGCCCTGGCCGCGGACGTCCAGAACAGCCCGCTGATGCGCGAGTTGATCGCAGCGTACTGGGCGCCCGGCATGGATTGGGATGCCGTGTGTGCCCGCATTGCCGTGGGAGAGTGGAGCGCTTTGCTGGATCAGGCTCCGGCTGTGACGGCCCGTCTGCGCGGGCGCGATCCGTGGGGCGCCCGACGGCGGCGGGTGATGAACCGCGCCTTGCGCTGGCTTGACCGGTGGGCATTCCTGCTGCGGCCATTGGTTCCGTCGATCGCGGTGCTCGGCCCGGACGGCGCCGGGAAGTCCACGGTCGCCGATGGGATTCAAGACGCCTCGTTATTTCCGGTGCGCCGCGTCTATATGGGGCTGTACCAGAAGCGCCCCAAACGCGCCGCCCCCGTGCCGGGGATCGGTTTCGCGCGGCTGTTGCTGACGCAATGGGGGCGCTATCTCTCGGCGCGCTACCACCAGGCCGCGGGCCGGCTGGTGATCTTCGACCGCTACACATACGACGCCCTGCTACCCGCGCCGCGCCCGCTGAGCCTGCCACGGCGAATCCGGCGCTGGCTGCTGGCGCATATGTGTCCCCCGCCGGATCTCGTCGTGCTGCTGGACGCGCCCGCCGAGGTGCTGTACGCGCGGAAGGGGGAGCACGGCGTTGAGGCGCTGGATCGCCAGCGGCAATCGTATCTGGCGCTACAGCAGCGCATTCCGCGGATGGTTGTGGTCGATGCGACGCAGGGAATCGAATCGACACGCCGCTGCGTGTCGTCCCTGATCTGGCAGACTTATGTTCGACGCAGCAGGTAGCCCGATGCGAGCGACTCTCTCCACCGTCCAACATGCTTCCGCGAGCACCTCGGTCCAGCCACCGCCGGGCAAAGTCGCGTACATGATGTCGCGCTTCCCCAAACTCACAGAGACGTTCGTGCTCTACGAGATCCTGGCGGTGCAGGGGCATGGCGTTCAGGTTGAACTCTATCCGCTGCAGCGCGAGCGTACGTCGGAGATGCACCCGGAAGCCGCACCGCTGGTTGAAGCGGCGCACTTTTTGCCGATGCTGGCGCCCGGTTTTCTGCGCGCACATCTGTATTACCTGCGCCGCAAGCCGCGCGCCTATTTCCGCGCTCTGTGGGATGCTCTGCGCGCAACCTGGGGCAGCCTGCGCTATTTCACGGGGATCCTGGTCTTCTTCCCGAAGACAGTTCAGTTTGCGCGGATGATGGAGCGCGACGGCATCGTGCATATTCACGCGCATTTCGCCAGCCACCCGGCAGCCGCCGCGTTCATCATTCACCGGCTGACGGGCATCCCCTACAGCTTCACCGCGCATGGCTCGGACCTGCACCGCGACCAGCACATGCTGTGCGAGAAGGTCGCGGAGTCCGCCTTTGCCGTGACGATCTCCGAATATAACGTTCGCGTCATGGTGGCGGCTTGCGGCGAGTGGGTCCGCGAGCGTGTGATCGTCTTGCGCTCCGGGGTTGATACGCAGGTGTTCGCGCCGCGCCGGCGCGATGTATCCAACGGCCACCACGTGCGCCCGCTGATGATCCTCAATATCGGGACGCTGCACGAGGTCAAGGGGCAGACCTATCTGATCGAAGCCTGCCGCCAGTTGCACGAGCGCGGCGTGCCCTTCGAGTGCCATCTGGTGGGCGACGGGCCGGACCGCGGGAAACTGGGAGCGCAGGTTCAGGCGGCTGGGCTGGCGGACAGAGTCACGTTTCACGGGCGGCAGGCGCGGCAGGCCATTGTCGACTTGCTGCAGCGGGCAGACGTGCTGGTCGCGCCAAGCGTGCCGTCCAGCGATAACCGCCGCGAAGGGATCCCGGTCGTGCTCATGGAAGCGATGGCGAGCGGGGTTGCGGTCGTGGCCAGCGACCTGTCTGGCATTCCGGAGCTGGTGATCGACGGGGTGAGCGGTCTGCTGACCCCGCCGGGGGAT
>Ga0226835_1001476_pt1 | contig 12635 bp, 9 predicted proteins | sample LAC_MetaG_1_FD_163627 | JGI IMG/M metagenome (GOLD analysis project Ga0226835, IMG submission 163627) | Anaerobic ammonium oxidizing microbial communities from anammox membrane bioreactor (MBR) in UC Berkley, California, United States -... | ecosystem: Engineered > Bioreactor > Anaerobic >...
TGACCTGACCGAGAAAAAACGGCTGGAAGCCGAACGGCGTTTATTCGAGCGCATGGTCTCGCCAGCAGTCATCCGCCAGCTCGATCCAGATCAGCTTCAATTGGGCGGCAAACGCAGCCAAATCACCGTCCTCTTTGCCGACATTCGCGGTTTTACTCAATTCAGCGAGCAGGTAGAGCCGGAAACTTTGGTCTCGGTGCTTAATCGTTATTTGGCCGCCGCGGCCGAGGCGGTTTTGGCGCAAGAAGGCACAATTGACAAGTTTATGGGTGACGCGGTGATGGCCTGGTTCAACGCTCCCATTCCACAGGAAGACCACACGCTACGAGCAGTGCGCGCAGCATTGGGCATTCGCGCTGCTGTGCAGCGACTCACCTACGAGCTGCCGCCGGAATTTCATCTGCATTTTGGCGCCGGCATCCATTTGGGAGATGCTGTGCTTGGCCTGGTGGGCACAGAAAAACGCATGGAATACACCGCTATCGGCGATAGCGTAAATGTCGCCAAGCGCATCCAGGAAAACGCCGCTGCCAACCAGATTCTGGTCAGCGAAGCCGCTTACCGTTTGGTCGCCAATCGCGTGGAAACTCGCCCCAGCGAACCCATTCAGGCTAAGGGCAAGCGCGATCCTATCCCAGTCTATGAAGTGATCGGCCTCAAACCCTGAAAGCTACAGCAATCGTTGATAGGTATCCGCGAATAATGCTGGAATTCCGCCGGTGTGCCAAAATAGCACAGTATCCTGGCGGCTAAAAAAGCCCTTGCGAATTAGATCAATCATGCCAGCCGCCGCTCGCCCAGTGTACACCGGATCAAGCAGAATGCCTTCATAGCGGGCAAACAGATGCAGCGCTTCCGCCTCAGCTTCTCCCATCACGCCGTAGCCTCCGCCTAAATAATCAGCGTTCACCAGGATGTCGCCGGGTTCAAATTGGCATGGCTCTCCCAGCACATCGGCGCTCTGGTTTGCCAGGTGAGCAACCCGCGCCTGCAATTTCTCTTGCGCTTCATCCACGCTAATCCCCAAGACCTTGCCGCCAAAGCCAAACAGACATGCGCCTAACGCCAGACCAGCCTGTGTTCCTCCAGAAGAGGACGGGAAAACAATCCAGTCCGGGCGCGCCTCCTGTTGCATTAATTCCTGCATCGCCAGCGCATAAGCTGCCGCGCCGGTTGGGTTTGAGCCTCCGTAGGGGATCAAATAGGGACGCCGACCCTGCTCCCAGGCATTTTGAAAAGTTTGTTGCAACGCCTGCTCGCGCTCGGAGCGGCGCGCCCAAACAATCTCTGCGCCCAGCAAACGGTCGAGCAACAGGTTGCCAGATGGCGTCTCTTCGCCTGGCAGCGCCTCTGGTTGAAAAGGCGAATACAACACCAGGATACACTGGAAACCATAGCGGGCGGCCGCGGCGGCGGTCTGGCGGCAATGATTGGATTGAATAGCGCCAGCGGTGATTAAGGTTTTTGCCCCATTGGCCTGGGCCTCGGCGACCAGCAACTCCAATTTGCGGGTTTTGTTTCCGCCCATCGCCAGGCCAGTCTGATCATCGCGTTTGATCAGAAGGCGTGGCCCACCCAATGCATTCGAGAGGCGCGGCATCGGCTCCACGCTGGTGGGCAAATGAGCAATTCGCAGACGAGGCAGTGTTTTCATGACAATTCCTCCAAAAAGTTTGGTTATGCGACCATCTGGCGGGTGCGCTGTTTACCCCGCCGCCGCATCCGGTCGAGGATGCGCGGCAAGATTTGCGTGTAAAGGCGGTAACCAAGCGGCCAGCTCGGAAAATCCCAGGCGCCCACAGTGCGGATCACCCGCCCGCCCAGCCCCTCCTTAAAGCGGTACACGCCCCAAAGCGGGTCGCTCTCATCAAAAGTATCTGGCGCACCCCACAGATCATAAACTGTACACCCCAATTCTTTCGCCCGTTGAATCGCTTCCCATTGCAAGAGGTGATTAGGCATCTTCTCGCGATGCAGCGGGCGCGACATACCTTGCATATACCAGGCTTTTGCGCCAAAGTGAAACAAAACCAGCGCAGCTATCGCTTCGCCTTGCACTTCAGCGATCAGTGCCTCGGCAAAACCAGCCGCAAACATAACCGTCCACAGAGCGCGGTAATAGCTGTCGTCCCGAATGACGAAATCATCTCTGGCGGCAGTCTCTGCATACATTCGATACAGCAAATCTATATCGCTTACTCCGCCGCGTCGTACGCTTACCCCCTTGCGCTGCGCCAGGCGGATGTTATAGCGCGCTTTTTGTTTCATATTCGCCAGCAGCTCATCCACGCTGGGCGAAAGATCAATCATCACTGTATTGCGGAACTGCACCTGCTCCTCGGAAAAACGCCACCCGCCAGAGCGCAAATCTTCGATCAATACCTGTCCAAGCGGATCGTCCACCACATCAACTGCCCCTGGCAATCCGCTGCCTAATGAAACCTCTGGATCTATCTTGATGAACAGCGCCCGTCGGCTGCGCGCCAGCGACGCCAAATCTTCCAAAACCTGTTGGCGTGCGGCTTGATCCTGCCAGAAAAGCAGAGGGCCGCGCGGCGCATAGAGCAAGCGCAAGCGCCTGCCGAGCAATGGCAAAGCCGCGCTTCGCTCCAGCACCAACGCCGCGGCGCGGATAGACACCTCTCCCGAATCTTCCCAGGTGCAATACAGCGGTCGCCAGCCAAATTGAGACTTGACTTCTCCCCATTGCCAGGATTGTAAAATATGCGCCCCTGGGAAGGAAGCAATCAGCCGATTCCAGTTTGGCGCGTCCCAGGGCTGCGAGGCCAGGCGAAATTGCATCGAAGCTCACTCCTGAGGCCGTCTGAAAGCAATCCAGCGGCAATACAACGCATACAGCCAGGGGTTATAGACTCGATCCCACGGACCTTGCGCTCGGCGAAGCTGGCCGCCAAAGCCGCGCTTAAACCGATAGACGCCCCATAAACCATCCGAGCGGCTGGTAAAATGGGCCTCCAGGGTCTGCTCATCCACATCTGGCACACCCCACAGATCATAGGTCGAACAGCCGTGAGCGCGCGCCCAACGCATTGCCTCCCATTGCAATAGATATGAAGGCATCTTCTCTCGGTGAGCCTCCGATGAAGCGCCATAGAAATACCAGGCGCGGCTGCCGCGGGCGAAAACCATCAAACCGGCTAACGGTTGCCCTTCGAATTCAGCCAAGAACAGTTCGCATTCGGCGCGTGGGTAAAACAACTCATACGCTCTGCGGTAATATTCCAGGCTGTGAACGCCAAAATCCTCGCGCTGACCTGTCTGCATCAACAGACGATGAAAGGCAATAAAATCTGCGCTGGGAGAGACGAGCACACCCTTTTTTAACGCCAGGCGGATGTTATAGCGCGTCTTCTGCTTCATGCGAGCCAGCACCGCCTCCTCATCGCCGGTCAAATCCACCAGCAGAGTGCGAGGCGGTTGAATATCCTGCCGCCCCAGGCGGAAACCAGCCGGCGCGGCGCGGCGATCCAGGTTTTGATCCGGGCGCTCCCAAATATCCGGCTCTACCTTGAGAAAGATCGCCCGCCTGGCGCGGCAGAGTTCATCCACTTCGTGCCACAACGGCGACCAGAAAGACGAGCCAAGATCCGGCTGGCCCTCGCCTATCGGACCTTTTGGCAGATACGCAAGGCTCAACCCAAATGGCAAGGGGCGAAAAAGAACTTGCGCCCCTATACGCCCGCCTTGAGGGTGATGACTGATCAAACGCACCGGCTGCCAGCCGAACGCCGTTTTAAGCTCTCCCCAGGCGGTTGTCTGTAATACATGCGCATCAGGGAAACAGGACAGAAAATCATCCCATTCTGGCGCGGAAACTTCAGGCATAGATCCTCAATTCAAATGGCAGCATCCAAACAGGCGCGCCCATTCAGGCGTTCCAGTGTTTGCGCTATAAGAGAGATATAATATCTGGAGGCGGCTGGCTGCGCACCGCAGCCTGTGGGATACATTCATCCAATACGCGGATAATTGAAGCCGCATCGCCTTCACGTGCCAGATGAACCAGTTCGTTCACAATACGATGCAGCGCATCACCAGTGAGTACATCTTCATCGGCCAACAGAACAATATCGGGATGCTGCGTTGGCTCATAACGCGCCCAGCGATCCCAGAGTTCTTCGCTCAGCTTTTCTCCTGGGCGGATGCCGGTAAACACGATATCAATATCTTTATAGGGTTCTAATCCTGAAAGGCGGATCAGATCCTCCGCCAGATCCAGGATACGCACCTGCTCGCCCATATTCAGCACAAATACCTCCCCGCCTTGCCCCATCGAGAAGGCTTGCAGCACCAGATGCACCGCTTCAGGAATGGTCATAAAGTATCGCTTCATATCCGGGTGGGTCACGGTGACCGGCCCGCCGTGGGCGATCTGACGCTTGAACAACGGCACCACGCTGCCCCGGCTGCCCAACACATTACCGAATCGCACTACCGAATAAGGTAGCCCAGAACGGTTGGCTGCATCCAACACCAGCAATTCCGCCAGGCGTTTGGTAGCGCCGTACACGCTGGAAGGGCGTATGGCTTTATCGGTGGAGATCATCACCAGCCGTTCGACGCCAAAGTTCAACGCGGCCTCAACCACGTTGCGCGTACCAATGACATTATTGGTGATCGCCTCTTCTACGTTCACTTCCATCAGCGGCACGTGTTTATGCGCCGCGGTGTGAAATACCACTTGCGGGCGTAATTCATCGAAAATAATGTTCAAGCGATCCAGGTCGCGAATATCGGCGATAATTGGAATGATCGGCAGAGAAGGAAAATTCTCCTCAATCTCCAATAAGGTTTCAAAAATGCTGTTTTCACCATGTCCTAGCAGAAGAAGCGAAGCCGGCATCCAGCGGGCAATCTGACGGCAAAGCTCCGAGCCAATTGAGCCGCCTGCGCCGGTGACCAATACACGCCGCCCACTCAAATTTACGCCGATCTTAGAGTCATCTATGCGCGCCGGCTCGCGGCGCAACAGGTCAGTGATCTCCACTTCGCGCAGGCGGCTGACGTTCACTTTCCCACCGATCAGTTCGTAGATGCCGGGCATAGTGCGGAAGGGGATGCCGCGCTGACGGCAGGTCTCCGCCACCTGGCGGATGACGCGGCCTGGCGCGCTGGGAATGGCGATAATCACCTCATGGATACGCCGAGTGACCACTGTTCGAGGCAAATCTTCTAATGTCCCCACCACCGGCACGCCATGAATTTGTTGTTTTTGTTTATCCGGGTCGTCATCCAGAAAGCAAACCGGTTGCAGGCGTAATTGAGCATTCTTTTGCATTTCCCGCACCACCAGCGCGCCAGCGTCGCCGGCGCCCACCACCAGCACCCGACGGGCGCCAGCAGACGTATCATGGGCGCTGGACAGGCTTTCAGAAAGCACACGCAGTGAGAAGCGTGCGCCGCCGATCAGGATCATTAAGAGCAGCCATTCGATAGGCAGCGTGCTGCGTGGGAAATATGGCAGCTTTTGAACCGCGCGCAGTAAGACGATGATCAAAGAAATGATCACGGATGAAGTAGTCACTGCAACCACGACTAACTTCAGCTCATGTATGCTGGCGTACACCCATAGACGCCGGTAGAGGCCAAAGAGATGAAAAACGATAGGTGCAACCACCAGTGATACGCCGATCAACCAGTAAGCCTGGGGCAGGTAATAATTAAACAACGGTCCCAAGTCGGTTCGCAAAGCAAAACTGCCCAGGGCGGCGATTACGATCAGTATCAGGTCTACAAGGAAAAGTACCCGGCTGCGAGCCAGGATTCTGGGTGGCTTCATGGCTACCTTCCTCGAAACCCAAACATGGTGGCAGGGGTGCGCAGCAGAATGACCAAATCCATCAGAATCGAGCGGTGCTTGATGTAGTACAGGTCATATTCCAATTTGGTAACTGTCTCTTCAATCGTGGAGGCGTAACCGAAGTTGACTTGCGCCCAACCGGTGATGCCAGGTTTAACCAACAGGCGCGCCCGATAGAAAGGAATGTGTTGTTGAAACAGCTCAACCAGCTCCGGGCGTTCAGCGCGCGGCCCCACCAGGCTCATCTCGCCGCGTAAGACGTTCAGAAACTGTGGAAGTTCGTCCAGATGGGTCTTACGCAGGATTTTGCCCACTCGTGTGGCGCGTTCGTCGTCTTCGCGCGCCCAACGCGGGCGCCCATCCGCCTCTGCATCGCGGCGCATGGTGCGGAATTTGATGATTTTATACGTTTGTCCGCCCCGTCCCAGGCGCGTTTGAGAATAAAAAATCGGCAAACCATCATCCAATAGAGTGGCTATGGAAATGAATGGGAAAAAGATCAACATGATCAAAGCGCCGGTCAGACCGCCAAGAATATCGAGCAAACGCTTACCGAGCAGGTAAAAGCCGCTGACGCGCACCTCGTCAACGAAGGAGCGTAAGATCCAGTTCGCTTCCAGAGAAAGAATCGGAACACGTCCAAGCAGCTCTTCATAGGCAGTGGGCATGCGGATGATTTCTACTCCCATCTCTTGGGCATCTAGCAAAGCTTGAAAAAGCTGACCCTGCATTTCGCCTGTGATCGCCACAATAATATCGGAAATATCCTGCTCAGCGACCAACTGCAGAAGATGATCACTGGCGGCGATCACACGGTGACCTTCAATGGTCGTTCCGAGTTTGCCCGGATCATCATCTATAACGCCCACCAGGATAAACGGCTTAACCCGCAAGTCATTGATCACGCGCAGGATTTGCTGGCCGCTTTTCCCGCCGCCCACCAACAGCACCCGCCGCATAAATTGTGGATCGGTGAAGACGCGGATATAAAACCAGCGCCAGGATAACGTGAGCGCCGAAACGGCGATTAAAAAAGTCGCAACGCCTCGTCGCGGCAACAACGACTTTGGCGGATTGACATAATAAAAATACAGCGCCAGGTAAAGCACAACGCCAGCCAGGACAGCAGTGAAAACGCCGCGCAGAGTCTGTTTCCAATCACCCGCCCGATGCACATCGTAAAGCTCCACCATTAATACCAACCAAATCAGCGGCAGGAGAAAGAACCAGGCCGGCACTCGCCTTTGAATAAAAACCAGAGAAAACCCAGAGAATCGCTCGCTCACGCCCCAAACATACAAGGATAATCCTAACGCCAAAAGGCCGGCGATAAAATCTCCAATAATCAATAAAGTCCGTCGCTCGCTGACTCGCAATTGCCAATGAGGGGCGCGAACTGTCAACTTATCAGCGCTCATGAAACAAGCAAACTCCATAAAAATGCGCTCCCCCAGGCAAGGTGCATGGTCGCAATAGCCAGAGGGACGCCGGGTATCAACGCCCAATCTCGTTTTTTCACACCCATATGGAAACCAACGAGCAAAAGAAAAAGGGCGTAGATCATTGATTCTATCATGAATAACCAGGCCGCAAGAGGAGACCAAATTGAGAATAATGGAAGCGCGATCAGGCTCAAAACAAACGCCGGGGGCAGCGCCTGCCGCCAGCGAATAGTTTCAGGATAACGGCGTAACATGCGCGCCTTCCAAAATCCATAACGCCAATATTGACGGGCAAGCTGGCGGAAGTTGGGGCGGGCAAAATACACAGAACGGATTGACGGATCCAACCAGACCTTGCCGCCCGCTCGACGCACGCGCACATTGAATTCATAATCCTCATTCGTTAGCAACGATTCGTCGTATAGTCCAATTTTATCCACCAGGCTGCGCCGATAAGCGCCAAATGGCACCGTGTCCACAATTTGCGCCGTCTCCCCATAGCGGTAGCGGGCGTCGCCCACGCCCAGTGGATGAGCCGCCGCGGCTGCGATCGCTCGGGCTTGCCAGTTGGAACCGCCAGGGTGGATTTCCCAGACCCCGCCCACGTTATCGCCCAGCCCGGCCTCAATCGCTGCAACGCAACGAGCAATATAATCTGATCGAGGCGCAGAGTGCGCATCCAGACGCACAATGATTCCTCCCTGCGCCGCCCGCAGCGCACGGTTGAGCGCCGCGGGGATCGTCCGCTGTGGATTTTCCACCAGGCGCACCGCCAGATCAGGGTGACTGCGCTGGAAATCGCTTACTCGCTGGCGCGTCTGGTCGTTTGATTGGCCATCAGCGATGACCACCTCAATCTCCTGATGAGGGAATGTCTGATGATAGATGGCTTCCAACAGCAGTTGGATGGTCGCCTCTTCATTATAACAAGGCACAATGACTGACACGCGCGGTTTCCAGGCAGATGGTTCAGGCTGGTCAGCGATCAAGGGGCTTTCTCCGAAGGATAAACCGTAATATTTTTTCGACGCGCCATCTCCTGCGGCGCAGGCGAAATAGGCAGGCGCACGGTGAAAACACAACCGCGGCCAGTTTCCGCCTCACCAGACTGCAATTCATCGCTGGCAGCCATGCTACGGTTATCGGCGCGTATCGTCCCACCGTGCGCCTGCACAATTTCGCGGGCGATGGCCAGACCCAACCCCACGCCACGGCGATTGCCGCCGCGGCGTGACTTGTCGGTCTGATAGAAACGCTCGAAAATTCGTTCCAATTCTTGTGGGGCGATCCCCGGACCGCTGTCTGCCACATCTATCTCCGCCCAACTTTCTTGCGATCGCAAGCTAACCTGCACTTGCCCGCCCGGCGGGGTGAACTTTAAAGCATTATCCAACAGGTTGGAAAACACTTGCGTCAACCGATCCGCATCGCCAACTACAATAATGGGAGCTTCTCCGGCTAAATCGCCGATTTCGAATTTCAGGTCAATCTGGCTTTGAAGAGCCTGAATAGCATATTTCTTGACGCTGGCAGCTAATAGCTCTCTCAAGTCAATTGGCGCGCGTTCAAAGTTCATGGTACCGGCGTCCAGGCGAGCCAAATCGAGCAAGTCCATCACCATTCGATGCATCCGGTCGGCTTCATCATAAATTACCTGGGCAGCCTGTTGGATCGCTGTCGGCTCTTGAACTGTGCCATCCAGCAGCGCCTGAGCAAAACCCTGGATCGAAGTGAGCGGCGTCTTTAGGTCGTGAGAAACATTCGCCACCAAATCCCGCTGGGCGCGTTGGCTGGCTTGCAGGCGCGTCGTCATCTCGTTGAAAGCCTCGGCTACTGCACGGACCTCATTTGGTCCTTCTAAATCCACCTTCGGAAAGTCTCCCGCAGAAGCCGCCCTGGCTGCCTGCGCCAGCCGTTGCAGCGGTGAAGCGATCCAATGAGAAACAAAAACGGCCATTAACAAGGAGATGACAACCGCAAAGGACAAAGCCCGCAGAAAAGGCGGCAAGATTTCATCTCTCAACAGGTTCAACACAGGCACGCGTTGGCGGGGCGTCGCCGCCACCCAGATCTGGCCATCCTCTAATGGGATGACCCAATAGAGCCATTGTGTCCCTTCGGCGTCGCGCCAGATGCGCGCCCGGTTCAGATTCAGACGCTCAAAAAAGGGCTGTTGGGGGAAAGGAGGTAAAAACTCGGCGCGCGAATCGGCAAGCAATTGACCGGACGCGCCATACACGACCAGACGTACGCCCAACGCGTTGTCCATGCGGCGGACAACTTCATTCAACCGTTCAGGGTTGTTGATCCCCGGCTGTACCTCCAGCCACTGAGTGCGCCGCGCGATCAGCGCTGCCACCAGGCGTAAGCGTTGCGCCTCCTGTCGGTCAACCGCTGGGTTGCGCAGTAAATACACGATCATCGCCAGCAGCGCGGCAGACATCGCCGCCGCCAGGATTAGCAGATAAGTCAACCACAAGCGAAAATGCAGCGAGGCGAACATCAAACCACCAGCTTATAGCCCACGCCAGTTACCGTCTCAATGTGCACATCACTGCCGCTCAATTTACGCCGCAAGTGGCCCACATGCACATCCACCGTGCGCGTGCCGCCGTAATACTCATAGCCCCAGGCTTTTTCCAGGAGCTTCTCGCGCGTCAGCACCATGCCTCTATGTTCAACAAGGGTTAAGAGAAGATCGAACTCCTGGGTGCGCAAGTCAATCGGCTTGCCTTTCACCGTCGCTTCTCGACTGGCAGGGTCAATCATGAGATCGCCTATATAAATCGGCGTCTTCTCCGGTCGCGCGCCGGAAGCGCTACGCCGTAAAATAGCCTTGACACGCGCCGCCAGTTCACGCGGGTTGAAGGGTTTGGTCAGATAATCGTCCGCCCCCAGCTCCAAACCGACGATCTTATCCACATCCTCATCTCGGGCGGTTAACATCAAGATCGGGATGTTATTCCCCTGGGCGCGCAGACGACGACATACCTCCCATCCGTCTATTTCGGGGAGCATCAGGTCCAATACCACCAACGCCGGGCGCTCGCGCTCAATGGCTTGCAGCGCGGCTCGCCCGTCGCTGACGAATTTTACCTGGAACGACTCTTTTTCTAAATACAGGCGCGCCAGTTGGATGATGTTCGGCTCATCATCCACCAGCAAGATCAGCTCGCCAGGCATGCCACGACTTCAATCTCCACTGCGCCGCCTTTGGGCAAAGCAGCCACTTGCACTGTCGAACGAGCCGGTGGATTTTGGGGAAAGAACTCGCCATACACGGCGTTCATCCTGGCAAAATCAGCCATGTCGCGCAGAAACACGGTTGTCTTCAAGACGTGATCCAACGACGAACCGGCTGCCTCCAGCACATATTTCAAGTTCGTCAACGCCTGACGTGTTTCAGCCTCCACCCCGCCGGAGACCAGTTCCATCGTGGCAGGATCCAGGCCAAGCTGGCCGGCAGTGAATATCAGTTCTCCGAACCGGTTTGCAACCGCGTAAGGGCCAATGGCTTTTGGGGCCTTTTCGGTTTGTATAATTTCTTTTCGCGCCATTTTTACCTCGTCAAATCAGGATAATTGCATTGTATCAAAAGTCTGAGCCTTTTTCGAGCAATCATTTCACACTGCCCTGCAACTGTCGCTTATAAAGAGAGCGTTCGGGAACCGTCTTGATTACCCATCCCCCTATCTCCCCGGTCTATACAGGTGGAAAGGGGGAACAAGGAGGGGGATATCCGAACGCTCTCTATAAAAATAGAGCAGGATGTTTGTATCCAGCAGAATTTGTAATTTTGTAAAGTTTTGTAAATCCGTCTTTGACATTTACGCCGATTTGTCTTACAATCGGAATTCGGCATATTGGGCGGCGTTGTCGCCGCTGTATTATCGAAATAATTGACCGATCATGCAATCACTCACCCGCTCAGGAAGGTTTCCGCAATGAAAGAATATACAACTGATCAAATTCGTAACATCGCTATGGTCTCGCACAGCGGCGCCGGTAAAACTATGCTGGCCGAAGCCTTTTTGCATTTTACCGGCGCCACCACCCGCTTGGGTAAAGTCGAAGATGGAACGACTGTATCCGACTTTGAAGAAGAAGAAATCCGTCGCAAACTCTCGCTCTCAACCGCCATTTTGCCGGTGGAATATCGAGATTGCAAAATTAATCTGCTGGACACACCAGGTTATACGGATTTTGTTGGTGAAGTGATCTCTGCTTTGCGCGTGGCAGATGGCGCGCTGGTGTTGATCGATTCGGTAGCTGGCGCCGAGGTGGGCACCGAAATTGCCTGGAATTATTGCGATGAATTCAAGCTGCCGCGCTTTGTGGTCATCAATAAGATGAACCGCGATAACGCCAATTTCGCCAAGGCGCTGGAGAGCGTGCGTGAAATCTCAGACGTGCGCCTGATTCCAGTGCAACTGCCTTGGGGCGAAAAGGCAGATTTCAAGGGTGTGATTGACCTGCTCACCATGAAAGCTTACGAAGGCGATGGTAAATCGGTTAAGGACATTCCGGCAGAACTGCGCGAGAGCGCCGAGGCGGCGCGCATGGAGTTGATCGAAGCCGCAGCCGAAGGCGAGGATGCTTTGTTGGAGAAATATCTGGAAGGTGAGGAGCTTTCAGCAGAAGAGATTCTGCGTGGTTTGATCAATGTAACGCGCTCCGGCGCTTACGCTCCGGTCTTCGTTTCCGCTGGTTCGGCAGAAATCGGTCTGACGCGCTTGCTGGATGCTATCATAGACATCATGCCTTCTCCGGCTCAAGCGCCTGCAGCAACGGCGGAAGGCAAAGATGGCCCAGAGTCGTTATCGGCTGTAGATAGCGGCCCGTTGGCAGCTTATGTCTGGAAGACCACCGCTGACCCATTCGTAGGTAAGATCACTTATTTCCGTGTCTATTCGGGCATGTTCACCTCCGATAGTCGCGTCTGGAATCAAACCAAAGGCGTTGAAGAGCGCATCGGAACCGTTCACTTGTTGCGCGGTAAAGAACAAATTGCCGTCAAAGTGGTGCATGCCGGCGACATCGCCACAGTGCCCAAGCTAAGCTCCACCGCTACCGGCGATACGTTATGTGACCGAGGTCATCCTGTAACCTTCAGCAAACCCACCTATCCAAACGCTTTGTATCGGGTAGCAGTGATGCCCAAGACGCAGGCAGATTCAGCCAAAATCAGCCCCACGCTCACTCGTCTATGCGAAGAGGATCCCACCCTTTCCTGGTATAACGAACCAGCCACCAATCAAACCATTTTGCAGGGAATGGGCGATCAGCATATTGATGTTGCGATCCGCAAGGCAGAATCCAAGTTCCAGACCAGCCTGAACGTGGTAGAGCCGCGGGTGCCGTTCCAGGAATCG
>Ga0226835_1001478_pt1 | contig 12635 bp, 9 predicted proteins | sample LAC_MetaG_1_FD_163627 | JGI IMG/M metagenome (GOLD analysis project Ga0226835, IMG submission 163627) | Anaerobic ammonium oxidizing microbial communities from anammox membrane bioreactor (MBR) in UC Berkley, California, United States -... | ecosystem: Engineered > Bioreactor > Anaerobic >...
GCCGTCGCCCAGGTTCCTGATGCCGTACAGCCCGAAGCGCACCACCCCCTCCACGGGGGTGAAGTCGCCGCGCGAGGCGTTGATGTCGGGCGCCAGCACCTCGACGCCGAGGTGACGCGCGTCGGCGACGTACTGCGCCACCTTCTCCGAGTCGCCCCGCTCGACGGTGAGCAGGGCGGCGGCGAACTCGACGGGGAAGTGGGCCTTCAGGTACGCCGTCTGGTACGACAGGACTGCGTAGGCGGCGGCGTGGGACTTGTTGAAGCCGTAGTTGGCGAAGCGCTCGAGCAGGTCGAAGATGCGCCCCGACTCCGCGTCGCCGATGCCCTTCTCGGCCGCGCCGGCCTGGAAGACGGAGCGGTGCTTGACCATCTCCTCGACCTTCTTCTTGCCCATCGCGCGCCGCAGCAGGTCGGCCTCGCCGAGGCTGTAGCCGGCCACCACCTGGGCGATCTGCATGATCTGCTCCTGGTAGACGGGTATGCCGTACGTCTCCTCGAGGATGGGGGCGAGTAGCTTCTCGGAGCCCGGGAAGTCGGAGTAATCGATCGGCTCCTTGCCGTGGTGGCGCCTGATGTAGGTGGGGATGTTCTCCATCGGCCCCGGTCGGAAGAGCGCGCCGACGGCGATGAGGTCCTGGATGCGCCGCGGCTTCAGGCGCTTGAGGGTGTCGATCATGCCAGAGCCCTCGAACTGGAACACGCCGGAGGACTCGCCGCGCGCGAGCAACTGGAACGTGTCGGCGTCCTCCTCCGGGAACGCGTCGGGGTCGAGGTCGATGGCGCGCGACTCCTTCACGATGCGCACGGCCGCCTCGATGAGCGACAGGGTGCGCAGGCCCAGGAAGTCCATCTTGATGAAGCCGAGTTCCTCGATCGAACCCATGTCGTACTGACAGACCACTGGGCCGTCCCCGACGCGGAAGACGGGCGCCAGCTCCTGCACCTCGTGCCGCGCGATGATCACGCCGGCGGCGTGGACGGAGGCGTGACGGGTGAGCCCCTCGAGCTGGCGGGCCACGTCCACGTACTCCTTGGCGCCCGCCTCGTAGGCGTCGCGCAGCTCGGGCACGTCCTTCAGGGCCTCGTCGATGGAGATGCTCCGCCCGAACTTGAGCGGCACGAGCTTGGCGACCTTGTCGGCCTCCGCGAACGACGCCTCCATCACCCGGGCCGCGTCCTTGATGGCGGCGCGCGACGCGAGCGTCCCGAAGGTGGCGATGAGGGCCACCTTGTCGTGACCGTACTTCTCGCGCACGTAGTCGATCACCTCGCCGCGTCGCACGTCGGAGAAGTCGATGTCGAAATCGGGCATGCTCACCCGGTCGGGGTTGAGGAAGCGCTCGAACAGCAGGCCGTACCTGAGGGGGTCGATGTTGGTGATGCCCAGCGCGTAGGCGACGATGGAGCCTGCGCCCGAGCCGCGGCCCGGCCCGACGGCGATGCCCTGCTGCTTGGCCCAGTTGATGAAGTCGGCGACGATGAGGAAGTAGTCGGGGAACCCCATCGCGATGATCACGCCGAGCTCGAACTCGACGCGCGCCATGACGGTCTTCACGACCTCGTCGGCGTCGCCGGCCAGGAAGTCGGCGAGGTGCGGGTAGTCGTACCGCCCGAAGTTCTCCCCCGGCGCCGCCGGCCGCGCGCCCTTCTCGCCGGCGCGAGCCACCCCGAGCAGCACCGCGTCCAGGGGGGCGCTGCCCGCGGCGGTCACGCCGGAGGCCGCGCCGTAGGCGCGCAGGGCGGCCTCGTCGAGCTCCGGGTAGCGCCGCATGAGGCCGCGGTAGGCGTCGGTGCGGAGCTGCTCCGCCAGGGTCACCCCGGCCGGCAGGTGGAGCTCCGGCATCTGGTAGACGCGCTTCTTGCCGATGGGAAGCTCCACGTCGCACAGGTCGGCCACGTGGTTCGTGTTGGCGAGGGCGCCGGGGTACTCCGCCTCGGGCAGGGCCGCGGCCATCTCGGCCGGGCTCTTCACGTAGAACTCCTCGCACGGGAAGCGCATGCGGTCCTCGTCGCTCACCAACGCCTTCGTGCCTATGGCGAGCAGGACGTCGTGAGCGTGCGCGTCCTCCTTGCGAACGTAGTGACCGTCGTTGGTGGCCACCATGCCGATGCCGTGCCGGGTGGCGAACTCCTTGAGGATCGGGTTGAGGCGGCGCTGCTCCTCGAGGCCGTGGTCCTGCAGCTCGACGAAGAAGTCGTCGCCGAATATGCTCAGGTGCTCGAGCAGGATCTTCTCGCCCGCGTCGGGTCCGATGTCGAGGATGGTGCGGGGGATCTGCGCGCCGAGGCACCCCGACAGCGCGATCACCCCGCGCGAGTGCTCGCGCAGCAGCTCCAGGTCGACGCGCGGCTTCATGTAGAAGCCCTCGAGGTACGCCCGGCTGCTCAGGCGGCAGAGGTTCTGGTAGCCGGTGAAGTCCTTGGCGAGGAGCGTCAGGTGGAAGTAACCGCCGTCGAGCCGGTTGGAACCGCGGCGCTTCTCGAAGCGCGAGCCCGAGGCGACGTAGGCCTCGAGCCCGAGGATGGGCTTCACGCCGGCGGCAACGGCCGCCTTGTAGAAGGCCACCGCGCCGTGCATGTTGCCGTGGTCGGTCATGGCGACGGCGGGGTCGTCGGGGGAGACCTCGCGAACCCAACCGATGAGGTCGCCTATCCTGGCCGCGCCGTCCAGGAGCGAGTAATCCGTGTGCTGGTGCAGATGCGAGAAGCGCTTCGGTCCGCCTGACATCGTCCGAGCTTACCGCCTGCCGCCGCGGCCTCCCGCCTCACCGCGTCACCACGTGTGGGGCGCGTTTCGTGCACGTTGACGCCCCGGAAGCGCGCGTGGTACTTTCTGTGAGCTTGGCGCCGTAGCCAAGCGGTAAGGCAGAGGTCTGCAAAACCTCGATTCACCGGTTCGATTCCGGTCGGCGCCTCCACATCCCACCCGACCGGCGGCCACCCGCCCGGACGGCAGCACCGCAGGCGCGTAGCTCAGTGGGAGAGCGCTACACTGACACTGTAGAGGTCGACAGTTCAATCCTGTCCGCGCCTACCAAAGAGGCCCGCCCCGGTTCGCCGGGGCGGGCCTTCCGCTTCGCGCTCGGTCACGCGGCGGGCGCTAGGCCCGCCGTCTCGCGGCCCCTAGTCGGCCACCTCGGTCACGTATGCGGGAAGGTCGACAGGAGGGAGCTGCAGGTTCTCGTAGAGTCCAGGCGGCAGGCTCAGGTCGCCCACGAACAGGCGACCGACGTTGCCCCCCGGCTTGACGCCCACCTTCGGCAGGCCGATGCTCATGGTGATGGTCGCCCGCACCACGTCGCCCGGGGTGGTGCCGTCGTCGGCGCGCATGCCGGTGGGGGTGTCGAGCGAGACGACCAGGCTGTCGGTCAGGTTGTTGAGGACGGTGATCACGTCGAGGGTGCGGCCGCGCGGCGGTCCCTCGAGGTTGGTGCCTATGGCGGCATCGATGACGGAGCCGAACTTCATCTTGGGGAGGCTCGTGCGCACCTTCACGCGCTCGAAGTGCCGCAGGTGCTCGAGCTGCTCCTTGGGGGTGCCAGAGTAGTTCTCCGCCTCGTGGGTGGGCACCACCCACACCCGACGGCCGCGCGCCGCCAGCAGCCTCGCCGCCGCCAAGCCGCCGCTACCGTTGTTGCCGCGGCCGGCAACCACGAGCACGGGACCGTCGCCGCCGAACGCCTCGATCAGGGCGACGAGGTTCCTCGCCGTGTGCTCCACGAGGACGCGCGTGTCGAGACCGAACTTGCCTGTCGCCAGCATGATGAGCTGCTGCATCTGGTTGGAGGTGATGGCGGGCAGGTCGTCCCAGCGGACGAGCGGAAAGCTCATTGGCACCCTTTCTCGGCTCAGCCGATCGCGTCGACGTCCTCTTCGACGTCGTCGAGAGCTGCCGTGGTGTAGACGTTCTGCACGTCGTCGAGGTCCTCCAAGCTCTCGAGGAAGTTCATGACCTTGCGCGCCTCCTCGGGCGTCAGGGCGGTCTGGGTCTGCGGCAGCTTGGTGAGCTGCACGACGTCGACCGGCAACCCTCGCTCCTGCAGGCCCTCGACGATGGCGTAGAGCTCGGCCGGCGGGGTGTAGAGCACGGAGGTGCCGTCGTCGACCTCGATGTCGTCGGCCCCGAGCTCGATGGCCGCCTCCTCGACGGCGTCGCCGACCTGATCCACCGTGATCATGCCCTTCGTGTCGAACTGCCACGCGGTCGAACCCGACATGTTGCCGCCGTGCTTGCTGAAGACGTGCCTCACCTCGCCCGCCGTGCGGTTCTTGTTGTCGGTGAGGGTCTCCACGAGCATGGCGACTCCGGCGGGGCCGTAGCCCTCGTAGAAGGCAGGCTCGAAGTTGCCTCCCTCGCCGCCACCCAGCGCGCGCTCGATGGCCCGGTCGACGTTGTCGATCGGCACGTTGTCGACCTTGGCGGCCGACAGGGCGTTCCTGAGCGGCAGGTTCACGCTAGGGTCGCCGCTACCGCCGCTCCTGACGGCGGACTGGATGGCGCGCACGTGCTTGCTGATGACCTTGCCGCGCTGCTTGTCGAGCGCGCCCTTCTTACGCTTGATCTGGGCCCACTTGCTATGTCCTGCCAAAGTCTAGTTTCCTTTCGAAGGGCACCGCCGCGCCCGCGCTGCAGGCAGGGCGGGCGCCGTCGGGCCCGGACCTGCGCTGGACGCGCTAGGCGGCCCGCTCATTCTACTCCACCGACAGCGCGTCACGGCACCTGACGGGGTGCCGTGACGCGCCAGACCGCCGGCGAGCAGCGGGTCAGCGGATGTAGAAGTAGGTCTCCGCCACGTCCCGCACGGGCGAGGGGCGGATCTCGATCTGGATGGCGCTCGTCCAGTCGCCGTCACCGTAGCGGCCGACGTACTTGACGCTCCCGTCCGTGCGCCCGACGGTGAAGCTCGCCCTGACGCGCTGCTGCCCGAGCGGCGGGTTGACGGAGTAGACGTGACGGGCTCCGGCGACCGGTAGGTAGTTGACCCCGGCCTGAACGGGGATGTTGCGCTCGAAGACGTAGACCTTGCCGTCGGGATCCAGCGCGGTGAGGGTGACGTAACCAGACCGGTCGGTCACGAGCCTGAACTCGACGTTCTCGCCGACGTAGTAGGCCGCGCCGTTGCCGCGCGTGGGCTGGAAGTCCTGGATCACGCCCGACAACGTCAGGTCGGAGCTGGTGAAGCCGCCGGGCCGCACGGTGATCGTGCACGCCGACACGAGCAGCGTGGCGGCGGCGGCTACCAGGGCGAGGCGGAGCGACTTGAGGTTCATGTGTGCCTCCTAGCTGACACAAGTGTAGCAACGCTCCCCCAGCCGGCAAGGACACCGTTCCTTAACCGTGCGGCGGAGCCCCGGCAAGGCGTGGCCTCAGGGGGCGGCGGGTACGTTCCTGTCGTAGGTGGAGACGAGGTAGGGGAGGTCCGTCTGGAGGTAGCGGCCGCGCTCGTCGTACCAGTAGATGTAGTCGCCCAGCGACTCGGAGCCGGAGCCGCCCTCCGAGGCGTTGCCGCTGCGCGTGACCTTCCCGTCCACGAGCCCGGTGAAGACGACCTTCCCGTCGTACGAGTAGATGGTGATGTACATGCGCTGCGCCGTGTACTCCTGGATGCTCCGCCGGATGCGGTTCTGGGTCTCGTTGCGGCACGCCGAGAGCCCCATCACGAGCAGCGCGGCGGCCACGAAGGCGACCGCCAGCCTCTTCCTTCGCGTCACGCGACACCTCCGGGCACGGCAGGCGTCGATGGTACCGCCGGCCGGTTCCCAAGATAGCACCGCCCGGCTGCAGCCAGGACTTTAGTCTCCGGCGCTCAAAAAACGTATGCTTGCTCCTGTGACAGTGGCCCGCGACCCCTACGAGGTGCTAGGCGTCCCGCGAGACGCCGACGCCAACGCACTCAAGGCCGCCTACCGCGAGAAGGCGCTACGCTACCACCCGGACCGTAACCCCGGCGACCGCCAGGCGGAGGAACGCTTCAAGGAGCTGTCGGAGGCCTACGCCGTCCTGCGAGACCCCGCGTCCCGCGCCCGCTACGACCGCTTCGGCGGGCAGGGCCCTGCCGGGTACCGCCACGACACGAGCCAGGTCGATTGGCGCGACGTCTTCCGCGACGCGGACATCCACGTCGACTGGGGCTCTCAGGGCGGCGTGCCCCACACCGGCAACGCCGTCTTCGACGCGCTCTTCGGCATGATGACGGGAGTGCTGCGGGGCGCGGGCCTGGTGGCGGGCCGGACGTACGAGCTCACGGCGGCGCTGACGCTGGGCGAGCTGCACGCCGGCACCAACAGGGTCGTCGCCGTGCCGGGACCGTGCGTCTGCCCCACGTGCAAGGGCACGGGGCGCCTGGCGCCTGGCGCCGGGGTGGTGCGGCCCCTCGGACCTTTCGAGGCCGGAGCGCGCACCGCGGACGCCACCTGCCCAGACTGCGGCGGTCGCGGCGTGAGGCGCGGCGGCGCCAAGCTGGACGTCACGGTCCCGCCCAACACGCCGGTCGGCGCCCGGCTGCGGCTGGCGGGCGCCGGGGGGCCCGGCAACCCACCCGGCGACGTGATGGTGCAGGTCGGTTGGTCCAAGCCCGCCGACGCCCGGGTGCGCGACCTCGACGTCCACGCGCCGCTCACGGTCACGCCCTGGGAGGCGACGCGGGGTGGCGTGGCCGAGTACAGCGGGGTCGCCGTGACCATCCCGCCCGGCAGCGCCGCCGGCGCGACGGTGGTCGCCCATGGCATGGGCCTGCCGGGACCGGGCGGGTCGCGCGGCGACCTGAGGCTCACGCTCGCCACTGCCTGGCTCGAGGGCGCGGCTCGCGCCGCGGGCCGCTGGTTGCGTAGACTTGGCGTTGGAGGCGAGGCAGGGTGACGCGAACGTGAACGACCGGTTGCAAGGTTCCGAGCTGCTGGCACCCGTCGAGGACGTGTCGGAAGGCGGCCCCGGCCACGGGGTGGACGACGCCGGCGAAGACCCGCGCGGCATCGACCAGGACAAGCCCCTATACGTGATAAGCGTCGCGGCCGAACTGGTCGACATGCACCCGCAGACCCTCCGCCTCTACGAGCGCAAGGGCCTCATCGAGCCCAGCCGCAGCGCGGGCAAGACGCGACTCTACTCGCAGCGCAACATCGAGCAACTGCGCGAGATCAGGCGCCTTACGCAGGAGTTGGGCGTCAACCTGGCCGGCGTGGAGGAGATAATCCGGCTTCGGCACCGCCTCGATCAGCTCCAGACGACGATGGAGGGGCGGATCACCGACCTGCAGAGCCAGCTCCGCGACCGGCTCGACACCCTCAGGGGCCGGGCGCTCCCGCGGCCGGGCGACGGCGACCCCGACGAGCGCGGGTGAGGATCCGCCCCGAGTGCGACTAGCTTCGCTGACGCTGCAGGGCTTCAAGAGCTTCGGCAACCGCGCCACCCTCGAGTTCGCCCCCGGCGTCACCGCCATCATCGGCCCGAACGGGTCGGGCAAGTCGAACGTGCTCGACGCGCTGCGCTGGACGACAGGCGGCGGCCGGGCGCGCGAGTTCCGCGCCACCGACAAGACGGACCTCATCTTCCACGGCGCGAGCGGGAAGCGCTCGGTCGGCCTCGCCGAGGTGGAGCTCGAGCTCAAGCACGGCGAGGCCGGCGTGAAGGTCTACCGCAGCATCGACCGTGACGGCACCACGCGCCTACGCCTCAACGGGCGCAGCGCACGCTTCCTGGACGTGGAGGAAGCCTTGGCTGGAACGGGACTCGGCCGGTCGGGCCTGGCGATCATCGGGCAGGGCGAGGTGAGCCAGGTGCTGATGGCCGACCCCGCCAAGCTCCTCGAGCACGTCGCCGAGGCGGCCGGCGTGGCCCGGCTCGCCGGCAGGCGCGACCAGACCGTGGCGCGGCTCGAGACGGCGGGACAGCACCTGGCTCGGCTGCAGGACGTGCTCGCGGAGCTGGCGGCCCGCTGCCGGTCGCTGGAGGGCGAGGCGGCCGGCGCCAAGCGCCACGCCGAGCTGAGCGCCCTGCAACTGCGCCTGCGGTTCACCCTCGCGCGCCTGCGCGAAGCGGGCCTGGCTACCGAGATCGCCGAGCTGGACGGCCGGCGCGGGCTGCTCGAGGCCGCCCTCGCCGACGGTCGGCAGCGGCTGCTCGACCTCCGCGAGGGCGGCAGGCGGCTCGCCACCGACCGCGACGGGGCGGAGGAGCGTTACAGGGAGGCTGCCGCGCGGCTCGAGTACCGCCGCGGCAACCTCAGGTTGGCGCAGGAACGCCTGGAGCGGCTGACGGAGCGGGCCGACGCGCTCGCCGCCCGCGCCCGCGCGGTGAGCACGGAGCGCGACAGGCTCGCCCAGGCCGCGAGGCCAACCCCGCCCGACGAGGCGCCGCAGGCGGCGGCCGAACGTGCGGCCGCCGCGGCGCTTGGCGCGGCCGACCGCGAGGCCGCGTTGACCGCGGCGGCCGATCGTGAACGCGCGGCGCGCGAGGCGTTCGAGCGGTTGAGGCGCGATCACGCCACCGTAGAGCGCGAAGGGGCGGCACTCGAGTCGCGCCGCGAGGCGCTCCGGGCGCAACTCACCCAGGTGGACGCCCAGGTGGCGGCCATGGAGGCCGACACGAGCGGCGCCGACCTGGAAGCGCTCGGCGCGCGCCAGGCCGCCGCCGCCGCGGACCTCGCACGGGCGGAGGGGGAGGCCGAAGCCCAGCGCGCGGCGCTGCAGCGCGCGCACGAACGCCACGCGTTGGCCGCGGCCGAGGCGGTCTCGCGCGGGGCCGCCGCCGCGCGCAGCCGCGCGGCCTTCGAGGCCAGGCGCGGCTTCGCGCAGGGGCCCCGCAACGCGCTCGCCTCTGGCATCGAAGGCGTGATCGGCGCCGTCGCCGACCTGGTGAAGGTGGCGCCCGAGTACCAAGAGGCCATCGCGGGGGCGCTCGGTCGGCGCGCCGAGTACGTGGTGGTAGCGACCGCCGAGGCGGGCAAGAAGGTGCTGGAACACGTGCGGCGCTCGGGCGGCTTCGTGACCGTCCTCCCGCTGGACCTCCTGAGGCCGCAGGGCGAGCGGGGCCGGCCCGGCGCCTCCCACCCCGGCGTCATCGCCCCCGCCACGGCGCTGATCGAGGTGGACGGGGAGTACGCCACGCTGTTCGACAACCTCCTGAGTGCCACGCTCGTGGTCACCGACATCGATGCCGCCACCGCGATCGCCCGGCGCCCCGGGGCGCGCCCGCGGCTGGTCACCCTGCAGGGCGACGCGGTCGAGCCCAGCGGCGCCATGAGCGGCGGCAAGCGCTCGCAGCACGCCACGGTGCTGGGGGCCGCCGCCGACCTCGAGGAGGCCGAGGCGGCGGCGCGGAGCAGCTCCGACGCTGCGCAGGAGGCGCAGCGCCAACTCAACGCCGAGCAGGCGGTGATGCGCGAGCTGCTCGAGGCAGTGCGCACGGCGGCGGAGGCGAACCGGGGTGCGGCGCTGGCGCTGGCCGAGGCGCGCGAGCGCGGCGCGGGGCGGGAGCGCCTCCTCATCGACCTGCGTTCGCGGCGGGAACGGCTCGCGGCGGAGTCCGCCGCCCTGCCGGAAGCGCCGCACGCAGCCGCTACCGACCTCGTTGCCGCCGTCGCGACCGCCGAGGCGGACCTCGACGGGGCAGTCGCCGCGCTCGACGCGGCGCGAACGGCGCTCGCCGAGGCGCGCGGCGAGGCCGCCCGGGCCGAGCAGGCGGCGGCTCTGGCGCGGGAACGGTGGCGCCAGCACGAGGAGGCGCTCTCGCGTTACGAGGCGGGCGCCGCGCGCGCCGTGCAGCTGGCGGCCGAACACGAGGAGCTCGCTCGGGCCGCCGCCGAGCAGGCGGTCGAGCTGGCGGCGGCGGAAACCCAGAGGGACGCCGCCCAGGCGGCCGTTCCCGCCGACCTGGCGACCGAAGAGGGAGAGGTGGCCGCGGCGCGCGCGGCGCTGGCTGCCTTCGAGGAGCAGTTGACGGCGGAGACTGCGGCGCAGGCGACGCGCGCGCAGGAGCTCGAGGACGTGAGGCTCCAGGCGGCGAGGCGCGACGCCGCGTTGGACCTGGCGCAGGAGGAGCTGCGGGCGTTCCCTGCCGGGATCGAAGCGCTGGACATCACCGAGCGCGCCGGTCGCGCCCGGCTGCGCGAGGTCACCGACGAGCTCGATGCGCTCGGGGCCGTCAACCACCGCGCCGCCATCGACCTGGCCGAGGTGACGGAGCGCAAGGAGAACCTCGAGGTGGAGGCGGTGCAGGCCACACTGGCCGTCGCCGAGCTCGAGTCGACGCTCGACCGGATCGACAGGGAGACGAGCGCGCGGTTGAACGCGGCGCTCGAGCGCCTGCAGACGGCGTTCTCGCGTCACGTCAAGCAGCTCTTCGGCCCGGATGCGCGAGGCGCCATCGAGGTGGACGCCGAGGGCAGCCGACCCGTGGGCGTGCGGATCCGGCTGCAGCCTCCCGGCAAGCAGACGCACTCGCTCCACCTGCTGTCGGTCGGGGAGCGCACCATGGGCGCGCTCGCGTTCCTGTTCTCGCTGATCGCCGACGAGGGTGGCGGGTTGCCGGTGGCGGTCCTCGACGAGGTCGACGCCCCTCTCGATGAGGCCAACATCCGCCGCTACGGCCAGTTCGTGGCGCGCCTCGCCGCGCAGGGGACCCAGTTCGTGCTCATCACCCACCAGAAGGCGACCTTCGAGATCGCCGAGACCCTGTGGGGCATCACGACCGAGCAGGGCGTCAGCCGCGTCTTCAGCATCCGCAAGGAGGCGGAGTTGCCCGCGTGACGACGGAGGACGGCAGTCCGGCCGGATTGGCTGCGCAGCCGCCGGCGGCTCCGCCGGCTTGGCGCGTCATGCTGCTCGGCGACGTCGACTCGACGCAGGAGGTGGCTAAGCGCATGCTGGCTAGCGGCGTGGACGCGGCCGGCACGGTGGTGCGGGCGCGGTCGCAGTCGGCGGGGCGTGGTCGTCGCGGTGGAAGCTGGCGCAGCGGCGAAGGCGGGAGCTATCAGACGTTCGTGACGCCGGCGGGGCGCCTCCCGGCGGGCGGGGCCGGCCTGACGCTGGCGGTCGGGGTGGCGCTCGCAGAAGCGCTCGGTGCGGCCGGGGCGCGGTGCAAGGTCAAGTGGCCGAACGACCTCTACTACCGCGACAGGAAACTCGGCGGCGTCCTGGTCGAGCGTGTGAGGGAGCACCTCCTCCTGGGCGTGGGGATCAACGTCGAGAACGACGTGCCCCCCACCGCCACCGCCTTGCGGTCCTGGTCCCTGCCGGCCGTCGAGGAGCTGGTCTTGGAGGCGGTCAGCGCCGCGCTGGCCGCGTCGGTGAGCGACGAGGGCGCCGTCCCGGTCCCGGCCGATCTGAGGCGGCGCTACGCGGCCCTCGACTGGTTGGCCGGCAAGCGCGTCACGGTGGGCGACGCGGAGGCGGTCGGCACCGCCGTGCCCGTGCCCGGCTCCCCGACCGGCGCCGGCGAGGGGTGGCGCGTGAGCGGCGTGGCACGGGGCATCGACGAGCGCGGCTGCCTGCTGTTGTCGTCCGCGACGTCGGAAGCGCCGATCGCGGTGTGCGCGGGGACCGTGGTGGCCGTCGAGGCCGTCGGCTAGCCGGTTGCGCCGGTCGGCGCTCGAGGACGGGGCGTCGCGGCGGCCTCCGACGCCGCGCTTGCCGCACCAGACGGCGATCTGGGCGCGCCGTGTGTGAGGAAGTCGGCTGCCGGCCGGTGCCCCGTGGCGCTAGCGTCCGCCAATGTCCCTCGTGGGTTCCGCTTCCCCCGGCGGTACGGCCGCGCTCCTGGTCCTCGCACCCGGCAGAGACTCCGAGCCCTTCAGGCACGCGCTGGCCTGCGCCGGCTGGACCGTGACCGTCGCTCCGACGCCGCGAACGGCGCGGGACCTGGCTGCGACGACCGAGCTGGGCCTCGTCGTCGTGGACGCCGAGTTGCCCAACCTCCCGTCCGGCCTGCACCCCGCCGTGGCCCTCCGCGGCGGCGGCAAGGGCGGCCGGCCGCCACGCCTCGTACTGGTGGCGGCGCAGGTCGACGCGAGGGTCTCCACCCTCGCCGCCGCCGGGGCCTACCGCATAGCGTTGGTGCCGCGCGGCGCCGCCACGTCGGCGGCCCCGGTGGCGACGCCACCGCCCCGCGAGCGGGCGCCCGCCGCGACCGAGACGTCCAGTGTCTGGATCGTCGACGACACGCCTGCCATCAGGCTACTCGCGCGCCGCGCGTTCGAGCGGGCCGGCTGGCAGGCCGCCGAGTTCGGGGGGCTCCAGTCGGCCAAGTCCGCCTTGGCGGCGGGCGCCAGGCCCACCGCCGTGCTCCTCGACATCTTCCTCCCTGACGGCAACGGACTCGATCACGCCGCCAACTTCGTCGCCGCCGGGGCGGCCGTCGTGATGATGTCCAACCTGGCTGGTCCCGACCAGGTGGAGCGCGCCTTCGCGGTGGGCGCCGCCGACATCGTGGCCAAGCCCGTCGACATGCGGAGCCTCGTGGCGCGCGTGACCCGAGCGGTGCGGTGGGTGGAGCAGGGTCGCCAGGAGGGAGTACGCCTGCAGGTGGTGGTGCCACCCGTCGACGATAGGCAGCGACTGGACGCGTTGAGGCTCTGATGGCGGGCACCAGGGTCGCGGCGATGTTCGTGACCATCCTGGTTGCTGCCACCGTCGTCA
>Ga0226835_1001479_pt1 | contig 12621 bp, 15 predicted proteins | sample LAC_MetaG_1_FD_163627 | JGI IMG/M metagenome (GOLD analysis project Ga0226835, IMG submission 163627) | Anaerobic ammonium oxidizing microbial communities from anammox membrane bioreactor (MBR) in UC Berkley, California, United States -... | ecosystem: Engineered > Bioreactor > Anaerobic >...
GAACCCAATCATTTCACCCGCCGTGCCTCAGGGAATGCAGTTGCTTCGTACCAGTTATATGGCCACTCACACCGATGATCAACTCAATCGGGTGCTTGAAACCTTCCAAAAAGTAGGGAAACAAATCGGCGTTATTTAGATCAACGAAATGCCCTGATGATGCCAAGAGGTTCGGGGCGAAAAACCCGAACCTCTTGGTGTTATCTCGCAATGGATTTATTTATTTCACCATATATAAAATACCAATCGTATCAGGCCCGCAATGGCTGGCAATGACACTCCCGGCGTGTGTGATCAAGACTTCTTCAATCTGTGCTCGAGATAACAACTCTGATTTTAAAAACTCCGCATCCGCCGTGCACCCCGTATGGGTGATAAACACCCGATGTAAATCGATCTCATCGAGGTGTTCCTCAAAATCTTTGACCATCTCCATCAACCCTTTTCTTCTGGTTCCGCGAATTTTTGCTTTAACGCCCAGTGTCCCATCTGGTCGAACAGCAATAATTGGACGGATCGAAAGGAGGCTGCTCATTAGGTTTTGTAAAGCCGTGCACCGCCCCCCCTTGTAAAGATAATCCAAGGTCTCAATGATGAAAGAAGTTCTTACCTTTGGAACCAGTGCTTTAATCGTTTCTGCAATTTCCCGGGCAGACTTCCCCTCATCGCGTAGCTCAGCAGCCCGGAGGGCAAGCAGGCCTATACCGGTAGATAAATTCAACGAATCCACAATATAAACATTCACTTTACCAAGCGTTTCGGCGGCGATGGTAGCATTCTTAATCGTAGCTGATAACTGGCTTGATATCCCAATGTAAACAATATCGTCAAGCCCAGTGAAATGTCTGACAAAGTCACCGATGGATGCCGCTGAGGTTTTTGGGAGTTGTCCGGTTTCCTGGACTGACCGGAAAAGATCTTCCAGACTTATATTCACTCCATCCAGGTAAGATTGTTCACCCATTAGAACGTACAGTGGAATCATTTCAATCCTGTAATGGGATAAGAGTTCATTTCCCAGGTCTGCCGTACTGTCGGTGATAATGCGTATCATGAATTACTCCTGTGAAATTATTAAAAAATTTAATAACACTTGAAAAAAAGCTAAAACCAGTTTCGCCGCTTAAACCAGATCAGCATCCCGACAAAAATGGTAACAAAAATAACCCAGACAAAAAGATATCCAAAACGCCAGGATAACTCGGGCATATAGTGGAAATTCATACCGTATACTCCCGCCACGAAGGAGAGAGGCAGGAAAATGGTAGAAACTACCGTGAGGGCTTTCATAACCTCATTTAAACGCAATGAGGTCGAGTTCAGGTAGATATCTAACACTCCTGAGACAATATCCCTTAAGGTGTCGCTTAAATCCTGTAACCGCACCAAATGATCATACACGTCTCGGAAGTAAATCCTGCTCTGTCTGTCGATCACAGGAAAATCGTCCCGGCTCAAACGATTCATCACCTCCCTTTGAGGAGACACAATTCTTCGTAAAGCCATGAGGGAGTGTTTTATCTCAAGCAGCTCGGGTAAAACTTTTGAAGTAGGCTGTTGAAGAACCTGATCTTCAATGAACTCCAGTTTTTCATCCAATCCATCAATCAGAGGTAAATAAGCATCTACCAGGTGATCTAAAATACTATGACATAAAAAATCTGCACCATTTTTTATTAATCGGTCGTCTCGTGTCAGTCGTTCCTTAACAGCCTGGATAGGAGGAACATTATCATTATTGGCACAACTCACTAGGTAGTTTGCCCCCAGGAAAAGGTTTATTTCAACAGTATTATCTAAATTAATCGGGGTACCTCCACTGGGTACAGCATGCACCACAAGGAAAAGGTAACTACTAAAATCATCCACCTTGGGCGTCTGATATCCATTACTCAGGCAATCTTCAATCGCCAGGGGGTGAAACTGGAAGGTATCTCGTAAAATTTGGTTGATTTCATTCAAATCAGGCCTGATTAAGTTAACCCAGAGTAAACCATCCGGATTCTGGAGGGCGTGCTTTATCTCCTCCATCGAAAGATGGGCATTAACAGAACTTGTGGCAGAAGGATAGTAATATGTTTCAATCATATAGAAAAAGCGCAATACAGGTCACAGTATAGTCAACAAGAGTGATTTTAGCAACCTGCGCTTTTATGGTTTTCTCAATGAACAACATCACCTCTAGCCTTTCTTCCCTACCAAAGATGGAAACTCATGTACAATTACTGATAATTCACGATTGAGGAAAATATGACGACATCACTCCCCGATCCCAGCACAGTGTTAAACCTGTTATCATCGGCCTTCCAATCAAGCAAAGCCGATGGAATTGATGCAACAATCCAATTGCGCATAACCGGCCCCGAGCCCAGGCATTATTTCCTGCAAATCAAGGATAACGTTTTATCAGGCGGTGAAGGTCTGTTTGAGAAACCGCGGGTGACTATATCAGCCAATGCGAAGGACCTTCTCGATATTTTCGAAGGTCGTCTAGATCCTATGACGGCATACTTTCAAGGAAGGCTGATCGTACAGGGCGATTTAAGCTTTGCGATGAAGCTGGCGGGGTTATTTAAACGAAAGAAATAATTTTCAATAAATTCCCCAGTCACCCGCCAGGCCCTCTTCCATATAGGAGAAATCCCACATTTCATTGGCCACAAAATCGATCCGGGTGGGAACTCCCAGGGCCTCTTCCGCTTTCTGACGGGTTGCCTCCAGCATGGCCGGCCCGTATGGGCAAAATGGCGTGGTGAGCATCATTTTCACCAGGCCGGTTCCATCTTCAATTCGGACATCCCGTACCAGCCCCAGCTGGAGAATGTTCAAACCGATTTCCGGATCCACAATTTCGCGGAATTTTTCGCTCGCCAGATCTACCAGATCAGGGTGAGTGGTGTCTATTCCCCATTCAGGTCGGTTGACATTCATCATTTCGGTCATGATTTCTTCTCTCCAATGGCCTGATTTTGAATCACATACATGCAATGGGTGTCGCCGTTTAAGACACACTGAACTTTCTCAGTTGGAATAGAAAGTACCGTGGAGATCAATTCCTGATCCACCGTGCATACTTCAGGATGAGATTGCCCGATATGGAGATAGGGGCAAGTTGTCTCATAGATTCGATATTCATCTCCCTGTTTTTCCCATTCCACCGAGAACCCCTCTGAAGCCAGAACTTGTTTAATTAAGTCAAGCCGTTCTTCAAATGGAAGAGACTGCGCTTTGACAGCCATATCAGCCGCCATATCGGATGCAATCTGCCGAAATAAGTGGCTTACCATCGGGCCGGGAAGGGACTCTTTGATCTGTTCCAGTAAACGATTGGCCAGGCGGTAATATCGAGTCGGAAACCGTTCTAATCCCTTCTCAGAGAGAGAGTAGACTTGCCGTGGTCGCCCCACCCCATGACGCACCTCTTCCACAATCACCAAATTTTCAGCCAGCAGGCTGTTGAGGTGATGGCGAACTGAGATGCCATTAATCCCAACAGCCTCGGCCAGATCCTGCACCGTAGATTTGGGATGCTGAAGAAGCGTTTGGATGATCCGTTCCCGAGTACTTTTCATTCCTGCCATATCCAATCCCACTCAAAATCCGTTTTGTGGTTCATTGAGCACAGCCAGTATATCATAGATCGTTTAAATTTGTCAATATATAAGATTTTTATGTTAAATATTGACGCAATTGACCAACCATGCTATAATCCTTTCTGTGCCTTCAGAGATTAATGGCACTCCGCACAACCAAAATTTAAGGAGCTCGGTCAACCATGGCTACATTGGATATAAAAAATTTACACGTCAGCATTGAAGGAAAAGAAATCCTTAAAGGTGTAAATCTTAGTATTAACCAGGGAGAAGTTCACGCCATCATGGGGCCCAATGGCACAGGGAAATCAACCCTTGCCTACACTCTCATGGGGCATCCTTCGTATCAAGTCACCCAGGGTGAGGTCTGGTATAAAGGGCAGAATATCCTTGAACTCGAACCCGATGAACGATCCCGGCTTGGTATCTTCCTGGCGTTCCAATATCCAGTGGCTATTCCGGGTGTCACCGTTGCCAACTTTCTTCGCACAGCATTGAATGCCCGCCGAAGGGCTGAAAACCCCGAGGATAAAGGGATCCCCATCCTGGAGTTTCGCAAGCTCATCCGTTCAAAAATGGAGCTCCTTAAAATGGACCCGGAGTTTGCCGGTCGATACCTTAACGATGGCTTTTCAGGTGGAGAGAAGAAACGCGCCGAAATTCTTCAGATGGCCGTACTTCAACCCGAAATTGCCATACTGGATGAAACCGACTCGGGTCTGGATATCGATGCCCTACGCATAGTATCTGAAGGAGTCAATGCTCTTCGCGGCCCCAATTTAGGGGTGTTGGTCATCACCCACTACCAGCGTATTCTCAACTACATTCACCCTGATTTCGTACACATCATGCTGGATGGCCGCATTGTCGAATCAGGCGGCGCAGATCTGGCTCTCCATCTGGAGGAACATGGGTATGAATGGGTGCGTGAGAAATACGAGGTCGTGGAGTCTTAACGGTATTCCGGAGGAATAGTCATGAGCAAGCCTGCAGAGCGTGAAATCCTTGATAGCATCAGTGATTATAAATACGGCTTCAGCGACCCTGAAACCTACGTCTACAAAGCTCCGAAAGGGTTGAGCCAGGAAGTCGTTCGACAAATATCTGCCATGAAGGGCGAACCCGAATGGATGCTTGAATTTCGCCTTCGGGCGCTGGAACATTTTCTAAAGCGTCCCATGCCTACCTGGGGAGCAGATCTCTCTGGCTTAAACCTGGATGAAATTTATTATTACGTCAAACCAACCGAAGCCGAAGGTCGTTCCTGGAACGATGTCCCAGAAACAATTAAAAACACCTTCGACCGCCTGGGAATCCCGGAGGCCGAACAGAAATTCCTGGCCGGTGTGGGCGCGCAATACGAATCCGAAATGGTGTACCACAGCATTCAGGAACACCTGGAAAAACAGGGGGTGATCTTTCTGAGCATTGAAGACGGGTTAAGGAAACACCCCGATCTGTTTAGAGAGTACTTTGGCACAGTGATTCCCATTGAAGATAACAAGTTCGCCGCTTTAAACAGCGCCGTCTGGTCTGGTGGATCTTTTGTGTATGTTCCCAAAGGGGTCAAAGTGGATTTACCCCTCCAGGCTTACTTCAGGTTAAATGTTGCCAACATCGGGCAGTTTGAGCGTTCGCTCATCATTGCCGATGAAGGCGCCCAGGTTCATTACGTGGAAGGTTGCACCGCTCCTCAATACACTACTGATTCCTTCCATTCCGGAGTCATTGAAATCGTCGTTAAAAAAGGCGCCAGGGTCCGTTACACCACCATCCAGAACTGGTCCAATAACGTTTACAACCTGGTGACGCAACGGGCAATGGTGCACGAAGAAGGAACCATGGAATGGGTAGACGCCAATCTCGGTTCCAAGGTCACCATGAAATACCCATCCTGCTATCTGGTAGGTAAAGGCGCACGCGGTGAGATTCTCTCCATTGCATTCGCCGGTGCAGGGCAACACCAGGATGCCGGAGGCAAAGTCATACATTTTGCTCCTGGAACCAGCAGCAAAATCACCTCAAAGTCAATCAGCAAAAGCGGTGGACGTACATCCTACCGAGGGCTTCTCAAAGTACACAAAGGGGCAACCGACGTGCGTTCCAATGTGGTCTGCGATGCACTTCTCCTCGACCCTCGCTCCCGCTCTGATACTTACCCATATATTGAGATCGACGAAGAAGATGTGACCATTGGTCACGAAGCCTCAGTTTCGAAGATTGGCGAGGAGCAACTTTTTTACCTGACCAGCCGTGGCCTTTCAGAAGAAGAGGCCATCACCATGGTCGTTTCTGGTTTCATTGAACCATTGGTAAAGGAACTGCCCATGGAATATGCCGTTGAAATGAACCGCCTGATTCAGCTCCAAATGGAAGGTTCTATCGGGTAAAGATCCTCTTTACTGGCCATTGCATTGAAGATTTTGATCCGTTTACATTGAGGGTACCCATGAACGAAACACCGCGTATCGTAACGCGAGGAAGACGATCCGAAACCATTGAGATTCCCGAATTCTCCTTCACCCGTGAGATGGTGGACTTTGACCTCCCGGGTGAAGCCCTGGTTGAATACCGTCGGAATGCCTGGGAAACATTTCAGCGCCTCCCTTTTCCAACCCCCAAAGAAGAAGCCTGGCGCCGAACCGATATTCGCGGCCTTCACGCCAATCGCTTCCGCCTGCCCACTCGAGATGAATATCTCGACCTCCCTCCCGCTCCTGAACGCTTGCTTGCTCCGCTTGCCGGGAGCTCACATGGGGGTGAAATCCTCCTGGTGGCTGGCGGATCACAGGTTCGGCTGGACGAAGAACTGGCATCCAGAGGAGTAATTTTTACTGATCTTGGAACAGCCGTTCATCAATATCCGGATCTGGTCGGTAAGATCATCGGCAAAGCGGTAAAACCCGAGGATGGAAAATTTGCGGCCCTGGCAGGGGCACTGGCTCAAACGGGAGTGTTTCTATATGTTCCCCGTGGAGTAAGAGTTACAGCCCCCCTGCATAGTCTGCTCTGGGGCCCTGGAGATCACCTGGCGTATCTTTCTCACCTGCTCGTTTATCTCGAAGAAGAAACCGAAGTTACCTACCTCCATGAATCAGCCTCTCCGAACGAACCCGGCACGCAAACCCTCCATTGTGGAAATGTGGAAGTTTACATTGGACCAGGCGCAAAATTAACCTTTGTAGAATTGCAGTCCTGGGGAGAGAGTGTCTGGAATTTCACACATGAACGTGTCATCGTGGATCGACAGGCTTCTTTAGACTGGGTCTTTGGCGCTGTCGGCAGCCACCTCACGAAAAATTTCTCGGAGATCGATCTGGTGGGAGAAGGGGCTGTCGGGAAAATGTCGGGGTTCTATTTTACCGATCACGATCAGCATCTTGATCACGATACCCAGCAAAATCACCTTGCCCCCCACACCACCAGTGACTTGCTTTTCAAAGGCGCGCTTCTCCATGAAAGCCGCTCAGTCTGGCAAGGGATGATCTACGTGGCTCCAGGAGCTCAGAAAACTGATGGATATCAGGCCAATCGCAATCTGGTGTTGAGCCGAAAGGCCCGTGCCGATTCCATCCCCGGACTGGAAATTCTCGCAGATGATGTTCGTTGCACTCACGGAGCCACTGTGGGAAAGATCGACGAAGAGCAGATTTTCTATATGATGGCCAGGGGCATACCTCGAAAAATCGCCGAACGTACCATTGTGGGTGGATTCTTTGATCCCATTATGCAACGAATTCCCTTTGAAGGCGTTCGTCAACGCTTTGAAGAAGCCATCGAAGCCAAAATGGCCGTTTTCGAAGAAGAAAACTGAGTTTGATTATTGTATAATTGTAAGGATTTTCACCCGTAATTCCTGCTGGCAGGAGGAGTAAATATGGCACAGGCACCATTTATGAAGGCTCCTGAACCCGAACAAAAATACGAAGTCGGAGATGTGGTTGAGGTTTTTTGTGACCACGAAAAAGGCGGCCAGCGCACGCGCGGTTGGCTTAAAGGGATCGTGGTTCAGGTGGACCCCAAAATGGTTGCAGTACAATTCCGCTCGAATGTCTTCCTGACGGACGGATGGATGGTTCCAGATCATATTCTCTGGTTTCCGGTTAACTCTTCTCACATTCGCTTTCCCGAGAAACGCACCACCCGTAGTGTTCCTCAAGGTGAGCTGAACTCTCAAAAAGAGGAATGATGGATAATATTGCGGTTAATTTACGGGCCGATTTTCCCATCCTAAACCGCGAAGTTCGTCCTGGCGTCCCTCTTGTCTACCTGGATTCCACAGCAACTTCACAAAAGCCATGGCAGGTGATCCAGGCGATGGATCAGTATTATCAAAAATACAACGCCAATATACATCGTGGGGTACACACCCTTGCAGAAGAAGCCACGGCCCAGTATGAGGAAGCCCGACAAAAGATAGCTTCTTTTATCAACGCCGCCAGTCCCAGAGAGGTGATCTTCACCCGAAACACCACTGAATCTATTAACCTGGTTGCATACACCTGGGGGCGTCAGTCGCTCCGGTCTGGCGACACCATCGTCCTCACCGAAATGGAACATCACTCCAACCTGGTTCCATGGCAAATACTGGCGGCTGAAAAAGATGTTCGCCTCGAGTTTATCCCCGTCAGGGATGACTTCCGACTCGACCTCGAGGAATACCAAAAACTGCTGGCGCTCAAACCAAAATTGGTGGCATTTACTCAAATGTCCAATGTTTTGGGCACCATTAATCCTGCCAAAGAAATTATCCGCATGGCACACGATGCAGGTGCTCTTACACTGATTGACGGCGCCCAATCTGTTCCTCATTTTCCGGTAGACGTGCAAGATCTGGATGCTGATTTTCTGGCATTCTCAGCCCATAAAATGTGCGGCCCAACCGGGATTGGCATCCTTTATGGCAGAGAAAATCTTCTCGAAAGCATGCCTCCTTTCCTGGGCGGGGGAGATATGATTCGAAAAGTACTGTTGAGGAGTTTTTCTCCGAATGAGCTACCTCATAAATTTGAAGCCGGCACTCCTGCAATTGCCGAAGCCATTGGTTTTGGAGTCGCCGTAGATTACTTAAAAACCATTGGCATGGACGTAGTCGCCGCTCATGAACGAGAAATAACCACCTATGCGCTTGATCGCCTCTCTGAAATTCCCGGCCTCGAGATTTTCGGTCCAGCCATTGAATATAAGGGCGGGGTAGTATCCTTCACACTGCGGGGTATTCACCCCCATGATGTGGCTCAATTATTAGATCGAGATGGTATTGCAGTACGTGCCGGGCATCACTGCGCCATGCCGTTACACCAAAAATTTAATCTCCCTGCAACCACGCGCGCCAGCTTCTATCTCTATACCACCCTGGAAGAGATTGATCAGTTAGCCAGAGGTTTGGAGAACGTGGTTCGTATTTTCGGGTAATCCATGGACGACCTCTATCGAGAAATCATCATTGAACGGTATAAAAACCCGCTTTTTCGGGGTGAATTGGAACCGTGCGACATCCGCTTTGAGGACGAAAATCCTCTCTGCGGCGATCACATCCGAATCGATGTAAGGCTAGATGAAACAGGGCATGTCAAAGAAGCCGCATTCAGTGGGCATGGTTGCGCCATCTCACAGGCCTCTGCCGACCTGTTACTCGAAAGCATTATCGGGAAATCAATCGAAGAAATAAAAAGTTTGAGTAAAGATGATGTGATCGAATTACTCGGGATTGAACTTGGCCCCGTCCGACTTAAGTGCGCCTTGTTATCTCTGAAAGTGCTGAAAGCCGGGGTGTATGGCCTCGGTGTTGCCCATGATGACCTCGTGGAGGAACACTGAAATGCCTGATGTTGAATCCGCCGCACAATACAACTATGTTCGAGTCGCCCGGGTTGAAGATTTACCCTCTGGTGAACGCCTATTTATCGAAATTGATGATCTGCCGGTTGTCGTGATCAACCTGGGTGGAATTTTCTTTGCCATTGGCGACATTTGCACTCACGATGAAGGCCCCCTCGGCGATGGCGAAATTGAAGATCACCACATCATTTGCCCGCGCCATGGAGCAAAATTCGATCTGCGCACCGGGAAAGCTCTCACCCTTCCGGCTGTGATAGACACGCCAGCCTTTCCGGTAAGAGTCGCCGAAGGCTGGATCGAGCTAGGTCTCAAGACTCCTGACAGCCAAAAGCCCCGATAATCCGAAGAATATCAAAACCTTCAGCGAATGGCCTCTCAGCGATTGCACCGTTTCGCACCAGAGTCGCCCTCGTTATTTCAGGAGCAAAATAGTATCTGGATGCATAAGTCTTATATTCTTGCAGGGCGGCGATCTTTTTTTCCACATCCTCTTCGGTAACCTCAACAAGAAATTGAGGGAAAAAGCCATAGCTGCTGCGAATTACATCGAAGCCCAATACAGTTTTCCCTCGATACGCCCGTAACGCTTCTTCTGTAACCGTGCCATGGTCCTGATGAATATCTGCCCTGGAATGCACAAAGACAATATCGGGGTTAAAACTCCGATCCAGCTGAATCATATATTCAAGAATTTCCTGCCTGAAGTGAGGAAAGCGGCGCGTTTCAAAAGTGCCCAAGACGATACTCTTCTCGGGCACCCCAAGCACAGCCATACTGCGGTAATGCTCCTCTACCAGGTTCACCAGCGCCGGGTTCTTCTGGTTGTCCGATAACGTCACGCATAATATTTCCGTATGTGGAGCGATGTTGGCGATTAAGGCCCCACATCCAATCTCAATATCATCCGGATGTGCGCCGATAAAACACACCCGCTTCCCGTAAAAGTGAAGGTTATTCTTCATAACGCTACTTCGTTGCTACAAAGCCGCCCACCACTTTCGTCATCACCAGCTTCCCGTCCGTCTTCAGACGATGAGCAGCCACTTCTTTGATAGCCGACATGATTGCTTCAAAATCATCCTTCGATTGGAAGAAACTATTCCAGAGCTTTCGGTCTTCTGACAGTGATGCCCGTGTATATGCCAGAAATGGATCAACACTCTCAAAAATCAGAGGATTTTCAAAAATGTGAGTCTCTACACTGGAAAATCGCTCCTGAATAGCTGAGTAGATTTGCGAACTGTAACGTGAACTCCCCGGCATGGGCGGAATCGGTTTTCCTGTGGCCTCTCGAATAATGTCATAAAATAATTGTTTGTTCTGAGGCATTGGACCGGTTGTAAATAACCTGCCCCCTGGTTTTAAAACCCTGTGCATTTCACCAATGGTAAATGGAATGTCTTCTGCGTAATAAATGGCAAAACAACAGGAAACCAGATCGTACTGGTTTTCTTCCAGTGGAAAGGGCTTATTGAAATCCAGAGAGATAAACCGGATAGGGTTACCATGCTTACGGTTAATTTCCTGAGCCTGTGCCAGCAAGTCGGAATTAATATCACCGCCGGTGATGGTCGCATTACCCTGAAGGTACTGGTGGTAGGAAAAGCACTGCTTGCCTGCGCCACATCCAACATCCAGAATAACCGAGCCGGGTTGTAATTTCAGGACCTCGAGCATCCAGGCGTCAATATCTCTCGCCCCATACTTCGAGTGGATGTCAATTCGGGTTTGTAAATCGTTCGTTGTTTCTCGATATTCTATTTTCATCTTTTTCTCCCTGATTACCATTTCCCATTGAACCAAACTTACCGAAGCAACGCGGCTCAAGTATACTGGAAAGTGTCAAGAAATCCAAGGTGTTTAGCAAATTCTAGGCAAGATCTCACCGGCGAGCATATCCAGAATTCGTGTGCTGCCCACCAACGTTCGAACAATCACTCTCCCCGGATGTCCTGCAGTAACTACCCCAATCCTGGTTGCATTTTCGCCATACCTGCATTGTCTCATGGCACGAAGTGCTTCATCAGCCTCTTCTGGAGGAACTATAACCACAAGTTTTCCTTCGTTAGCAATATATAGGGGGTCAAAACCAAGCATTTCGCACGCTGATTGAACCGCCGGGTTAATCGGAACTGCCGCTTCATCAATTTGAATTCCCACCTGACTCTGCAGGGCTATTTCATTGAGCGTTGTGGCCAGCCCACCTCGGGTTGGATCGCGTAACACGTGCACGTCTGGAGCCGCTTTGAGAAGCGTTTGGATCAGGCCATTGAGCGGGGCCACATCCGATCGGATCACTGAAGAAAATCCTAATTCCCCGCGCGCTGAAAGAACAGCCATCCCATGGTCTCCCATACTGCCTGAGACCAACACCACATCGCCTGGTTTGGCATTCGCACCGTGAATGGACCTTCCCTCAGGTATCCATCCGAAACCAGTGGTGTTGATAAAAAGACCATCCACCTTTCCTTTCTCCACCACTTTTGTATCCCCGGCGACAAATCGCACATGAGCTTCCTCAGCCGCCTCTTGCATCGATGCCAGTACCCGATCCAGGACTTCGACGGATAATCCTTCTTCCAGAATGAAACCACAAGTTAAAAACAGCGGCGTCCCCCCTGACATAGCCACATCATTGACCGTTCCGCATACTGCCAGCCGACCAATATCCCCCCCCGGAAAAAACAAAGGTGAAACCACGTGCGAATCCGTAGAGACCGCCAACTTCCCCATATTTCGGCCGACAGAGGGTAAAAGCAAGGAAGCATAATCGTCCCCAGCCGCAAGTTCTGGCCCAAGAAGGCGAGACTGAAAAACCCTCTGAATTAACTCGTGAGTCATCCTTCCCCCCGATCCGTGCCCCAGAACGATTTTATCCTGATGTTGCAGAGGTAAAGGGCAGGCAGGTCCTTCAAAGGGAACGTTGGGGGTTTGAGGGTTATTTTCGCCCATAACGATAAAAGGCCGCGCAGGCCCCCTCCGATGAAACCATTGGCGCCCCCAGAGGATTCTCCGGGACACACAACGTCCCAAAAGCCGGGCAATCTGGAGGCTTACTCATTCCAGTTAATATCTGGCCGGCAATGCAGATTGCCGATTCTTTGGTTTGTATACCAAGCACATCGAAGCGCTTTTCCGCGTCGAATTCTTCAAATTCTGGACGAAGCCCCCAGCCACTCTGAGGAAT
>Ga0226835_1001480_pt1 | contig 12620 bp, 11 predicted proteins | sample LAC_MetaG_1_FD_163627 | JGI IMG/M metagenome (GOLD analysis project Ga0226835, IMG submission 163627) | Anaerobic ammonium oxidizing microbial communities from anammox membrane bioreactor (MBR) in UC Berkley, California, United States -... | ecosystem: Engineered > Bioreactor > Anaerobic >...
CCGCATAAAGGAGTCTCCGCCAATAGTTCAGCCGTGGCCGGGTTGTGAACCGGGTAGGTTTCAGCGGTCTGTGCTGCTTGCCATTCGCCGTTGATATAGTTGAGGATTTTCTCCATCGTTAGCTCACCATCCTGTCAGTTGTGTTTGCCAGGGCAGTTTCGATGATCTTTAGCCCTTCGTTGAGTTGTTCTTTGGTGATGCACAACGGCGGGACGATAAAGACGATGCTGCCCATGCTGTTGCTCATAATGAACGTGAACAGTCCGTTCTGACGCAGGCTCTTGCCAACTTCAGCCATAACCGCTGGTGGAAACACCTCTTTCGTCTGGCGATCTTTGACCAATTCAATGGCGGAGAACAAACCGATATAACGCACATCCCCCACGGATGGGTGGCGGGCTTTGATCTCTTCCAGCGCCTCGCCCAGGTATTCGCCAAGCGCGGCGGCGTTTTCAATTAAACCGTCTTCCTCATATACCTCGATGGTAGCCAGACCCGCGGCGCAAGCCAGGGCGTGTCCGCTATACGTGAGGCCAGCGTAAAGATATTTGTTATCGAAGTAGGATGCGATTTCCTCAGAGACGATTACCGCTCCCAGGGGTATGTAACCAGAGGTAAGCCCTTTGGCGGTAGTGATCATGTCTGGGACCACCCCCCAGTTATCCACGGCGAACCATTTGCCGGTGCGCCCCCAGCCAGACATGACTTCGTCGGAGATGAGCAGGATGTCATAGCGGTTGCAGATTTCGCGCACGCGCGGCCAGTAATCTTCAGGCGGGACGATCAAGCCGTTTGAACCGGTCACGCCTTCCATGATAATGGCAGCAATTCGTTCTGGCCCCTCGTAGCGGATCACCTCCTCGACGTGGTCAATGCACTGGCGTTTGCAGGTCTGCGGGGTCAAACCAAAGGGACAACGATAGCAGAAGGGGTCAAGGAAATGCACCGCCCCCGGCATCGCCGGTTCGACCGGCAGGCGGCGGTAATCGCCGGTCAGGGCGATGGCGCCGTGCGTCGCGCCGTGATAGGAACGGTAACGCGCCATGATCTTGTGACGCCCGGTATAGAAGCGCGCCAGTTTGATGGCGTTCTCGTTGGCCTCCGCGCCCCCTAAACAGAAAAAGGTCTTCTTGAGGTTGCCAGGCGTAACCTCGGCCAACCGCTTGCCCAGCAGACCGCGCGGTTCGGTCGCATTGCTTGGATGGACAAAGCAGAGCTTTGCAGCCTGCTCTTGAATGGCTTTCACCACCTTTGGATGCTGATGTCCGATATTGGTGTTCATCAACTGGGATGAGAAGTCGAGGTAACGCTTTCCATCGGCGTCCCAAAAATACACGCCTTCCGCTTTGGCGACCGGGATTGGGTTGACCTGTTCCTGCACCGACCACGAGAAGAAGGTGTATTGGCGATTTAGCTGCACAATTTCCTGTGAAGTAAGCGCTGACATAGAATCTCCTGGCGGGTATTGATGGCAAAAGTTTTGCTTAATGACGTTTGACCGTTTTGACAACGTCAGCGTAAATGTTTAGCGTTTCGTCAATATCTGCGTCGCTGTGGCTGTAGGATAAAAACCACGGTTCGCGTGGATCGTGGTCTGGCATTACGCCGCGTTCGATAGCAGCTTCGACCAGGCGCAGGTAATATTCTTTATCGCTCAAGCTCCAATCACGCTGGCAGGTTACCTTGTCCACCCCCAGCGCGAATGAGAACATGGCTGGATGACCGCTGAAAAACGCCTGAATGCCGTTTTCCTCGAAAATCTCTTTCAAGCCCTCCATCAGCCGCCGACCGCGCTGGGCGATCGTCTTCAGAATGGGTTTCTCTCGCAGCAATGTTAATGTGGCATAGGCGGCCGCAACGCCAGGTTTGTTATTGTTAAACGTACCGCCCTGCGCTACGCCCTGACCAATGACGCTCATGATCTCTTTTTTCCCGCCAAAAGCTGCAATGGGATAACCGTTGCCCAGCGCTTTGGCGTAGGTAGCCATGTCTGGCATTATCTTGTAATGCTCCTGCGCCCCGCCGTTGGCGATACGGAAACCCGTCTTGACTTCGTCGAGGATAAAGACAATTCCGTATTTGTCACACTGCTGGCGAATAAATTCCAGAAAGCCCGCCTGCGGCTCGATTGCGCCGCAGTTGCCCTGACATGGCTCGGTGATGATGGCGGCAATTTGTTCTCCAAAACTGCGCAGGGTTCGTTCGAGCGCCTCGAAATCGTTGAATGGCAGCGTGAAGATTAAATCGCGCAGATTGCGCGGGATGCCAGAGGAGGATGGCACTGGGATGGGGCTCAATCGGTTGCCGTATGCTTCGGCGGGGGCGTAGGTGGACCAAAGGGTGTAATCTTGAAAGCCGTGGTAGTTGCCTTCGAATTTCAGCAACACGTCGCGTCCGGTGTAGGCACGCGCTACCCGCACTGCGTGCATGGTTGCCTCGGTGCCGGAGCATGCCAGGCGGGCCATCTCTACCGCCGGACACATACTCACGATCAATTCCATCAGCGCTACTTCCAATTCGCTGGTCATCGCGCTCAGCGCGCCTCTCCTTATCTCTTCAATGACTTTTTGGTCTACCTCGTCGTATGCATGACCGAGGATAATGGGGCCAAAAGCCAGGCGATAATCAATATAGCGATTTCCATCTACATCCCAAAGATACGCTCCCAGGGCGCGCTCCATATAGGGTGTGATCCCATCTCCCCAAAAGCGGAAATTGGAATTCACCCCCAAAGGCATCACTTGATAGGCTCTCTGTTGCAAGGCGATATTTTTCGCGCGGGTGAGGGTCATAAGTTTTTCTCCTGCTACGAACAGGGATCATCGTCTTTGCAAGTCACTCGTGACCTGTATTGTCGGATGGGATACGCCACTGATAAACATCCTTTAGCTTGACCGGCACAATCGAGGTGGTAGTCTTACGCACGCCGGGCAGACGACCGATAACCTCGGTGGCAAACTGGTAGATTTCGGTGTTGTTATGGGCAATGATCTGCGCGCTGACATCCCGCTCGCCGATGGAGCAGGCTACATAGCTCACCATTTCATGTTCCGCTAAAAATTTGGCGACTTCCTCGATGCGTCCGGGTTCCACCTCCACGAAAACATCTGCCACCACCTGGTAACCCAGGGCTTGCGGGTTGACGATGGCGCTGATTGAAATCAGATTGGCTTTGACCATTTGCTCAATGCGATAACGCACCATACGCTCCGTGATGTCCCCCCCGATGCGGCGCGCAATCTCAGCGGCGGGCATGCGCCCATCTTCAATGAGCAAATTGACGATTTCCCGGTCTATCTTGTCGATTTTATACATGATTATCTGGAAACACCGTCGAATACGACAAATACCGATTTCTGTTTATATCGTCAAAACTCCAAAAAGTCAAGCGCCAATTGGAAGTTCAGCCCAACTGGCGCCTGTTCATTCGTGTAGGCAAAGTCGCCTGTCGGCGATCAGGAGGTGATTTTGCGCTGTGGCTTGATCCTGAAATATTCCAACAGTAGATTCTCTTCCCCTGAATTCACGGCTACCGCAGCGGTAAAAGCTGTGGCAAGACTCCCCGCGCCTGGGTAGATAAGGTAACGCGGCGACCAAATGGGCTGAAATTTCTCTTTGTACTCGTGCAGCCCTTTGAAGTTGTAAAACTGGTTGATGTGTTGGTAGATAAAATGCATCGCCCGTTCCACCGCTGGATCGTCTGGATGCTCGCCTATTCCGGCCAGCGCGCTTAACCCCAAATTGAAGCTGGCATAACCCTGCTCCTTCGCCCATAGCAGCAGATTAGCAAACAGATAATCCATCGTTCCGGGTTCTACATCCCGTCGGCGGCGCATCAAATCAATGGTGATTTCATTCGCCTGGTACTCTGAGACGACATTGGCAAAGGCGGTCACCAGCCCTTTGGGGTCGTGCACTGCCGCGATGGGAGAGCTGCGAATGTATTCATCGTCAAACCAACCCAGAGAGAAACGCTTCTCTGAGCCGTGCATCATCGTCAACCATTCATCGCTGATGGCCCGCAATTCAGCCAATGTTTTATAATCCAGCGGCGGCGGGTGGACGGCGAAGTGATACCCGCTGCGTTCCATACGATGGATGGCGGTGCGAAACTGCTTGCGCGCGCCGCCTTCCAGGGTGAAATGTTCTAGTTCGACAATCGCTTCATGCCCGATGCACACTGCCTCGAATCCTGCCTGCTTATAGAAGCTCAAGGTATCTGGCATTGTTTGGTAGAAAACGGGCGTCCAGTCGTTCATGGCGCAGAACTGTTGAAATCCGGCGATAGCTGTCGAAAGGGCGTCTGGCGGCCCAATCGGGTCACCGAGCGCTACGGCCACGCCGCGGTGCTGGACGAACGCAATCACTGATCCGGAAGGGGCAAAATAATAATGTTTATCATTGAATAAGGCAGCATGCGCCAATGAAGTTCGCCCATAGCGCTCCACAATCGCGCGTACCCGTTGGCGTTCCTCCGGCGTTGCAGGAGGATGACTCAAAATTGGACGCAGGAACAACAACGCTGAGTAACCAAGTGTGACCGCTCCGATGATGTAAATCGAGTCGGCGAAATATCTGCCAAAACCGGTAACAGGTTGCAAGCCTGGGTCATAGAACTGAGTGAACATCACGATTGTCTGGCGTAAAGCTTGCAAGAAATTGAAATGGACGCTGTAATGCCGGTCAAGTAAATAAAAGCCCAGCGTCCCATAAGCCAGCGTGAATATGGCGGATGTTGCCAATACCCAAACCGCCTGGCGCATCGAAGGCGGGTCGGAGCGGGCATGGAAATGGCGGCGATTGAGCCACATCAGAAGCATCAGACTCAGGGCGAGCAACGCTTCTTCATAATCCAATCCTTTTATCAGGTGGCTGATAGTTGAGATTACCAGGGTGATCATCGCTGCCAGCCAGGCTGTGCGCTTGCGCCGCCATAAGCCACGCCCCAGGATCAGCAACGCGAAACCGGCCAAAGCGGCTGTCAAACGCCCGCCATGCCGCACTGCCAGCGGAGAAATGCTTTCCAGCAGGCGCAGTCGCTCGATCAGGGCTGGCTGCACCGCCGAAAGCATGTTGATGCAGCCCATCAGCGCCGTCAAAACAGCAATAACTCTCACGCTCCAGGTCTCTTCCAGGGTATGCTCTTCGGCGCCAAAGGTTTTTGAACGACGCAACAACAAGAAACCTAACCCTAAGGGTAACCAAAACCCCAACCCACGGTACACCAATGCCACCGCGGCTGCAGCGGCGCTGGGAACGCCCAATGAGGTATAAACCAGCGTCATTACCCCTTCGACTACCCCGATGCCCATCGGTGTGATCGAAACAACCAAAAAGAGAAAACCCATGGCATAGCCAGCGACGAGTGAGCCAAACAGTATACGCTGGTTGAAGGCAAGAAATAGAAGATACAGACTGATGATGCTGATCCCATGCGCTGTGAACGCCATACTCACAGCCCGCGCCAGCCGTTTAGGTCTATGGATGATCGTCTCTGCCGCCTGGCTAAACTCAGCGGCGTTGCGCTCCGCCCAATCATCAGCCAGGGTGGATGGGCTGCGCAGGAAACCAAACAACCCGTTCAGAAAGTGTTGCACCCAGAGCAACAGGCCATGCAGCAAGCGGGGTTGCCAGAGGCTGAGCAACAGCGCGCTGCTCAACGCGGCTGTGGCGGCAAAGAGCACGATCGCCGCGATGACTTCGTACATCTCCAGGTCGTGCTGCATAAACAAATAGACCAGCCCGAAAATCAGGATCAGCATGAAGGAAACGAAAACACAAATGAGCTGTAAGAAAACGCCCACTGCAGCCCGCGCCGGCGACTGCCCTCGTCGGTTCAGGTCATCCACAAAGAGCGCCGCGCCTGCGGCGCCTCCGCTAGGAGCCACCACATTGATAAACAGCGAGCTTAGTGTAATGGGTGTCAGATCGCGAACGCGGCTGGAAACATCTACGGCAGCAAATGCTGCCTGATAAGTTGCAGCCATCGCGATGTAATAAGCTATCTGCGCAACAGCGGCCAGCAACAGCCACCCCCAATGGCCTTGCGCCAGGACCTGGCGCAATTGTTGAGCTTCGGAGTAACGGCTGACGACAACCCAGATAAATCCAACAGCCAGAATCCAGAGAATCCAGCGGCGGTTAATTTTGGTATAGCCCATAGATCCAGTTCAGCCCCAGGCGTCCGGCGTAGGCAAACGCCAGCATCTTGAGAATGCTTCCCAACATGCAGAATACAAGAAAACGCCATAGAGGAATTTTTAGCGTTCCCGCAGCGATGCCAGCCAGATCAAAGAAGGGGTTAGGAATGGCAGCTAAGATCAGGATCATCAGATCGGACAGACGCCGGTTACGTTCCATCCAGTTCAGCAGCCGCGTGTAACGCACCGAGCGTTCGGCTAGCCCCTGGCCGCTAAACCCCACCAGATAGCCGGAGAGCTCGCCTATCGCTGCGCCCATGCCGGCGAACAAAGCGATAAAGAACGGCTGAAACACGCCCCCCATTGCAAATACCACCATCACCCCTGGAACAGGCAGGAACACCGTGGCATTGGATAGCATGGTGATTAGAAAGATTCCAACATAGCCAAGATGATATAACTCTTGGATGCGCTCGCGGTTTAGATAAATGCCGATGATCAGAGCGATAACGAATACCAGAGTGAACAGGCGCAACAGCACCATGCGGCGTTCTGGCTTCATGAGGCTGCCTCACGGCGAGGGCCGTAATTGCCTGAACTTGATGGCGCAATCGCCCACCGTGGTGATCTCATGCGCGCCTGCCACGAAGGCTTCGCCGCCTCAGGCTTCTGTGATCTCGATGGATAGGATCTTAACGCCGGGGTATTCGGGGCGCATCGGGTCGCGCGGCGAAATGGCCATCAGCACATCCATGCCTTTCGTCACCTGACCAAAGACGCTGTGCTTGCCGTCCAGCCAGGGGGTTGGGACGTGAGTGATGAAGAATTGCGAACCATTGGTGTTGGGTCCAGCATTGGCCATGGAGAGCACGCCGGGTTTATCGTGGCGCAGTGAGGGGTGGAACTCGTCGTCGAAACGGTAGCCGGGGCCGCCGCGCCCGCTGCCGGTGGGGTCGCCGCCTTGCGCCATGAAATCGGCGATCACGCGGTGGAAAATCGTCCCATCGTAAAAGCCTTCCTTTGCCAGAAAGACAAAATTGTTCACGGTGCGCGGGGTTTTATCCGCGAAGAGTTGGATGGTCATATCGCCTTTTTCGGTGTGGATTACGGCGGTGTATTGCTTCTTGACATCTATCGTCATGGCGGGCGGTTTTGCCCATTGCTTGGGAGAGTTGGAGGTCATGAATTTACCTTTCTGTATGAGAGAATGTGACGTTTATTCGCCAGACTGCCTGGGTTCGTCGGCGACGGCCTGGGGCGTCATCACGTGGTCTGCGCTCTCGCGCAGCAAAGCCTCCAGCCGCGCCACCACCATTTCCATAGCGACTTCGTTCATGCCGCCTTCCGGCACGATCACATCGGCATAGCGTTTGGAGGGTTCGACAAATTCCAGGTGCATGGGGCGTACAGTGGTCAGGTACTGTGTCACTACCATTTCGGTGGTGCGACCGCGCTCGCGAATATCTCGCTCCAGTCTGCGAATTAATCGTATATCGGCGTCGGTATCCACGAATATTTTGACATCCAGCAGTTTGCGCAGGTCCGGGTCAGCGAAGATCAAAATGCCTTCCACCATAATGACGCCGCGCGGCTCCACGCGGCGCGTCTCTTGGGTGCGGGTGTGGGTCTTGAAATCATACACCGGCAGATCCACCGGTTGATAGTTGCGCAGTTGCAATACGTGCTGAATGAGCAATTCGGTGTCCAACGAGTCGGGGTGATCGAAGTTGACCGACATGCGTTGGTTGGGCGGCAGGTCGCTGAGGTCTTTATAATACGCGTCGTGGGGCAGGTAAGCAATGCGGTCTTCACCCACGCGCTGTAAGATCAGGCGCGCCAGGGTGGTCTTGCCGGAGCCGCTGCCGCCGGCGATGCCGATAACCAGGGGAGGCGGGCGATGGAGCATAAAAGAATTATACTTTAAATACGCCCTGGTCAGTTGAGGATTGATAATAAAAAAACAAGGCGTGCATTGCGCGCGCCCTGTCGGCAGTTATAGAGTGGCGGATAAACCGCCTCAAATGGGATAAAATAACCAGAGCCGCCGAAGGGAATCGAACCCTTGACCCGCCGCTTACGAAGCGGCTGCTCTGCCGGCTGAGCTACGGCGGCTGACAGCGCCGGACATTATACATAAGATCATCGTTTCACACAAGGTGTAATCATGCGCATCGCCATGCTCTCTTATCACACCTGCCCGCTGGCGACTCTGGGAGGCAAAGATACCGGCGGGATGAATGTGTACGTGCGCGAGCTGACCCGCCAGTTGGGCCGCCTGGGCGCGCATGTGGATGTCTTCACCCGTTCGCAGGATGAGCACGTGCCGCATGTGCTGCACGACCTGGGCTATGGCAATCGCGTCGTGCATGTGCCTGCCGGGCCAGAGGTGCCCCTGCCCAAGCAAGAGTTGATTGACTTCATCCCGGATTTTGTGCACGGCGTCCAAGAGTTCGCGCGAACGAAGGGTCTGTGCTATGACCTGATCCACAGCCATTACTGGATGTCGGGTGTGGCGGCGTTGGAGTTGAAGCGCTCCTGGAACCTGCCCATCGTCCACATGTTCCACACCCTGGGCTTGATGAAGCAGCGCGTGGCGCGCCAGCCGGATGAAGCGGACGGCGAAAGTCGTCTGCAAGGCGAACGTCAGGTAATCCAGCAGGTCGAGCGCATCGTGGCGGCTACCCCTGCCGAGCTGGCGCAATTGCAGTGGTTATATCAAGCGGATACGCGCAAGATCGTCATCATCCCGCCTGGGGTGGACACCAGCCATTTCTACCCCATCTCTGGGGATGAGGCGAAAGAAGCCATTGGCATTCCGCTTTGCGAGCGTATGTTGCTCTTTGTGGGGCGCATTGAGCCACTCAAAGGAATTGACATTCTGATCCAGGCCATTGCTTTGTTACGCCAGCGGAACATCTACGTGTGCCTGGCGGTGATCGGCGGCGACCCGGATAGCAGCCCACAGGCTCAGAGTTCTGAAATGGCGCGCCTGAAGATGCTGCGCGAGCAGGCTGGCCTCACTGACCTGGTCACCTTTCTGGGCAAGCGCGGTCAGGATACCCTGCCTTACTATTACTCCGCTGCTGAGGCAGTCGTTGTGCCGTCGCATTATGAATCCTTCGGCATGGTTGCTTTGGAAGCCATGGCTTGCGGAACGCCGGTGGTTGCCTCGCAGGTGGGTGGGCTGGCCTTTCTGGTGCAAGATGGCGTGACGGGTTTCACCGTGCCGGTGGACGAACCCCAAGCCCTGGCCGACCGATTGGCCTTACTGATTAACGACCGCGCATTGCGTCAAAAGTTGGGCGAGCAGGCGCACGCCGTCGCTCAACAATACGCCTGGGAGAATATCGCCGCCAGGGTGCTGGCGCTATATGGACAGGTGATGGTTGATAGATAAGGGATTATTGGTCTTGGATTGCCTTATCCACAATCTTATAAGTGTTCACCCCTTCAAAAACTGATTGGATGCCGTAATTAAAAGGTTTTGGCATTTCGTTATATAAACGTCCGTGAAGTTCTCGCCCATTACGCTTTTTGTGAACGCCCCCCCATTGTTTGAAGAAGAAAGGTACCCTTGCTTGAGTACATTGTAAGTAAATTGATTCTACCCATTCCAGACGCATTGGCCTGGCTCCAGGCCCAGATTCGCCGCCAACGATGACCCATTGAATATTGGTTAAATCCAGATTATCCAATGGGCCAAGCAGCGGCTCACAAGATAAAAAGCGGATGGCTGCTGACGTGTTTTGTAAATCATTGATCCGATACATGGCATGTTCATCTTCAACACTAACCCCCATCCATATATTGGGTGACCACGAAAGTTGAGCTGACACCTCTATTAGTCTTCCACTTCTCTTAGTCAGCACTTGAAAAGTGTGTTGTGGACATTCCTCCATAACGGTGAATATCCGTTGAATAAATTCGAGAGGCACTTTCTCATGGAAAAGATCGCTCATTGAATTTACAAAAACCAACCGAGGTGTTTTCCATGTGTAAGGAAGCTCCACAAGATCTTCATGCAGAGTTACTTCAAATCCATTGAGATATCGCTTTTGCCCCATTGCCTGGAGGCGTTTTGCCATGCGTTCTGCATAACAATTTTTACATCCAGCGCTGACCTTTGAACAGCCCGTCACTGGATTCCACGTCATTTGCGTCCACTCGATCTTACTACGCGTGGCCATCAGTTTTTCCCCAATATATCTTGAGCAATTTTTACCGCGGTAGATGCTCCTTTTGGGTTACCAGCAGCAAAACATAGCAGATAGAGAGGACTATTCCGGGAATTAAGAAGGGGCAAAGGATTCTCTGCTACAGCCGGAAAAATGGTTTTCAATCTCATAACAAAAAATTCACTAATCTTGTTATAACCCGCCTCTTTTATCTGCTGTTCTTGTTCACCAAACAGGGTAGTAACTCTACGCTGAGGGTAAAAATAGTCCTTCCAATTTTCAGTGCCAAAAATTCGAGTAAGAGCCTGTGCCCATTGTTCAGGCGGAGGCCCTGACTTTGTCAATAAACGATTCACTGCTATTCCCATGGGAAATAAAATCCAAAGGTCTATTTTCTTCGTCTTCGCAACTATTTCAATCAAAGACCATTCCACTTGCATACCATAAGGATCTAAAAATAGCACGGATCGCATGCGGTCTGTCATTTTCTCACACCATTGTCTGAGATATGTGTTGGCATCCTCATTGATGATCTCGATGCTTGATCCCATCCATGAAAATTCTGCCTTCAGATTTTCTAACTCATTTGCTCGACGTCGATCTCTTTCAATAAAAATATATTGTTTGAAAGGAGGCTCAATCTCAAGAGCTATGCGAGCACTCCCTTTTAAGAATTCTTCATTGTCTGTTTCGGTCAATTCGGGTAATAATAACTCTATTTCTTTGTGAGGGTGGGAAATTGTTCGATATCCTGTTCCTGCAAAGGCATCTATGTAGATTGGGATTAAATATTGGGCTCCTTTGTTTGTACTGAAAATTTTCATGTAAGCAGACAAATATTTCCTTATCCGCTCCAGCTTCTCTGTAGTCCAATCCCCGCCAAAGTCGTGATGGGTCATATAGTATCCTTCTATCAAGAATATTAGTTCTATTTTATCATGATGTGGAAAGTTTTGTAAGGAATTTCTGCCATCGTTTGGCTTCGTGTTTCTCAATCATAAGATCTCCACCCTTCGGACGATAGCCTCGACGTCCCCAGCCAGCTCAGAAAGCCGCCGCCTCCGCCGCGGCGCGAGTGTGTACGATCCAACGCCACCAGCGCCAGACTGATCACCAGCAAGACCGCGCCAATCCACTGCATGGCGCTGAAGCGTTCGCCCAGCAACAAGCGGGCGAAGAGCAGCGTCACCAGCAATTCGCCCAGCCCCAACAGAGCGGTTTGCATTCCGCCCAGGTGTTTCACCCCCAAAAACAGCGTGAGGCGAGAGAGGAAAGTCACCAATGTCAGGCCAAGCACCGGCAGCCAGTAGCGGCTGACGCCGTTCGCCGCTGCGCTTGCCAGGCCATCTGCGCTGCTGCTTTGCAAACTGAACGCTCCGGAAAATAGATAAGTGGGTACCACCATGGCGCTCATGGCGATCAATGTATAGAGCGTCACAGTCGGGGCGGGCATGTCATAAAGCACGCGCTGATTGAAGGGCAAATGCAGGGCGTAGAGAGCGGAGGCCAGCAACATTTCAGCCACGCCGATCAGGTCAACGCCCCTGCCGCCGTTGACTTGCACCAATAGGAAGATAGCCGGCAACGCCAGCCCCAGCCGCAGCCAGGTCAGACGGGTGGGCGGCTGGTTATCCAGCGCCAGCCACAGCGCCAGAAAGAGCGGATACAGAGAATACAGCAATTGCCCCAGGCCAGCGTCAATACGCCCCAACGCCGAATAGTAGAACAGTGAGCCTAAGCCATTAATCCAACCCGCCAATAGACAGCCCAACAACCCCGCGGGATAGATGAATAGATATTTGCGCCAGAAGAAGAATATGACGCCCAGCAGCAATAATGCCGCCAGGCTGGTGCGGATGGCCACCACTGCCAGCGGAGGCATTCCCAGCAAGATCGCTTGCCGCCCGAAGACCGGCGCCATCCCCAGGAAGAACGCCGAAGCCAGCGCGGCGTATAATCCGGTGGGGTTGGCCTGTATTTTCTTCGCCGACGCGGCAACCTTGCGTTCCTCAGTTCGCTCCATGATGTAGTCTCTTCGCAGGCGCGACTTGTATGACCGGGCTGCGCCTTATCGAATCAGTGCGCGCACTTCCTCTTGAAGTTCATCGCTCATAAACTCGCCTTTTTGCAGCAGCGTTTGCACCTGGCCGCGCAAGCGTTCCTTCTCTTCAGGGGTGAGTTCCTTAGCGGTGACCACAATCACCGGTATGGGTGCGGTGGCGGGGTCGGCTTTGAGCGCATCCAGCACGGCAAACCCATCCATTTCGGGCATCATCAGATCCAGGATGACCAGGTCCGGTAGTTC
>Ga0226835_1001481_pt1 | contig 12609 bp, 9 predicted proteins | sample LAC_MetaG_1_FD_163627 | JGI IMG/M metagenome (GOLD analysis project Ga0226835, IMG submission 163627) | Anaerobic ammonium oxidizing microbial communities from anammox membrane bioreactor (MBR) in UC Berkley, California, United States -... | ecosystem: Engineered > Bioreactor > Anaerobic >...
GATCAGCACGCTGCTGATCGCTGCCTGGCTGCTGCTCACCTGGAGCGCATTCGCGGCGATAAGCAGCGCGGCGGTGCGCGATCGGGTGGAAGCCTATACCGGGCGCCACGCCGCTTCATGACCCGGCCCGCGCTCTTGACAGGCGGTCCTGCTCCCGGTATGGTCTACACTTTGATCGCGCGCTGGTCGCTCTCTCGCTGGCATTTCCACCGGGATTAGTGAGACTGCACCGCGCGTCTGTCGCACATGTCCGCCGTGCAGTGAGCACAAGGTAGGTTTGGCGTTCGGATGGCCACGATCAAGGATGTCGCGCGCGAGGCGGGGGTGACGTCGGCGACCGTCTCGTATGTGCTGAACAACTCCGGCCGGGTGAGCGAGGCCACCCGCCAGCGTGTCCTCGACGTCGCGCGCCGCCTCAACTATCGCCCCAGCATCACGGCGCAGAACCTGCGCAGCGGCGAGAGCCGGATCATTGGCTACGCCTGGCATGTGGAGCGGCCCGGCGAATGGACGCCCATCATGCAGCAGTTCCTCTACAATATGTCCAAATCCGCGGAGGAAGCCGGCTACCACGTGCTGACGTTCATCGCCGATCCCGCCGATCCCGCTGCCGCCTATGTGACACTGGCCGAGATGCAGCGCGTAGACGGCTTCGTGCTGGCGAACACAGTGGTGGACGATCCGCGCATCCGGCAGTTGCTGGACCTGGGCATCCCGTTTGTGTCGTTTGGCCGCGCTAACGACGCCTGGGATTTCTCGTACGTGGACGTCGATGGCGCCGATGGGATGCGGCAGGTCGTCCGGCACCTGGCGGAGCAGGGGCACGAGCGGATCGCGTTTGTGCGCTGGCCGCCGCTGTCGCTGGCGGGCAACCACCGCTATCAGGGCTATTGCGACGCGATGGCCGAACTGGGGCTGCCGATCGACGAGCGCTGGCTGATCGAAGCCGAGAACACACCGGCGGACGGTCGGATCGCCGCGCAAAAGCTGATGGCGCAGCCGCCGGACGCACGCCCGACGGCGATTGCCTGTGTCAGCGATGTGGTCGCGATCGGCGTGATGCACGCGCTGCGCGAGATGGGGCTGGCGATCGGGCGCGAGGTGGCGGTGACCGGCTTTGACAACATCCCCGCCGCCGAACATTTCACCCCGGCCCTGACCTCGGTGCACCAGCCGCTCGACACCATCGGGCACCAGTTAATGACGATGCTGCTCGATATTCTTCAGGGTACGGCGGCAGAAACCCGCCAGGTGTTGATCAGACCGCACCTGGTCGTCCGCGCCAGCAGCGTCCGCGTGCCGGGCGAAGACGGCCACTGGCCGGGGTGACGCCGGGCGTCACGTTGGATGGGCGGCAGCATGCGCGCGCTGGCGGGAATCGGACTGCTTTCGGCTGTGGCGCTGCTGTTTCAAGTCTCGCTGACCCGCGTTTTCTCGGTTGCCCAGTTCTATCACTTTGCTTTTCTGGTCGTCAGCCTGGCGCTGCTGGGCTTTGGAGCCAGCGGAACGCTGCTGGCGATCTGGCCCGGTCTGCGCGGGCGTGGCTGGCGCCCGCTCTTCACGCTGGCGCTGGGGCCGGCGGTTGTGCTGGCCTACACTGTGCTCAATGTCTGGCCGTTTGATTCCTACACCATTGCCTGGGACCGGACGCAGGTGTGGCGTCTGCTGGGCAACCTGCTGGTGCTGGCGGTCCCGTTTACGCTGGCTGGCGCGGTGCTGGGGTCGGCGTTGGGAGACCCGGCATACGCCGCCGGACGGGTGTACGGCGTGAATCTGATCGGCTCGGCGTTGGGAGCCGGTGCGGCGCCGCTGCTGCTGGCCTGGTTGGGCGACGTGCGCAGCATCCTGGCGTGCGCGGTGCTGGCCGGGGGCGCGGCGATCCTGCTGGCGGATGGCGCGCGCCGTCCGCGCCTGATCGCGGCGCTGGGCAGCGTGGTGATCGCCGCCGGAGCAGCGGGCGCGCTGGCCCCGCCCGATTTCCTCACGGTGCGCCCGTCGCCCTACAAGACGCTGAGCCATTTCCAGCGCACGCCGGACGCCACCCTGGCCGGGCCGCGCTACAACGCCACCTCGCGCCTCGACCTGGTGCGCAGCCCGACGATCCACTCCGCGCCCGGCCTGAGCATGACCTATCTGGGGGAGCTTCCGCCGCAGGTGGGCCTGCTGATCGACGGCGACAATCTGATCGCGGTCCCGCAGGGTGAGGCGGTTACGCCGGCCTTTGCGCAGGCGCTGCCGGCGGCGCTGGCGTTTGCGCAGACCTCCGCGCCCGACGTGTTGATTCTGGGCGGCGGGATGGACGCCGCGATCGCGCTGGCGCTCGGCGCGCGGTCCGTGACCGTGGTGGAGCCGAACAGCCTGATCGCGGATGTGTTGCAGGGCGAGCTGCGCGACTGGGCCGGGCTGGCGGATCCGCGCGTGACGCTGATTCACGCTGAGTTGCGCGCCTATGCGCGCCAGGCCGGGCGTCGCTTCGATGTGGTGCAGCTTGCGCTCAACGACACGTACCGCCCGGTGACGTCCGGCGCGTTTACGCTCACCGAAGATTACCGCCACACGGTCGAAGGCTTCGCGGACTATCTCGATCTGCTTACGCCGGACGGGGTGCTGATCGTCACGCGCTGGTTGCAAAACCCGCCCAGCGAAGACCTGCGCACGCTGGCGCTGATCGTCGAGGCGCTGGAGCGGCGCGGCGGCGATCCGGCGCGGCAAATCGTGGCTTTCCGCTCGTTCCAGACGATGACCTTCCTGGTCAGGGCGCGTCCCTTCAGCGCGGACGAACTGGCGCAACTGGTCGCGGCGGCGGGCGAGCGGGCCTACGACATGGTGCTGCCGCCCGATGTCCCGGCGGAGTCGGTCAACCGCTTTGCGCGGCTGGAAACGCCGATCTATCACGAGACTTATGTTGACCTGCTGCGCGCGAGCGACCGGGACGCCTTCTACCGCGCCTATGTCTTCGACGTGCGCCCGCCAACCGACAATCGCCCCTTCTTCTTCCACTTCTTCAAATGGCGCCAAACACCCACCATCCTGGAAAGCCTGGGGCGGACGTGGCAGCCGTTCGGTGGCAGCGGCTATTTTGTGCTGGTGGCGCTGCTGGCCTTTGCGCTGCTGGCGGCGCTGGTGTTCATCCTGCTGCCGGTCGGGCTGCGCCGCCGCTTCCGGCGCGCCCTGGCCCAGGCGCAGCCCCGGCACGCCCTGCGGATCGCGGTCTACTTCGGAAGCCTGGGGCTGGCCTACCTGTTGATCGAGGTATCTGCCATGCAGCAGGCGGTCCTGCTGCTCGGACAGCCGACGCTGGCGATCACGACCGTGCTGGCGACGGTGTTGCTGTTCTCGGGGGTGGGCAGCCTGCTCTCGGCGCGGCTACCGTGGCGCGGCGCGCTGGGGGTGCTGGTGATCCTGCTGTTCATCTGGCCGCGCCTGTTCCCGGCGCTCTCGAGCCTGGCACTGCCGCTGCCGCTCGGCGCGCGGCTGGTGCTGTGCGTGCTGGCGCTGGCGCCGCTCGGCCTGCTGATGGGCGTGCCTTTTGCGCGGGGGCTGGACGCCATCCGCCCCCTGCCGGATCTGGTCCCCTGGGCGTGGGCGATCAACGGCAGCGCGTCTGTGATCAGCGCGGTGGCCGCCGCCCTCCTGGCGCTGTCTTTCGGGTTCGCGTGGGTGCTGTGGGCCGGCGGCGCGCTGTACGCGCTGGCGTGGCTCAGTCGCCCGATTCGCGCGTGAAGGGCACGAAGCGAACATCCAGCACGCGCTGCATATCGATCGCGTCCCCGTTGCGCTCGACGAGCCACAAACTTTGATAGCCCCCGACCGGCCCAATCGGGATCACCATCCGCCCACCGTCCGGGCTGAGCTGTGCCACCAGCGGCGCGGGTAGATGATCGGGCGCGGCGGTCACGATGATCGCGTCGAAGGGGGCATGCTCCCACCAGCCATAGTACCCGTCGGCGCGCAACGTGTGCACGTCGGTGTAGCCCAGCTCGTCCAGGATCCGGCGCGCAGTCCCGGCCAGTTCCGGGATGATCTCGATGGTGTATACCTGGTCGGTGAGTTCGGCGAGGATAGCCGCCTGATAACCGGAGCCGGTCCCGATCTCCAGCACGCGCTCGCCGGGGGCCAGATCGAGCATCTCGGTCATCATCCCGACCAGCGACGGCTGCGAGATCGTCTGGCCGTGGCCGATAGGGAGCGGGTAATCGTTGTACGCCTGATCCAGGTAGCGCGTGGGCACGAAAGCGTGGCGCGGGACCGCCGACATCGCAGCCAGTACCCGCGCGTCTGAGACGGCACTGCTCACCGGCCCGGCGATCAACTGCTGGCGTCGTGCGCGCTGGGTGGGGCTGTCTTCAAGTTCGCGATCCAGCGAGGCCGGCGTGGGGGCGAGCTCGGTCGGGCGGAAGGTCGGCGTGGGCGTAGGATCGGACGCGATGGGGGTGGATAGGTCAGATGTGGTCGCGGGCGTCGACGAGGGTTCGAAAGGAAGCGTGTCGATGGCGGGCGTGTCCTGGTCACAGCCCGCTACCAGTAGCGCCGCACACATTAAAATCGCGATTCGGGGGCGCATGGTCGTCTCCTAATGCTCTTTCCGGGCGAATTATCCTGAGCCGGTCGAGCGCAGGGGCCAGCGGCCAGCGCAAAAGCGTTGTGGGGCGCGGGGCACACCGGCGTGCGCCCCGCGCCAGCTTGGGTTCAGGCGACGCGGGGTGAACCTATGGGCAGCCGCCTTTCTGCAGCACGTACTCCACCACGCGCACGTTGTCGTCCTCGTTCGATTCGGGGATGTTGTTGCCCGGGTCAATGGTGAGTGTGATGCGGTGTACCTCATTGTACCAGGTGGTGACCGTCAGCGGCATGTTAACCCGGAAGGTCTGGCCCGGCATCAACATCGGGAAGCCGCCCAACGTCGTCGCCTGGACCGTGCCGTCGGCGGCGCGCGTGTCGGTCAGCAGCACTGTCCCCGGCGCGAGGGTCTGCTGCGTGCCCAGGTTGGCCACATCCAGGCCCACGACGAACGTCTCCGCGCATGTCGGCGATGGCGGGTCGAAGACGACGACGCCCGCTACCAGATTCGCGCCACTCGGCGGGGTGGGCGTGGGCAGCGGCGTCGGCGTCGCCGGGAGCGGCGGCGGCGGGACGAGCGGCAGCAGGCTCAGGTTGCCGGCCACGTCGATAACGCTCGGCGCCATCCACCCGATCCGCCCATCCGGCAGGCGTACCATGTACCAGCCGGTGCCCCGGTTGCTGATCCCCAGCAGCAGAACTGGCGTGCCCTGAGGCAGCGACGTGATGATCGAGAACTGCGTGCTGTCGCCCGTGCGGACGTTGGCGCCGGCGGTCCGCACCGTCGCTCGCGGCGTGGGATCGAAGGTCGGCTGCGGCGTGGCGGTCGGCGTCGGCGGCAGAGGCGTGGGCGTCGGAGTTGGCGTCAGATCGATGTCCACGAACGGCGGCGGGAAATTTTCGACCCGCAGCGGGCTGACGAGGTGCGTGACGGGTTGGCCGCCCCGCACATAAACCGACAGGCGCATCTCGTACAGCCCGTCATCGACCGTGGTGGTATCCCACGTCCCCAGGATTCCGTCGCGCACGGCCCGCGTCGACGGAAGCACAACCGGCAGAAAATCCGGGCTGGCGGGCGTCAGATCGTCGTTGAGCGGCCGGACACTGATAAAGTAATTGCGCAGGTTGGGCAGGTTGGCAGTCCCGCGAATGTTGACGGTGCCGCGCAGCACGTACACCGGCGGCGGCCAGCTAATGTGGGCGTCCGGATTGACCTCGGGACCTACCTGCGCGCGCGCCGGGCCTGGCGCCCACACCGCCCCGATCACCGTCAGCACCAGCACGAACACGTGCACCCATGAACGCTTCATGCGTTGTTCCTTTCTCCGGTGATATCTTGCCCCAAGCGCAGTCATACAAAGCCGGTGCCTGGTCGAGCGCCGGCTCTACCATCCCTCTATCATCATTATAACCTGCCGTGCCCTCAAATGTTGCCGGCATCCGGCTCCGGCGGCCGAACGGGCGCTTCCTGCGCCCGCTAAGCGCGGTAGTGCTGCAGCTCGTCTTCGAGCTGTTCCAGTTCCTCACCGCCGGACATCATGCGGATCATTTCCTCGCGCGGCAGCTCGTCTTTGGTGAAGGTTCCCAGCGTGCGGCCGCGCTTGAGAATGGTGAACCGGTCGCCGATGGGATAGGCGTGATGCGGATTGTGCGTGATCAGGATCACCGCGATCCCACGGGCGCGCGCCTGGGCGATGAAGCGCAGCACGGTCGCGGCCTGCTTGACGCCCAGCGCCGAGGTCGGCTCGTCCAGGATCAAGACCTGCGCGCCGAAATAGACGGCGCGGGCGATGGCGACCGACTGACGCTCGCCCCCGGAGAGCGTGCCGACCGGCTGCTCCGGATCGCGGATGTCGATCCCTATCTTGGCCAGTTCTGCGCGCACAATCGCGTTGGCGCGGCGGATGTCGAAGCGGCGGAAGGGGCCGCGTCCGATGGTCGGCTCTGATCCGAGGAAGAAATTGCGCGTGATGCTCATCAGCGGGATCATCGCCAGATCCTGGTAGACCGTCGCAATCCCGTGATCCAGCGCCTCGCGCGGGGAGTTGAAGCGGACGGGCCTGCCCTGCACCAGATATTCGCCCTCGTCGGGCTGGTGCACGCCGGAGAGAATCTTGATCAGGGTGGATTTCCCCGCGCCGTTGTCGCCCAGCAGGCACATCACCTCGCCCGGCAACAGAGTCATCGACACGTCCTTAAGTGCGATCACCGTGCCGAAGTATTTGCTGATACGTCGCACTTCCAGGATCGGTGTGGTGGCCGTTGGGGATGTGGGAACAGACAGAGCAGTCTCGGCAGTCATGGCTATTTCGCTTCCGAAGCCCGCTTGCGAATAAAGTTGTTGACCAGCACCGCCACAATCAGCATGGCACCCAGGAAGACCTTGAACCAGTCCGAGTCGATCCCGGTGTAGATGATGCCCTGCTGAACCATACCGACCGTCAGCGCGCCGAACACCGCGCCGATTGCCGAGCCATAGCCGCCGGTCAGCAGTGTCCCGCCGATCACGACCGCGATGATAGCGTAGAACTCGCGCTGCTCGCCGCGCAGGGTATCTGCCCCGCCAGCCGAAAGCACCTGGATGGTGGCCACCAACCACGCCGACGCTGCGGTCGCCATGAACAGGATGACCTTCATCCGGTTTACCGGCACGCCGACGTTCCGCGCGGCATTAGCATCACCCCCGATGCCGAAAATCCAGTTACCGGGGCGCGTGCGCAGCAGGATGTAGGTCGCGATGGCGGCGATCAGCAGCCACCAGAAAATCGAGATCGAAAACTCTGCCGACAGCCCGCGTTGCGAGGCCGGGTCCGGAATACTGAGGGTGCTGGCAAAAACGGACGCTGCCGAGTCGTAGCCGAGCGTGCCTTTCACCCCGCCGACCTGCGTCCGTCCGGTGATGAGGCGCGTCAGGCCGATGGTGGCGCCCCGGATGATAAACAGGCTGCCGAGTGTGATGATGAACGAAGGCAGGCGGGTGCGCACGACCAGAATGCCGTTGAGCGCCCCGACGAGCAACGAGAAAACCAGTGAGACGCCGATCGCGGCCCAGATGTGCCAACCGTATTCTACGCTGAGAATGGCAATCGCCATCCCTGCTGCGCCGATGATCGAGCCGACCGACAAATCGAACTCGCCGCCGATCATCAGCAGCGCCACCGCGACTGCCAGGATGCCTAGCTGCGAGGCGACTTCCAGGTAGTTGGCCGTGCCGCGCAGGCTCAGAAAGCCGCGATCGCCCGCGACCAGCGCAAACAAGATCCAGACCAGAAGCGCACCGCCAACCGCGCCCAACTCCGGACGCCGCAGCAGCTTGCCGATCAGGTTTTCTCGCAGCATGCGCTCGTCGCGCGGCGCCTCGGTTTGTATCCGGGTAACCATGACAACCTTCCGTCTTGAGTCGAGCCAGCAGGTCAGGCGAACCGGTTTTCTGCCAGCCGGTCAGGAGAGGGCGAGGGGCCTCGCCGCCCGCCCTCTCCACTGCGATTATTTAGCGCGTGCCACGAGCGGCAAATTCGATCACCTGCGCGGCAGTTTCCTGCGTCACGAAGCCGGGCCCCGTCGGAACCAGGATGCTGCCGGGTGTGTTGAGGTTCTCCAGATAGAGCGTCAGATAGACGATCGGCAGATAGCCCTGGAGATACTGTTGCTGATCGATGGCGAACAGCATATTCCCGTCGCGGATCGCTTCCAGCACTTCCGGCGACAGGTCAAAGGTCGCCAGCAGCACTTCGCCGAGCAGCCCTTCGGACTCCAGCGCCTGGAGCGCCGGCAGCGCGCTGCCGGGGCCGAGCGTCAGCAGAGCGTCGTAAGTCTCATCCGCGGTCAGCGCCGCCGAGATGCGGTTGGCGCTCCCGGTCGGATCGGCCAGGTCCACGGCCAGGACATCCACCGTTCCCCCTGCCTCGGCCATCGCGTCGGCGAAGCCCTGGCAGCGCAGGTCCAGCCCCACGTTGCCGACCTCATGGTTGACGCAGTACGCCTTGGTTGCGCCGGCTGCGGCCAGCCGCTGCCCGCCGCCATAGCCCGCTTCGTACTCGGTCTGCCCGATGTGCGCCAGCACGCCCAGTTCTTCGGCCACGTCGCTGCCGGAGTTAATCGAGATCACGGGAATCCCCGCCTCGATGGCAGCCCGGATCGAGGGGCCGAGCGCGTCGTAGTCGGGGATGGAGACGACCAGCCCATCGGGATCGGTCGCGACGACAGCGTCGATCAACTGTGCCATGGCGACCATGTCGAACGTGCTGGGCGCCTGATACTCGACGGTCACGCGCAGATCGACCGCCGCCTGATCCACGCCGTTCTTGACGACCGACCAGAACGGGTCCGCCGCCTGCCCGTGCGTCACCACGACGATCCGGTACGGGCGCGGCTCGCCCTGCGCCGCTGCGGTCCCGACCGCGGCGACGGACAGCAAAACGACCAGTAAAAGGGCAATAAAGCGTTTCATCTGTCAAATCTCCTCTGCTCTCCGTTTTCGACGAATTATGCCGTGAAACTTGGTGCGGTCACCAGGGTTTGCGGGCTGCGTCACCCCCTTTCTGGCTGCTAAACGCCGTTTGCCTGCCGGTTAGTGGATCTCGCCGACCTCGACGACGCGCCCTTCCTGCTGCGAAAGCGTGGCGGCCAGGCAGGCTTGCAGCGCGGCGCGCGCGTCCGCAGGCGCGATGGCGGGCGGCCGGTCGTGTAACAGGCAGTCCACGAAATGCTCGATCTGCGCGGTGTAGGCCGGGCCGAAGCGCTGGGGGAAGTGCGGGACGACGTCATGCGTCACGCCCTCGCGCGTCAGCACAGTGATCGGAGTTTCGCGCAGATAGCCGATCTCGATCGTCCCTTTGGAGCCGATCACCTCGCAGCGGATGTCGTAGCCGTAGGCCGCGGTGCGGCTGACCTCGATGTTGCCCAGGCCTCCACGTCGGAAGCGAACGGTGATCAGCGCGGTGTCCACGTCACCCACGCCGAGCAGTTCCGGGTAGACCAGCGCGGCGGATTCGGCGTACACGCGCCAGATGTCGTCGCCCATCAACCAGCGAACGCAGTCAAAATCGTGGATCGCCATATCCACGATCAGGCCGCCGCTCACCGCCGGGTTGGCGAACTCCAGGCTGGTGCGGTGCGGGTCCCGCCCGACAGAGCGGATCGTGACCGGGTCGCCAATCACCCCCGCGTCGATCTTACGCTTGGCCTCGACATAGCCGCGGTCAAAGCGGCGCATGAAGCCGACCTGGAACAGCACACCGGCCTGTTCCACCGCGGCGATAACCTCATCGGTGGCGGCCAGGGTGAGAGCGATGGGTTTCTCGCAGAAGATGGCTTTTCCGGCGCGGGCCGCGTCGATGGCGACGTCCCGGTGCGTGCTGGTCGGGCTGGCGATGATGACGCCTTCAACCTGCGGCAGGGCGAGAAGATCGCGGTAATCGGCGAACATCTGAACACCGGGGAGGTGGGCGGAAAGCTGCGCGCGCACGTCGGGGTTGGGATCGGCGGCAGCGACGAGCGCGGCGCCGTCGATCTGCCGCGCGGTGTGCAGGGCGTAGACCCGGCCCATCCGCCCCAAACCGATGACTCCAATTCCAACCGGGGTCACAAATGTCTCCTCCGACACATTGCTACGAGCGCGGTTCGCCGCCACACGACCTGAGCTTGAGTTGCGCGAGGCTGAAAATATGTCTTATTCGAGCTATAAGGCAGCATATTAAGGCTACAATGATCGCACGGCCTTGTCAATACGGCGGCTTTGGCCTGCCGTACGCCCTGGCGAGCGCGGGGACGAGCCGCCTGAACTGATCTTCGTCACGCTGGAAAACGTTATCCTGCCGGTTGTTAGCAGGCAGCTTTCATGGTAGGATGACAGTACGGAGTTCGGCTAAGAAACACGCTTGTCGCCGCTCGGCCCGGCCGGATACTGCGACGGGCAAGCGGCATCCTGAGAGTGCAGCCGCCCGTGTTACGTTGTGCTCACGGCCGGCAGAGGAATTCAGGCATGGTCAATATCGCTAACCTTGCCGAGCGAATGAGCCGTCTGCGCTTTTTCAAGGGACTTTCGCCGGGGGACATCACGGCTATCATCCGCGCGGGGCATATTCGCTCGTTCGCCGAAGGCGAGGTGATCGTCATCGAAGACACCCCCTGCGCGGGGATGTTTGTGTTGCTGTCGGGCATGGTGCATCTGTACCGGATGAGTCCGGACGGGCGGGCCGTGCTGATCGATGAGCTGACGCCGGTGACGATGTTCAACGAAATCGCGATCCTCGACGGCGGCCCCAACCCCATGACGGTTATCGCCGCCCGACCCAGCCGCGTGTGGCACGCCGATTACCCTGCTCTGCTGGTGTTGGCCGAGCGTTACCCGCAGGTGGCGCTGGGCTTCCTACCTGTGGTCGCGAAGCGGACGCGTGTGCTGGTCGCGATGGTGACCGACATTTGCTTCCGATCGGTGCGGGCGCGGACGGCGAAGCTGCTGCTCGATCTGAGCGATCAGGGACGCCTGCCGATCTCCCGGCAGGACCACCCCATTCAGAAGATGGCAGCGCAGATCTCGACCGCCCCGGAAGCGGTCAGCCGCGCGCTGCGCTACCTGCGGGATGAAGGCGTGGTTTGCCCTTCGCGCACGACGATCGTGATTTGCGATCCGGACAGGCTGGCCGAACTGGCCCAGCTCGATAGCCTGTCCGAGCGCGGCTGTCGCTGACCGGTTCCCCGCGCCTGGGCAGGGATAAATCTGGCAGGCGACGCTCCGCCGGTTTGCAGGCGGATTTGACGAAAGTCAAAGACCCCTTTTTCCTCGCATGCTACCATGAAACGAGAAGGCTCGCGCCTGACGGGCGCGGCGCTGGTTGGCATCAGCCGCGCGCCCGGCAGACGCAGCATTTGTATGACCGCGCTGGAGCATTATTCTGTTGATCCGGCTTCGACGTGTCAGGAGAATCAGGTTTGATGCAGGCTATTCGGGCACGGTTCAGATATCTTTTTCAGTCTACCAAAGGGCTGGTGCTGGTTGCCATCGCCTTGATCGCGCTGGTGACCGCGATCTGGGGGACGCTCTCCGGCCCGATGGTGGAATGGGGCGTGCGGGATGTGACCGTCCGCTTGCTGGGGTTCGACCTTCAGCCCGCCGAGCGCGAAGGCCGCATCGTCATCCTCTATCACGTCATCGCGATGGCGGTCGTGGCGATCATGGTCTACCTGATCACGGACGTCGTGCCGATGAAGAAACACCAGCAGACGACGATCAACGCCACCGTGACGCTGGGCTACCTGGTGTCGATGTTCTGCGGCCTCGGCTTCGCCTATTTTGGGCACGAGTGGCTGCTCCACGGCCTCTATCTGTTCGGGCTGTCGCTGGTGTTTTTCGCCGGGCTGCTGCTGGCGGCGGCGCTGTTCCCGTGGCGTAAGGAATACTACGTCCAGGACGCCGAGAGGGCGCATCTGCGCGGCCTCGACCTGGAGCGGACAGCCTTCTTCACGATGGCCGTCGCGGCGCTTGGGTCGGCGGTGCTCGGCGCGATCACCGGCTCTTACTGGGGCCAGGGCCACGAAACATTTCTGGCCGAGGACATCATCCGCTCGCCCGACAAAACAACTCTGCAGTACGCCATCATCGGGCACCTGCACATCATGCTGGCGCTGATCGCCATCGCGCTGGCGCTGGTGGTGGGCGTCTGGTTCCGCTTTAGAGGCATTCTCCACAAGATCTCTATGCCGCTGATGATCCTCGGCACCATCGTCATGACGATCGGGACGTGGTCGGTGGTGCCCATGCACGGCGGCTCGGCGCACACCATCATTTACGTGGGGTCGGTGTTCGTTCTGACGGCGGCGCTGTTTCTGGTGATTTTCGGTTTCCGCAAGATTATCCGGGATCGCCTGGCAGAACGGGGCATCGAACGGGCGAGCTTTGGGCAGGGGCTGCGTGCTCTGCTGCACGACCCGCTGCGCTTTGGCGCGCTGTGGCAGATGGTCTTCATGAACTTCACCGTCAGCTTCGTCGGCATCTTCGTCGCGGTCAAGCTGACCGAGATCTTCCGAGTCTGGCCGCTGCGTGACGAA
>Ga0226835_1001482_pt1 | contig 12591 bp, 15 predicted proteins | sample LAC_MetaG_1_FD_163627 | JGI IMG/M metagenome (GOLD analysis project Ga0226835, IMG submission 163627) | Anaerobic ammonium oxidizing microbial communities from anammox membrane bioreactor (MBR) in UC Berkley, California, United States -... | ecosystem: Engineered > Bioreactor > Anaerobic >...
AAAATGCGGATCATCATTTCTCCAAATGGGATCAAATTGAGACAATGACTTATATTATAATACGGCGAAATTTTATCCGACGCTCCCATCGTGCCTGACTTGAGGCCAAAGAGCTCCAAAATCAACCCGGAATTTATTTTCTTATAAGGAGGCAATATGCGTATTCAACGTATCCTAGCAGCTATTTTATTAATCGCTGTGCTGGCAGTCAGCGCCTGTGCGCCGAAACCAGCTACGCCAGTCAAGATTCGCATTGGCACTCAGCCGTGGATTGGCTATGGACCGTGGTGGATTGCCCAAGAGAAGGGGATGTTCGCAGCCCATGGATTAGAAGTGGAGCTGGTGGATTTTGTAGCCGATACTGAGGTCAACGCTGCCTTTGCTTCGGGGGATATGGACGCTGCGAATCTGGCAACACACACCGCCATCAAGCTCTTTGCTAATGGTGTGGATCTGAAGATCGTCCTGTTAGAAGATGCTTCCTACGAGGCAGATGCTATCCTGGCTGGTGCAGAGGTGCAGACGATTGCGGATCTGAAGGGTAAGAGCGTTGCTTACGAGGAGGGTTCCACCAGCGACCTGTTGCTCAACTATGCATTAACGCAAAACGGGATGTCTTTGGCGGATGTATCTCCCGCGCCTATGCCGGCTGCGGATGCTGGCTCGGCGCTGATTGCGGGTCAGGTGCAGGCGGCAGTGACTTATGAGCCATATATCTCTGCAGCGTTGGCAGGGGGCAGTGGCTTGCGAGTGATCTACACTGCTGGCGAGCGTCCTGGGTTGATTTCAGATGTCTTTGCGGTGAGCGGCAAGTTTGCCAAAGAAAATCCTGCCGCGGTTGAGGCACTGCTCAAGGTTTGGGACGAGGCAATGGCCTTCTATAAGTCCAATCCTGACGAGGCCAAAGCGATCATTGCCAAAGCGGTGGGTAGTTCGCCCGAAGAATTGGCCACCGCCTTCGACGGGGTGGAGTTTTACGACCTGGCGCAGAACCGCGCTCAACTGACCGGCGAATTCACTCAGACCATTCAGGATGTTGCTGGCGTTGCCAAATCCATCGGCTTGATGAATACTGTGCCAGATTTGAAGGCGCTTTTAGATGCTTCATTCCTGGGCCAATAACACGGGAGGCAGCTCTCATGAATGAGCCGCCGCTATCCAGGTCCAAGGAAAATGTCCCTTTGCTGGAGTTGCGTCGCGAGATCCCGCGCCGCTATTATTTGGGCGCGGGAGTAGGTTTCATTGCCCTTTTTATTATCGCTTGGTTCTTGCTTACTGGGTTGGGGATGGTCTCAAGGATATTCTTACCTTCGCCAGCGGCGGTTTGGGCAGAGATGATCCGTCAAATCCAGAGCGGGTTAATCTGGCAGGATGCCAGCGCCAGCCTGTACCGCATTACGGTTGGTTGGCTGATGGCTACCCTGTTAGCTGTACCGATTGGTGTATTGATGGGCAATTTTCACTTCTTTGAGGGCCTCTTCGAGCCATTTATAGATCTGGTGCGCTATATGCCTGCGGTAGCGTTCGTTCCGCTGACCATTCTTTGGCTGGGTGTAGATGACGGACAGAAATTTGCCATCCTGTTCATTGGCACCTTTTTCCAAGAAGTGTTGCTCATCATGGATAATGTCAAGACTGTACCTCAGGATTTGATCCAGGTGAGCTATACCTTTGGCTTGAATAAGTGGGAGGTCCTCTGGCACGTTATTTTGCGCGCTGCAATGCCTGGTGTGTGGGACACTTTCCGTATTACCCTGGGTTGGGCGTGGACATATCTGGTGGTGGCGGAGCTTGTTGCGGCTAATGTTGGCTTGGGCTACCGCATCATGCGCGCTCAGCGTTTTCTAGAAACCGAGACAATCATCTTGGGCATCCTGATCATTGGCGTTCTGGGTTTGATGACCGATTATCTTTTCAAGATGTCTTATAAGCGTTTATTCCCCTGGGCAATTCAAACACGCTAACTCATGCGATCATCTTCGAGCTTGTGATGAGCACACCAAAACTGCGCCTGGTCAATGTCTGGAAGCAATTTTTCGTCGAGAAGGGCGAGCTGCTGACCGCGGTACAAGATTTATCTATGACGGTACAGGCGAATGAGTTTGTCTCTTTGCTTGGACCATCAGGCTGCGGCAAATCCACCACGCTGATGATGGTTGCCGGGCTGGATTCGATCAGCGCAGGGAGGATTGAAGTGGATGGTCGGCCAATCGCCGGCCCCGGACCGGATCGTGGAGTGGTGTTTCAGAGCTATACCTTGTTCCCTTGGTTAACCGTCGAAGAGAATGTGCGCTTTGCTCTGAAGAAAAGCGGACTGAGTCGCTCACGGCAGGATGAACTGGTACGCCATCATTTGCGCCTGGTGGGACTGGATGATTTCGCCGCGGCCATGCCCAATCAACTCTCAGGGGGGATGAGACAGCGGGTGGCCATCGCACGGGCGCTGGTTTACCGCCCGCAAATGCTATTGATGGATGAACCTTTTGGTGCACTGGACGCGCAGACGCGCATGTTGATGCAGGAACTTTTGCTCACTATCTGGCAGGCTGATCGCACTACTGTATTGTTCGTGACGCATGATGTAGATGAGGCCATCTTGCTCTCGGACCGTATATATGTTATGACGGCGCGGCCTGGCAGGATCAAAGCTGAAATTGTGGTGGATCTGCCTCGTCCGCGGACGTTTTTGGAAACAGAAGGCGATGAACGTTTTGTGCAATTGCGCAAACAAGCATTAAGTTTCATCCATTCGGAGGTAAGACAAAGCGGTTCGTCGGGATAGTGTTTCAAATGCCCCAAATTGCCATCGTTGAAGATGAACCCAGCATTCGCGAGATCGTCAGCCTGTACTTGAAGCGGGCGGGATATGGCGTGGTTGGTTACGCGGATGGTTTAACCGCTCTGGAAGCCCTTACCCATCAGATGCCAGATTTGATTATCCTGGATGTGATGCTGCCCGGCATGGATGGCTTTGCGCTCCTACGTCGTTTGCGCGATTATTCTGATATACCCGTCATCTTGCTCACCTCTCGCCGCGAAGAAACAGACCGTATTGCCGGGCTGGAATTGGGCGCAGATGATTATGTAGTCAAGCCCTTCAGCCCCCAGGAACTGGTCAGCCGGGTGCGGGCAGTGTTGCGCCGGGCGCGCACCGCCGCTCAAACCAACTTCGAAAGCCCCCTGACTTTTACAGACGTGGATATCAACCCACAAACACGCCTGGTTACGGTGAATGGGCGGGAGATTGCTCTGACGGCTAAGGAATTCGACCTGCTATATTATATGGCGCGTCATGCGCGCCAAGTCTTTACGCGCCAGCAATTGCTTGAAGGTGTGTGGGGCCTGTCGGAGTATATTGATCCTGGGACAGTCACCGTTCACATTCGCCGCCTGCGCGAGAAAATCGAAAAAGATCCCACTACACCCACTCACCTGATAACGATCTGGGGGGTGGGCTACAAGTTCGAACCTTAGAGCCATGCCAAAATTTACGTCCCGCACTTTTTTGTTTGCTGCTGGCATCGTTATTGTAGCGCTCATTTCGCTGGGCTTTTTCTACTGGTTGATGCGCCCGCCCATGAGCGACCTGGGACTGATGGCGCTGTTTCTGACGATTACTGCGGTAATTTCCATCCTCGCTGGTTACGGCGCATATCGCTTGGGTTGGTTGGAGCGCGCTCCTTCTCTGCGTTGGACGCTCAGTGGCACGTATGCACTGGCCAGCCTTCTAACCTTCATCAATGTTTGGCTTACTGCGCGGCTGATGTTTGCTAGTGAACACGACCTCCTACTTGCCACCGTATTGCTGGCGTTCGCCGGCGGAATCGCTATCGTGCTGGGTGTTTTCTTTGCTACCACGTTTGCAGAGCGTCTCACACGCCTCGAGGCTGCCACGCGGGCGATTGAAGAGGGCGATTTCGCGGCGCGCGCAGCAATTCCAGGCCGCGATGAAGTCGCTGCCCTGGCGCAATCCTTCAACCAAATGGCGCAACGCCTGCAAACTGCGGACCAAAAGCAGAGAGAGTTAGATGCTTTACGCCGCGACCTGGTGGCTTGGGCGGGTCACGACCTGCGAACGCCGCTGGCGTCTATTCGGCTGTTAGTGGAAGCCCTGGCGGATGGCGTGGCGACCGATGAGCAAACTGTGCAGCAGTACCTTGTCCAGGCCAAAAAGCAAATAGATCGCCTGTCTTTGCTGGTGGAGGACCTCTTTCAGGTTTCGCAGTTGGATACCGGCAGCCTGCCGCTCCAATTGGAGGCCGCCTCACTCTCTGATTTGATCTCCGATACGCTGGAGAGCTTCTCGGCGCTGGCGGCGCAAAACCGGGTGACCTTAAGTGGGTCTGCTGCGCCAGGCGTTGATCCGCTGATGATGGATGTTCAGCGAATGGGGAGGGCGCTCAACAACTTGGTGAGTAATGCGCTGCGTCACACGCCGCCTGAGGGACGAGTAGACATCCACGCCGGACTGACGGATGATGGCGTCCTGCTTTCGATTAGCGATACAGGTGAAGGCATCTCGCCTGACGACTTGCCACACATCTTCGAGCGCTTCTATCGAGGAGAGAAATCTCGCAGCCGCGCCAGCGGTGGCGCAGGTTTAGGGCTGGCGATCACGAGGGGGATCGTCGAGGCTCATGGCGGCAGCATTCGGGTGGAGAGCGTACCCGGTAAAGGAACCGTGTTCACCATTGTTTTGCCCAGGCGTTAATATTTCGGCTTTCCCCGCGTAAGACTTTCGTAATCTCTGCTGGTTACAATGGAGGCATCTCGGTTTGTGAGGGCCAATGGTTTTCACTATGCGTTTTTCAATCCACCTGCTCATTTTTGGCGTCATGCTTCTGTCCGGTTGCGGCCCGAATTCTACGCTCGCGCCAAACGAGACGCCCACTGACACGCCTCCGCCCAGCAATAAGCCCGCGCCCTACCCAGACCTGGGTGTTGCGCCGGAGTTGACGAACGAGGTCTGGCTCAATGTTTCCACTCCGCTGCGCCTGGCGGATTTGCGCGGCAAGGTCGTGTTGGTGGACATGTGGACGTTCGGTTGAATTAACTGCCGCAATGTGATCCCCTCGTTGAGGGGCTGGCATGAGAAGTATTCTTCAGCCGGACTGGTAATTATCGGCAACCACTACCCCGAGTTTGGCTACGAAGCGGATTTGGATAATCTTAAGCAGGCCATTGTGAAATTGAACATTCCGTATGCGGTGGCGCAGGATAACGACGGGCGCAACTGGCGGGCATACAAGAATCGTTACTGGCCAACTTTATACTTGATTGACAAAAACGGCCATATTCGCTATGTCCATATTGGCGAAGGGGCTTATGAGGAGACTGAATCCGCTATTCAGGCTCTGTTGAGTGAGGCGGCGAAGTGATTGAGTGGACAAACTCCAGGCCTGGCTGTGCAAAATGCGGCGCAAAAATGCTTAGAGTTCGCCGCCCAGCACCTTCGCCCCAGTGGGGCCTGGGCTGCCCCCAGCCGGTTCCACGGTCACGCCCAGCGCCTGATAGGAGGAAAGCGGGGCAGGCGAGGAGACGTACAACGCACCATAGCCCTCCTCGTTAACAGAGAATACCCCTCCGTTCGCGCGCTGCCCATCCACGATAAGCCATAACTGGTATTGATGCTCGGCGTCCAGCGGCGGTAAGCCGTCCACCACTAACACGCCGTATTCGCCAGTCAAGCTGATCACCAACGTTCCGACGGCGTGGGGGGCATTCTCCGTGCCGGTAAGCGAGGCAATGCGCAGGGCGGATTGCAAAGCCGCTGTCCGATGCTGCAATTCGGCAACCTGTTGCCAAAGCAGCAGGTTATTGAACGCGAGTAGAAGGATCAGCGCCAATCCGACCAGCGCCCAGCCCGGCGAGAGCTGTCCGAAGGCGGCTTGCAATAGCTGACGTAAGCCAGGCCGAGTCGTCGTCTCGATGGGGCGCGCCCGAGCAGCCGCGGCGAGGATGCGCCCACGCAGTTCCGACGGTGGCTCTATTTGTGGCAATCCCAACGCCAGGGCGCTCACCAGTTGCTCGTATTGCGCCAGAGCGCGGCGGCAGTCGGCACAGCCCTGCAGATGTCGGGCGACCTGCTGGCTTTCCACTTCGTCCAGGCTACCCAAGACATAGGCGCTCAGATATTCTTCGACGTGTTCTTCCATTCCTGGCATAATCTTTTCCGCTCACCTTTAATACGCTGCTGAGGGCATATTGGATTTAGCGCGCCTCCTCCAACTCGTCGCTTAATAGGTCGCGCAGCTTGAGCATGGCTAAACGGATGCGCGTCTTCACCGTACCCAGCGGTTCGCCGGTCAGGGCGGCGATCTGGCTGTGACTATAGCCTCTGAAGAAAGCATAGGCCAGCGCCTGGCGCTGCACCTCGGGCAATGCGGCAAGCGCCTGACGCACTCGCCGCCGCTGCTCAGCAGCCTGCGCCTCATTTTCCACATCTTCTGGATCAGCCAGGTCGAAGGCGTCTTCCACAGGCTTATCTGTCAGGTGGTTTTCGATGCTGCGCTGTCGGTGACGATAGAGATCAATCGCTCGACGGCGCGCTATGCTGGCCAGCCAGGGCGCCAGCCGCCCTTGTTCGGGATGGTAACTATCTGCTTTCTGCCAAACGCGCAGGAACACCTCTTGCGTTGTCTCTTCGGCCAGGGTCTGGTCGTTCAGCACGTGATAAGCTACGCTGAATACCAGCCGTCCATAACGGTCGTAGAGCAGGCCCAGGGCGGTTTCGTCGCCGTTAGCCGTCCGGCGCATCAGTTGAGCGTCATCTATGTTGGTGTGCTTCACGCGTCAACCAGAAGATTTGGGGTGTCCATGCGTTCTGATTATACCCGCAGGCCAGCAGATGAGCGAGGTCGTGAAGGCTGACCATGGTGAGTAGCGCGAAGATGTAATAGAGACCAGCAAAGTTTTGCGCTGGGTTCCTCTTGGGTTCTTGGTAAAATGAGACGCAAAGCTAGCGGGAGAGCGCCCCTGCTGACTTATAAAATGGATCGGGAGGAATGTCATGTATATGATCATGTTCATCTTGGACGACCCCCAACGCGTGGATGAACTGCTGGCTGTTTGGGAGCAGACTGGCGTTTCTGGCGCTACGCTGGTGGAGAGCAGCGGTTTGTATCGTCGCCGCAGGCAGTTGATTCCTATGCGTTATGTGTTCCAGACCACTGGCGATTACGTGGAGGAGAGCCACTTCACTATTTTCGCTATCGTTGAGGATGATGCAATCGTGCAAGCCTGCCTTAAGGGGACTGAAGCTTTGATGGGTGATCTTGGGCTTCCAAACACAGGGGTGTTCGCCGCCTGGCCGCTCTCGTTTGTCAAAGGGGTGCCCAAGCAAGGCGTTGGTCGCTGAGCCCGCTCCGCCGGAGGCCGGTCATGATTTATGTCCAATTCTTCGTTTTATCTGCGCTGATCGTCTTCGCCGCCATGCAATTGGCAAAATACGGGGATGTGATCGCCATTCGCACTGGTCTGGGCGGTATGTTCATCGGTCTGCTGTTGATGGCGGGAGCGACTTCGTTGCCTGAAGTGCTTACCACCATCAGCGCTATGGGCCAAGGGGTGCCTGACCTGGCGGCGGGGAATTTGCTTGGCAGTAATATGTTCAATATGTTTATTCTGGCTATTCTGGACCTGATCTACCGCAAAAAGCGGTTATTGCGCAAAGCGGCTTTGAAGCATGCACTCTCTGGTAGTTTGGCGGTGTTTATTATTGGTCTGGCGGTGTTCTTCATCCTGGCTGACCTGCCTTTTACCATCGGTTGGGTGGGTGTTGACAGCCTGGCAGTCATGGCAATATATGTGGTTGCTATGCGGTTGATTCAAACTAGCTCGCAGCCAGTGCATGCTGTTCAGCCATTCGAAATTCCGGCGGAAATCCCTGGCTTGCGTCGTGGGTTGGTCGGTTTTGGCCTGGCAGCCGCGGCGCTGATGGTGGTCACCCCGATGATGGTGCGTAGTAGCAACCAGATCGCAGAGATCACTGGTTTAGGAACCACTTTTATCGGCACGACACTGGTTGCCCTGGTCACATCGCTGCCAGAACTGGTTACTACGCTGGCGGCTTTGAGTCTGGGCGCGGACGATATGGCGATTGGCAACCTATTCGGTAGCAATCTATTTAATATGTTCGCTTTGGGTCTAACGGATCTTTTTTATTTGCAAGGGCGCTTTATAGGGGTGGTGGACCCTGCTTTTTTACTGGTGGGCATGATTGGCCTGCTGATGACTGGCATGGGGTTGATCGGCAATCTAGCGCGACTGGAGCGGAGGGTGTTGTTCATCGAGGTGGACGCGCTGGCATTGATTTTGGCATACTTTGCCGGGATGTATCTGCTGTATTTGCGCGGAGTGGCTGGTTAAGTAGAACTGCGAAGACTTTAGTAGCCTTCAAGCTCTGCGATTACTCTGAGCGGTCCAGGCTGGTATCCTGCCAGGAAGCCGGGTCGTCCAATGGCTCGACGTGCAACATTACTACAGAGTTGGGAATCTCCCGACGTAACTGGGCTTCGATTGATTCGGCGTATACATGCCCCTGGTGGATGCTCCAATAGCCAGGGGTTAATACATGCATGGAAATGAAATTGCGTGCGCCTGCGACGCGGGTGCGCAAAGCGTGAAAACGCAACCCTTGCGCTTCATACGGAGAGAGGATATTTTGAATGGATTTGAGCTGTTCGGCAGGCAATGAAGCGTCGAGTAAGCCGCGAGCAGAGCGGCGCAGCAGCCCCCAACCGGTGAAAAGGATGTTACCCGCCACCGCCAGCGCCACCAGGGCATCCAGCCGGTGCCAATCGGTGAGTTCAACCAACATTACTCCAATGAGCACACCTGCGGTAGTAAATACATCGGTCATCAAGTGATGGGCGTCGGCTTCCAGGGTAATGGAATGATTACGACGTCCGGCGCGCAGCAACACCTGGGCTACCCCCAGATTGATTAAGGAGGCGGCGATTGAGACGCCCAATCCAATACCGACTTGCTGCAACGGCAACGGGCGGATCAAGCGAGGTATAGCCGAAACAGCGATTGCAACCGCAGCGGCTAAGATCATGCCACCCTCGAAACCGCTGGAAAAATATTCTACTTTGCTATAGCCGTAAGAAAATTCTTCATCCGCTGGGCGCGCCGCCCAGTTAAGGGCAATCAAGGCGACAATAGCAGTGAGCAGATTAACCCCCGATTCGAGCGCATCGGATAACAGCCCGACTGAATCGGTTATAAAATAAGCCATCAACTTCAGGGCGATGGTGATGATAGCAGCGGCGATAGAAAGCCAAGCGTAGCGGGTAAGGTTATCAGGTGTGGAGGACATATTTCGCGCATCAACTTATGTGAATGGCTTTTGGGTTTGCGTACAATTATAGCGCCTTGTGGAGAGTTCAGCGCGGCTTATTTGTTCTGAAAGTTAGAAACATAGACAGACATAACAACTACCTCCGGAAAAGCCAATGAGTTATTGAGAAACGATATCGGAGACCTTATTTGAGAATGAATTGGGGTAAAATTGTCGAGAGATTGATACGTCTATATCTGGGGTAAGGTATGAATCTATCAGTTGAATCAGCAGATATAAACAAGGCGACCCTATCGCGGACCGAACAGTTGCAGGCGCAGTCGTCGCCCATCCGCGTTCTGCTGCTGGACCAACACACCATCGTGCGCGAGGGGGTGCGCTTGTTGCTCGAATCGCAATGTGGTGTAGCTGTCGTGGGAGAGGCGGGGGACAGTCAGACTGCTATTATGCTGGCAGATGAGCAAAAGCCGGATATTGTTCTACTGGAGTTGAACTTGGACGGCGAGTTAAACGCCGAGGTGATCGCAGATTTGTTGCATGTTGCGCCGATGGCGCGCATTATTTTACTCACTGGCATAGAAGAAACCCCCATTCTGCAACTGGCAGTGCAGATGGGTGCAATGGGAGTTGTGGCGAAGAGCCAGAGCAGCGGGATATTGGTTAAAGCCATTCAAAAGGTGCATGCCGGCGAAGTCTGGATTGATCGGATCATGATGGCAAATGTGCTTACTACGCTCACCCGTTCTCGATTTGGCGAGCAGGCACACCCGGAAGCGGCGCGTATCGCTGCATTGAGCGATCGCGAACGCCAGGTGATCACCCTGATCGGAGAGGGGTTGAAAAATCGCGAGATTGCCAGCCGTCTATCTATCAGTGAGGTCACCGTGCGTCATCATCTGACCTCGATTTATAATAAACTGGGCGTTGCTGATCGGTTGGAGTTGACGATTTACGCCTATCGCAACGGTCTGGCTGCTTTGCCCACCTGATCTTTCTCGCCAGCACAACTTCTGTGCGTTTCCCACTTCGGGTAAATTACATAAGCGGGTAATTTGTGATGGCACATTTGTGCCAAAGCACAGCCTGGATTGTTGTATTTGAGTGCCATGCAAGACCGTCCTGGCTGACGATTGCGCATTTGGCGTTTTTCGCCTAAAATTCGAGTGATGTTGTCGGATTTTTCCATTATGACATTTTCACACCCCGAGTCGGAATTTATTGAGCGGCGCGGTAAGCCCCGGCTGAGTTGTTCCTATCCTGCCGCGTTACGTGGTCGGCTGCCTGGAGGCAAGCGTTATGAGGCCCGCGCTGTGTTGTCTAATCTGAGCGCCAGCGGCATGTACCTGCGCACAAAACATGTTCTGCGCATTGGCGAACAGATCTTTATGGTTGTACGCATGGCTACTCGCCCGTTGGGAACGGAGACTGCTTTGCAAATCGCTGCAATTGGCGTAGTGGTGCGCGTTGAAGCAAAAGTGGATGGCACTTACGGCGTGGCGCTGCGATTGCGTCGCTACCGTTTTTTATAGATTTGGCTGTATGAATAATTTTCAAAGCGCTTTTGCCATTTTTACATTTCGTGAATAACCACAGAGGCGCAATGATCAACATGGATTTCGTTCTGTTTTCGTGGAGGATCGTAACATGAAACGTACGTATAAGTGGTTTTACTTAATCATCGTTCTTGCGCTGCTGGCTGCCCCTGTGGCTTTTCTGGCCAGACCGGCCGCGGCAGATCCCATTTACACTTGTCTGCCTTCTTGCGAGGTTAACGATGGTCGCATGTTTGCTGTGGCAGGCAGTGGTCTGAATACATTGATCGGGATTGATGCCAGCCTCAGCATCGCTTCGCCCGCAAACGCGCCTTCGGTTGAAATCGGTATCTTCGACGGCGATTCGCGCGGTATTTGGGATATAGGTAGGCAAGCGCTTACCTTCACGCTCTACGCGGATCCTAGTGGAAGTGGGCAACAAGGCGCACAGCTTGCTTTTTGGAATGGGCCAGATATGCCAAACAATGCGTGGTTCACTGCTACCATTCCCAACAACCCCGCAGCCCGTTCGTTAAGCGGCAATTACTTCTATTTGCTGGTTGTCCGCGCCCCCAATCCTCAGCAGATTTTCGCCAGCCGCTACAAGGTGCGCACGGATGGCGTGATTTCGTTGTTGCCAATCCCCTTTGCTTACACTGCTGGGTTGACTGACGCTGAGAGGGTCATCTATCCGAACTACCCGAGTCTTACGCCCACCACGTATAATGGAACGTTCGATTTTCATACTTATCTATCTCAGTCCCAGGCATCTTATGCTCTTTGGGATGGCGATATGGATTATGGTTCGGCAACGCGAACCACGTTTGATACGGACGACCCCGATACACCCAATAATGTCTTGCCGTCTTGGGCGACAGCCCAGACTGCATTCGAGGGTGTGGCGGTGGGCATTAATGGCGCATCCGGCGCTCCCCCGGATGACACTTCTGTCGCGAATAATCGCCGCCCGCCCAGTGTGATCTATGACCTGGCGCCATTGGATCAGACACGTTACGCCAACCTAAACCCTTCCGGAAATGTTGAGTGGGAGCAATTTCGCATTACTTCTAACAATTCTGAACCGGCTGATCATTACATCAGCGGCCGTTTACCTGCTGGTCTATACCATATTCACATGGAAGGCATGGATATGGAGAACCTCAACGCCTGGCGTTTCCCAACCAATGTGCTGGGAGTGTGCGCTTTTGACCCAGGGAATGGCCAATATAACCCCTGCAAGAACCCGCTTCAACCGAGGCTGATCGGCGACACCGTCTTCCGCGATACTAATAACAACGGTGTGCAAGATGCAGGCGAAGCCGGCATCAGCGGTGTACGTATGCAATTGTTCGATGCTTATGGCTTCCCGATCCTGGACATCAATAACAACCCCATCACTACGCTCACCAATTCGAGCGGCATCTACTATTTTGAGGTCGAACCTCGCAGACTGGATAACTATTCTGGCGCAGTGGTCAATGAGGGAAGATATACTGTAGTTGTGGCGCCCTCCAATTTCAACCCTGGCGGTCCCTTGGCGGGTCTGAGCGTCACCACTCCTGGTGGAAATTCGCAGACGAACACAGTGATTGATCAGAATGTGCTGACCTATGACTTTGGTTACAACGCAACCAGCACCCCGACCGCCACGTTCACTCCGACGCCGACCGCGACCGCCACGGCAACCTCTACTGCGACGCCTACCCCTAGTCCAACCCCGACGCAAACCTCAACGCCTACGTTGACATCCAGCCCAAC
>Ga0226835_1001484_pt1 | contig 12583 bp, 9 predicted proteins | sample LAC_MetaG_1_FD_163627 | JGI IMG/M metagenome (GOLD analysis project Ga0226835, IMG submission 163627) | Anaerobic ammonium oxidizing microbial communities from anammox membrane bioreactor (MBR) in UC Berkley, California, United States -... | ecosystem: Engineered > Bioreactor > Anaerobic >...
CGCCGTCCAGGGTGCCGTTATGGACGTGAGCGATTTGCTGGCGCAGTGGGAAGAAGAAGACCCTGAAACCTACAATAATCTCGCGCCAGCGGCGTTCTCGATGGCGACGTGGGAAGGGACCCCGTATGGCGTTGCCCTGCATATTGGCCCCTTCTGGTACACCTATCGTCTCGACTGGTTTGAAGAGGCTGGCATCGAAGTCCCGCAAACTTGGGACGAGGTGCTCGAAGCAGGGCGCCAGCTCCGCACCGACGATCGAATCGGGTTCTCTATCATCGGCAGCCGGGCGCACGACCCTGTCTGGATGTTGTCACTGTTTATGGCGATGGGCGGGCAGTGGGAAAATGGTGTGCCTCAACTCGATTCCGAGGCTGGTGAATACCTTTTGAGCTTCTACCAGACGCTTATGCGCGACAACATTGCTGATCCCGATACGCTGGCGTGGGATTCCGGCGCGATGCGTGCAGCGTTCATCAACGGCACCGCGGCGCAAGCGCTGATCGGCGACAACATCTACCCGACAGTCAATGAGTCGCTTGAATACGGCACCGAATGGGCTGGCGGGCCTCTACCGGCGCGCCCCGGAGGGGAAGATGAGAACCGCACCATGACGCTTGGGTGGCCGTACCTCATCAGCGCAACGACCGAGCACCCCTATGAGGCATCTCTCGTGCTGCGCTACCTGGCCCAGCCCGAGATTGTCGGCGAAGTGGCCCAACGTTATCAACCAACGACCGTGCTACCCGTGTTGAATAGCGAGAGCTACGTCGCAGCCAAGCCGTGGGCGCCTGACTTTGAGCAGGCGTTTGCCGAGCTTGTGCCGCTGCCGAGCCATCCGCGCCAACCGCAGATTTACCAGATCCTTTTGGATGCCATGCAAGATGCGCTCCAGAATCCTGACGCCGATCCTGCCGAGCTGGCAGCACGGTATCAGGCCGAGATCGATGACCTTGTAGAAGAATAATCTGGGACGAAGAACGAAGGTAGCGAGCCACACAGGCCCGCTACCTTCGTTCCGCAAACAAGCGCTGGAATCGCGATGGCCTCACGAACCGCATCGACCCCTCGCGCTCGAAGATCGCAGGGTGTCTGGGCTAATCCGGTACTTCCCTACCTGCTGACCGCGCCGGCAATCCTTTTTGTGGGTGGCGTTTTAGGGTATGCCGTGGTCAGCGGTTTCGTAACTTCTTTATATAAGGTCGAAGTCTGGTCGATCGAACAACCCTTTGTCGGCTTCGACAACTATCTTGACCTGTTTCAAGACGACAAGTTCATCAACTCATTGACCCGCTCTTTCATCTTCGTGTTTGGCACAATTGCAATCGGGTTTTTCCTATCACTGGGATTTGCCCTTGTGCTATCGCAGGTGAGGGTAGCGCGTGGCCTCTTTCGAGGAATCGCATTGATTCCGTATCTGGTGTCAGGCATCGCTACGGCTGTGATGTGGCGTTTTCTGTTTGTCGGCTCCAATAGCCTGATCAACCACATTACGACGGCTCTTGGATTCGGAACGGTATCATGGTTGGGTGATCCTACCAACGCTCTGATCGTCGTAATCCTGGCGAATGTATGGTTTATCTCGCCGTTTGCCACCCTGATTCTGTTGGCGGGCCTGCAAACGATCGACAACGAACTCTACGAAGCCGCTTCCATTGACGGGGCGCGGTGGCACCAGCAGTTTATTCACATCACGCTGCCCGCGATCATGCCGATGATCGCCCTTAGCATGATGTGGCTGAGCTTCGCCAGTTTCAATATGTTCGACATTATTCTGCCCTTGACCGGTGGGGGGCCTGGCCGTGCAACGGAGGTGCTCGCTGTCTACATGTACCAGCTTGCTTTCAGGAGCCTGGACTATTCCGGTGCCTCGGCGGTGATGATGGTTCTGCTGGTCATCAACTTGACGTTCAGTGTTGTATATCTTCGCATCTTCCGTGAGCGCTAGTCATGGGTGTCTCGAGCGTAGCCAGGTCAGCACAATCCAGTCTTGATCTCCAGTACTTTAGCCGCTTTCTCCGGCGCAACTTCTACTGGATTCCGCTGCTTGTGTTTACAGTGTGGTCGCTCTTGCCGATCATCTGGTCGATCTCGGCATCTTTCAAAGGAGCGATTGACGTCTATGCGAGCCCTCGCCTGATTCCTGAGCATCCAACGCTGGACAACTACGTTCGCGTCTTCACCTACCCCAATTTCTCGCGTTACCTGTTTAACAGCCTGTTTCTTTCGCTCACTTCCACCGTTCTGGCGGTGGCCGTCAGCAGCTTGGCGGCATATTCCTTTGCCCGATACAACTTTCGGCTGCGCAATGTATTGCTGGTCGCGATCCTGATCCCGCGTATTCTGCCGCGCGCCAGTCTGATCGTTCCGCTGTATCGCATGGTAGAACAAGCGGGGCTGCTCGATACGTACATCGCGTTGATTATCGCGTATACGGCGACGGCGATTCCGTTTGCAACCTGGATTCTGACGGGGTTTTTTGTCGCCGTACCGAAAGAGCTGGAAGAAGCGGCTGCGACCGATGGCGCGTCGATGTGGCAGCGTATTCGCCATATTGTGCTTCCGATCGCTGTTCCGGGTTTGGTTACAGTCGCGGTGTTTTCACTGCGCGAAGCGTGGAACGAGTTTCCGTTCGTGCTGGCGCTGACGACATCTTCCGAGATCCGGACGCTCCCATATCAGCTGTTTCTGCTCCGCGACGCCATTGGTATTCAGGATTGGCCGCTGCTGAACGCTTTCACCATTGTCACCATTTTGCCGATTCTTCTGCTTTACCTGCGTTTTGAACGCAATATCGTCAGCGGCATTACGCAGGGAGCGCTCAAGTAGAGAAGTAGAAAGGAAATCGATGCTGTTCAACAACAAACTCCTTAACATCACCGGACGCGATGGGAAAGCGCTGGTTATCGCGATGGATCATGGACGTACCGAAGGCGTGTTGCAGGGGATTGAGCGACCTGACAAGATTTTCGACCAGGTGCTTGATGCCGGGGCGGACGCTCTGATGACGACCTTCGGGATTCTGAAGCATTATGCGCCCGTCCTGACAGGCCGCATCCCGACGATCATGCGTGTTGATGGGGGCATCAGCCTGTTTCAACACGACTGGCTGGACTATTCCGACTGGCGACTGATGTACAGCATTGAGGACGCACAGAGCCTGGGCGCCAGCGGCGTCATCGTGATGACGTTCATCGGCAATGAGGCCGAGCTTGAAACGCTTGAGATCACGGCGAAGGTCTCAGCCGCTGCTCTGAATACAGACCTGGTCGTAATGTCCGAAGCTCTCCCCGTCAAGTCTGCGCGCATCCCGGATCCGCTGGACGCCTTCGCAATGGCGAGCGCCGCGCGCCTGGCGTTCGAGCATGGTGCGGATGTGATCAAGAATTACTACACTGGTTCCATCGAAAGCTATCGCACGGTGGTCGAAAACAACCCGATCCCCATGATGATCGCGGGGGGCATCCGCTCGGATTCCGTGCGTTCGGTTCTGCAATCTATCAAAGATGCGATGGCGGCTGGCGCGAGCGGGGCGGTGATAGGCAGGAACATCTGGCAGCATCCTGACCCTCCTGGCATGACCCGCGCCATCTCGCGGATCATTCACGAAGATATCCCGGTCGACGAAGCGCTGGCCGAGGTTGAGGACGCGACGCGTGTCCGATAGCCCCATCCTGATCGGAGTCGATGTCGGCACCACCAATGTCAAAGCCGCCGCATACGATGCCGGCGGCCGTACGCTGGTCGTCGTTTCGCGAGCGCTAGAAACCTCCCATCCACAACCTGAGTGGACTGAATACGAGCCTCAGGCGTTGTTCGACAGCGCTGCCGACACGGTGCGCTCAGTCGTTGCCCGAATCGAATCGCGCGCGATTGCCGGGATAGCTGTCTCAAGTATGGCGGAGACGGCTGTTCCGGTTGACGCGAAGGGGCACTCGCTTCGTCCGGCGATAGCGTGGCATGATCCCCGGACAGCCCCACAGGCCGCCTGGTGGGAGCAGCATCTCGGCGCCGAGGTCGTCTACAGCATCACCGGGCTGCCGATCCTGCCGATCTTTGGTATCAATAAGCTCATGTGGATCAAAGAGCACGAGCCAGAGGTTTATGGTCGGATCGCGCACTGGTTGAATATCGCTGACTATATTGCGTTCCGCTTGTGCGGCGTGCCGGCTACGAATCTCTCGCTCGCTTCGCGCACGATGGCCCTGGATCTTCGGGCGAGGCAGTGGTCATCTGAGCTCCTGTCTGCGTGCGACATTGCGCCAGCCATACTTGGCGACCTGGTCCCTAGCGGTGAGAGGATCGGCCAGGTTCATCAAGCCGCCTCCGAGCGCACCGGTCTGCCAGTTGGCACGGCGGTGATGGCGGGCGCGATGGATCACCCATGCGGCGCCCTCGCGCTCGGTATACGCCAACCCGGCGACATTCTCGACTCGATGGGGACGACGGAATCCATCCTTACGGTTTTGTTGGAGCCGGTGCTAACCTCCGAAATGGCGCGGTCGGGCTATCAACAGGGGATTCACGCCGATCCGGACAAAGTGTACTGCAGCGGGGGGCTGTATACCGCCGGAGCCGCGGTCGAATGGGTCAAAACGCTTCTTGCGGGGTCGAATAGCCCGTATGCCGATCTGGTGGATCTCGCGAACGTCGCGCCTCCGGGAAGCGGTGGTGTGTTCTTCCTGCCGCATCTCCGCTTGGCGACACCGCCGATCAACGATGCGTCTTCCAGGGCGGCGTTTATCGGCCTGGACGCAAACACCTCCCCAAACCACCTGATCCGGGCAGTAATTGAGGGACTGGCGTATGAAGCGCAATTCTCCATTGACGGACTCGAACAACTTCTAGGCTTCCGCGCCGAGCGACTGCGCGCGATTGGGGGCGGAACGCGAAACGCACTTCAGATGCAGGTCAAAGCGGCTCTGCATGGACGTCCGATTGAGATATCCGATGTCGAGGAAGCGACCACGCTCGGTGCCGCCATTTTGGCTGCGGTCGGTACCGAGGTTTTCCCGAATATGGATGCAGCCGTAGACGCCATGCAAGTCTCTTATCGAAACATCACGGCTGACGATCGGTCTGGGCAATTCTACCGGCGAAGCTACGAAACGGTCTACCGCGATCTCTATCGTACGCTGGCGCCTCTACACCATGCCGTGGCTGCTATGCAGCCGGCGTGAAGGGGAGCATTGCGGCAACCGTTAACGTTTGACTCCGATTCTCCAGATCGAGTTGTCGCCCACCATTTCGGCGCTCTTGACGGTCAGGTGCTCTGATACGTGGGGGCAATGGCGGCAGCCGTAGGATTGGCGTGAAGCGTTTCCAACAATCGAATAGCCGCCAGCGCGGACGGTAGAGCTTCAACCTGCTTCCTCGACAACAAGCGCCTCACACAGCGAATACGGATGTGCTCAGCGGTGCATCAAGAGTATAAATAACATCGAGCGACAAAAGTGCGACGCGGTGCGCGCACACTCTGAACCAGGCCGCGCGTAGTTGTCCGGCAGCTTGTGATCGGGCGGATTCGGCCCCTTGCAGAGAAGCTCATTGGCACGAGTCGCATCTGGTACAATCGTCAGGCTTTGAGCAGGGAGGTCGCCTCCGCACTTTCTCGCGGCCCGGCATCGGCCAGCGGCGATAACGAAGCGTGGAATCCATGACACAGACCAAATCGGTTCAGAAGAGCCGGCTTGTCGAGAGGTCTCCTCTGTTCTACGGGTGGGTTATCTGGGCAGTCGCTACCCTCGGAATGTCTGCAACTTCCCCAGGACAGAGTTTCTCGGTATCGTTGTTTATAGACCATTACATCGCCGATTTTGGCCTCAGCCGGACAACCATCTCGGGCCTGTATGGCGTGGGTACATTTCTGGCGGCGCTGACGCTCACCTGGGTGGGGCGGCAGATCGACCGGCGTGGGAATAGACGCGCAGGGACGGTAATCGCCGCCCTGTTTGCGGTGTCTCTGATGGCCTGCTCGCTGCTCGCGGGGCCGATCTCCATCCTGATCAGTTTCATCGCGATCCGTGGTTTGGGACAGGGCGCGCTGGGATTGAACAGCTCGACGGCGATCGCGCAGTGGTTTCAAGCGCGTCGCGGGTTTGTGATGGGGCTGTCGCTGGTAAGCTTTGCCTTGTTCCAGCGGGCCTATCTTCCCTGGCTGCAGAATTACATTGAAACGCATGGCTGGCGTCAGGCCTGGCTTTTGCTAGGTCTTGTGATCGGCCTCGTTGTCATGCCGCTCACCTGGCTGCTGATGCGTAACCGGCCAGAAGACTTCGGTCTGCGGCCCGACGGCAAAAGCAGTGACTCGAAAGCCGGGCGGCTTGATCTTGACGCAAGCTGGACATTGTCAGCCGCTATGAGAACTCCGATTTTCTGGGTGTTTATTGCAGGACGTGCCTTGAGTTCGGCGTGGGGCACCGGCCTCGTTTTCCATCAGATATCTCTGTTTGAGCATCTGGGACACAGCTCTCTGGTTGCTGCTGAGACCTTCGGTTATGCGGCTCTCGTCACGGCGGGCTCTACGTTGCTGACAGGCTGGCTGATTGATCGTTTGCGACCGAATCTTGTTATGGTCATGCAGCTAACCGGACTCATGTTCGCCACCGGATTGGCTACGCTTATGGCGCCTGAGCTGCTGCTGATCGCCTATGCGATGGCGTATGGTTTCTTCATGGGTATCGGCGCTGTCTTTGACGGGACAGTGTGGGTGACGCTGTATGGGCGCAAGCATCAAGCGACCATCCGTGGTTTTGTTGCAACCGGGCTGGTGATCGGCACTTCGATCGGACCTGTCGCGTTCGGGTTTGCCTACGATACCCTCGGCAGCTATAATGCCGTTCTCTGGCTAGGCGTTGTTCTGGCCGGTGTAGTGGCATTCCTCAGTTTTATCGTCCCTTTGCCGCGTCGTAAGACATAACCTTGCTTCAGGAATGGGCGGTTCAAGTGGTGGCTCCAGATTAGGGTGTATATGCAAACCGGGGCCAGAGAACGATGGCCGCTCAGGTAAATCATGGCCGCCTAGTTCTCAGCTCACTTTTCGAGCCGGCAGCAGACAGGGAAGTATCCGCGCTTGGTTATTCACCCTCGCTGAGTTTGAAGCGGTTTGCCTGTCCGCGCCGGATTCCCTCTTAGATCCGGCTTGAATCTGTCCAAGATCCCGATTGCAGTACACCCTTCGCGCTATTCTTTTAAATCGACGATAATGACTGCAAGGAGCAGGCGTGAAACTCCTACATGGACCAACACGCCTGCTGTGCAACTCAGGAGATTTCGTCTTTTACCAAACCTTAATCCCCACAAAGGCTGCGATAAACTTCACAGCCACGTACAGGAAATAAACTCCGAACAGCAGTTTCAAGGTAGTCGGTTTGAACCGTTTGATGACAGCCGCGCCGATCTGCGCCCCTACGATGGTGCCCCCGGCAAGCAGCAGACCTGCGCCCAGATCGACATAACCCTGGTAGAGTTTTATACCTCCTCCCACGACTGCTAGTGGGAGCATGGTAGCCAGCGAGCTTCCCATCGTAATGTAGACGGGCGCACCAAAAAGGTAAATCAGCCCCGGAACCAGCGCATAACCGCCACCCAAACCGGCAACACCGGTTGCCAATCCTACTGTAAAACCGAAGAGGGAGAAGCCCCAAGCAGGGCCTGAGATGGTGTTACCTTCGCGCTGGGGGAGTTTGGCTTGCGTTATTCCTTCCCAGATCATGCGCATGGCGGGCCAGACGAAAATCAACCCCAGGATCAAACCCAGCAGTTTGGACTGATCGGCTAGAAACGTGAATATCCATGATCCCAGGATCACTCCCAAAATGCCCGCCCCCCCTAAATAGGCCACAGCTCTTTTGTCCAGGTTTCCCCTAACCAAGTGTCCGTAGCCACCCGAAGTGGCGGTAAAGATGACCGCGAACAGGGTGGTACCCACGGCAATGGACGCAGGATACCCCATCCAGAAATGAAGCACCGGAAGCATTACGCTGCATCCTCCGGTCCCGATCAATCCGCCTAACAGCCCGGCGAGAAAACCTACGACCAGTAGGGCAAGCCCAAGGCTAAAGGTCAATTCAGGGGTATCTTTGGGGGCAGTTATGTCGCTCCAGGCAAAATACCATACCATAACCGACAGGATCACCAACAGAATCACGACAGTTGGAGCCTGGTTCTTGAGGATATGTGTGGACAACATTCTGTTATTTCCTTTCCTTGTCGGTGATTTACAAGTAAATCTCCATCGGTAGGATAAATCCAACCTGACAAGGAAGGGGGCGGACGTTTAATACCCTGGCCGCGCCCGCGTTGGCACATACAGCGGGCGACAGCCCTTAATCTACATTTCATTGACTTGCAGTTTTCCTCTCAGGCGTGCGAACTGCTTTGGCGCAGGCAGTTGAGCACACCTCCCATAAGATATGCAATAACTCCTTTTGGGGTGTGGGTGAGCGGCGATGGTAGCAGCGGCGTGTTATCCTGCGAGGATTATACCGGTCCGGTTGAGCTAAAGAAAATAATAGATGTAATTTCTTGCAACAACGAATGTCATGTGATGCGATTAGAAGTGAAATTGGGAGTGCACGGCGGGCACGATTCAATCGGGTATTTCGTGAGCGTGATCCCGTTCAACCGCGTGTTCCTGACACGCCTGGCAAAGCCCAAAAATCGCCATGTGATCGATGCGCGGTTCAAAACCATATGTATCCCGCAAATGCACACGCAGCGGAGCCATCGCCGCATCATCCAGATTTTGGATATGCCCACAGGCCAGGCAAACCAGGTGATGATGGGGTGGGGTGGACAGCAATTCGTAGACGGTCCCGGATTGGCCCAGATCGGTTTGAGAGACGAGCGCCAGATCTTTGAGCCACTGAAGTATGCGGTAAATGGTTGGTTCGGGCACGGCAATATCCTGAGCATCAAGATAGTGCTCAATACTCTGCGTTGTCTGGTGCCCACCTAACTCGCAAAGCGCCTGAATCACCGCCAGACGGGGCATTGTGATCCGTTCGCCTGTTTGTTTGAGATACTTCACGATTTCTTGTTTGGTATGCATGGTATCGACCTTTTACGCATTTCGGAGACGGGGCGAGACTTGGTAAGCTACGGACACCAGGCCCGTGCCAGATAGTGTTCGTCGGTATCATCCACCCAGACGTTGAGGTACCCTGCTTGAACCAACATCTGGCGCAGGTCTTCGCCGAGCGGCAGCAGATCAAGCGCGATGGGACCATCCGCGTTAGTATGAATGGCATTCACCCGTTCACGCGGATTGTTATGTAGAATGAGAAGCTGTCCACCGGGGCGCAGTACTCGCCGGATTTCTCCCAACGCCCGCACTCTGTCGGCGAAGTGTGGGAAGCTGTTGTGGCATACCACGACATCAAACCAGGCTTGTTGTCCCGCTGCAAACGGCAGGTGGTGCGCATCAGCTTCCACCAAACACGCATATGGGCAGCGTGCGTGCGCTTGCACTAACATGCCATGCGCGAGGTCAATGGACACCAGCCGCATATCCGGCGCACAGGCCATCAGGTGCGGGATGAGCGCACCCGTTCCTGTGCCAATTTCCAGCACCGCCCGCGCTGCTCTAAAAGAGTCAGCAAAAGGGGCCACCATCCGGCGCAGTGTTTCGTCGAGATGGTCCGGCATCATGCTGTTCCAGGTTGGCGCGCGGCTCTCAAAATAATCGCGGATAGCACTTGCCATCAACTTTGGTCTTTCGATAGTAGCGCCCGCCCACCCTGGGTAGGCGGGCGCTGCACTGGTTTACAATCGGGTGCTACTCGCGGATTTCCAGCCCGGTGGGCAGGCCCACGATAAACTGATGTTTGTTGTAGGGCATGGGGATACCACCGCCCCAACCGCCGGGGGTATAGTACCAGTTGTCGAACACGTCCGCGTTGAAGACCACTACGCGCGCTGTGTAATACAGCGGCAGCACCGGCAGGTCTTCGGCCAGAATAGACTGCATTTCGAAGATCGCGTCCCGGCGGGCTGTCGGGTCGGTCAAACTTAACTGGGCGCCTGCCAGCGCATCAAAGTCGGGGTTGTTATAGCCCAACGCTCGCGAGAAACCGCGTGTCTGGCTCTGGCTGGCGAAACTACGCCGCAGTTGATCCGGATCACCCCCCAGACCGCCGAAACCAAACACGCCAATCTCGTAGCTGCCCTCGACTGCTGCCGCATCCAACGACGTCTGGTCCAGCGACACCCGCTCGATCTCCAGCCCGATAGCCTCCAACCCGTTGGTGATGATCTCGATTACCCGAGCGGTTTCGGTGTCACCAGCGGCGTAGAAGAGCTTGATGGGCGTGCCATTATAACCGGCTTCCGCCAGCAGCGCTTGCGCCTGAGCCGGGTCATAGACGTAGTCGATCAGGTCTGGGTTGTAGAACGGGTTGGCTGGGGGCAAAAAGCCCATACTGCCCACATCACCGAACCCGTACAGAATCCGCTCCAGCATGGCTTGCCGGTCTACGGCGTGCGCAAGTGCCTGCCGGACGCGCACATCTTGCAGCGGCGTGTCTTGTTCTAGATTGAAGAACAAGAACATGCCCCATTCGCCGGGCGCGGTACGGACCTCGAACGGATCACTCTGGAACGGTTCGAGCATTTCATCCGTTACCCCGCCAAACTTATCGAACGCGGCAATATCGCCATTGATCAACGCCAGAAAGTTGTCGCTGGTGGGTACGAACTCGATGCGCTGCACATATGGCTCGCCCAGGAAAAAGTCCGGATTGGCTTCAAAAAGATAGGTGCCTTCGGCTTCACTGTATTCGATCATACGGTACGCACCGGTGCCGATAAAAGCATCGGGTTTCGTGTAAGTCTTGGGATCGTCCACGTTTTCCCAGATATGCTGCGGGAAGATCAGCAGCGATTCGGCAGTAGTTTGGATGAAGGGTGCAAACGGCTGCTTGAGAGTCAGCGCCACCTGGGTATCACTCACTTTTGTCGCCGACGCGATCTGGTCTACCTGCGACATGAACCAAGCTGTGCCGGGATTGTCCAGGTAATACTCGATCGAAAACACCACGTCATCGGCGGTGAACGGTTCACCATCCTGCCATTGGACACCCTCGCGCAGCGTGAAAGTCCAGGTTATACCGTCGTCGGCCAGACTCCAGTCTGTCGCCAGCCAGGGGATCGTCTCGCCGCTGGCGTCACGCCAGACGAGCGTGTCAAAGACCAACGAGGCCCGCATGTAACCCGGCCCACGATTGAAACCAAACGGTGACGGGTGCCCCCAGTAGCCGCCACTGGGCAACCGCAGCACCTCGACGTGTTCGATGGATGGGGTTGCAGCGATGTGCTGGGCGGTGCTGAAGGGGGCGAGTCCGGCCAACAACACGACTGCCAAAACGACACGGAAAAACAGTGATTTGAACATGCACAAACTCCTCAAAGATACACGAAAGACAATCAACCAGATACAGGCACTAGGGGTCGCTCCCAAACCAATCGAAGGCTGGAGCTGCGCCCAGCAGCGCGCGAGTATAGTCGTGTTGGGGATGGGTGATGATCTGGCTGGTTGGTCCTGCCTCGACGATTTGGCCTTCGCGCATCACCAGGATACGGTCGGCCACTTTGCGCACCAGCGCCAGATCGTGCGAGATGAACAGCAGGCCCATCCCGCGTTCGTTTTGGATCGCCTTGAGCAGTATGATTAGCTTGGCCTGCTCGCTGGCATCCAACATCGAAACGGGTTCATCCGCGATGATCAGCTTGGGGTGCAGCACCAGTGCACGGGCGATCACCACCCGCTGAAGCTGGCCGCCGCTGAGTTCGTGCGGGCGGCGTGCCAGGAAATCCTCGCTGGTGGACAGGCTCACAGCGGTCAATGCGCGCTGGACTTCCGCATCACGTTCAGCCCGTGTGCCAATACCCTGCACGTCGAGTGGCTCACGCACGATCTGTCGCACGGAGAACTGCGGGTTGACACTGTCGAACGGGTCCTGCGGGATGATCTGGATGCGGCGGCGCTGCTCCTTCGTCGTTGGACCATTGAGAGGGTGCCCCTCAAGCTGGATAACTCCGGCGTCGGGATCGAGCAGCCCCGCCAGCAGCTTGCCCAGCGTGGTCTTGCCGCTGCCGGTTTCACCGACCACCCCGACTACTTCACCCTCCAATATCTCTAGCGATACGCTGTGTACGGCGTGGATCAGTTCCACTGGGCCGTGGTGCCCGTTGGTCGAGAAAGTTTTGCGCAGATTGTCCGCCTTGAGCAGCGTTTGCACGCCACCCAGGTGACAGGCGACCAGCCGTCCATGGTGGTTTTCCAGCGGCGGATCGCTGGTGTAACACTGATCGACCGCCTGTGTGCAGCGCGGGCGAAAGCGGCAGCCGGTCGGAGGGTGGGCCGGGTCCGGCATCTGGCCGCGAATACCGCTCAAGTCGCGCGCGGTGGTCATATTCGGGTAGGCGTTGAGCAGACCCCACGAGTACGGATGGCGCGGCATAGTGAGCACGTCCCGCGCTGTGCCCAGTTCGGCCAGCTTGCCCGCATAAAGCACGGCTACCCGATCCACCAGTTGGGCCACTGCCGCCAGGTCGTGCGAGATGATCAGCAGACTGGTGCCCGTTT
>Ga0226835_1001485_pt1 | contig 12574 bp, 11 predicted proteins | sample LAC_MetaG_1_FD_163627 | JGI IMG/M metagenome (GOLD analysis project Ga0226835, IMG submission 163627) | Anaerobic ammonium oxidizing microbial communities from anammox membrane bioreactor (MBR) in UC Berkley, California, United States -... | ecosystem: Engineered > Bioreactor > Anaerobic >...
GCGCCACACATGCGCGCATGGACGCGCCTCGCGCGTAGAGCGCATTCTCTGCGCCTAGTTGTTCTTGACCTGCAATTCGCCGTGCGTCAGCTTGTCCGCCGGTCCGCACGTGAAATCATATTTGCCCGTCGCCGTCGGCGCGGTAAAATTTCCCAACACGGTTTGCCCGGGCGGCGCGGTCAGCGTGAATGGCACATCCGGCATATTAAACGTCGCCGCTTGCGCGCCGCTGTTCTTGAACGAGAGTTTCATCAAAAAGCCCTGCTGCGTTTCAATGTTTTTGGGCGTGCAGCCGGAATCGTTCGCTTCCAGATTGACGACGGTGATATTGTTGACGCTCGTGCTGCTGCCGCCGTTGCAAGCCGCGACCAATAGGGCTAAAATTGCCATGCCGAATAGCCCGAATAAAGTTTTGTGGTGATGCATTTGAATTCTCTTTTCCGTGGACGCGCGCCAGACAATGGGCGTCCCGCATTTGGATTTTCTTGTACCCCGATGATATATCATTTATCGAAAAAATACATGGGGCTGCGCGGAGTAATTTTGGAGTAGTTGGGCTGCCGCGCAAGTTGTGGCTCTGGGCGCCTCGTGTTATTATCAACGCCGTTTGCTTATGGTTCGATTCCCTTTCATCCGTTTTGCCGTAATTACATTCCTCGCCGCCCTTGTCCTTTTCCCAATCCCAAGCTTTGCCGACCAACCGCCGCGTGTTTTCGCATTCTATTACGCGTGGTTCGACGAACAAACGTGGACGCCCGACCATGTGGCTGACATGCCCGTCGAGCAATACGTTTCGCGCGACCCGAACGCCATCGCGCGTCAGATTGACCAGGCGCAAGGCGCGGGCATTGATTCCTTTGTCGTTTCGTGGCTCGGGCCCGGCAATCCCACCGACGAACGTTTCAAAATGATGCTCGACTTGGCGGGCGGCAAAGGTTTTTCCGCGACGATTGATTTCGAAGCCAATCAGTACGGCTCGCGTCAAGCGCTCATTGACGCCTTGACATACGTGCGTGACAACCTCGAACCGCACGGCGCCTTTGCGCGCGTCAATGGCAAACCCATTTTATTTTTTTGGCGGCAGCAAGTTCGCAGCGTGGATGAATGGGCAGCGATTCGCAATGCCGTTGACCCGAACCGCGAGCAGATTTGGATTGCCGAAGGCGTGAACGTAGCGTATCAGCGCGTATTCGACGGGCATCATTTGTATTCGATTGCGTGGTCGCCCGACGTCAATTACACGCTAAACGATTGGTCGAAACGCGTGCGCCGCGCGGGTGCGGATAAATTGTGGGTGGCGACGGTGATGCCCGGTTACGACGACACGCGCACCACGCGCGCCGACAAATTCGCGCGTCAGCGCGAGGACGGCAATTTTTATCGCAGCGCCTGGAACGCCGCAATGCAATCGCATCCTGATCTGGTTGTGATAACGAGTTTCAACGAGTGGGTCGAGGGTTCGATGATTGAACCGAGCGCAACCTACGGCAATTTGTATTTGGATCTCACGCGCGAATACGCGGCGCAGTTCAAAGCGCAACCGCCGCTTTCGACGGACGAAAAAATCTTGGCTGCCGCAACCAACACGCCGCGTCCCACGCGCGCGCCAACCGCGAGTCCCACCGCACGCGCCCAGAACGCGCCCACACAAACTGCGACGGTGAAACCAACGCTTGGCCCATCGCCCACGCCGACTGCAACGCCGATTGAATTTGCGGCGTATCGCACAACCGAAATTTTGCGCGTCCGCGCGCTGCCCAATACCAGCGCCGCAATTCTCGGCAAACTGCCGCGCGATTTTGTGCTGGATGTTTTGGGGCGCAGTCAAGACAGTCAATGGCTCGCGATTGCGTATCCCGATTTCGGTTCGCTCGGCTGGGTCAGCGCCGAATTTGTGACGCCGCGCAGCGGACTGGAACAATTTCCCGTCGAAGGCGCGCCCGAGCCGCCGCCCACGCCCGCCGCCGCGCCGCAGGATTCTGACGCGTTGCCGAGTTGGTACTAGTTTTTTATCGTTTGGCATTGCGTCGGTCTTGCATTAGAATCGTTTGGCGCCCCGACTCTCCGCGCCGAGACTTGAATTTGCCTTTGGATTTAAAATTTTTCCGCGCCGCGCGCCGCCTCTGGCTTTACAGCGTCGTCCTACTCATCCTTGCGGCGTGCGCGCCTGCCGCCCCGCCCACGCCGCCGAAACGCGCGCCCACGCGCACGCCGCGCAGCGTCAAAGTCGCGCGCATCGCGCCGACCGAGACGCCGCGCCCCACGCGCACGCCGCGCCCGACGCGCACACGTATTCCCACCGTCGCGCATACGCCGACGCGCGCCAATACGCCCGTCAAAAAGAAAACGCGCGCGCCAACCCAAGCCGCCGACGCGGCAGGCGCCGCAAATACCGCGCCCGCCACAGCCGAACCGACTCTGGCGCCCACCGAAAACGCTACGCCGACAAACGCGCCCGAAGCCAATCCCAACCTTGCCGTCAACGCCGCGTGCGATGCGACCGGCGGCGGCGATTACGGTCTCTTGGGCGCGGGCGGTTGGGAAGGGCGGCCCCCCGAAACGCATCCCGATTTGAATCTCGCCGTGCGCGGCTATCGCGTGGTCAATGCCTTTCGCGGTTTGGTGGATTACGACGGTCAAACCGACGGCGACGCGCCGCAGCTGTGGGGTTTATTCGCCGACCGCCGCACGCCCGAAATCGCGCACACTTATCAAGTGTATGATTGGGATTGGGACGTCAATGCGCGCGGCGATTTGATTGAAGATTACGAAGTGACCATGACCGGTTTTCGTGTGGACGACGGCGAAAGCATTTTCACGCCCGACTTTGGTCACGAAATCGGCGACGGCTATGTGGCTTTGGTTTTGTACGCCGACCCGCATCGCGTCACCTTGAAATACACCGGCGAAGATAACGTCATTGAAGGATACACGCTGCATCTGGAGGGCTTGTGCGTTTTTGCAAGTTTGTTGAATTTGTATAACGAACGTCAGGCGGCGGGGCGCGGCGCGCTGCCCGCCTTGCGTCCGGGGCAGCCCATCGGTTATGTGCCGGGCAATGAGTTGGGCGTCGCCATCCGCGACCGCGGCGCGTTCCTCGACCCGCGTTCGCGCAAAGATTGGTGGCAGGGCCGATAACCCCGCGCGCGGCAAATACGCCGCGCGCTCTTTTTTTGCGCGGCGAGAGTTCATTTGCTGAATATTCAAGAATTGAATATAATGCGCGCGAGCATAGATGAAAGCAAACATTTCCCCCGAACCGGCGCTGCTCGGTTTCCTCCAGGCGGGTCCGCTGCACGGTTACGATTTGCACAAACAAATCACCCGGCAGTTGGGCCCCGTGTGGCGCTTGGGCTTGAGCCAGATGTACGCCATCTTGAAAGAATATGAAACGCGTGGTTGGCTTGAAACGATTGTCGTCGCGTCCGGCGGACGACCCCCGCGCAAAATGTTGAAACTCACGCCCGCCGGTCAGCGCGCCTTTGACGCGTGGATGAAACAATCGGCGCGCGGCTTGCGCGAATTTCGCATAGATTTTTTTGTGCGGCTCTATTTCGCGCGCGCCGCCGGCCGCAACGCCCTGCGCCAATTTCTCAAACAGCAAAGCCGCGCCACCGCCCGGGAACGCGCCGCCTTGCAAGCGCGCGCGAGCGAATCCGCTTTTGGCGAAACCGTGCGCGATTTTCGCCTCGCGCAGTTGGATACAATTTTGAAATGGCTTGAAACGTGCGCGGAATCTTCGGCGCGCGTTCACTCTAAAAAGGTTCGCTAATGTATCGCGGCATCGTCTGGCTCGTGTGGCTGGCGGCATTATTGGCGTGCGCGCCCGCGCCCGTTACGCCAACCGCGCCGCCAACGCCGCAATCTACCGCGCCGCTCGTCATTTATGCCGACGCCGCGGCGGCGGATGTTTTGCGCGATATTGGCGTCGCGTTTCAACAAATGTATCCCGCCGCGCAAATCGAATGGACGTTCGCGGCGCCGGACGCGCTGCGCGCTAAATTGGAGGCGGGCGCGCGCCCCGACTTGATCATTAGCGCCGACGCGGCGCTAATCAAAGCAAGTCAAACGCGCGATGGCGCGCCGCCCAAAATGATTGCGCGCGACCCGTTAACGCTCGCCGTCGCAAACGCCAACCCGGCCGGTTTGGAACGCACGCAAGATTTGAATCGCGTCAAACTGCGTGTGGCGTTGGCGCGGCCCGAAACGCCGTTGGGCAAAGCGACGGGCGCCCTGCTCGAAAATTTTCGTCACGACGCGGATTTTGGGCCCGATTTCCCCGCGCAGTTTTACGACAGCGTAACAGTTCAAACGGATGACGCCCGCGCGCTTTTGAACGCGCTCATTGCCGCGCGCGCGGATGCCGGCTTTGTATTTTCCAGCGACGCGAATATAGAACGCGCGCGCGTCCAAGTTTTTCCGATTGACCCCGCGCTGAACGTCGCCGCGACCTACGCGGTCGTCGCGCTGCCGTCCGAACGCGACGCGACGCCGAGCTTGAATTTTATCAAAGCGTTGACATTACCGCAGGCGCAAACGCTGTGGCGCGATTACGGCTTTGAACCGATTGAAAAATAGCCATGCAAGCGCGTTTCAAATAAGCCAATTTATAAAGGAGGAACGGAATGAAACGTATCCTGTTTGTTATCGCCGTACTGGGCATTTTGGGTCTGAACGCGTGCGCTGCGCCTGCGTCCACCGCCGCGCCGCCAACGGCTGCGCCGCCAGCTCTCGCGAGCGACACGCCGCTGACCGTTTATGCCGCCGCTTCGCTAACGACTGCCTTTAAAGAAATCGCCGCAGAATTTGAAAAGGCAAATCCGGGCAGCCAGGTCGAATTCAATTTTGCAGGTTCACAAGATTTGGTCGCGCAAATTAGTAATGGCGCCCGGGCGGATGTCTTTGCGAGCGCGGATTTGAAAAATATGGACGCGCTGCAAAAACAAGCGCTCGTCGGCGGAACGCCCCAAGTTTTTGCGCGGAACAAGCTCGTCGTGATTGTGCCGCAAGATAACAAAGCGGGCATCCAAACCTTGCAAGACCTCTCCAAACCCGGCGTCAAATTGGTGGTCGCCGACAAGACCGTGCCGGTCGGCAATTATACGCTCCAAGCGCTCGATAAACTTTCGGCGGATGCGACGTATGGCGCGGACTTTCGCGACGCGGTGTTGAAAAATGTCGTGTCGCAGGAAAATAATGTCAAAGCCGTCTTGAGCAAAGTGAGTTTGGGCGAAGCCGATGCCGGCGTCGTCTATGCCACCGACGCGCAAACGGCGGTTGGCAAAGTACTGACGCTCGAAATTCCCGAGTCATTCAATGTATTGGCGTTGTATCCCATCGCAACGGTCAAAGCTGCGCCGAACGCCGCGCTGGCGGAAAAATGGATCGAGTATATTTTGTCGCCGCAGGGCCAGGCGATCTTGCTCAAGTACGGATTTATTCCGCCCAGTTAAATTTTTTCTCTCTCCAAAACGGTGCGGCATGCGCGCAAACGGATGCCGCGCTGTTTTTTTTAGCATGGCGTTTTCCGATACGCGCGTTGGTTTCGCGCGCCCGCGCATTCGTTGCGCGCGCATCCTTTTTCTCGCGCTCGCGAGTTTACTCGTTCTCTTTTTGACGCTGCCGCTGGTCGCGCTCGTCGTGCGCGCGCTGCCGCTGGGTCTCGACGCGTGGTTGAATGAAACGACGCTCGCCGCGCTGCAATTGAGTTTGACGACGGCGACGCTTTCGGCGCTGATTGCCTTTGGCGTCGGCACGCCGGTGGCGTATCTGCTCGCGCGCGAAAATTTTCGCGGCAAAGCGGTGGTGGATACGTTGATTGATTTGCCGATGGTGCTGCCGCCCGCCGTCGCGGGCATTGCGCTGTTGATGGCGTTTGGGCGCCGCGGTCTACTCGGCGCGACGTTTTCCGCGTTTGGCATCGAGCTGCCCTTTACCACGGCGGCGGTCGTTATCGCCGAAACATTTGTCGCCGCGCCGTTTTATGTGCGCTCCGCCAAAGCGGGTTTTGGCGCGGTGGACCGTCGCTTGGAACAAATGTCGGCGCTGCTCGGCGTATCGGACTGGAAAACGTTTTGGCGCGTCACGCTGCCCCTCGCCGCGCCGTCGGTCGTTAGCGGCTTGTTGATGACGTGGGCGCGCGCGCTCGGCGAATTTGGCGCGACCATCATGTTCGCCGGAAATTTTCCGGGCCGCACTCAGACCATGCCCCTCGCCATTTACAGCGGTCTCGAAGCGAACCTTGACAGCGCGCTCGCGCTCTCTTTGATTCTCGTCATAGTTTCGTTCGGCGTGCTGTTGGCGATTCGTCAAGTGAGTCCGAAAGGATTGACGTTGGGCTAACGCAAGCGCCCTTTTTTGAAATGCTCTCGCTTGTCATTCACAAACAACTTGATGCGTTCGCGCTCGACCTGCGGCTCGACGCGCCGACGAAAAAAATTATTGTCCTGTTTGGCGCGAGCGGCGCGGGCAAATCGTTGACGCTTGCCGCCATCGCGGGTTTCATGACGCCGGACGCCGGACGCATTGCGATTGACGAACGCGTTTTGTTGGACGTGGCGCGCGGCGTGAATCTGGCGCCCCAAGCGCGCAAAATTGGGATGGTGCGCCAAGACCTCGCGCTCTTTCCGCATTTGAGCGCGGCGGATAATATCGCGTACGGCATGACGGGCGCGCGCGCGGCAAAAATGACGCGCGTCCGCGAACTGCTGCAATTGGTGCGCCTCGCGGAATTTGGCGCGCGCAAGCCGTCCGAACTTTCGGGCGGCCAACAGCAGCGTATCGCGCTCGCGCGCGCGTTAGCCATCGAACCCGCGCTGCTGCTATTGGACGAACCGTTTTCGGCGTTGGATTTGGGGACGCGCATGGAATTGCGCCGCGAACTCAAAGATTTACAACGGCGTTTGCAGCAGAGCATGATTTTTGTGACGCACGATTTGGGCGAAGCGGCGCTGCTCGCGGACGAAATGGCGGTGCTGGATCAAGGACGCGTTTTGCAATTTGCCACGCCCAACGCGATTTTGCGCGCGCCGCGGAACGTGCGCGTCGCGCAAATCGTCGGCGTGAAAAATATCTTGCCCGCGCAGGTGATTCATTCAAACCGCGTTCGCATCGGCGCGCGCGAACTAGAGACGCTTGCGACAACCTTTGCGCCCGGCGCAAAGGTGTTTGCGTGTATCCGTTCCGAACGCGTATTGCTGGTGCGCCGCGAGAGCCCGACGCAGACGCATCCAAATGAAATGGCGGGGGAATTGCTTGACGAGGAAAGCGATGGCAATGACGTGACGCTGCGCTTTCGCGTCGAGGGCGCGCGTTTGCAGCCGCGCGAAAATTTTGATTTGCAAATTGACATGCCCGTCTATGTGTACGAACGCTTGCAGTTGGCGCGCGAACGACAGTGGCGCATTTCATTGAAACCGAATGTGCTGCATCTCGTCTCGACTTAGCGTCAAGCGCGTGTATAATTTTGCCGATGATAGACGCGCTCGTCGTCCACGCGCTCGGCGCAGAATTGAACGGGACCATCGCGGGTGGACGCGTCCAACAGGTTTTTTTCCTTGCCCCGCTTGTCATTGGCTTGGAAGTGTACGCCATGCACGAACGGCGTTACCTCGCGGCGTCGGCTGAACCGCAGCGCGCGCGCCTCTTGCTCGTTTCAGAGAAATTACGCAGCGCGTCGGTTCCCCTCACGCCTTTTTTCCTGCTGTTGAAAAAATACGCGCAAGGCGCGTTTCTCCATCGCGTCGTCGTCGCGCCGCGCGAACGCATCTTGCGTTTGGAATTTGATTCCCGCGCGCAGGGCGTCTCGACCTTGGTCGTCGAATTGTTGGGCGCGCGCGGCAATCTCATTTTGCTCGACGCGGGCGGTTTCATTCTCGACGCGCTGCCGCGCGTGCCGGCGTCCGCGCAGCGCGCGCGCACGCTCGAGCCGCGCGTCAAATATGCGCCGCCGCCGCCGCAAGGCAAAGCGGACCCGCTCGCCGTTTCGGTCCAGGCATTGGGCGAGGCGCTGCGTCGCGCCAACGGCGCAACGCTCGCCGAGAAATTGGTGAACGGCGTCGCGGGAACGAGTCCGCTGCTCGCGCGCGAAGTGGCGTACCGCGTGAGCCGCGATACGCAAACGCCGTACAATCCGGCGTTTGACGCGCCGTTGCACGAAATTCTGACGCAGGTGTGGCGCGAACCCGCCGCGCCGTCCATCGCCTGGCGCGAGGCGCAGCCCGTCGCCATCGCCGCGTTTACGTTGACGCATCTGCCGAACGTCGAACCTGTTTCGGGCATGAGCGCGGCGCTGGAAAAATTTTACGGCGCGGCGGAATCGTACCAAGCGGTCAAAATTGCTTTGCGCGCCCAAATGGAAACCGCGCGCGCGAAATTGCAGCGCAAACTTTTTAGTTTGCAGCGCGAGCTCGCGCCGTCCGCCGAAATCGAAAAATTAAAATTGTCGGGCGAAATGATTTTGGGGTATCAATACGCGCTCGCGCCGGGGCAAACCATGCTGCGCGCGCCGGTGGACGAGCAATTGACGCTCGACATTGCGCTCGACCCAAAATTGAACGCGGTGGAAAACGCGAACGTTTATTTTGAAAAATATAAACGCGCGCGCGACGCGCAGGCGCGCGTACCGGCGCGTCTGGCGGAGGCGGAAAACGATTTGGCGTATGCGGAACAAATTTTTAATGATTTGGACCAAGCGGAAACGCGCGCCGAAATCGAACAGGTCGCCGACGCGGCGCGCCAAGCGCATCTGCTGTCCGAAACGAAATTACGCAGCGGCGGCGGCGGCGTGCGGACGGGGCCCCGGCTGTTTGTCTCGCCCGACGGTTTGACCGTGTGGGTGGGCCGCAACGCGCGGCAGAATGACGAATTGACGTTCGAGCGCGCCAACCCGAACGATGTATGGCTGCACGCCCGGGGCCGCGCGGGTTCGCACGTGGTCATTGCGTCGAACGGCGCGGACGTTCCGCCGACGACGTTGGAATATGCCGCCGCGCTCGCCGCTTTTTATTCGCAGGCGCGTGACGAAAACGCGGTGGATGTGATTTATACGCCGCGCAAAAATGTGCATCGCGTGCGCGGCGCGGGCGCGCATCCCGGTCTCGTGACCGTGCGCGAAGAAAAAACTGTGCGCGTGAAACCCGCCGCGCCCGGCGCGTTTACGTAGGAGCCAAGCATTGACAGACGCGAATGGGATTCGATACGTGAATGAGTCTGTCAATGCTTGGTCCCTGCCCCTCGATATGCGTAGCGCCCAAGAAATGTTCGCGTTGCTTTTGGAAACCGCGCGCTATGACGAACGCATCCGCGCGGTGATTCTCAATGGCTCGCGCGCAAATCCGCACGCGCCGCGCGACTTGTTCCAAGATTTCGATATTGTGTATGCGGTGACGGAGGTCGCGTCGTTCGTCGAAAATCCGCAATGGCTCGAACGCTTTGGCGAATTGATGATTCTGCAAACGCCCGACGCGATGGGGGCTGCGCCGCCGCGCGATTCATTCGCGTATCTGATGCAATTCATTGACGGCAATCGCATTGACCTGACGCTGCATCCCGTCGCAAAACTCGAAACATTGAGAGCGGATAGTTTGAGCGTTTTGCTTTTGGACAAAGACGGCATCCTCGCGCCGTTTCCGCCGCCGAACGAAAGCGCTTATTTCCCCAAACCGCCGATGGCAAAGGAATTTGCGGACTGCTGCAACGAATTTTGGTGGATGAGTGTGTACGTGGCAAAAGGTTTGTGGCGCGCGCAAATGGTGTATGCCAAATATACGCTGGATACAATTGTGCGCGCGGAACTCGCCAAGATGTTGACGTGGCGCATTGGCGTCCGCACGCAATTTTCAAAAAACGTTGGAGCGTTTGGCAAATATTTTCAAAACTATCTTGACGCGCGGGAATGGGAACTGCTGCTTCAAACCTACGCGGATGCGGATTACGAAAACACGTGGCGCGCGTTGTTTGCAATGGGTGAATTATTTCGCCAGAGCGCGCGCGCGGTCGCCGCGCAGTTTGATTTTGAATATCCGCAGCGCGATGATGAACGTGTGAGCGCGCATTTGGAACGCGTGCGCCGTTTGCCGCATACCGCGCAAGAGTTGTGAAAGGATTGAGCCGGTCCGCCGCCGCCCCGCGCGCTTATTTCAAATCCCACACGCGCACGTTATCGAACGCGACAGTCAGATCTGCCGTTCCGACGTTCACCCCGTAATAACCGTTTAGTTGCGCCTCATCGTTCGCGCTTTGGACGAGGCGATTGTTGATATAGAAATCGCACGCCGCGCCGCGACAACTTACGCCCAACTTGTTCGCGCCGCGCGGATTGATAAATTTGCTGCGCGTCCACGGAATCACATCGCACCAATGCTCCGTTTTCGCCGCGTCGCAAAAGTTTTCGGCATAACGCGTCACCGTAAAAGAGCCGTCGCCCGAAATGTTAAACGTGTAAAAATCGTTCACGCCAGCTGTTTTGCGATAGACAAGGCCATAGCCATAGTCTGCCGCGCCCGAGATATAGCGCGTATCCGCTTCCATGTAAAAATCGTCCACGCTATAACAATAGTTGCACATTGATCTAAAAGAAGTGTCTTGCTCATGCGTGACCAATTGTAATTCGCCATCGCGTATCGCGCCGTCGGCGAGCGGCCAGTCGGCGCAATTATTGTCCAGCGTATCGGTAAAGGCGACCGTATCCAATGGCAGCGAGAGCGCGGGTTGACTTGCGAGCTGCGGCGCAATCTGAAATTGTCCCGACGCTAAAAGTTTGCCTCCGCCATACGCTTCGACCTCGTACAAGCCATTGCCCAATACGTACCACGAATCCAACTTGCGTTGGGCATTCCCGTCTTGCGCCAAGTTCCACTCTTCTTCAAAGCGCAAACGCGTTTCTTCGGCGCCGTCTTGGAAAATTTTCCAGTGGATCTTGAGCCCGGGCGCCATACCGCGATAATCCCACACCGCCAGAATCGGCGGCGCGCTCATATAGCGATTCGGAAACGTCGTGATTTGATTGGCGGTGCGAATATAGCCGCTTTTTTTATCCGGCGCGCCGCACGAAAAAGAGAGGGGCGACCATTGACTCGCAATGGCGGGCAGCCGCGTCGTCCCGTCAAATTCGAGCGCGGCGAGCGCCTCTTTGAGGCGCGTGCGCCAACGCGTAGCTTGCGTGACGAGTTCGGCGGTGTTGCTCAGCGAAATTTTGGGCTGAGCGCGCCCTTCGTAACAATGCGCGGGCGGGGAGAGGGCGCACAAGAGATTGTCCAAATCATCCACCGCGCCTTGCATCTCATTCCACAACGAGCTCGGCGCTTGGACGCCGTTTTGCCGCGCGCGTTGAACAATTTGTTCGCAGAGTTGAATGGATTTTTCGTACTCGGCTGCGGCATCGTCGAATTTGCCCAGCGCCAATTCCGCGACGGCGATGTTGAAAGCGGGGCCGCACACTTCGGGATTGAGGCGCAGCGCTTGTTCGCTCGGCGCGCGCACCGCGTCATATTTTGCTTGCAGATAGAGCCCAAAGCCATAATTCCAGTACGTGCTGTAATCGCGTTTGCCGTAATCGAGCGCGCGCTTGAGGTCCGCCGTCGCTCGGTCGGCATCGTGCGACGTGAGATTCATCAAAGTATAGCCGCGCGCGGCATACGCGTTCGCGTACTGTGGGTCAAGTTCGAGCGCCGCATTGTACGCTTCCAACGCTTTGGCGTAGAACGCTTGATTGTGTTGACGCCACTGTTCCGCATCGGCGTTATGATAATTTGCGGCTTGGTGTTCCGCGCTCTTGCCGCGCGCGTATTGTTCCAGCGCCGCTTCGGGAGTTTGATGTACGGGCAAAAATTGGATAATCAAGATTCCCAGCGCCGCAATGCCGGTGATGAACAAGCCGACGATGATAAAGATGAGCCGCACAGGTACGTTCGACAACGTGCCTGCCAAGCCAAAGAGAAAGAGCGCGACGGCGAGAATCGCAATCAGCGCGATAAAATAATCGGCTTTGTTGTTCCAGTCGGCGCTCGTGTGCGCGTATGCCTCGCGGCGTTCGCTCAACAACGTCGTCGTCAGCACATACGTCTCGACTTGATAGCGTCCATAATCGGTTACGATGCGATAGCCCGTTTCATCCGCTTGGACATAATCGCCGTTCAAGAGAGGCGAGAGCGCGCGCAGGGCGGGGTCGTTCATCGCGTCCAGATACGCTTGCCCCAATGGCGTGCGCGGTTCAGAGGACGCGCCGGCTGAAACTGCTTGCGAGTACAATTCGTCGCGCAAATTCATTACGCTGAATTGGTCGAATTCGTATTGCTGTTGTCCGCGCGTTTGTTCCCCCGTCGCCGCTAACGCGTCGCGCTGCGAGGCGCGCCCAAAACTGCTGGCATGGTCCGCCGCGCGCGTTTGCAAAAATGCGGCAATCGCGACGAGGAGCGTGACCGCCGCAATCAAGACGGCGAGCCAACGGCGAAAGGTTTCTTCAGAGAGGGGAATGCTCGCCGTTTGCCGAGCCGACGCGGCGGGCGTTCGAGATGTGGCAGATTCAGTGGACTGGGACATACAGACACCTCCGCTGAAAATGTTCGACAAAAAT
>Ga0226835_1001486_pt1 | contig 12568 bp, 9 predicted proteins | sample LAC_MetaG_1_FD_163627 | JGI IMG/M metagenome (GOLD analysis project Ga0226835, IMG submission 163627) | Anaerobic ammonium oxidizing microbial communities from anammox membrane bioreactor (MBR) in UC Berkley, California, United States -... | ecosystem: Engineered > Bioreactor > Anaerobic >...
CCGTATGCGGCCGTCGGCTGATAAATCGGACGGCGCAATTCTAAATCGCGAATGATGGCGGCGGGACGTAGGTCAAAGTGTTCGCGAATGAGTTGATTGATTTTTTCGTGCGCCACTTTTTCGGTGCCAAAGGTTTCGCCCATCACCGAAACGGGATGCGCGACGCCAATCGCGTACGCGACTTGGAGCTCAAAGCGGTCCGCCAAACCGGCGGCGACGATATTTTTCGCGACGTAACGCGCGGCGTAGGCGGCGGAACGATCCACCTTGGTCGGGTCTTTGCCGCTGAACGCGCCGCCGCCGTGACGCGCAATGCCGCCGTAGGTGTCCACAATAATTTTGCGGCCGGTCAAGCCCGCGTCGCCCATCGGGCCGCCGATGAAAAAGCGGCCCGTTGGATTGATATAGATTTTCGTATCCTTGTCTAGCAGTTCAGCCGGCACCACCGCTTCGATGACGTATTTGCGAATGTCTGCCGCGATTTTCTTTTGGTCCAAATCTTGCCAGTGCTGCGTCGAAATCACAATCGCATCCACGCGTTTCGGTTTGCCGTACGCATATTCGACGGTCACTTGCGATTTGCCGTCGGGCCCCAGATACGGCAGCACGCCCTCTTTACGCACATAGGCAAGTTGTTTGGTCAATTTGTGCGCGAGCGAAATGGTGAGCGGCATGTATTCGGGCGTCTCGTCGCACGCAAAACCAATCATCATCCCCTGGTCGCCCGCGCCGATTTGGTCAAAGGGGTCGGCGTCGCCTTCGCGTTCTTCGAGCGCGTGACTGACGCCCATGTCAATGTCGGGCGATTGTTTTTTGATGGAAACGAGAATGCCCGCCGTTTTGTAATCGAGACACACTTTGCTGTCGTTATAGCCGATTTTATCCAACGTCGTCCGCACAATGTCATACGCGTCGAATGTGGCGGTGGTGGTGATTTCGCCCATCACGGCGACCAAGCCGCCGCTCGCCGCCGCTTCGCACGCGACGCGTCCCAGCGGGTCCTGCGCGAAAATCGCGTCCAACACGCCGTCCGAAATTTGGTCGCACACTTTGTCGGGATGACCTTCGGTAACGGATTCCGAAGTCAGCAGCATTTTTGGCGCTGCCATGAATGTAGTTGTCATGAATACCTCTTGGGTTTTCGATTTTAGAATTTCGATTTGTCCGCGCGCGTTTCAATCAAAAATCGAAAATCGAAAATCAAAAATTTCTACGTTCCTTCTTCCCACGAAGAGAGATATTTTGCCTGCTCGGCGGTGAGCGTGTCAATGTGAATGCCCATCGCCGCGAGTTTCAAACGCGCGATTTCGGCGTCCACCTCTTTTGGCACGGAATAGACTTGCGGTTTCAATGCGGCGTGATTTTTTACCATGAATTCGGCGGCGAGCGCTTGATTGGCAAAACTCATGTCCATCACGCTCGCGGGATGCCCTTCGGCGGCGGCGAGATTGATGAGCCGCCCTTCGCCCAAAAGATTCAAACGGCGCCCGTCGGGCATAACGTATTGGTCCACAAATTCGCGCACGCGGCGTTTTTCTTTTGCCATTTTTTCCAATTCGGGGATGTTGATTTCGACGTTAAAGTGTCCCGAGTTGGAAAGCAGCGCGCCGTCTTTCATCACGTCAAAGTGATGTTTGTCGAGAATATGCGTGTCGCCGGTGGCGGTAATAAAAATGTCGCCAATTTTTGCGGCATCCAACATGGGCAAGACTTCAAAGCCGTCCATCGCCGCTTCCAACGCGCGCAACGGGTCCACTTCGGTCACGATGGTGCGCGAACCCATGCCGCGCGCGCGGCTCGCAATGCCGCGCGACACCCAACCATAGCCCGCGACAACCGTCGTTTTGCCTGCGAACAAAACATTGGTGGCGCGCAGCACGCCGTCAATGGTGGATTGTCCGGTGCCGTAGCGATTGTCAAAAAAATGTTTGGTCTGCGCGTCGTTCACCGCAATCACGGGAAATTTCAACGCGCCGTCCGCCGCCATGGCGCGCAAACGAATGACGCCCGTCGTCGTCTCTTCAGTGCCGCCGACGACATGTTTCAATAAATCGGTGCGTTCTTTGTGAATGGTCGAAACCAAATCCGCGCCGTCGTCCATTGTGATGTTTGGGTTTGCATTGAGGACGCTGTTGATGTGCGCGTAATAGGTGGCGTTGTCTTCGCCTTTGATGGCATAGACGGGCACTTCCCAATGCGCGACGAGCGATGCCGCGACATCGTCTTGCGTGGACAAGGGATTCGACGCGCACAACATGACGTCGGCGCCGCCTTCGACGAGCGTGCGCATAAGGTTCGCCGTTTCGGTGGTGACGTGCAAACACGCGGCGATTTTTTGTCCCTTCAAGGGGCGTTCCTTGGCAAAACGTTCGCGGATTTGGCGCAAGACGGGCATTTCCTGTTCTGCCCATTCGATGCGGGAACGTCCCTGGATGGCAAGGGATTCGTCGCGAACGTCAAATGTTTTGATTGGCATACTGTAGAAAGTAAAAAGTTAAAAGTCAAAAGTCAAAAGCAAGGGCTTTTGAACTTGCTTTTAGCTTTGTACCTTTAGCTTTTCAAGTTCCTCCCATTCTCCGAATTCTTGTTTAAAGCGCGCGATAAATTCGGATAAATCGTAACGATGATTTTGCGTGCCGTACTGTTCCAGCGCGTAGGTCGCCGCGAGCGAACCGAGGCGGCCCGTAAAGGCCCACGATAGCTGATGCATCATGCCTTTGATGATGCCTGCGCGATATGCGTCGCCCGCGCCGGTCGGTTCGCCGCTTTGTCGCGGCGCGGCGACGGGAATGTGAATCGTCGTGCCCGCGTGTGTGATGTTTGAACCGTTTTCGCCATAGGTCACAATCAGCGTTTCGGTTTGCGCGGCGATTTCCTCTTGCGTCCAACCCGTTTTGTTTTGCAGCATGCTCAATTCGTAATCGTTGAGCATAATCATCTTGGACCCGCTGCATCCCTCTTTGAGCGCGGCGCCGTCGAGACGGATGATTTGCTGCGACGCGTCGTAAATGTATGGGATGTCGAGCGCTTTACATTCACGGACGTACTGCACCATCGCGTCGGGGTCGTTCGGCGAAATGACCGCGAGTTCGATGCCGCCGTTGATATGGTCTTTGAAGGACACCAGTTTGGCGTGCGCCATCGCGCCCGTATAAAACGATGCGATTTGATTTTGCTGCTTGTCGGTGGAAACAAAAAATGACGCGGTAAACTCATTGGGGATGGCAATGATGGCGGACGTGTCAATGTAATGCAATTCGAGCCAGCGGCGATAATCTTCAAAGTCTTCGCCGACGGTCGCCATGATTTTGGGACGCTCGCCCAGCAGCGCGAGATTGTACGCAATGTTGGTGGCAATCCCGCCGCGCTGTTTTTTCATGGAATCCACGAGAAACGAAACGCTAATCTCGTGAATTTTTTCCGGGAGAATATGATCCTGGAAAAATCCCGGGAACGACATGATGTAATCGTAGGCAATACTGCCTGTAATGACGACGCTCACTCGGTTGTGACTCCGTGTAATCTCATGCAAACGCGCAGAGAGAATTATTTTTGGTAAGCAAGTTGCAGATAGGCGTGTTTGGCTTGTAAATATTTTTCCTTGAAAACTTCTTGCTCTGCGACATTTTTTTCTTTTTCATACGCAGAAAGTAATACCTGTAATTTAAGCAGAATCTCGCGGGCGCGGACAATTTTTTCAGGAAACGGTGTGACAGCGGGCTTGTTCTCAGCCATTTCCGCTTTCAGAAATTGCCATTCATTTTCCGCGTTTAGACTTTTTTGGCTCGACATATTCTTGATTGCTTGGCGCGTGTTCCATGATGAATACGACGTGCTTTTCAGTCAGCAAGATATAATCATCCTCATCTGCCATCTCTGCTTTGATGTTTTCCTTGAACGCGCGCATTTCTTTTGCCGAAGCAAATTCCCGAACCTCAATTCGGTCTTTGATCAAATCAAACAGCTCAAACGTCTTGTGACGATAAATGTCGCAATAGCGCTTGCCGGTCAGAACATACAATGTGTTTTTCATGTCTGCCTGCCTTAATTCGACAGCAATGGCTCATTTGTCGTCAGGGTCTCGATCATTTCAATGCTCTTGTGAAGCTGCAACATCAAGATAAAACGAAATCCTGCGGGCGTAATAACAATCTGCTTGCCGATTTTTCCCAAGAGCTCCAAATCTGTTGCAAAATTTAGAAATGTATATGTAGCGGTATTTAAAGAACGCGTTACACGCCATTCGGTTGATTTTCCGCTCACTGTCCGAAACATCTGACGCAGGTCATCCAATGAAATCGGATACAGATTGCGCGACAACAAGAATGCGCTTTCTACAATCGAATAAATACCAAAAACAGTAGAAGAATAAAACGGGTCTTGGGCAATAAATCTTTTCAAGAGTTCAATTTGACGTTCGGATAGTTGGACTGCGAGTGCGCCTTGATTCATTGCTTGAACATATTCGTCACCCAAGTCGGTCAGAGCATAAATCTTGTTGCGTTCTCGCACCAATCCGAATTCTTCGCTTACGCGCAAGTGATGCTGTACGCTCGTTCTACCAATACTTGATTGTTTGACAATCTCATTTTCGCGTTTTGCGCCGATTGCCAAGAACGACAGCGTGCGATTCATCAAACTGAGGTTGTAAACACCGTAATCATTCGGCTTGATTTTCAAAAAAGGCGCGGCTGCCGACAGTCTCCGATAATAACTTTGTAAAACATCCAACGGTTCATAAACTATCAAATTTACATTTCGATTCGCGCATTTCTGCGAATGTTGGCGTGTTGCCCCTGTGACCAAAAGATGCGCTTTGATTTCTCCCGGAATCAAAAGCTCTTGTTGCTGAAGAACTTGTAATTCCGTTTGATAATCTAAAACCTGCTCCAAGTAGTCTGCCTCAAAGCGCGTGATTTTCAATTCCACCAAATGCAATGTTTTTCCGCTCGCCAAAAGCAAATCTATGCGCCGTTCTCCATCACGCAACCACATTTGGCGCGCAATCAATCTGACAGGCGTCTCCAGCCCTAGCCTTGTTGGAGATAAAGCAAATTGGCAACAAATGCTTCTTCAACTTGGTTTTCACTGATATTATTGTGTTGCTTTTGTTTCATGGACGTTTGCGGCAAATTTTCCTTGAACTCAGGGCACCCACTTCACCTTCTCGATCCGGACGAGATAAATCGGCGCTCTGGCAGTTTACCATTTTTTTATTTCATCCCAGTCCAGCCAAAACTCCCTCACAATTTTCTCCGTTAAAAGCGCAAGATACGAATCTTCTTCGCGTTGGTACTTGGCGAGAGCTGCGCCCGCAACAAAATCGGCAATTTGGATGCGCGGATTCTGTTGACTATCCACCTGCTCAAAACGTAACGCTTTGCCAGCCCAACCCTCGAGCATACGCAATTCTTGCAGATTCGCCAGTCCTCCACTCTCATCCCCAAAAACAAAGTAGGACATTTCAAGCTACTCCAACCTCGCATAGAAAAAACGCAATTCAGTAACTCGCGTTACGCAGTCCATCCCATTTCAATTTTTGGGACGCGGATTACGCAGATTTACACGGAAAAAGAAATACAACGCCCGATAATGAAAAATCTGTGGTATTTGTGGCGTCTGTGTCCGAAAATGCGTTCGTGAATTCTGGTCGGATACCCTTTTTTGTCGGCAAGGCGCGTAGCCGAGTTACTTTATGCCATTCATCACCCTTGCCAAATTCTCTTTGAACGGCGGATACACCACGCCGCGTTCCGTCACAATCGCGGTGAGATATTTGTTGGGCGTCACGTCGAACGCGGGGTTGCCGACGCGGACGCCTTCGGGCGCGAAACGCACGCCGTCAATCGTCGTCACCTCGTCCGCGCCGCGTTCTTCAATTGGAATGTCCATGCCTGATGCCAGCGTCATGTCAATCGTCGTCGTCGGCATCACGGAATACACCGGCACATTATTTTCGTGCGCCACGACGGCGAGTTTGTATGAACCGATTTTGTTCGCCACGTCGCCGTTCGCCGCCACGCGGTCCGCGCCGTAAAAAACCTTGTTCGCAATGCCGCGATAGAGATAATGCCCCGCGGCATTGTCCGCAATCAAGGTCATTGGCACGCCGTATTGCATCAGTTCCCATGCGGTCAAACGCGCGCCTTGCAAACGCGGCCGCGTTTCATCTACCAACACATGAATCTTTTTGCCGTCGCGATGCGCTTGAATGATGCAGCCGAGCGCGGTGCCAATATCCACCGTCGCGAGCGGACCGGTGTTGCAGTGATGCAAAATCGTGTCGCCGTCGTCAATCAACGTCGCGCCGTGCCGCGCCATTTGTTCATTCGTCGCAATGTCCTCTGCCGCAATCGCTTGCGCTTCGGCGACGACCAAATCGCGTAAACCGTTCACGTCCAAATCGGACGCGCGGGCCTTGTTGAGGATGCGTTGAATCGCCCAACCGAGATTGACCGCCGTCGGACGCGTTTCGTACAGCGTATGCCCCGCGCGTTCCAATTCCCCAACAAAATCCGCGCGCGTCTTGGCTTGCGAATGCATTGCCGCGAGCGCGAGCCCGAAACCGCCCGCCGCGCCAATCGCCGGCGCGCCGCGCACCCACATTTCCTGGATGGAACGCGCGACCGTCGGATAGTCGCGGATTTCGACGTACACGAGTTCCCCCGGCAAACGCCGTTGGTCAATCATACGCACCACATCGCCGCGCAATTCAAGAGTTCGCATAACAGCTCGTTTCCAACCTCGCTCTGATGAAAAAAGGGCAAGGAGAAAAAAAAATCTCCCACACAGGGAGACGCGTATCGAAATGAGTCATGCTCATCTTTCAAGTCGCGTCTCGTATAACGGACTTGCGGAATTGGCACTGCTTCAGTCAGTAGATAGTAGACAGTAGACAGTAGACAGATTGAATTGTCTGATTACTGATTACTGGCGACTGATGACTGCCCAGTTGCCGAGGCTTCATCGGGCCGTTCCCTCCGCCTCCTCTGGATGAGTTCCAGTATATTGTTTTGATAAATTTTCAAGGTTGCCGTATGACACGCAACAACTCACAGAGTCAAAATCACAAACCCTGTGAGCGCGAACCAATATAACATGACGATACGGCTTTGTCAAAAAAATTAGAGATCGTGCGATAGCGCAATCGTGCGATGATGCCAGCGTGCGATTGCGCATTTTGCATTCTGCATTTACCATTCTATAATTCCGCCCGTGTCTGTTCACCTCCGGCGCGCGGCGTTTTCAAGCGCCAATGTCAACGTTCTCTATCCCATCCTCGCCCTGCTCCTTTCGGTTTTTGCAATCGCTCCGCTGTGGTATCCGGGTTTCTTTCAATCGCATACGGGCTATGCCGCCGTTTATAACGTCATTGACCTCGACCGGCAGCTCGGCGGCATTTTGACGTGGGCGCCGACGTGGGGCCGCGCGTTTGATTTATTTCGCCTGGACGGACCCTTTGCGTACTGGCTTGCGGAATTATTTCATCTCGGCGGCTTGTCGTATCTCGACGCAGTGAAAATGGCATACGCCATCGCGTTCGCGCTTTCGGCGTGCGCGATGTTTGCATTGGCGCGGCGCGTTTTGAAAAATGACGCGGGCGCGCTGTTGGCGGCGACGCTGTATTTGTATTTTCCGTATCATCTTGCCATCGTATATCAACGCGGCGCGTTCGGCGAAGCGCTGGCGTATGCGCTGTTTCCGCTCGCGCTGTACGCGTTGGTTAAAATGGAAAATACTGCGCGCGCGCTGATTTTTCCCGCGCTGACGCTGATGGCGTTGACCTTGACGCATACGGGGCTGACGATTGTGTTTGGCGCGTTTGCGCTCGCGTGGCTATTTTTTATTTTTCCCAAAGCGGAACGCGGAAAAATTTTGCGCGCGCTCTTGGCAATCGGGCTTGGCTTGGCGGTGGGTTTGGCGCTGCGCGCGCCCGCCCTGTTGACGCAAACGCAAATTATTTTGCCGAACGGATTCGCGCCGGCATTTGTATATCCCTTTCAATTGCTGTCCGCGACGTGGGGCAGCGCGCAGCCGCGCGGCGTCTTTGCGCCCGAACGCGCGGACCAAGAAGCGGCATATCAAATCGGCATCGCGGCGTTGGGCTTGACGATTGTGGCGCTGGCGTTGTTGTTTCGCAAGGGCCGCGCGGCGGCGCGCGCAAACTCTGCGTATCGCGTGACGGTCGTCAATGTGTTGTGCGCGCTGATTTTGGCGGGATTGATGCTGCCGTGGCTGGAGCCGCTCTGGAATTTTACGCTCGCTTTTGTTTTGCAATATCCGTTTCAGCTGTTGAGTTTTGTGGGCCTCACGCTCGCGTTGGTCGCGGGCGCATTGCTTGCGATAGACGAACGCTTTGCCGAAATTCCGCTGCTCGCCGCGTTAGTCATTGTCCCGCTGCTCGCCGCGTATCCGTATCTGGCGCCGCAATTTTTTGATTTGAATCCGAACGGTCCCGCGCTCGCAATTTTTAATGACGAATTGGCGCTGCTCGACGCCAAAATCGCGCGTCCGCCCGGCGTATGGCGTCACGGCGCGACGGTGGAACTCGATTTGACGTGGCAGGCGTTAAAACAGCCGAATCGCGATTACACGGTCTTGATGCGCGTGGTGGACGAAAACGGAACGCAGTGGGGCGCGACGGAAGAGAAACCGCAAGGCGGCGCGCTTTCGACACTGAAACTGCAATCCGGCGCCGTTATCAGCGATACCCATTCTGTGCAAATCAATTTGGACGGTCCGCCCGAAGGATATCACCTGCTGCTCGGTCTTTATCCGACCGCGACGGGGCAACCCGCGCCGACGGAAACGGGCGCGACGGAAATTCGGATTGATCAAAACCCGTAAAAGCGAAACATTTGCAAAAACAAGCGCCGCGCGTAAAACGGCGCGCCGGTGAACGTTTCGCCCCACATTCAAATGTCACATCCCGCCATCACCATCAACCGTTCGACCAAAGGCAGCGGACTGAATGTCCTCCGCCGTGTGTTGGCGCGCGTCGGCATCCGACCGACGCTGGATCGGCACGCGCTGGCGCTGGCGGCGCTTTCGCTGCTCGTGTTGGGCCCCATGCTGCAAGCGGGTTATTTCTGGGGCGCGCACGACGCGCGGCACTCGGTCTATTTCTTGTTTGAATTCGACCGCGTGTTCACGGACGGCGTACTGTATCCGCGCTGGTTCCCGGACATGACGTACGGATACGGCTATCCCCTCTTTAACATTTACGGTCCGCTCGCGTTTTATATCGGCGAATTTTTTCACCTTATCGGTTTTGATTTTGTGACGGCGGTAAAAATCGTATTTGCGTTGGCGTGGGTTTTGTCCGGTCTGGCGATGTACGGTTTTGTGAAACGCATTTTAGGAAATCGGAACGCGGCATTTCTCGCGGGCTTGCTGTACGTGTTCATGCCGTACCATCTGATTGATGTGTATGTGCGCGCGGCGTTGGCGGAATCCGTCGCGCTGGTTTTTTTGCCGCTGACGCTGTGGGCTTTTAACAATACGGTGAACGACCGCACGCTGGGCAGCGTTTTGTTTGCGGCGTTGGCGTACGCGGGCATGGTGTTCGCGCACAATGGCATCGCGTTATTGTTCACGCTCGTTCTCGCCGCGTGGATTGTATTTTTGCTTGTACGTACGCGCGATATGAAACATAAATTTTTCTCGCGCGCAAATATCTTGGGTTTGATTCGCAACGCGCTGCCGACGCTCGGCGCGGTGGCGTTGGGTTTGGGGCTGACGGCAATTTTTATGCTGCCGTTAATTTTGGAATATCGTTACATCAACGTCGCGCAGTGGACGCAAAATTATTACAATTATCAAGACCATTTTGTCAAAGCGTTTCAACTGTTCAGCCCCGTGTGGGGTTTCGGCATCAGTAATCTGGGCCCGGTGGACGGCCTTTCGTTTCAACTCGGTCTCGTTCCCGTCGTCCTCGCGTGCTTGGCGCTGTTTGTAATCGCGAAAAATCCAAATCATAAACGCGCGTATGTTTTATTTTTTCTCGGTCTCACGCTTGTCGTCGTTTGCTTGATGTTTGAAATTTCCTTGCCCGCGTGGCGCGCGTTTGGCTTGGCGAGCGTGGCGCAATTTCCATGGCGTTTGCTCACGCTGACGACCGTTTCGCTTTCCGTCGTGGGCGGCAGCGTAATGCTGTTGGACTCACAAACGTTCAACGTTGAACGTTCAACCTTCAGTCTCTCGCTTGTTATGCTGTCCGCGCTCGTCATTCTCGGCAGTTTTCCATACATCACCGCGCAAAATATCTTGGAGCCAAAAGAGGGGCCGGTGAGTTTGGCGGGGCTGATGGCGTTTGAAAATTCCGCGAACGAAATGACGGGCACAACCGTTTTTGCAAATGAACAGCCGCGCTGGTCGCCGTTGGCGGATAATTATGTCGCGGGCAAGCGCGTCAATTCCAAAATTGATTTCAGTACGGTACCCGAATGGTTGTTTTTGCGCGTGACGCGCGATAGTTTGCGGACGACGGGCGAACGCGTGGATTACAATGCGCCGAACGGCGACGCGACGATTGTGTTTAACGTGCAAATGTATCCCGGCTGGCGCGCGTATCTCACTCCCTCGCGCTCGAACGAAATCGTGCGCGAACTGCCGATTGAAATCGAACCGCCGTACGGCCGCATCAAAGTGACGCTGCCGCAGGGCGAACATGGTTTGTGGCTGCGCTTTCAAGACACAATGCCGCGCACGGTCGGCGCCGTCATTTCGGGCTTGGCGTTTTTGGTTGCTTTGGGCTTGCTGCTGTATGTTGTGCGCGCATCCAGAAATCAAAACGATAAAAAGATTACGCCGTAATTTTTTGGTCGTACAAAATCCTCTTTCGTGGCGCGTCTAAAGTTTTCCCCGCAATATATCGTTCTGCTCGCGTTTACCGCGCTCGTCGCCGCGCCCTTGACCGCGCCCGGTTATTTCATGTTCGCCCATGACGCGCGGCACACGGTGTACTTTATGCAAATGTTCGACGCGGCGCTGCGCGATGGCGCGCTGTATCCGCGTTGGGCGACGGACATGGTGTTTGGGTACGGCTATCCTGTGTGGCTGATTCTCGCGCCGCTGCCGTACTATGCCGCCGAATTTTTTCATTTGCTCGGTCTGGATTTTCCCGCAGCTATCAAAGCGGTGGAAATCGGCGCGTGGTTCGCGAGCGCGAGCGGTATGTATTGGTTCGCGTCGCGCGTGATGGACCGGAACGCGGGCCTCGTCGCGGGCGTCGCGTATTTGTTGGCGCCGTATCACGTCGTGGATTTGTACGTGCGCGGCGCAATGCCGGAATTTCTCGCGTTTGTCTTTCCGCCGTTCGTGTTGTGGGCAATCTATCAGATTTTTTCGACGCGCCGCGCGTTTTACGTTCCGCTCGCCGCGTTGGCGTATGGCGGCATGATTTTGACGCACGTCCAAATGACGGTGCTGTTCTCGCCCGTGATTTTGGGATACATTCTTGTACTTTGGTGGAGTGACAGACGGCAGACGACAGATGACAGACGGCAGACGACAGATAACAGATGGCAGACGACAGATGACAGACGGCAGACGGCAGAATTATCTAATCACTTCATCACTCTATCGCTTCGTCGCTCTATTGGCTCTTTTCTTTTCCGTTCCATTCTCGCGCTCGCGTGGGGCGTCGCCATCGCGGCGGTCTTTTTTCTGCCTGTTGTGGCGGAACAAAAACATTTGACCAATGACCCGCTCATTGGCGGCTTTTTCAATTTTCGTTTGCATTTCTTGAATCCGTCGCAATTGCTTTCGCCGTTTTGGGGTTACGGGTATGCGGGCATCAACGGCAATGACCAATTCAGTTTGCAGCTCGGCGTCATGCCGCTGTTTTTTGGAATCCTCGCGCTGTTCACATTGCAACGCGCGCAGCGCGCGCGCGCGCAGTTGATTTATTTCGTGTGCGTCACACTCGCGGCAGTTATAGCGATGTTGGCCGTTTCGACGCCGTTGTGGGAGCTCGCCGCGCCCATCGTCGCGTTTGTGCAATTTCCCTGGCGCGTGTTGTTTGTGAGCGCGTTCGCGTTGGCGTTTCTCGCGGGCGCGGCGGTGCGCGCGGTTGGCGAACGCTGCGGCGAGGCGTTCGCTACGGGGGAACCGTTTCGCGCGGCTCTGATTTTTTCCCTCCTCATTGCGTTTTCGATGTTTCCGTTCGCGCGGCCGCAATATACCGCTACACAATTTACGTGGAATACGATGATGGATTTTCAGGTCAAGGATCGTGAATTGTTGGGCGATACGGAATGGATTCAGGAACGTCCGCAAACTTCGCCGTTGGTGGAACAATATCGCGCGGGCGTCATTACGACCAAAGCGGTTATTGTCCAAGGCGCGGGCAGCGTTGAATTATTGGAGCGCCGTCCGTCCGGCGATACGATTCGGGTAGAGGCGGCGACGCCTGCGCGCGTCATGTTTTACACGCGCTATTTTCCGGGTTGGACGGCGACGCTGGATGGCGCGCCGGCTGCCATTGCGCCGTACGGCGCGCAAGGGTTGATTGCGTTGGACGTGCCTGCCGGTACGCACACGGTCACGACGCATTTTGGCACGACAA
>Ga0226835_1001487_pt1 | contig 12557 bp, 18 predicted proteins | sample LAC_MetaG_1_FD_163627 | JGI IMG/M metagenome (GOLD analysis project Ga0226835, IMG submission 163627) | Anaerobic ammonium oxidizing microbial communities from anammox membrane bioreactor (MBR) in UC Berkley, California, United States -... | ecosystem: Engineered > Bioreactor > Anaerobic >...
CGTTCCCGGAAGTTATCACCGAGATAGCGATAATCATGCAGCGCCACCGGGGGAGGGTAATTCATCCACAAGTATTCTGTAGCCATCGATCCCCCACGGGTAACGGCCTCAAAGGTTTCAACATTCCAGCCGGCAAGATGGTGTTCGTAAAGCTCCGACCAGTACCCCGAAATCATCACATTGCAAGGGAGATGCTTGAGAATGGTCAATAGTCGCGTGTGTTCGGCGGGGGTGGCCAGCTCGCATCGATAAAGCTGGCGGTGTTGCCGGCGGGTATGCATCAAGTACGGTGGATCGGCGTACACAAACTCTTTGCCCGTGAAATCATAGTTGGCTAACCACCTGGTCGCATCGTCACAAATGACGGTGCTGCAGCGGGCCAACTCGCCATTTCTGGCGATGACGGATCGCAAGTCGTTTGTGGCTGAAGCATCGCTATCTATGGCGATGCTCCAGCGGGCCGGAGCTTTGTTCAACAGCACCGAACCGCCGCCCGCGAAGGACTCGATGTAAACATCGTGCGGGGGGATCAGGTTTATGATTTTTTGGTAGCTGTTGCCTTTGCCGCCTAAGTAGGTCATGGATCCTATCGCTATTTCTGGCGATGTTGGCCAGCATCGTTTTTTTTGACGATGCGGGCCTGTATCGTCAAGGGTGACGATGGTCGCGGGTATCGGTGTTTCTGGCGATGGCCGCCGGCCTTTATCGCCAAAGCCAACGATGCGAGATTCATTTTCTTCTTCTTACGCCACTAAACGGGGCATGTCATCGTTTTGGGTGCCTATGCCCCTCTTCTGCGTGTCAGAAGAAGAACTTTCCCACGCGCCGAGCGCCTTTTTAAGCCGGTAGTAGGTGCCGCCGCTGTAGTATCGCTGGCCGGTCAATAATTCGGCTGCTCCAATTCTGCCATCTGATAAACCTTTCTCTTTTCACGTTTAGCTCTATTGCGGCAGCCTTCGCCGCACCATTTACGCCGCTTGCCGGTTAACGGTTTGCCGCACCCCTCACAGCGCCGGCCCGATCTGGTTGGGAATAGTGCAGGCTTGCGCCCGCGCCGGTGGTACTCCTGCCGGCAGTATTCGTCACAAAAGAATGTCTGCCAGCTGAGCGCCGCCCCACAATTACGACAGGTGGCCATGGCAACCGTCAAAATTTGACAGTTGATTTGCTACTACTACCATCACGCGGCCCGATCAGCGGCAGGAGCATGGCCATGCCCGTTGTTTTGGCCGGTAGTAGTAGTTTTTCTCAGCAGTTCCATAGCTGCCAGAATACGCCGCCGGTACGCGCCACCGGTCAGCGTCCGATCCCCAAACAGAATTTCGGCAACATCGGCCTGTGACGGATTCTTCAGGTGCGCGATGCCCTGGAAGTCCTGTAATAGCCGAACATCCGTTCCTGGCCCGCCCTGGCCCGCCCCAGCGCCCAAAACAGAGCGCACGTCGGGGGCGTATGCTTGCAAATGGGGGGAGTTTTCAAAATGCTCTACCACCTCGGCTTCGGTGATGGCGTCAACCCGCGCACTGAAGGTCATGCCCGGCTGCAACTGATTGGCAAGGTTACGCAACTGGCCGGCAAGGTGCGCCGCCGGCACGCCGCCGATCACCACCGGGCCGAACACAACAAAGCCATACGGCCCATCGTGATAAACTTCCGGGGTAACGGCCTGGGGTTTGTCTGATGAGGCAAGTTTGATTAGAATCTTTGTACTCATGGCATCTCCGCAAAATTTGTTATGGGTTTGGGGCCGTACCTGGGGCGCAGGTGCGGCCCGTTTGTTTTTGGGCGCTCATTCCACCTCCAGAGTTAACTGGCGGGGCCGGTATGGGGCGGCTTCGACGGCAGACAGCAGCACGTCATAGGCTTCCAGGTAAGGCGACCATTGGCCGCTGTAGGCGTTCACATCGTAACTGGTGACTTCAAGCGTTTTACGCCGGCCAATTTCCGCCGCTGGAATAACAAAGTCATGGTCATGGCCATTGATGGCCACAAAGATCACCACATCTGCCTGTGACTTGTGCATGCCGGCCTGATAACGGCCCGCCCCTCGTTTGGTGTCATACCATTGCGCGGCCTTGACTTCTACCCGCGCATTACCTACCAACAGATCAAAGCGGGCGCTGTGCGTGGTGGGGTGGATGTCAGCCAGCCCCAGCGCCCGCAGCCGTTTGATTAAGCGGGCCGTGGCCTGCCGTTCGAGTTCAAGATTGGCAGTTGTTTTGCGCGGGCGAGTGATAAACCGGGCGGCTTTTTCGCGCTTGATTTGATCCTGAAAGAAGGCGTGTTCCTGCCAGTCTTGCATGCCTCACCTCTGAATGGCTGCTGCTTCTTCCGCCGTGTACCAACTATCGCCGCCGCTGGTGTAGCCCTGGGGCGGGATGCGGTCATACTTGATGCGGTTGACGATGTACCCAGGTATGGCGCTCTGCCGTTTGGGCAGCAAACCCTGCTCATGTTCAAACTGCACGTAAGCCAGTTGCTCTTGTAGCACTTCGAGTTTGTAGCGATTGGACATGGCAATGTTTTCGGCCACGTGAGTAGCGAGGCCAAATTCCAGAAGCGCCGTGAAAATTTTTTGCCTCGCTTCGATTTCCGAAACATGACATGATTGGTTTTCATGAGTGGCTTTAAAATTTTTGTTGCTATTAATATCATGATCATGACATGTCATGGCTTCGGATTTTTTCGAAGCGGGTTCATAAAAGATTTGGCCGGCTGTTGTTCGTTTAAAAATCGAAGCCCGACGCAGCCCGGCTTCCAGCCCGGCGAACACGCTGGAACTACTCATGCCCGTCTGCTGCTGGATGTCGGTGAAGCTCAACAGGCCGCCTTCAACCCCGTTGCCGTATGAGTTGAACAGCACGCACAGCGTCACCTTTATCTCCGATTTTGTGATTTTGGGGTCTGTGACCAGATACCATGCTTCCGGCGGCAGGGCGAACGAGTGCATGGGTGAAAAAATAGGGGTGCGTTCACTATGCGAACCGTTGTTCCCGTTTCCTGTCATTTTACCGCCTCACCGTTTACATAAACTTGTTCTATTGGTACAATGGTCATAACTCAACTCCTATCGCCTCGGCGTCGAACCATTGCACGTCGCCTTTGTCATCAATCCGGCCCACAATGGGAATGAGCACCTTTTGATTAACAGCTTGCGCCAGGGCTTGCCGGTGGGCTTCTGCCAGGGTGATATTCAGCTTATCGGCGCGGGCCTGCAATTCCGCAATCACTTTGGCCGATACCCGCAGCGCGGGCAGCCGGCCATTATATTTGGGGTTGTTCATGATTTTGCTCCTTTGGGCATAAACTTGAGGTAAATCCGGCCTTCCAGTTGCTTGGGGGGCCGGCAGGGGTAAATTTTGCTGCGCTCTATCAGCTTGCAGCCAACGATGTTTTGCACAACGGTATCGGCGGCGCTGGCTACGGTGTCCAGATCGGCCCAAACCCGGATGTGAATTAGCTCAGTGGGCGCGTCCGCTTCAGCGGCGTCGTGGTGCTCCCACCAGCCGGCCTTGCTATCCCAAAACCAGCCGTGTTGCTGCAACAGTTCGTAAAGCGCCTCCTGATTGGCCATATCGATGCCGGCAGCCTTGATTTTGGCTTTTACCACGATGGCCAGCGCACTCTTGTATTTAGCGGTCATTTTGGGCACGGGGTTGTATCCTTTCTGGCATACCAGCCATTGATAGATGGATCGGTCTTAAAACCTAACGCTTTTACGGCCTCAACCAGCCGGCATGATGAATTTATCCCGGAATGGTACATGCGCGCCGGTTGTGGAGAACGGACAATAAACACGTGGTCCGGTTCGCCGGGTGATCCAACAAAAAACGAGATGTACGTGATTTTGTGTTTCATTGGGCACTCCTAAAACGGCACATCATCTGAGGCCGGGGCCGGCTTGCCTTCGGCGCTGAGGATGGCCAGTTTGATTTGGGCTTCACAGATGGTGCGGGCGCTGGCCATGGCCTCTTCCGGGCTATCCCCTTCTTCCAGGTGGATCAGCACATTGGCCGTGGGTTTAACGCTGCTGTAATTGCCTAAATTGTGCGTGCGGGACAGTTCAAAGGTTACTTGCTTGACTTGCATCGTTGTGGCTCCTATTTGTTTGTTTTACACTATTGGGGACTTTTTTTTTAACCGGCTGCTTTTCGCCGCAGGTTTGCCGGGGCTGGCGACCCCGGTATCAGGCAGGTTTGAGGCTGGCGGCCCGCACCCTGCCGAGCGCCCACCTTGCCACAGGTGGGGTTGAGGTTGTTAAAGCCTCGTATTGAGGTTGAAACAGCCTCATTTTATCAAAAGCAGTGACAAATGTCAACTACTTGGTGTAAAATTTAAGCTATGAACAGAGAAGCGTTGAACCGGTGGATTGAGGAAAAAATAACCGCAAGTGGCCTTAGTTTGAGGGAATTAGGGCGGCGAAGCGGAATAGATCAATCTGGAATTTCAAAGGTTTTGAACGGTCAAAGGGATGGCGGCCTTGAATTTTACGTCAAGATTGCGCAGGTATTCAATGCCGTACCGGAGATGCTGCAAGTAGCCGGCATCGTGGGCGATGAGACCGGGGCCGATCTATCGCTGTTGGAGTTGTTCAGGATCATTCGCCGGCTCAGTCCTGAGCAGCAGCGCGAGGTTGAGACGTTTGTGGATTATCTGCTGAGTAAGCCAGGCAAAGCAACCGATGATAAAACCAGCCCGGCAGCCGGGAACGGTTAAGCCACAGTTTGAGGGTTAGCCGTACTGTGACTAACCAGGTATTTTTAGCCAAACGGGGGGTGGCCACCCCCACGGAGTAAGCAAATCTTCGTTTCAAAGCACATCCTCCCAGATTAGAACATCGGTTCTATCATACCACAAAAAATTGGCCGGTCGGAATTTTAATCTTCCGACCGGCCTTAAATTTTTATCCCCAATAATTGGGATTAAAATCCAATTTTGAGGCCGGCTGCCCTCTGCAAAACAGCCGGCCATTCCTCAGGCGGCACAAGTACCCTTATACTACGTGCTGGGCACAGTTTACCACCACTTTTGGCGGGTTGTCAAGAACGTATGTTCGCTCACCACGCGCCCCAGCGCCGGCAGATTTCGGCGTTTTACCCTTCACAGGTCATTTTATACCTGTTACCCCCTAAAAATCGCTCTCCGGGCTTCTCAGCGCGCCCGCACAGAACGGCTGTTCGGTTTGGGCCAAAGCTGGTATATTTTCAGCCTATGGCAAACTCCGAAATCTTACTAATCATCCTGTCCGCGATTTTACTGGTAAACTCGGCGGTTAACCTGTTGGTATCACTGGTAACGGCCATTGCCGCTTACCAACTGCTGCGCTATGCCCGCGACACAGACAAACTGCTTGACGAAATTATTGCCACGTGCCAAAAATTGGGCACGGTCATAGAACTGGCCATCTGGCGTGGTTAGGCGTTGCCGCCGTCGATCACCGTTACCGGCGTCATCAATTGCAGCTTAACCCGGTGTACCAGATTTTCAGCCACATCCCAGCGGGCGTCAGAAATTGAGCCATCGTCATCAAGCCATGCCCCCCGGTGAATAGCCCGATCTTGCACGGCCATAATGGCCAGATCAACGCTTTCGGGGTCTAGCGCAAACAGGGCTTGTTCCAGCCCGGTTGCCAGCGCCTCAAGTTTGCTCAGGTCAAATTTGTTCATTAGGCCTCATGAAAAAAGCCGCCAGGGCAGGCGGCTTTCTCGTTGATAGACAGGTTTAGCCTTTGCGGCTGGCCCGGTGAATACGTTTTCCGGCTTCGATGAAGGGCCGGTCATTGGTGTTGTCCGGTTTCACCTTTTCGCCGTCGCTGACCAGGGCGATGGCATCAGCGCCGGGTGTGCCATAGCCGGTTTTGTCGGTGTGCAGGCCAATGTAGGTGAGCAGGGGGGCGTAGGCGGTGTTGACCTTGTTGTAATCCGGGCCGGAAGCGCCCACAAACATCGCCGCCACCGGGGCCGGGATTTTGAAGGTGTGATACTTGCCGGCAGTTTCCAGCGGGCAAACCACTTCAGCCACGTTCTCAACTTCGCCGGAACCGTACTGAAGTGTATCTTCGGCAAACACTTCGCCCACACTGTACCCGGCAACCAGAGCGTCGGTCAGGGCGTCGATAGCCGCAACCAGCGCCTGGGTGTTGGTCAGGGCCGCGGCAGCCGTCGCGCCTTCCACATCGGGCCGGATAATGCTGACATTGCCGCCGGCATCTACCAGTTTGATACTGGCCTTAAAGCCTTGCGAAACAAGCGCCATTCTAAAACTCCTTTCTGTAAGATTTGACAGTAGAACGCACGTGCTATATACCAGTGTATACCAGTTGATTTTTAAAATCAATAGGGTAGAATTGACACTAAAAGTACACTTGTTCGCGCGCGAACAAGTCAGAAAAAAACAGTGTGGCAAATTTTAAGGTTAAGTACGCCAGCCAACTCAATATTGACCGTGATTGGGCTTTTGCGCCGGGTCATTGGTTCAAAATGGACTGGCAACTGCTGCAAAACGAGTTTCCAGACCCGGATTGTTATTTGGTGGCGCTGGATGACCGGCAGCTTAACCTCATTCACCACCTGTTGTCTGTTTTCCCCAAATATTACCGTAATTGGGGGTACTCGCGGGGTACGCTTGATGAGCAAGCATGGGACGAAATTCAAAGTTGGGTATCAGAACTGGAGGGCTGTTTAATGAGTGGCTGCAAGGTAAGCGATTTAACCGCCAGTATAGACCGGCTGACCGCCGCCATTGCCGGCGAGGCCGCGCCCGGCGAACCACCGGCCTACGACTACACCCAAACCGGGGTTGTGCCAACCCTCAACACCCTTTTTACCACGTCCGAAGAACTTTTCTATGATTCCCGGAACATGGCCGAAATTCTGTCAATCGGGTTGATCGGGCGCAAGCTGGACTTACTGCCCTTGCCATGGGAAGGCACAGGGTTGGCCGATATTGTTGACGATCAAATTGGCACGGCCAATGTGAACCTGGACGAGCTGCACAACCGCTTTACCCAAAGCGATATATCACTTGACGGCACGCCATTCACCAAAAATATCACCGAAACCCTTGAAACCCTGCTCCGCAAAACCGGCGTGCTTGACCCTGAATTTATGCCAAATATTACTGACGTACTGGACGATAGCTTTAACATTCGGGGTGATGTGATCTGGACGGGCTGGGGTAAAAACCTGATGCAATGGCTGGTTAACCGCAGCGGGTTATTGCCCAGCCACAAACAAAAGGTTATGGAGTGGTTTGAGAGCAAAGAGACAATCAGCGCCATTGATATTTTGATGTTGATTGCGCAGACATTGGACGATCTGGAAACCCAAACCGCCAAAATCGATGCCAGTACGCAAGTTACAATCAACACTTTGCAAAACTGCGCGCCCGGAACCAACGGCAACGGAACCGGCGGAACCGGCGAAACCAGCGTGATAACCATCACCGACGAGGGCGCGCAGATCACCGGGCCGGAACCGCCGCCGCTGTTAGAGAATTAGAGTAGCGATATTAAAAATTCAATCAATCGCTGCAAGAAAAAGAAATAAATGGCCATCACAAAAAAATCTGAAAACTTTTTGTAATCTGTATTTTTGGGAAAGAATTTGCTGAAAGTTAGGGCAAATACAACGGCAGCCAAGAATATTGCAATAAAGTTAATCATTCTTCACCTCAAGAGGCTCTATGGGTAACGTGACAATCAATATTCAGCAAAATTGCGGCTGTTGCGGCGGCAGTTCATCCGGTGGCGGCTCAACCGGCAGCGGGGGCGGCGTTCCCGGCGTTTACCTGCCCGTGATTTTAAAACCAACCGATCCTAATGGCACACCCCAAGGATACTCTGAAATTACGGCTTTGTCAGATCGGCAATGTCGCACCGCGATCTTTTTATATCAATGGGTGTACTCATCCGCTGATGGTTTGGCCAACACTGAGGGCGGCAATTTGCTCTTAAGCCTAATGCGTAGCGATTTGGTTGGCGAGGCTCTAAAAATAGGGATAGCACGGGCCGTTACACCTGTTATTCTGGTTATTTTGGGGTTACTTGCGACGGCTTTGACCATAACAATTCCACCATCGGTGGCAGCGGCAATAGCTTTGGTTGTTGGTTCTGTTTTCGTTGCCTTTACCGTTGAACAATTCTCAAAAGACCCTGTGTCAACAACCGGCGCGCAAGCCACGGTTGACAAACTGCCGGTGATGCAAGATGCCATTATTTGCGCCCTGTCCAAAGCCACAGACGGAGAAGCCGCCTATGCCGCCTATCAATCCGTGATTGCCGATACCGCTTACGGGCTGGAAAGCAGCCAGCAAAACTTTCTCTACTCGCTGATGCCGCCGCACCTGCTGGCCGTGCTGTGGTGGCAGCCGGATTGGTGGCCCAGCTTCGATGATGACGTTTTGAGTAACATTACGGCCAACTGTTGCGGAAGTTTCCTCGAAGGGCAACCGCTGTTGCCCAGCAGCACCGAAGGATGCCAAACGGCGTGGTACATCGTTGACAAACTGGTCGCCACATTCAACGGGGTGCAGGCGTTTTACAACCAGTATGCCGGGTCTGGGTGGGGCCCAAATTGGTGGCCATTGGATGATGACACCACCGATATTGTTAAAATCCTACAGGATCATGCCGGAGACTATATCCCGGCGAAAATGCTTAACAAGGCAACAAACGTCAACGGATTTTACGAGGGGGTTGCCGGATACATCAATTACCAGGTTGGCTGGCAAATTGGCTTCTTCTCAACAGCAGACCTTAATTGGCAGGCATTGGCCCTGTACACATCCGGTGAGGCGGCTACCATGCGCACCGGCTTGCGCAACGCGCTTGACGTGTCCGACTGCTATGACGCAATTTCTGTGCCGCTGTTCGCGTGGATCGATGCCAACATTGACGCTAACCTGCAAGACTTTATGAAATCGGCCATCGATGGCCTTATTTTGCCGCTGGCCAGCAACCCCGGCTTGCTCAATCTGATGTTTGTGCAAGACGCCGATCTCGCTTTTTACGCCTCAACAGATTGCGCGGGCGGGGGTGATCCAGCCGGCGACTATGATCCTGTCGATTGCACCGATACCGGAGTTTACAACTTTGCGAGCGCCCAATACAACTGGGTTCCGGGGTCCAATGGCAGTTGGGCCGCAAATGTTGGGTTTAGCTTTGATACCAGCAGCGTAAAACAGACAGAGATTGTGCAGCAGGTGAAGCACTCGCCGGCCTCGATCAAACTCACCTGGAACGCCAACGAAAGCGGCCGGCCGGTTTACCTGTACACGTCAGACAATGGGGTTGATTGGGCGGAGTATAGTCACTGGGACTTCCAGCCAACCGGAGAAATCACCATTGGCGGTTGCATTGTGGGCAAGTACCTCAAAATTGTCGTTCACTTCTGGCAGGCGACATGGGCGCAAATCAGCAAGGTTGAATTTGCATGACCGTCACTCGCGAACTACTGGACAAAAAATACATCAAACGTTTGATTGCGGCGCTCAAGGCTGAATTGCTGGCCCTGCTCGCGGTGATCGATGGGGGGACCGCATGAACCTCACAATCAAGCTCAGGGGCGACACAGAGGCCAACTGGCAGGCAGCCAACCCGGTACTTGCCGAAAGGGAAGTGGCCCTATCGACGGATAAGCTCAATTTCAAGGTGGGGAATGGGGTGACGACATGGGCATCGCTGGGGTATTGGATCGACCAAAAGGGCATACTGAATATTTTACCCGCCCTTGGGGGACGGTTATTATTCGACGCATCAGGCAAGGCCGCGGATCAGGAAAAGGATTTTTGGTTTGGGTTAGACCCCACCTACCCGGTGTTGGCCATACAAAAACGGACAAACGGCGCGTTTACCATAACCACATTTATTTTAGAGTGGGACGGCAACCTGTCACTTGGGTCAAGTTTCCCCACATCGAAGTTGGACATTAACGCCGGGGCTATATCGTTTGCCGAGATGACGCCACCCAGCGCGCCCGCCGCTGACCGCGTTAGGCTATACGCCAAGGACAACGGCAGCGGCAAAACCCAATTGTGTGTTAAATTTTCTAATGGGACAGAAACCATCCTAGCCACTCAACCATAGGTGATTTATTATGACAACCATTCAGGAATACGAAAACGCGGTAAATACCATTAAACGTATGTTGGAAATAGTCTATCAGGTGCGGGGCGATCTGGCCAGATTTAGCCAGTACGCCAACCAGGTGCAGACCGATCCGGTTGCCCTGGCCATCGCTCAATCGCACTTTACCCCCACCCAAATACAGCAACTTGTCAGCGCACGCGCCTGGGCTAATGCTCGGCTACCGGAGTTGGACAACGTTATTCAACAGCTTGGAATTGACGAAATCATATAAAAAAAGGGCGCTTTGAGCGCCCTTGGGTTTAACTTCGGTTAACTTTCGTTGGGTCATTTCTGAATTATACGAATCATTATAATACCGGTTGAACGAACAGAAAAATAGATATTGGTAGAATTGGTATCTTTTTGATCGCAGCGGCAAAAAATTGAATTACCGGCGGCTGCGTCACGTGCCACAAAAAACAAGCACAACGTTGGTAATGAGCTTTTTGTTTGGGCAAAATAAAAGCCGGTGACAACGAAAATTCGTTGTCACCGGCAATCAACAAAACAGTTTTTGAGTCGCTAAATACTACACGAAAGCCCTATTTAATCGTTTCTGCCGCCGGTTGCTGCTGTTCAGTCACTTAAATAGGGCTTTCGTGTAGTATTTAGCGACTCAAATTGTTCTCCGGTAACTCACCCAAGAGTTCCAGCGCTTTCAAAAGCTGTTTGTCTTCACTGTTAAGCACATCGGCCCGAGTCATATCTTTTAACCCACCGGGCGCGATCAAGTTGGTGCCGATCGGCAGTTCAACCGTAACATCCGGCTCGATGCCGTGCTTGCGGATAAGCCGGCCGTTGGGCGTGAGCCATTGGCTGGTGCCCAGCAACAGCGTTGACCCATCACTTAAATCAAACGGGCGCAGCACGGTGCCGGTACCAAATGTGGTTTCGCCGACCACCTTGCCGCGATTTTGATCCTGAATTGCCCCCGCAAAAATCTCCGACGAGCTGGCCGACCCGCGATTGACCAGCACCACAACGGGAATATCGGTGGCCACGCCGCCCTTTTCTACCGGGTACGACTCGCGTTTGCCGTTGGCGTCTTCCTGTAACAGCACATTGCCGCTTTTCAGGAATTCGCTGCTAACCTTAATGGCCTGCTCCAGCAGCCCGCCGGGATTGTTGCGCACATCCAAAATGTAGGCCGTAGCACCGGCAGCTTTGGTTTCGGTCACAATCTGGCGCAAATTATCGTCAAGGTTGCCATTGAACTGGCTCAGCCGGATCAGCGCCACTTTGGTTCCCGGGATCATCCCCCAACTGGCCGCCGGAATTTTTATCTCGTCGCGGACAATGGAAATTTCCTTGCTTTCGTTGGAATCCGGCCGGTACAGGGTTAGAACGACGGTAGTCCCCTTCTCGCCACGGATACGATCAACGGTTTCAGTAAGGGTCAGGCCGGTTACGTCCTGGCCGTCAACTTCAATAATAATGTCGCCGGCTTTTACCCCGGCCGCCTCGGCCGGCGATCCGTCAAACGGGGCCACAATTACCGGCATCCCATCCTGCATTCCCACCTGCGCGCCAATACCAAAAAACGAACCGGAGATGTTTTCTTTTTGGCGGGCCACTTCTTCCGGGGTTACAAAACGGGTGTGGCCTTCGTCGCCCAGCGCCTCGATAAAGCCGTTGATAGCGCCGTAAGCCAATCGCTTGGGATCATTCATCACGGTCCGGTCGATAAAGTGAGCTTTTGCCAGCGCCCACACTTCCCAAAACACATCGAATTCTGGCGGTTGATCCTGCGCCCGAACGACTGCTGGTCCAAAAAAATCAGACTGGCCAACAAAAATTCCGGCACCAAACGCCAAACTCGTTAATCCAAACAGGCCAATGGTTACCAGCAGAATGCTCAATAATCGTTTCATCAATTGTACACCTTGTTATTTTTCTGGTATGTGCACTTATCTTACCCGGCCAAAATTAAAGCAACCTGAGTGTTTCTTTTGCGTTAGCCGCTAGATGCTTATAATAGATCACTCAAAAGCACCTTACTCCCCTATTTGGGTGGTTTGGGTTTTGTTTGTAGTTTATTGGCTACACGAAGCGTTTGACGGTTTTTTAGGTTTAAAAAGCAGACACACAATGATTCGACAACTCGCTTATCTGGCAGACTCACTGACCACCGAATTTGAGGCACAGTTGGTGCAGGCAACGCCGCTACCCGACGGTCAGTTTGAGGTACTTCTCACGCACTCTTACTTTTACCCCACCAGCGGTGGCCAGCAGCACGATACCGGCACACTGAACGGTGTCCCCGTGCTGGAGGTAACCAAAGACGATGCCGGGAACGCCATACATCGCGTGACCGGGCCGGTTGGCGGGCCACTGGTGCGGGGTCAAATTGACGCCGCCCGTCGCTTTGCCAACATGCAGCACCACTCGGCCCAGCACATTCTATCTGCCGCCGTCACCGAGGTGCTGAGAC